>Ga0247818_10002371_pt1 | contig 12205 bp, 14 predicted proteins | sample 13C_Glucose_Day1_FD_192424 | JGI IMG/M metagenome (GOLD analysis project Ga0247818, IMG submission 192424) | Soil microbial communities from agricultural site in Penn Yan, New York, United States - 13C_Glucose_Day1 | ecosystem: Environmental > Terrestrial > Soil > Agricultural land | place...
GTAGCCGGCCGGCGGTCATCACCCGGGCGCTCACCGTCGAGGACGCCGAGGGCCGGCCGGCCGGCTACGACGCCGAAGGCATCTTCGCCCGGCCCCAGGGCGGTTTCTGGCTCGCCGTGGAAGGCGCCACCGGCGACGGCAACAAGCTGGTCAGGCTCGACCGCGACGGCGTGACCCGGCAGGTCGTCCCGCTCCCGGCGGACATCGCAGCGGGGCTGACGAAGCAAGGCTTCGAAGGGGTCACGGCCACCACCGACCGCAAGGGTCACGAGGTGGTCTGGGCCACGCTGCAGCGTGAGGTCAAGGGTGACCCGGCCGGTCTCGTCCGGCTCGGCCGGTACGACGTGGCGACGGGCACCTGGAGTTGGTACGGCTACCGGATCGGCACCACCGACACCCCGGGCGACTGGATCGGCCTCTCCGAGATCACCGTCGTCGGTGACAAGCTGGCCGTGATCGAGCGGGACAAGCTGAACGGCCCGTCCGCCAGGATCAAGCGGGTGTACACGGTCGGCCTCCCGAAGTCCGCCGCCCCCGCCGGCGAGCTGCGGGTCCTGCCCAAGAAGCTCGCGCACGACGTACTGCCCGACCTGCGGGCCACGAACGGCTGGACGCAGGAGAAGCTGGAAGGACTGACCGTGGGCGGCGACGGTCAGCTCTACGCCGTGACCGACAACGACGGCGTGGACGACGCCACCGGCGAGACGGCCTTCCTGCGCCTCGGTTCCGGCAGGAAGATCTTCGGTCGCGACTGATTCCACCGCAGTGCGCGCCCATACGCACGACAGCACGCAACGGCCGCCGGCACCCAGCCGGCGGCCGTAGTGCTGTGCGGGAGCGGGCGCCCGGCCGACGCAGCACCGAGGAAGTCCGACTGAGCGCCAGGTGAACGAAGACCGAGGTGGGGACACCCACCGGGTTGATGGCCGGGGCCGTCCAGCCGCTAGCATCCGGGCTCCGGGTGTTGCCGAGCGGTGGGACGGAGTGGGCTGTGGCGCGACCGCGTGTGGGTGTGGCGGTGCTGACGATGGGGACGCGGCCCGCCGAGCTGCGGGCGCTGCTCGATTCTGTGGCCGCACAGGACGAGCCGGCCGCCCGCGTCGTCGTGGTCGGCAACGGCCGAGGATCGCTCCCCGAACTGCCGGAAGGCGTGACCGGGGTCGAGCTGCCGGAGAACCGGGGGGTGTCGGGCGGCCGGAACGTGGCCATCGAGATGCTCCGCTCGTCCGGTGACGTCGACGTCCTGGTGGACCTGGACGACGACGGACTGCTCGTCGACACCGACGTGTTCCGCCGACTCGCCGACCTGTACGCGGCCGACCCGAAGCTGGGCATCGTCTCTTTCCGCATCGCCGACGAGACGGGCGAGACCCAGCGCCGGCACGTACCCCGACTGGGCGCGAAGGACCCGATGCGCCGGGGCGAGGTGACGACCTTTCTCGGCGGCGGCCACGGCCTCTCCATGCGCATGCTCGACGAGACCGGCGGCTGGCCCGAGGACTTCTTCTTCACCCACGAGGAGACCGACCTCGCCTGGCGTGCGCTCGACGCGGGATGGACGGTGCTCTACGAACCGGAACTGCTGCTCCAGCACCCGAGGACCAGCCCGGCCCGCCACGCCGTCTACTACCGGATGACGGCCCGCAACCGGGTGTGGCTGGCCAAGCGCAACCTCCCTGCCCTGCTCGTCCCCCTCTACCTCGGCGTGTGGACCCTCCTCACCGTCGCCCGCACGAGATCGCTTCCGGGACTCCGGGCCTGGTCCGGCGGCTTCGTCGAGGGCGTGCGACGGCCGTGCGGCGTGAGGCGGCCCATGCGCTGGTCCACGGCGTGGCGGATGACCCGGCTCGGACGCCCGCCGGTCATCTAGGCGCCTGCCGGACCCGCGGAGGTAGGTCCACGGCCTGGCGCACGGCCCGGCTCGGACGCCCGCCGCTCATCTGGACGCCTGCCTGCCGGGCCCACGGACGCGGGTTCACGGCCCGGCTCGGACGTCCGCCGGTCATTCCGCCGGGTCGTCCGCGAACGTCGGCGCGAGTGCCGCCTCCAGCCGCGCGACGAACTCCTGCTCCCGCCCCGCGAACTGTGGGTACTCGTCGGCGAAGTGGCGCCACTCGACGTACTGGAGGGCATCGGTCACGTCCGCACCGAGCACCCGGTCCCGCCCGGGTACCGGCCACTCACCGCCCAGCCGGAACACCTCCTGGAGCAGGGCGTTCGGCAGTGGGTGGCGCTCGGCCAGCAGGACCGCGTCGTAGAGGTCCTTGCCCTGCGACCAGCCGTCGACGACCAGCCACAGCACCTTCCACGCCAACGACAGTGCTGGGGTGGCCCCTTGGAGCAGGCCCCCGGACGGCGCCGGAATGCGCTCCGGCGGTTCGGGAAGCGACTCACCGAAGACGAAGTCCAGCTGTACCCAGCCGCCCGGGGTCCCAGGCGCCTCCCACGGCAGCATCATCCGGCGGCCCGGCACCCGCTCGTACGTCCAGATGTCCTCGCACACGGCGCCCGAGGCGTCGATACGCACCCCGTGCGAACCCGCCGCGGCCCGTTCCCCGGCCGCCGCGGCGACGCCGGCCAGGAGCTCCGAGGTCCGCTCCTCCTCCATCCGCCACGACGGTGGAGCGACCACGAAGTCCAGGTCACCGGGTTCCCGGGCCTCCTCGCCGAACCACAGGGCCATCAGCATGCTGCCGCGGAGGACCAGCGAGGGTGCCCACCGCGAGGCTGCCGCTCCGTCCCGTACCGCGGCGAGCGCCTCGGCCCGCGCGGCCTGCCACGCCCGCGTCGCCACGGGGGACGGGAAGGCGGGGTCGGAAGCGCGGAAGGCGTAGGGGAACTGCTTGAGCGCCGGATCGAACACCTCCTTCTGCACCGCGTCGGCGTCCATCACCCGCAGGAGGGTCCGGGGCACATCGGAAGCGGAGCGGACCCAGGCGAGCCGTGATCCCGAGGGCGCCTGCGCGTCCTGCCGGCCGGGCTCGTCCGATGCGTTGTCCTCGTGCGTGCTCATACCGGCTCCAGCCACCCTTCGTCGAGATTCGGCCCACTGTCGAGCAGCACGTATTCGCGCTCCACCGCAAGGACCTCGTACGCCTTCAGCTCCGAGAGCAGGGCGTGCAGGGCTCGTTCCGCGCTGCTCGCTCCCACCGCGTGGCAGCGCTGCGTGACGAACCGTTCCTCCCGGCCGTCCGCGTGCCGCCTCCGCGCGTTCCAGGAGACGTGGGCGCCGTGCCGTACGGCCACGGCGACCAGGGCTTCCCGGTCGTGGGACGGACCGAGCAGCAGCTTCACATGGTGCTCGAAGTGGCGCCCGCCGTCCTGAGCTGCCATGTCCGCGTCCGCCTGCGGCACCTCCTCCGCCCACGGCGGGCACTCGACCTTGACCCGCGCCACGTCGAAGCCGTCCCCGGCGAGGGACCGCACGGCGTGCCGCACGGCCGAGATTTCCTCGGCGTAGGTGGCCCGCGTTCCGCGCAGCGTCAGCATCGGCTGGGAAGCCGTCCGGCCCCGGGCCAGCTGGATGTGCGTGAACTTCACACCACTGCGGCGCTCCGCCCACTGCTCCAGTCTGTGCAGCTCGTCCCCGTCGCACAGCACCGTCATATGGCTCTCGTACACCCCTGAAGCTTGCCGCAGTCCGTCAGCCCGCGGCATCCGGATATACGGGGTCCCGCCTCGCGCACGCGTCGGCGGTGGCGCGTGCGAGGCGGCACGTGTACCTCGCTGCGGGCGGGTCGACCACGCGTGCTCCGGGGCTACTTCGGCGGGTTGAGCTTGCGGAAGTAGGTCCAGCTGGTCTCGTTCGGCTCGCTCCACTCCTCCGGCGCGCGGGCGAACTCCGGGTGACGGGCGGCGATGTAGGCACGCGTGCGCTCGGGGACCTCGGCGTACGAGCCGAGCTTGCGTCCCCGGCAGTGGAAGGTGAGGCCGCCGGGTGCCTGGCCCCGGGCCATCCAAGGGAGCCACGGGGACATCCGGGACCACGACATGGTGGCAGGGACTCCGGGTGCCGGGCCGGCCAGATCGGCCTTGTCGGCGAAGAACTGGAAGAGCTCAAGTGCCTTGTACGTGTCGCCTGCCGAGTGGACGGGGTACTCCGCCACCGGCAGCGGCGAGGGGTACGCCAGGGGGATCTCCAGGCTGAAGCAGACCTGTCCGCCGAGATCGGTCCGGGGGATCGGGAAGGGGCGCCACTTCTGGTTCGCCGGGTCGTTCCAGACGTGCACCACCGGCAGGTCCTGCCAGGTCTCCAGGATCTCGCGGCTCACGGGGTCCAGGTAGAAGGCGGCCTCGCGGGTGAGCAGTCGGTAGGCGTCCGGTCCCGCCTCGGCGTCCTCGACCAGCCGGGCGACGTTGAGCCCTTCGAAGCCGAAGACGCGCCGGTAGGGCTCGTCCGGCGCCCAGGAGTACACGTCTCCGGACCACCAGTACGTGACCTCCTCGCCGTCGAGCGAGGCCCGGGTGCGGGCGAAGGATCGGAGCTGCTCTGCGGGCGTCGTCATGCAACCACTCTGCGCTCCCCTCGCCCCGGCGGGAGGTGAATCAGGCCAGGGCCGGTGGGCGTGAGCCGGTGGAGCCCGCCGGCCATGGTGGGCTCCACCGGCAGCGGACGGAGGATGGCGAAAATCGAAGGCCCCGGGGACGCGCGGCGGTTATAGTCGCCGGCATGCATCTCCCTCAGATCTACGGCTGACAGCGGCTGGGGCCCTCGTGCCCCGGCCCCCGCGAGTCCATGTGCGCCGCCTGCGGCCGAGCCCTCACAGGCCCGGCCCGGCGCGCCGGCTCGCCGTGTCCCTTTCGCCGTAGCCCTGAGAAGAGTGAGTTTCCATGCCGTCCATGCCTTCCGCGCCTTCCGCGCCTTCCACGTCTTCGACCTCGCGCCGCCGTGCCCACATCGCGATGGCCGGCATCCCCGCCGTCAGCCACGTCCTGCCCAGCCTCGACATCATCCGCGAGCTGGTCGCCCGTGGGCATCGGGTGACCTACGCCAACGACCCCGCGGTGTCCGAACTCATCGCGCCCACCGGCGCCGAACTCGTCCCCTGCACATCGGGACTGCCGGTCGCCGACAACGACTGGCCCGCCGACCCGATCGCCGCGATGGGCCTCTTCCTCGACGACGCCGTCCAGGCGCTTCCCCAGTTGCGCGCCGCGTACGACGACGATCCGGCGGACCTGTACCTGTACGACATCGGCGCCTACGCCGCGCGGGCCCTCGCCGAGTCGCAGAACCGGCCGGTCGTGCAGCTGTCCCCGACGTTCGTGGCCTGGGACGGCTACGAGCAGGAGGTCGCGGCACAGCTGCGGCAACTGCCGGGAGCCGACGCCTACCGGGCACGGTTCGCGCGGTGGCTTGCCGGCTGCGGGGCGTCCACCACCGATGTGGACGCGTTCTCCGGGCCTCCCGCGCGGGCCCTGGCGCTGATCTCCCGGGCGATGCAGCCGTACGCCGACAAGGTCGACGCCGGCAAGGTGACCTTCGTCGGACCCTGCTTCGACGCGTCGGCGGGCGACGGCGGCTGGACCCGCCCGGCGGACGCGGAGAACGTCCTGCTGATCTCGCTGGGCTCGGCGTACACCAGGCAGCCGGAGTTCTACCGCCAGTGCCTCGCGGCGTACGGCGACCTGCCCGGCTGGCACGTCGTCCTCCAGATCGGCCGGTACACCGACGCGCGCGAACTCGGCAGCATCCCGCCCCGCGTCGAGGTGCACCCGTGGGTCCCGCAGCGGGCGATCCTGGCCCAGGCGGACGCCTTCGTCACCCATGCGGGCATGGGCGGTTGCGGCGAAGGGCTGCTGGCAGGCGTCCCCATGATCGCCGTACCGCAGGCCGCCGAGCAGTTCATGAACGCCGACCGGCTCGTGGAACTGGGCGTGGCTCGTCGTATCGACACCCCCGACGCCACGGCGGGGGCCCTCAGGGCGGCCCTGGAGGAACTCACCACCGACGCGGAGGTCGCCCGGCGCTCGGCACAGCTCCGCGCGGAAGCCCTGGCCGAGGGCGGTACCTCGCGCGCCGCCGACCTCATCGAGAACATGCTGACCTGAGCCTCCCGCACTCCGGGGGCGTACGCGTGCAGCTGTCCTGCCCGGGTCGCCCCCGGCTGTCGCGGAACTCCTCTGTTTGTCGCCGGTCCCCTGTGGATTCGTCCGTGGTCGGTAACAGACGGAGCCTGCCGGGGCGTTCGCATGTCCTCATGGGTGCACTGCATCGGCGGAGACGGCAAAAGGGGCGGGCGGACATGGCGAAGCACAAGGGAAGGGGATGGAACGGCCGTCTTCTCGCGGCGGCACTCGGGGTGACCACCCTGGCCGCCGCCACCTCGGTGTGGACCGCGCAGGCCGACCCCGGCGAGGGGCGGCCGCAGCCGGGTGTCTCGGCGCCGGACACCCGGGGCGAGGACCAGAAGGTGGCCGCGGTGTCGGCCGAGATCGTGCACGCCTCCGACCGCGGTGACCAGGGCGTCAACATCACCATCGACGACGGCCCGGACCCGAACTGGACGCCGCAGGTGCTGCGGCTGCTGAAGGACAGCGGTGTGAAGGCCACGTTCTGCATGGTGGGCACCCAGGCGCAGGCGTACCCCGACCTGGTCAAGGCCGTCGTGGCGGACGGGCACAGGCTGTGCAACCACACGGTCTCGCACGACACCACGATGGACACCAAGTCCGAGGCGTACCAGTCCCAGCAGATCCTGGACGCCGAGCGCATGATCATCAAGGCGTCCGGAGGCGTGCGGTCGCAGTACTACCGGGCCCCGGGCGGCGCGTTCACCCCGTACAGCCGACAGCTCGCCGCTTCCCACGGGATGCGTCCGCTGGGCTGGAACGTCGACTCCCGGGACTTCGAACGTCCGGGCGCGGACGCCATGGTCGCCACCGTCAAGAGCGAGATCGCCAACGGGCCCACCGTCCTCTTCCACGACGCCGGCGGGGAACGCTCCCAGACCGTGGAGGCCCTGCGCCAGGTGCTGCCCTGGCTGAGGGAGCAGGGCTACGTCTTCGGCTTCCCCGCGCGGTGAGCGAACGGCCCCCGCTGCCGGTCGGCCTCGGTCCCGGCCCGCGCTCGGTACTCGTCCAGAGACCCCACGGCGAGCAGGCACAGCACCGCTGCCAGAGCGAAACCGACGGTCAGGGCGTTGAGCGAGCCGTAGGAGCCCTCGGCCGCCACGACCCGGCCGTCGGCCGGCAGGCAGTCGGAGCTCAGCGGGACGTATGACGTTTCGTGCCCCGCGAGTTGGCCGAGCGTGCCGGGCGGAAGCGAACGGCAGGGGGCGGCCGGGGACGACCCTGCGCCGGACTCGGCGCGCCTCCACGCCGGGCAGCCGGAAGGGCGGTGGTCCGGTACGAGAACCGGACCACCGCCCTGGGCCTGGAGGTCACCGGGCCGGCGGTCTTCCCCGGCGGATGTCCAGCAGGTCCGCGGCTTCCTGCGGGCACGCTGTGCCACGACCATCCCGCGCGCCGCGAGCGGGCAGCACGTCGCGCTGCCCTTCGCCTGCTACTCGGGCATCAGCACGGTGTCGATGAGCTCCACCGTCGCGTTCCCGGTCGGGATGCCGCCGCAGACGATCTTCGCCGAGTCGTTCACGGTGAAGGAGTCTCCCGACCCCGAGGTGGTGAGGTTGCTGCCCTCCAGGGTCTTGAAGTTTCCGTCCGCGAGCTCCTTCTGCGTGATCGTCTCGCCCACCACGTGGTAGGTGAGGACCTTGGTCAGCTGGTCCTGGTCGGCCAGCAGGGCGTCCAGGTCCGCCTTCGGGATCTTCTCGAACGCTGCGTTCGTCGGTGCGAACACCGTGATGTCCTTGGAGTCGTTCAGCGTGTCGACCAGACCGGCGGCTTTGATCGCGCTGGCGAGCGTGGACAGCTCGGCGTTGTTGGAGGCCGCGGTGGCCACCGGGTCGTCGGCCATGTCGTCGAGGCCGCCCGTACCTTCCTTCGGCACGGACGAACAGCCTGGGCCGAACGGCTCCGAGCTGCTGTCGGCCGATGCGGCCGGGGCGGCGATTCCCAGCGCCACGGGCAGGACCACTGCCGCTGACGTGGCGAGGACGGATCGGCGGATTCGAGTGCTGTTCATGAGTCATCTCCTCCGGGGAGGTCTCTGCCTGGACTGGTCCGGCACCCGGCCCGCGAACGCTCGCCCGGCCGGTGTCGCAGCCACCACGGCGCACGCCCTACGTATCCCGTACGCCCGTCATCCAGCGTCACACAGATGCCTCGTTCCCGCTGGTGGAGCCGTTCGGGTTGCGGATGGGGGCGGGGTGCGTCCGCCCCGGGCACCCCAAGACCTGCGCTGTCGACGCAGAAATGCCGACCGGCGTCCCCTGTCCGGAGGCGCCGACCAGCTCGGCCACCGAAGCCGGGACGAAGAACTGTTCGGCGAACCGGCTGTGGACGACCCGTCCGCTGTCCGGGGCCTGCCGGAGCGGACCCCACCGGGCATCGGAATGATCCGGATTCCGCGTGATCGCCCCCGGGTCCACGGCGAGCTCAGGTGCGTGGGCCGGCACCGTGCAGCAGGGTGTCGATGATGCGGGCGGCGAGGGTGTCGGTGTCGATGCCGGTGTCGTCCGGGCTCCCGTGCAGGGATTCTCCGAGGAGCGCGTAGTAGACGCGCCGTACCCAGTGCAGGTCGGCCGCCTCGTCGATGAGCTTGTCCGCCCGGGCCCGTTCCAGCACGGTGATGCAGTGCCGGCCGAGGTCCTCGTGGAGGGCCGCCGCTTCGCTGCCGGGGTCGGCCGGGAGTTCCAGGGCGAAGGTCCAGGCGCCTTTGACCTCGAGCACGTTGGCCGTGATCCGGTGCAGTGCCACCAGCGGAGGGGCGGTGTCCGGCCGGCCGTCCTCGACGGCCTGGACGAGCTGGCGGGCGGCGGAGGAGGCCAGCGCCTCGATCAGCGCCTGCCGATGGGCGAACCGGCGATGGATCGTCGTCCTGGCCACCCCCGCCGCAGCCGCGATCTGCTCCATCGACGCGCCGGGGTCCTTGGAGAGCACGCGCTCGGCTGCCTCCAGGATCGCGCGGACACTGCGCTCCGCGTCCGCCCGCAACGGCCGTGCCGCTGACTCACTCATGGCGCCTCCCGCTCTTCTGCTTGGCCTTCGAAAAGATACACCTCCGAGCTATATTTGAGTTAACTGCATCAACGCTGTTGCAGCTTGGTGGAAAGTGAGTACGCTTCAGTCTCAGTTACCCGCTGAGTGGAGGAGATTTCCCGTGCACAGTGCAGCGCTCATCACCGGTGCCTCATCCGGCCTCGGGGCGGAGTTCGCCGCCCAGCTCGCGGCCCGTGGACACGATCTGATCCTGGTGGCGCGTTCCGAGGGCAGGCTCACCGCCCTCGCCGAGCGCCTCACCGCGGAGCACGGCATCCGGACCCACGTCCTGGTCCAGGACCTCGCCGAGCCCGATGCGGCCCGGCAGATCGCGGGACGTCTCGCCTCGCGCGGCCTGAGCGTCGACCTGCTGGTCAACAACGCCGGCTTCGGCACGTGCGGTCGCTTCGAGGACATCGCCGCGGACCGCGACCACGACCAGCTGATGGTGAACGTCGTCGCGCTCGTCGACCTCACGCACGAACTGCTCCCCGGCATGCTGGAGCGCGGCAAGGGCGCCGTGGTGAACGTCGCTTCCACCGCGGGTTTCCAGCCGTCCCCGTACTTCGCCGTGTACAGCGCGGCCAAGGGCTTCGTGCTCAACTTCGGGCTCGCCCTGCGCCAGGAGTACCGCGGGCGGGGCATTCGCGTACTGACTCTGTGCCCCGGGCCGGTCGACACCCCCTTCTTCGACGCCATCGGCACCCGCAAAGCGGCGGTCAACGGCTCGATGACCACACCGGAGCCGGTCGTACGGGCCGCACTGCGTGCACTCGACCGCGACCGCGGCTACGTCACGCCCGGCCTCGGCAACGCCCTGTCCGCGCATCTGCTGCCGCGCCGCCCGCGCACCCTGGTCGCCGCCCTCGCCGAGCGTGTCACCCGTAAGGTCCTCGGCCCTGAGGGCACCGCCCCACAGCCGAAGGAGTACGCGGCGTGAGTTCCTCCACCGTTCCGGCCGCGGGCGCGGCCGCCGCGATGCTGCTCGTCGGGACCTCGACGGCCGTCTCCGCGACGATCGCCGACCACCCCGTTCTCAGCGGACAGGCCCTGCGCTACGCGCTCGCCGCGGCGATCCTCCTGGCCGTGGTACGCCACCGCCGTCTGCCGCGCGCCGGCCTGACCTTCCGTGACTTCCTGCTGCTTCTGGCGCTGGCCGCCACCGGGTTGGCGGGCTTCAACATCTTCCTGGTCGAAGCCACCCGGCACGCGAGCCCCGCCACGATCGGCACGGTGGTCGGAGCGATCCCCATCGTCCTCGCACTCGTCGGGCCGTTGACGGAAGGCCGCCGTCCGGCGGCGCGCACCGTCGCCGCCGCGGCGGTCGTCACGCTGGGCGCCGCCGTCGCCGCAGGCTTCGGCGGCGGCAGCCTGCGCGGTGTGCTGCTGTCGCTGGGAGCCCTCGCAGGAGAGGTCGCCTTCTCGCTGCTCGCTCTTCCGCTGCTGCCCAAGCTCGGCCCCCTGCGAGTCGCCGCCTATCCCGCGGCGCTGGCCGTGCCCATGCTGCTGGCCGCGAGCATCGCCCTGGAGGGTACGGGCTCCCTCCGCCTGCCCACCCCCACAGAAGCGGCCGCCTTCGGGTACCTCGGCGTACTCGTCACGGCCACCGCCTTCTTCCTCTGGTACGACGCGCTGCGCCGCCTGGGCGCCGCGCGGGCCGGGCTCTTCGCCGGTCTGGTCCCGGTGGGCGCGCTGATCACCACGGTCGTACTCGGACTCGGCGAGCCAGGCGTCGCGGATGTCGCCGGCGCACTGCTCGTCGGCACGGGCGTCCTGATCGGTATGCGGCAGCCCGCGCGGACCGGCGGCGCGGAGCGGGCCGACCGCCCAGCGGACCGCACCGACGCCGGACAGCGAGCACCGCAGCTGTTCGAACGTTCGTAGCGCAGGAGCATCACGACGGGGTGGCCACCGACCGGCTGCGCCCGGGGGCTGTCAGCGCCAGGTGGCAGGATGCCCAGCCATGACCGCTTCGATCAGTGAGTCGTGGACCCGCATCGAGAACTGGCTGGCAGAGCACGCGTCGGCGACCTACGCCGCGCTTGCACCACCCGCGGACCCGGCGGTCATCGCCGCGACCGAACGTGTCATCGGCAGACCGCTTCTCAAGCCCTTGGTGACATCGCTACTGCGACACGACGGCCTCCTCGACCAACGACACTCGCTGCTGCCGGGGTCCTACAGGCTGATGAGTGCCCGTCAGACAGCGGCCGAGTGGACCCTTTGCACCGGCTTCCACGACAAGGCCACGGCAGAGGACAAGGGCGACGAGGTGGACGACGACTTCATGGAAATCGGGGTCAGCAGCGTCCTGTACGGCCATCCGCAGCTGATCCCCATCGCCCGGGACCAAGGGGGCGGTCACCTCGTCCTGGACCACCGACCCGAGATCGACCGGGGACGCGTGCACGAAACCGAGGCCACCGAAGGCGTCATGCGCAGACCACATGCGATGTGGGCTTCCCTGCCGGTGCTCATGGACACGCTCGCCACGTCCCTCGAGACCGACCAGCCCTTGGGCGACTACGTACCCGCAGTGAATGAGCAGCGGTGCCTGAGATGGGACTTCGCACCGCTGAGTGAACGGACGGCATGACCGCTACTGTCCGCTGCGCACGGATGGGCCCTGTTCATGGAGGCTCAGGGCATGGCCGCGAAGCCCACCTAGGACACCCCGTCGAGCGGCCTCAGGAACCGGCGCTCGTAGCGCTTGATGCAGCGGGTCTGCCGAGCCAGGTCGAACGCTTGCTGGCACTCCGGGTCGGACATGCTGTCCGAGCGGTACTGCTCGTACGCGGCCAGACTGGGGAAGGAGAACAAGGCGTAGGCAATGTCGCTGTCGCCCTCACTCGGCAGGAAGTAGCCGTGGTGCGTTCCGCCGAACCGGTTGACGAGCCGGACCCAGCGGCGACCGTACTCCTCGAAATCCTCGACCTTGTCAGCGTCGATCTCGTACTTCAGGTGAACAGTGATCATGCCTGCATGATGCCGTGTCACGCGCGGGCGCCCCTACGCACGGGGCCGTGGCGACGTTCCGCTGTCCGACGCCTCGGCGACCGCTGTCCCCGCGGTTCCCTGTCCGGTCGGGGGCGGGTGGGCACGGAAA
>Ga0247818_10002372_pt1 | contig 12199 bp, 7 predicted proteins | sample 13C_Glucose_Day1_FD_192424 | JGI IMG/M metagenome (GOLD analysis project Ga0247818, IMG submission 192424) | Soil microbial communities from agricultural site in Penn Yan, New York, United States - 13C_Glucose_Day1 | ecosystem: Environmental > Terrestrial > Soil > Agricultural land | place: USA...
CCGGTGGCCGCGCCCGGCGAGCGCGGCCACCGGCCCCAGCGCGGAGCGCAGCGAGAGCCGGTCGACGTCACCGGCGTACACCCCGCCGAGGAGCGGTTCGACGAGCCGGTCGACGGCCTCCCGGCCGAGCCGCCCGCCCAGGTACTCCGCCACCGACACGTCCCGGCCCTCCGGCGGTGGCGACACCGGCAGGGTCTCCTCGGCCCGCAGCCGCGCCAGCCCCGCCTCCGACAGCAGGCCCGTGCCCTCCAGGGCCGACGGGTCGGGCGGCACGCCCATGACGTGGCCGGCCGGCAGCGCCCGCAGCGCGCCCCGGCTCCACAGCGTCACCGGACCCGGTACGGGGTCCCGCAGGGCCCCGCCGAGGCCGACCGCCTCCGCGAGGTCGACCGCCTCCGGCCGCAGGGCCATCAGCGACTCGGCGCCCTCGTCGACGGGGACGCCCGCCAGCGGCGTGGTGCGGAGCTTGCCGCCGACCCGGTCGCCGGCCTCCAGGACGGTCACCTCGGCCCGCCCGCGCAGCGACCGGGCCGCCGCGAGCCCGCTCACGCCGCCGCCGATCACGATCACCCGGCGCACCCCGCCACCTCCCGGAGGTCGTCCTGGTGGGGGAAGGTGCCGGGCTCGTAGGCGCACCACGGGTCGGCGGCCAGCGGGTCGCCGGTGACCGCGTACGCCCGGGAGCGCGAGCCCCCGCAGACCGCCGCGAACTCGCAGGCCCCGCACCTGCCGCCCAGCCGGGCCGGGTCCCGCAGCGCGCGGAAGAGCTCCGCGTCCCGGTACAGCGACGGCAGGTCGCCGTCCCGCAGGTTCCCCGCCGACAGGGGCAGGAAGCCGCTGGGGTGCACCTCGCCGGTGTGGGAGACGAAGACGAAGCCCCGCCCGGAGGAGACGTCCATCGGCGGCCGCCGCGCGGTGCGCGGCGCGCCCTCGAACAGGCCCAGTTCTCCGGCCCGTTCGGTGAGCCGCGCGTGCAGCCGGCCGAGCCGGGGGCGTTCGCCCCGCCGGGCGAGCACCGCCCGCTGGAGCGCGACCCGCCGGAAGTGGTGCCCCTCCGTCGTCTTCACCGGCATCCGCGCGCCGAGGTCGTACAGGAAGTGCAGCACGTCCTCGCACGCGTCGGCGGTGAGGGCGCCGAGCGCGCCCGCCCGGCCGGTGGGCACCAGCAGGAAGCCGGACCAGAGCATGGCGCCCTCGCGCCGGACGAGCGCGGCGATGTCGGCGAGGTCGGGCAGGCTGTGCCGCGAGACGGTGGTGTTGATCTGCACCTTCAGGCCGAGCTCGCGGGCCGTCCGCCAGCCGTCGAGGGTCAGGTCGAAGACGTCGGGCACGCCCCGGAAGGTGTCGTGCCGCTCGGCGGTCGACCCGTCGAGGGAGAGCGAGACGGCGACCGCGCCGGCGTCCCGGAGGCGGGCGAGGCGCGCCCGGTCGAGGGTCGGCGTGCCGGACGGCGAGACCGCGACCCGCAGCCCGGCGGCGGTGCCGTGGGCGACGAGTTCGTCGAGGTCGGGCCGCTGGAAGGGGTCGCCGCCGGTGATGACGAAGAGCGGCGCGGGCTTCCCGAAGGAGGCGATCTGGTCCATCAGACGCCGTGCGGCCGGGCCGTCCAGCTCGTCGGGGTGCCGGTCGGGCACCGCCTCGGCCCGGCAGTGCAGACAGGCCAGCGGGCAGGCCCGGGTCGCCTCCCAGATGACGAGGAACGGCCGCTCCCCGACGGGCTGCCGGGGCCGTCGGATCAGCGTCCCGGGGGCCTTCACACCCGCTCCCAGCCGCGCTTCGGCGCCCGGTTCGGGATGTGGCCGGGGCGGCGGCGCCGGTAGACGACGAAGGGGCGGAAGAGGTAGCGCACCGGCACGGCGAACATGTGGACCAGGCGCGAGCAGGGGATGAGGGCGAAGAGCGCGAAGCCGAAGAGGACGTGCAGCTTGAAGGCGAGCGGCGCGCCGGCCATCAGGCTCCAGTCGGGGCTGAGCGCGAAGAGCGAGCGGAACCACACCGAGACGCCCTCGCGGTAGTTGTAACCGTCCGTCGCACCGGTCGAGTTGAGGACGGTCGCGAGGATGCCGAGGGTCATCGCGCCGAGCAGCACCGTGTACATGAGGTGGTCGCTCCCGAGCGTCGCCCTCCGCACGGCCGGCACTCGCAGCCGCCGGTACACGAGGATGCCGATGCCCGCGGCGGCGGCGACGCCGGCGACGGCGCCGGTGGAGACGGCCATCAGGTGGTAGGCGTGGTCGCTGATCCCGACCGCGTCCGTCCACTCCATGGGGATCAGCAGGCCGACGACGTGCCCGAGGACGACGAAGAGCATCCCGAAGTGGAAGAGCGGCGAGCCGATCCGCAGCAGCCGGGACTCGTGCAGCTGGGAGGAGTGGGTGGTGATGCCGAAGCGGTCGTACCGCCCGCGCCAGACCGTGCCCGCCACGAGCAGGGCCACCGAGACGTAGGGCAGCACGCCCCACAGCAGCAGATCCATCAGACCGGGGTCCTTTCGGCGCGGTGGGCCGGGGTGGTCGGCCAGGGCAGGTCCACGCCCGGCCCGAGGGGTTCGAGTCCGAGCGGGTCGAGCCCGACCAGCTCGCGCGGAGGGCCGGACCTGGCCAGCGCCTTCGCCTCCTCCCTGGTGCGGGGCGAGGGGCCGGGCAGGGTGCCGCAGACCGCTTCGAGGACCCGGAGGTAGGGGGTGTCCACGGCGGCCAGCGCGAGCCGCAGCAGTTCCAGGCCGGCCCGGTGCTCCTGGAGGAGTTCCGTGCCGGGCGCCTCGTGCAGGGCGGCGAACTCCAGCGCGGCGGGCAGGAAGTCGGGCAGCTCGTCGCTGTCGAACTCCAGGCCGTGCGCGCGGTAGGTCCGCTTCATCGCGACGAGCGAGAGACCGCGCCGCCGGGTGTCGCCGTCCGTCCACCAGGTGAGGTAGAGGCAGCGGCGGTTGCGGGTGTCGAAGGTGTCCGTGTAGTGCGCGGCGAGGTCCAGGAGCGGGATGCGCCCCACGTGGCCGAGGAACTCCGAGAGCTCCGCCGACCGTTCCCCCAGGGCCCGCCGCAGCAGCGGGAGTTCCTCGTACAGCCGCTCGTCCGGGTAGCTCAGGCAGCGTGCGGCCGCCAGGCGTACCACCGTGTCCGGGGTCATGAACTCCTCCTCGTGCGGCCCAGGTTGAGCAGGACCCGGCCGTGGTCGGCGGCCTGGTCGGCGACCGGGCAGCCCTCGTCCAGGGGGTGGGAGCCGGCGAGCGCGTCCGCGTCGGCGCGGGCCGCGGTGGGGATCACGTACCGGTCCTCGTACTTGGCGACGGCGAGCAGCCGGAACATGTCCTCCATCTCCCGGCCGGTCAGCCCGACCGCCTCGGCGACCGTCTCGTCCTTCTCCTCGCCGAGGTTGACCGCCCGCATGTAGGAGCGCATGGCGGCCATCCGGCGCAGGACGGCGTCGACGGGCACGGTGTCGCCGGCGGTCAGCAGCTCGGCCAGGTACTCGACGGGGATCCGCAGGGCGTCGATCGCGCCGAAGAGGTTCCCGGCGTCCTCGCCGTCGCTGCCGGTGGCGGCGACCGCGTCGACCACCGGGGAGAGCGGCGGCACGTACCAGACCATCGGCATCGTGCGGTACTCCGGGTGGAGCGGCAGCGCGACCTGGTAGGTGGCGATCAGGTCGTACACGGGGGAGCGGCGGGCCGCGTCCAGCCACTCCTCGGTGATCCCGGCCGCCTTCGCGGCGGCGGCGACCGCCGGGTCGCGCGGGTCGAGGAAGCACTCCAACTGGGCCGGGTAGAGGTCGTGTTCGTCCTCGACGGCGGCGGCCTCGGCGACCTTGTCGGCGTCGTACAGCATGACGCCGAGGTAGCGCATGCGGCCCACGCAGGTCTCGGAGCAGACGGTCGGCATGCCGACCTCGACGCGCGGGAAGCAGAAGGTGCACTTCTCGGCCTTGCCGGTGGCGTGGTTGAAGTAGACCTTCTTGTAGGGGCAGCCGGTGACGCACATCCGCCAGCCCCGGCACCGGTCCTGGTCGACGAGGACGATGCCGTCCTCCTCGCGCTTGTACATGGCGCCGGAGGGGCAGGCGGAGACGCACGCCGGGTTGAGGCAGTGCTCGCAGATCCGGGGCAGGTAGAACATGAAGCTCTGCTCGAACTCGAAGCGGATCTTCTCGCCGACCCGCGCCCGCACCTTCTCGACCAGCGGGTCCTTCGGCCCGTGCTCGGGGGCGCCGCCGAGGTTGTCGTCCCAGTTGGGGCCCCACTCGACCGTGTCGAGGGGCTCGCCGGTGAGCTGGGAGACGGGCCGTGCGGTCGGCAGGTCGTCACCGGCCGGTGCCTCGGTGAGGTTCCGGTACTCGTACGTCCACGGCTGGTAGTAGTCGTCGAGCTCCGGGAGCTCCGGGTTGGCGAAGATCTGCCCGAGCCGCTTGAGCCGCCCGCCGGCCCGCAGGCGCAGCCGCCCGGACCGGGTCCGCTCCCAGCCGCCCTTCCACCGCTCCTGGTCCTCCCAGCGGCGCGGGTAGCCCTGCCCGGGGAGGGTCTCGACGTTGTTGAACCAGACGTACTCGGTGCCCTGCCGGTTGGTCCACGCCTGCTTGCAGGTGACCGAGCAGGTGTGGCAGCCGATGCACTTGTCGAGGTTCATCACCATCGCGACCTGTGCCATCACGCGTCCGATTCCGGCTTCGCCAAGGGACATGGGTCAGTACTCCACCTTCTGGTCGCGGCGGCGGATCACCGTCACCTCGTCGCGCTGGTTCCCTGTCGGCCCCAGGTAGTTGAAGGCCCAGGTCAACTGGGCGTAGCCGCCGACGAGATGGGTCGGCTTGAGCATCACGCGGGTGAGCGAGTTGTGGATGCCGCCCCGGCGGCCGGTCTTCTCCGTCCTCGGGACGCCGACCGTGCGCTCCTGGGCGTGGTTCATGTAGACCGTGCCGGCGGGCATCTTGTGGGAGACGATCGCGCGGGCGGTGACCACGCCGTTGCGGTTGACCGCCTCGATCCAGTCGTTGTCGCGGACCCCGATGGCCTCGGCGTCCCGCGGTGACATCCAGATCGTCTGCCCGCCCCGGCCGAGCGTCATCATGTACAGGTTGTCCTGGTACTGGGAGTGGATGGCCCACTTGTTGTGCGGGGTGAGGTAGCGGACGGCGACCTGCCTGCCGTCGCTCGACCCCAGCTCCGGCTCCCCGTACAGCCGGTGCATGTCCAGCGGCGGCTTGTAGACGGGCAGCGCCTCGCCGACCTCGTGCATCCAGTCGTGGTCGAGGAAGAAGTGCTGCCGTCCGGTGAGCGTGTGCCAGGGCTTGAGGTGTTCGGTGTTGACCGTGAAGGCGGTGTAGCGGCGGCCGCCGGACTCGCTGCCCGACCACTCGGGCGAGGTGATCACCGGCACGGGCCGGGCCTGGGTGTCGGCGAAGGTGATCCGCTTCCCCTCGGCCTCGGCCGCGAGGTGGGCCATCTCCTGCCCGGTCCGCTTCTCCAGCTTCTCGAAGCCCTGGGTGGCGAGCCGGCCGTTCGAGGTGCCGGAGAGGGAGAGGATCGCCTCACAGGCCCGCGCCGCCGTGTCCAGACGCGGCCGTCCGTCCGCGACACCGCCCCTGACCAGGCCGTTCTTGGCTCCGAGGTAGGCGACCTCCTCGTCGACGTCGAAGGTGATCGCCTTCGTCGTCACCCCGAGCCGGTCGACCAGCGGGCCGAGCGCGGCGAACTTCTCGCCCACGGCCCCGTAGTCCCGCTCGACCACCGTCAGGTCGTACATGGTGCGCCCCGGCACCGGCTCGCACTCGCCCTTCGACCAGTCGAGGGCCACGCCGCCGGGCTGGGCCATCTCGCCGCCCGGGGTGTCGTGCTGGAGCGCGGTGGCCACCAGGTCCTTCCTGACCCCCAGGTGCTCCCCGGCCAGCTCGCCGAAGCGGCGGGCGAGGGCGAGGAAGGCGTCGTAGTCGGAGCGGGCCTGCCACGGCGGGTCGACGGCCGGGGTGAAGGCGTGCAGGAAGGGGTGCATGTCCGTGGAGGACAGGTCGTGCTTCTCGTACCAGGTGGCGGCGGGGAGGACGACGTCGGAGAGCAGCGTCGTGGACGTCATCCGGAAGTCCATGGCGAGCAGCAGGTCGAGCTTGCCCTCGACGTCGTCCTCCCGCCACCGCACGTCCCGGGGGGTGCGGCGCGGCCCGTCCTCCGGCAGGTTGGAGTGGGTTCCGAGGAGGTGCTTGAGGAAGTACTCGTTGCCCTTGGAGGAGGAGCCGAGGAGGTTGGCCCGCCACACGTTGAGCACCCGCGGCCAGTTCTCCGGCGCGTCCGGGTCCTCCCCGGCGAAGCCGAGGGTGCCGTCCTTCAGGGCCCGCACCGTGTCGGCGACGGGATCGTCCTGGGCGCCGAGCTCCAGCGGGTTGCGGTCGAAGGTCGGGTACGAGGGCATCCAGCCCATCCGCGCCGAGGCGGCCAGGCAGTCGGCGCCCGTCATGCCCGCGAACCGCCCGGAGCCGAGCGGCGAGGCCAGCGCCTCGGCCGGCAGGGTGTCGTAGCGCCACTGGTCGGTGTGGAGGTAGAACCAGCCGGCGCCGATCATGTGCCGGGGCGGCCGGCCCCAGTCGGAGGCGCTCGCGAGGGTCGCCCAGCCGGTCACCGGCCGGCACTTCTCCTGGCCGACGTAGTGGCCCCAGCCGCCGCCGTTGCGGCCCTGGCAGCCGGTGAGCGTCAGCAGGGCGAGGAAGGCCCGGTAGATCGTCTCGGAGTGGAACCAGTGGTTGGTGCCGGCGCCCATGAGGATCATGCAGCGGCCCCGCGAGCGCTCGGCGGTGTCGGCGAACTCCCGGGCCACCCGGGCGGCCTGGGCGGCCGGCACGGAGGTGAGGGTCTCCTGCCAGGCGGGGGTGCCGGGCTGCGAGGCGTCCTCGTACGACTCCGGCCACGTGCCCGGCAGGCCCGGCCGGCCGACGCCGTACTGGGCGAGCAGGAGGTCGTACACGGTGGTGACGAGGCGGTCGCCCAGCCGCCGCACGGGGACGCCCCGGCGCAGCACCTCGCCCTCCTCGTCGAAGCGCGGCAGCACGACCTCGGCGGACGCGCCCTCCTCCAGGAGCGTGAGCCGGGGGCGGACGCCGTCGAGGTCCAGGTTCCAGTCGGGGGTGCCGGAGGTGCCCCAGCGGTGCCCGAGGGTGCCGTTCGGGACGACGGGCTCGCCGGTGGCGTCGTCGACGAGGACGGTCTTCCACGCGGCGTTCTCGACGTCCTGCCCGAGGTCGGCGGCGGTGACGAACTTCCCCGGCACGAGGCCCTGTCCGGTCTCCTGGAGGCTGATGAGGAAGGGCAGGTCGGTGTAGGTCCGCACGTAGTCCGCGAAGAACGGCGTCTCGCGGTCGACGAAGAACTCCTTGAGCAGGACGTGCCCCATCGCCAGCGCCAGGGCCCCGTCCGTGCCGGGGTGCGGGTGCATCCACTCGTCGGCGAACTTGGTGTTGTCGGCGAAGTCCGGGGAGACGGTGACGACCTTCTGGCCCCGGTAGCGGGCCTCCGTCATCCAGTGGGCGTCCGGGGTGCGCGTCACCGGCACGTTCGAGCCCCACATCAGCAGATAGGCCGCGTCCCACCAGTCGCCCGACTCCGGCACGTCCGTCTGGTCGCCGAAGACCTGCGGCGAGGCCACCGGCAGGTCCGCGTACCAGTCGTAGAAGGAGAGCATCGGCGCGCCGATGAGGGAGTGGAAGCGGGCGCCGGCCGCGTGCGAGGCCATCGACATCGCCGGGATGGGGGAGAAGCCGGCCACCCGGTCCGGGCCGTGTTCCTTGATCGTGTGGACGTGCGCGGCGGCGGCGATCTCCACCGCCTCCTCCCAACTCGCCCGCACCAGACCGCCCTTGCCCCGGGCCTGCTGGTAGGTGCGGCGGCGCACCGGATCGCGCTGGATGTCCGCCCAGGCGAGCACCGGGTCCCCGAGGCGCTTCTTCGCCTCCCGGTACATCGCGAGCAGGGTGCCCCGGACGAGGGGGTGCCGGACCCGGGTGGGGGAGTAGCTGTACCAGGAGAAGGAGGCGCCCCGGGGGCAGCCGCGCGGCTCGTACTCGGGCCGGTCGGGGCCGACGGAGGGGTAGTCGGTGGCCTGGGTCTCCCAGGTGATGATCCCGTCCTTGACGTACACCTTCCACCGGCACGAGCCGGTGCAGTTGACGCCGTGGGTGGAGTACACGACCTTGTCGTGGCTCCAGCGGTCCCGGTAGAACGACTCGCCCTCGCGACCGCCGGTGCGGTGCACCGTCCGCAGGTCCTCGGAGACCTCGGAGCGGGAGAAGAACCTTCCCGCTCGGAGGAGGATCTCGGTGGCGTCCGGCTGCTCCTGCTGCACGTCAGGCTCCTTCACGACGATGCGTTCAGCAGCCTGAGCCTAGGCCGGGCGAAGCGGGCGAAAGGGGGGCCATTGGTCCCGTGCGGGGGTGACCAAATCCCGCATTTGTCCCGCCGCCCGGTGTGTGAGGCTGGCCCGGTGAGCACTCTGCGACGCTGGATACCGAACCAGCACGGAGCCTGGGCCATGCTCGCCGTGCCCTACCTGGCGGGCGTCCTCATCGGCTCCCCGTCCTGGCTCCAACTCCCCCTTTTCCTCGCCTGGTCGCTCGGCTACTGCGCCGTCTTCCACACGGAGCAGTGGGTACGGCTCCGACGCGCCTCCCGCAACCCCCGGGCCGCCGCGCGCCACCGGCGCCCCGCGCTGCTCTTCACCACCGCCACGCTCGCCCTCGGCCTGCCCCTGCTGTGCGCCGCGCCGTGGCTCGCGCTCGCCGCCGCGGCGATGGCACCGTTCCTCGCGGTGAACGTCCTCTACGCCCGCCGCAACCGGGAACGGGCCCTGGTCAACGGGCTGGTGGCCGTCGTCCCGGCCTGCGGGATGCTGCTCGTCGCCCTGCGCGCGGGCGGCGGGACGCTCGCCGAGGGCCTCGCCCCCGCGCTCGCCTGCCTGCTCTACTTCGCCGGCACCGTCCCGTACGTGAAGACGATGATCCGCGAGCGGAACTCGGAGGCGTACCGCCGGGGTTCGGTCGCCTACCACGCCGTGGCACTGGTGGCGGCGGCCCTCCTGGACCCCTGGCTCGCCGTCCCCTTCGCCCTCTACCTCACCCGCGCGGCCGTGCTGCCCGGGCGCGGGCTCGGGGTCCCGCTCGTCGGCGCGGTCGAGGTCGGCTGCTCCCTGCTGCTGCTCGGCTTCCTGGCGGGCGGGTACGGCTGAACGCGGTCACCCGTGCGGGAGCCGGGCTACAGCGCCTCCCGCCGGGTGAGCCAGTTGAAGCAGATCCAGCCCGGCAGGACCGGCAGCCACAGGGTCATCAGCCGGTAGAGGAGGACCGCCGGGGTGGCGACCTCGATCGGCAGGCCCACCGCGACGAGACCGCCGATGAGCGCGCCCTCGACCGCGCCGACACCGCCGGGCGTCGGGGCCGCCGAACCGAGCGCGTTGCCCGCGAGGAAGACCACGGCCACGCTCGCGTAGCTGACCGACGCCTCGCCGTGCGCGAAGGCCCGGATCGAGGCGTCCAGACAGAGGACGAACGCACCCGTCAGCAGCAGCATCCCGCCGATGCCCGTGACCAGCTTCAGCGGCCGCTGGAGCACGTCGAGCATGCGCGGCACCACGCCCGCGAAGAGCGACCGCAGCCGGGTGGAGACGAACTTCCGCATGAACGGGATCGCCGTCATCACCAGGACCAGCACCGCCACCGTCAGCAGACCGGCGATGACCGTCCTCGACGGCGTGAAGGACTGCGACTTCTCGGTCCCCGTCAGATAGCCGAAGGAGAGCAGCAGCAGGATGTGCGCCCCGAGCCCGAAGAGCTGCGAGGCGCCCACGCTCGCCACCGCGAGCCCCGGCCGCACGCCCGCGCGCTGGAGGAAGCGGGTGTTGAGGGCGACCCCGCCGACCGCCGCCGGGGCGACGATCTTCACGAACGAACCGGCGACCTGCGCGACCACCGTCCGCCAGAACCCCACCCGCTCCGGCACGAAACCGAGCAGGCTCATCGCCGCCGCCAGATAGCTGAGCGCCGAGAACACCACCGCCGCCGCCACCCACCGCCAGTCCGCCTCGGCGACCGTGGACAGCGGGGTGCGGGCGATCTGCGACAGCAGGAAGTACGCGGCGACCGCGCCCGCGACCAGCGAGATCAGCGTCCGCGGCTTGATCCGCTCCAGCCGGACCGGCTCCACCGGCGCCTGCGGCCGGATCAGCAGCACCTGCCGGCGGATCTGCGCCAGCAGGTCCTCCTCGCGGGCCTCGTCCAGGGCCTCGTCGAGCGCCCGCTTCTCCGCCTTCTTGTCCGCCTTCTTCTCGGCCTTCTCGGCCCGCGGGTCGGTGTCCGGCGCCGGAAGCCCCGCGTGGGCGGCCGCCTTGGCCCGCTCCCGCTCCCGCTTCGCCTCCTCGGAGGCGGCGAGGACCGCCTCCCGCTCCCGCTGCGAGCGCTCCCGCGCCAGCTTGCGCAGGGTGGCGCGGGTCGACCGGCTCAGCGCGATCGGCTGGAGCAGCGGCAGACAGTCCGCCACCGCGTCCGGGCCCAGCACCTCCACGGCCGCCGCCACCGTCCGCTCCGCCCCGACCCGCAGGCCCAGGGTCGTCAGGAACTGGGCGATGTCCATCCGCAGCACCAGATCGCCGGCGGCGATCTCGCCGCCGCGCAGATCCGTCAGGAACACCCTGCCGGAACGATCCACCAGGATCGCGTCCCCCGACAGCCGGCGGTGCGCGATCCGGCGCGACTGGAGCGCCCGCACCTGCCGCCACCCGCTGCGCACCAGCTCGTCGGTGATCTCCGCGTCGTCCAGCGAGTCCAGGCTCCGCCCGCCGATGTGCTCGTAGACGAGCATCACCGCGTCCGGCCCCAGCTCGGAGGTGGCGATCAGCTTCGGCGCGTTCGCCCCGGCCGCGATCGCCGCGTACGCCAGCAGCGCCTCCTGTTCGAGCGCCTGCCGCAGCGAGACGATCGACCGGCGGGTGGTCACCGTCCGCAGGGTGATCCGCCGCCACAGCCGGTAGAAGAAGCCGTGCGCCTGCTGCTCGCGGTCGACGACCGTGACGTCCAGCGGCGGCCCGTCCTCCAGGGTCACGAGGTACCGGCGGCCCCGGTCGCCGCTCTCCGCGGTCTCCGGCACCTCCTCCGCGCGCAGCGCCGTCACCGGCCGGAAGCCGACCCGGCGCAGTCCGGCGAGGAGGGTCTGGCCGGTCGGCCGGACGTTCGGCGAGCCGACCGCGTACAGCGTGCCGTACGCCACGGTCCAGCCGATGAGCACCGTGAGGATGATCGAGAAGGCGGTCGTGTAGCCGGCCACCAGCATGGTGAAGGCGTCGAGCAGCAGCACCGCCCAGAGCGAGAACCGCCAGCGCGGTCTGCGGGCCATGCCGACGGCCGTCATGTACGCGATCACCGGCGCGAGGTAGTTGTGCACCGGATCGGTCAGTCCGCCGCCGCTCGCCGGCTGGGTCAGCGCGTCCTGGATCGTGTCCGGGGCGGCCTTCGCCACCCACAGGTCGATCGCCAGGGTGACCCCGTGCGCGAGCACCGCCGCGAGCACGCCGTCCGCGATCCGCAGCCCGTCCCGTTTCACCAGGCGCTCGATGGCGAAGGCCACCGGCAGGACCAGGATCGCGATCGACGAGACCAGCCCGGCGATCTTGACGAAGACGTCGGAGGCGCCGACGGCCCCCTTGTTGATGTCCTGCTCCAGGCCGGACGTGGTGCCGTGGGCGAAGGCGGCGATGGCGAGGACGACGGCGATGGCCAGCACCCCGGCCAGCAGGCGCATGAGGTCGGAGGGCCGGTGGACACGGGCGGCGAGCAGCGGCTCGTCGCCGGAGACCCGCTCGGGCATGTCGGGCCGAGCCTCACCGGGAGGCTGAGTGTCCTGACCCATCACCATGTCCGTCTCTGCGTGTACTTCTGCTTGCGTCTGCCGCTGTTGATCTCGTATCACCAGTCACCGCCCGGACGATGGTGGCACGAAGAGCCGCCGGGCGGAGGCATCAGGGCCATGTCGGTGGGGTGAGGCAGGATGACACGGATGAGCCTGGAGGGACCCGTGGGACAGACCGGAGCGAGCGGAGCCGAAGACTCCGGGGCGGCGGACGCGCTGCCCCCGTACGCGGAGGCGGTGCTCGACGTCGCCGACCGGATCCCGCCGGGCCGGGTGATGACCTACGGCGACGTCGCCGAGTGGCTCGGCGACGTCGCCGTAGGTCATCAC
>Ga0247818_10002373_pt1 | contig 12197 bp, 11 predicted proteins | sample 13C_Glucose_Day1_FD_192424 | JGI IMG/M metagenome (GOLD analysis project Ga0247818, IMG submission 192424) | Soil microbial communities from agricultural site in Penn Yan, New York, United States - 13C_Glucose_Day1 | ecosystem: Environmental > Terrestrial > Soil > Agricultural land | place...
GAACAGCACTGGGTCACCGCCACCGGCGGCACTGAAGAAGCTGGTGCCGAAGTGGATGTCCATCAGCATCATCGTCACGCAACCGGCCAGTACCGGCATCACCGCGATCAGCAGGAACGCGGTGATCAACCAGGTCCAGACGAACAATGGCATTTTCATCAGCGTCATGCCGGGGGCGCGCAGATTGAGAATGGTGGCAATCACGTTGATCGCACCCATGATCGAACTGATCCCCATCAAGTGGATGGCGAAGATGAAGAACGTCACGCTTTCCGGCGCGTAGGTCGTCGACAGGGGCGCGTAGAACGTCCAGCCAAAGTTGGGTCCGCCTCCCGGGGTGAACAGGGTCGAAACCAACAGGATGAACGCGGCCGGCAATAGCCAGAAGCTGAAGTTGTTCATCCGCGGCAGCGCCATGTCGGGTGCGCCGATCATCAGCGGCACCATCCAGTTGGCAAGGCCGACAAAGGCCGGCATCACCGCACCGAAGACCATCACCAGGCCGTGCATGGTGGTCATCTGGTTGAAGAATTCCGGCTGGACGATCTGCAACCCTGGCTGGAACAGTTCGGCGCGAATCACCATCGCGAACGAGCCGCCGAGCAGGAACATGGAAAACGCAAACCACAGGTACAGCGTACCGATGTCCTTGTGGTTGGTGGTCAGCACCCAACGCATGAGGCCTTTGGCGGGGCCGTGGGCATGGTCGGTGGCGTGACCGTGGTCATCGATAACGGCGCTCATGGCCTGTCTCCTGCAAACAGATGGGCTGGGCAGGCCGGGGCGCGATGCCCCGACCGGTTCCTTGGATGAGCAATAGACCGGGTCATTTGCTTTCCGCCTGTTTCAGTTCCAGCACTTCTTTGGGGGTGACCATGTCGCCCTTGTTGTTGCCCCAGGCGTTACGTTCATAGGTCACGACCGCTGCGATATCGACTTCCGACAGTTGCTTGCCGAACGCCGCCATGGCGGTGCCAGGCTTGCCATGGAAGACAATGCTCAGGTGGCCTTCTTTCGGTCCGGTAGCGATTTTCGAGCCTTTGAGCGCCGGGAACATCGGCGGCAAACCTTGGCCTTCGGCCTGGTGACAGGCCACGCACGAGGTGTGATAGATCTTGTCGCCGCGCTCTATGAGCTCGTCGAGGGTCCATTCCTTGCTGGTCAGCTCCTTGAGTTGCGCGGCTTCGGCCTTGCGTTCGCCCAGCCATTTTTCGTAGTCGGCCTTTTCCTTGACCTCAACCACGATCGGCATGAAGCCGTGGTCCTTGCCGCACAGCTCGGCGCATTGGCCACGGTAAATGCCGGGCTTGTCGATGCGGGTCCAGGCTTCGTTGACGAACCCCGGGATCGCATCGCGCTTGACCGCGAAGGCCGGCACCCACCAGGAGTGGATCACGTCGGCGGAAGTCACCAGGAAGCGCACTTTGGCGCCGATTGGAAGCACCAGGGGCTTGTCGACCTCAAGCAGGTAGTGCTCGCTCTTGGCTTCCTTGTTGTGGATCTGATCGGCGGGAGTGGCCAGGTTGCTGAAGAACTCGACGTCCTGGCCCAGGTACTTGTAGTGCCATTTCCACTGATAGCCGGTGACCTGGATATCGATTTCCGGCTCACTGGCGTCGTACATCTTGATCAGGGTGGCGGTCGCCGGAATCGCCATGGCCACCAGAATCAGGAAGGGCACGATCGTCCAGAGGATCTCGACGGTGGTGCTTTCATGAAATTTTGCCGCTACCTGCCCGGTAGAACGCCGGTGCAGGATCATCGACCAGAACATGGCGCCAAAGACGATGAGGCCGATCACTACACAGATCCAGAAAATGGTCATGTGCAGGTCAAACACAGCGTGACTGATTTCAGTCGCTCCAGGCGCCATATTCACAGTCCAGGCAGCTTGTGCCTGACTGAAAATCGACCACAACAGGAGGCCCATCCAGACATGTGGATGTCGCATCATTGCGGGTTCCCCTTATCGTTCTTGTTATCCCGCCGGCTTTCACCTGCGGCAAGGGAGCGGCTGCATCAGACTACGAACTTGAATCGCCGGGCCTTGCTGCAGTTGCAGTCGGGCGTCATCAGCTAACTCCATTCCAACCCGAGTATAGACAGCGACTCCCACCTCGCAATGTGCTGGCGTAAATGAACTGAAACAGCATTAACTTGCGTTGCAGGGCACGAATGGAGAAGGATGCAGACGAGTGGTGGCCAATGGATATAACCATGCCGTCTCAAGGATGAAATAATTATGACAAATGCGTCTTAGCATTTTTCGTATGCCAGCTAAGTTATGTCTTCCCTATTTCATTGCCTTGTTTCCTGGAGTTTTCATGAACACCGCCGCATTGCGCGAGCAGATCCAAAAAGCCCAACAACACGAAGCCGAGACTGGCTTGCTGACGCGTCAGCTGGCAACCAAGCTGCCTCATTTACACCCGGCGATCCAGTTGCCGGAAGCGGACGCCAATGGCGTGCTGACGCGTTTTGTCGCCGCCTACATTGAAGAAGTGCCGGACCTGCTGGATGCAGCCAATGAAGTCGCCAGGGAAGCGGGTATCGAATCGCAGGTCAAACCGGTACTGAAGATTGCCGAACAGTACTTCCTCCAGCCGCCAGCGATCATGGCCGGGCATGTCGGGCTCGACAGCTTGCTGGACGAAGCCTATCTGGCGCACCGGTTTGTCGAAGAGGTCAACGACCTGTACATCAAGCATCTTGGCCAGCCACTGATCCCCTTGGACATGACTGTTGCCAACCTGATTGCTCATCAATTGATCGGTGAGGAATTTGCCAATCAGCTCGATGAAGCGGTGCATCACACCATCGACGAGATGCTCAACGACGAAAGTTTTGCGCTGGAATCGGTAGAAGCCTACCGTGAGAAACTCAGCAGCCCGGATACCGGTGCTGCATGGAAGCGCTGGCCTTGCATGTCCCGACGCCTGGGCGTGGGCCTGGAGCTGGATCAAACCGTCGCCTGACTCCATCCCTGGAGGAGCCGGCTTGCTGGCGATCCAGACGACTCGGTCTGCCTCACACACCGCGTCGCCTGGATCGCCAGCAAGCCGGCTCCTACAAGGTCTAGGTGGTGGAGCCTACGCCGGTGTTGGTCCACACCCGGCCCTCCAACCTGCGTTTCAACCCCCGTGCCTCAATCAGCAGTCTTGACCCTTTGGCCGCATTCGCCCGACCCCATTCTTCCAGCAACTCCAGGCAAGCGTGATCGATGTAGCTCAAGTTATTCAGTGGCACATGCACCGTCACACCCGCTGGAATGCTGCCCAGTACCTGCGTCAACGCCGGCACCTTGAGAAAGGTCGCCGCACCCACCAGACGCAATTCCATTTCCCCATCCTGCGGCAGATCGATCAGGCTGATCTTCAAGCGCGAGGCTTTCCACGCCAGTTTGGCCAAGGTCAGGCCAAAGCCGATCAGCACACCAGTCAGCAGGTCAGTGAAAATGATCGCCAGAGCCGTCGCGGCGTACGTGAACATCGGCATCCGCCCATAGCGACCCAAACCGCGAAAAGCCTTGAGATCGACCAGTTTGAAACCCGTGTAGACCAACACACCGGCCAGGCTCGCTACCGGAATGCTCTGCAGCACGCTCGATAGCAACATCACGAAGGCCAACAGCCACAATCCGTGGAAAATCGTCGAGTAGCGGGTGGTGGCACCGGCCTGGACGTTGGCCGAGCTACGGACTATCACCCCGGTCATCGGCAGCGCACCGAGCAATCCACAAAGCATGTTGCCGACGCCTTGGGCAGACAGTTCGCGATCGAAGTCCGATCGTTGACCGCTGTGCATGCGGTCGACTGCGGCGGCGGACAGCAAGGTTTCGGCGCTGGCGATGAAGGCTACCGCGAAGGCAGCGATCAGCAGCGTGGGGTCAGCCAGGTTCAGCAAGTCCGCAGGTTTCAGCCAGTCGATGGCCTCGGCCAGGTTGGCCGGCACTTCCACTCGTTTGACTTGCAGCGCCAAGGCCAGGCTGACGACGGTGGCCATCCCTACGCCGAGCAGCGCGCCGGGCACGAAGCGCAGGGAATGAGGGCGCAGCTTTTCCCACAGCCACATAACTGCGATCGTTCCCAGCCCGAGCAAACCGGCCTGCCAGCCAAAGGATGGCAACGCCTGAGCCACTGCGGCCGGGAAAGCTGCCAGGTTATCCAGCCCCGAGGGTTTGGGCGTGGCGTCCAGCATCACGTGTATTTGTGACAAGACGATCAATACCCCGATCCCGGCGAGCATGCCGTAGACAACGGCGGGTGCGGTCACGCGAAACCAGCAGCCCAGTTTCAACCGACCGGCGACCAGTTGTAGAAAACCTGCCAACAGCAAGATCGGCCCGAGCATGGCCACGCCATGTTGGCGTACCAGTTCGAACACCAACACCGCCAGGCCTGCTGCCGGTCCGCTGACTTGCAGCGGCGACCCGGCCAGCCAACCGACCACCAGTCCGCCGATGATCCCGGTAATCAGGCCTTTGGCGGGTGGCAGTCCCGAAGCGATGGCGATGCCCATGCACAGGGGCAGGGCGACCAGAAACACGACCACCGAAGCCAACAGCTCCCGTGGCAGCACAGTTTTGAGTTGCGCAGCACGCATGATGATTCTCCCGAAGTTTTCTTCAGGCATGGCGAAGCCAGGCTGCCTGATTGGCAGCCTCGACTGAACCACACGGGTATTTAGGAGGATTTAGAAGCGCGCTTTGGGCGTCGCGACCGGAATAGGCAGGCTGCCATTAAGCGGCAGGAAACAACCCTTGTCGGCGTCGTAGGCTTTTATTTCGCTGGTTTCGATGTTGTAGACCCAACCGTGGATAAACAACTGACCATTGGCCATGCGCGAGGCCACCGAGGGGTGAGTGCGCAAATGCTGCAATTGGGCGATCACATTTTCCTCGGTGAGGATGTGCATGCTTTCGTTTTCATCAGCGCAATTGCAGTTTTCCTGGACCATGGTCTTGGCCACTTCAGCATGCCGCAGCCAGGCTTTGACCGTAGGCATTTTTTCCAGGCTCTGCGGGTTGAGTACCGCGCGCATCGCCCCGCAATCGGAGTGCCCGCAAATGATGATGTGATGCACGCCCAGGGCCAGCACGGCGTACTCGATGGCCGTGGAAACGCCGCCGTTCATTTGCCCGTAAGGTGGCACAACGTTGCCGACGTTGCGGGTCACGAAGAGATCGCCGGGGGCGCTGTGGGTGATCAGCTCGGGAACGATGCGCGAGTCGGCGCAGGCGATGAACATGGCTCGCGGGCGCTGGGCCGTAGCGAGTTTCTTGAAGAGTTCTTCCTGTTGCGGAAAGATCTCATGATGAAAATGCAAAAAGCCGTCAACGATATGCTGCAGCGCTGCATCGGCGGTTTCCGCCTCGGGTTGGGCAGAAGCCGACGCAGCCAACGGCTGTTTATCCTTGTCACTCATGATTCATCCTCTTTGGCGGAGTCAGGGATAATCCCGTTTTGTCCGGTATGAAGCCAGTGGCTGTTTAAAAAACATCCAGGTCGTGAAACTCGACCCGTCAGTCACTCGATGAACAAGGTATCCTTCGAATCTTAACTCAAACTGAAAAAACCGCTCTAGAACCTGTGTTCCAGGTCACAAAAAACGTGACTGGCCTGGCGCTTTAGCGCTTTGCCCAGTACTCAACCATAGGCCAATTGTCCTCAAATTAACGACATTTGGCGACCCGGCGGACAAAAGGCGTCGCAGTCCAGGTTGAATCCCTCCCGGTGGTTGAGCCCCAGGCGCTTGATGGCTTTGGCAAAACGTTGTGCCAGCAAATCAGCAAATGGACCTTCACCGCGCATGCGCGCGCCGAAGCGACTGTCGTACAACTCTCCGCCACGGGTCTGGCGAATCAGGCTAAGGACATGCGCCGCACGTTGCGGATAGTGGGCCGCCAGCCATTCTTCGAACAGGGGCGCGACTTCCAGGGGCAGGCGCAACATCATGTAGGCGGCGCTCTGTGCCCCGGCAGCATGGGCTTGCGTGAGCAGGTTTTCGATTTCGCTGTCGTTGATCATCGGAATCATGGGAGAACAAAGCACGCCCACCGGGACCCCCGCTTCTCGCAACACCTTGATCGCCCGCAGCCGGGCCTTGGGGGCTGCAGCGCGGGGTTCAAGAATACGCTTGAGCTCGTCGTCCAGCGTGGTGAGGCTGATCATCACTGCCACCAGCCTTTGTCGGGCCAGTTCGGCCAGCAGGTCCAGATCGCGCAGGATCAATGAACCTTTGGTCACGATCGTCACCGGATGACGGTAGCGCAGCAGCACTTCGAGGGTTTGGCGGGTGATCTTGTATTCACGCTCAATGGGCTGGTAAGGATCGGTGTTGGACCCCAGGTTGATGGGTGCACATTGATAGCCACGCCTGGAGAGTTGTTCCTCCAGTATGTCCGCCGCATTGGTCTTGGCGATCAGCTTTGTCTCGAAATCCAGGCCTGGCGACATGTCCCAGTAGGCGTGGCTGGGCCGCGCATAGCAATAGATGCAACCGTGCTCGCAGCCGCGATAAGGATTGATCGACCGATCGAAGGGCAGGTCGGGGGAGGTATTGCGCGTGATGATGGTTTTCGCGGTCTCGATGGACACCTCGGTGCCTTGGGTCATCGGCGCTTCCTGAAACCAGCCGTCGTCCTCGGCCACCGAGCGATGGGGGGCGAAGCGATTGTGCGGATTGGTCGCGGTGCCGCGACCGCGAGGGGGCAATGGCGTGTTCATGGGATAGCTCGAGTGCTGTATTTATATACAGTACACGGCAGAGGTTCGAGTGACCAGTGCCGTTTGGCAGCTCTTCGACCTGTACTCATAGTCACTGAACGATACATTTCGCGTCTGGTCGATTCGCTCCCCAGGCCGGTATTGTTGCGGTCGCTCCACGCATTGACCTGAGTATTAATTAAAAGGATTTAATTATGTCGATTCTTAATCGTCGCGGTATTTTTTTGCAGAAACTGGGTCCGACTGTCGTCAATCCCAATGAAGTGCTTGTTTCGATGCAGTTCGCATTGAAAGAAGAGGGTTGGGATGCTGAAAATTCCGTGGAAACCACGGCTTTGCTGGACTCCACCACCCTCATCGCATCTTCAAATGATGGAGGGCGATCATTCAAGATCCGTAATTTCAATAAAGATATCGATGGTGACGGCGATATTGACGCCGAAGACATGGTGAAGCTGCTGGCGCTGGCCAAGGCCTATGTCAGCATTGCCGCGCCTTGACTGAAACTTGATCAGTAACACCTCTCACAGCGTTGCGCCATGAGAGGTGCCGCTTACTGCTCAGTGCTGCTCGTCAGGTTTTTTCTTCAGTTTCGGATTCGGAAAAAACTGCACGGCCTGAACCTTGGTGTCCGCAGGCTTGAGTGCGGAAGTGTTGACCCGGGTGCCGAGTTCCTTGGGTACGGACAGACCTTGTTCGTTGAGCGTATCGGAATAACCGCAGGCAACGCACTCGCGATGCGGTACATCGTCTTCACTCCACATCATCAATTTGTCCGGCTCGCTGCAGGCCGGGCAAACCGCGCCGGCGATAAAGCGTCGTTTGGTAATCACAGGACCCTCACTCATGCTGCCGCGCCCTCACTCAGGCCGCTGTGGCGCAAGAGTGCGTCAATCGAAGGCTCACGGCCACGGAAGTCGACGAACAGCACCATCGGCTCCTGAGAACCGCCGCGCGCCAGGATCGCTTCACGGAACGCACGGCCAGTCTCGGCATTGAGCACGCCTTCTTCCTCGAACCTGGAGAAGGCATCGGCCGAGAGTACTTCAGCCCATTTGTAGCTGTAGTAACCCGCTGCATAACCGCCAGCGAAAATGTGCGCGAAGCTGTTAGGGAAACGGTTGTAGGCCGGAGGGCGCATCACCGATACCTCGTCGCGTACACCTTCAAGCACTTGCAACACGCTGCGACCGTCGCCGTGGGTGGCATGCAGTTCGAAGTCGAACAGCGAGAACTCCAGTTGGCGGACCATCATCAGGCCGGACTGGAAGTTTTTCGCCGCAAGCATCTTCTGCAGCAGGTCCTGTGGCAATGGTTCGCCGGTTTCATAGTGACCGGAGATCAGCGCCAGCCCCTCGGGCTCCCAGCACCAGTTTTCCATGAATTGGCTTGGCAATTCGACCGCGTCCCAGGCCACGCCGTTAATGCCGGACACGCCGGCGTGTTCGACGCGGGTCAGCAGGTGATGCAGGCCATGACCGAACTCGTGGAACAGGGTAGTGACTTCATCGTGGGTCAGCAGCGCAGGCTTGCCGCTGTCGGCCGGAGTGAAGTTGCACACCAGGTTGGCCACCGGGCTCTGCAGCACGCCCTCGGCGGTGCGACGACGATCACGGGCACCGTCCATCCAGGCACCGCCGCGCTTATTGGCACGGGCGTACAGGTCGAAGAAGAAGCGGCCGATGTGCTGGCCGTTTTCCTTGATCTCGAACAGGCGTACATCCGGGTGCCAGGTGTCGAAGCCTTTCTGTTCGGCGATCTCGATGCCATACAGACGCTGAACGATGGCGAACAGGCCACTGAGCACCTTGTCGATCGGGAAGTACGCGCGCAGGGCTTCCTGGGCAACGCTGTAACGTTGCTCGCGAAGTTTTTCGCCGTAGAAACCGCTGTCCCAGCTTTGCAAATCCGGGCAGCCTTGTTCGGCGGCGTAAGCCTTGAGCTGTTCCAGATCCTGGGCGGCGAACGGTTTGCTGCGCTTGGCAAGGTCGCGCAGGAAACTCAGCACCTGATCGCTCGATTCAGCCATTTTGGTGGCCAGGCTCAGCTGCGAGAAGCTGGCGAAGCCCAGCAGTTTTGCCAGTTCCTGACGCAGATCGAGGATTTCCTCCATGACCGGACCGTTGTCGTTCTGGCCGGCATTCGGGCCCTGGTCCGACGCGCGGGTGCAGTAGGCAGCGTAGACTTCTTCGCGCAGGGCACGGTCGTGGGCGTAGGTCATCACCGCGTAGTAGCTCGGGAATTCCAGGGTGATCAGCCAGCCATCGAGGTCCTTGGCTTGCGCGGCAGCGGCCATTTGCGCCTTGGCCGAGTCGGTCAGGCCGGCGAGCGCGGCCTCGTCGGTGATGTGCTTGGTCCAGGCTTGGGTCGCATCCAGCAGCTGGTTGGAGAAGCGACTGCCCAGCTCCGACAATTTGCTCTGTACCTGGGCGTAACGCTTCTGCTCGGCTTCCGGCAGGTCGATACCCGACAGACGGAAATCGCGCAAGGCATGTTCCAGGATAGTTTTCTGCGCTACGTCGAAACCGGCGGCTTCCGGGCTGTTGGCCAAGGCTTCATAGGCCTGGAACAATTCACGGTTCTGGCCCATTTCGGTGGAGTAGGCGCTCAAGGCCGGCAGGCAAGCCTCATAGGCCTCGCGCAGTTCGGCGCTGTTGCACACGGCATTTAAATGGCTGACCGGGCTCCAGGCTGCACCCAGGCGGTCATTTAGCTCGTCCATTGCCAGAACCAGGCCGGCCCACGTAGGTTGTTTGCCCTGGGTCTTGAGGATCTCGATAATGGCGGCGCGGTTGTCAGCCAGGATCTGTTCAATGGCCGGTTGCACGTGCTCGGCACGGATCGCGGAGAACGGCGGCAGGTCGTAGGACTGCAAAAGAGGGTTGTTCACGCTCACGGTTGGCACCTTGGCTGGGAAGAAACATGCAGCCATCTTAATTACAATCGACGCTCACCGCAGCTATCAGCAACAGAGAGAAACCCTATCGTGAACCTTCGCAAGTATCAGAATCACACGCCAATGCTCGGCAAGGGCGCTTTTGTCGATGGCTCGGCGGTAGTGATCGGCGATGTCGAGATCGGCGAAGACAGCTCGGTCTGGCCGTTGACGGTGATTCGCGGTGACATGCACCGCATCCGCATCGGTGCGCGCACCAGCGTGCAGGATGGCTGCGTGCTGCACATCACCCATGCCGGGCCGTTCAACCCCGACGGTTTCCCGTTGCTGATTGGCGACGACGTTACGATCGCCCACAAAGTCATGCTGCATGGCTGCACCGTGGGCAACCGGGTATTGATCGGCATGGGCAGTATCGTCATGGACGGTGCAGTGGTCGCCGACGACGTCATTATTGGTGCCGGTAGCCTGGTACCTCCGGGTAAGCGCCTGGAAAGCGGTTTCCTGTATGTGGGCAGCCCGGTGAAACAGATCCGACCGCTGACCGATAAGGAGCGGGCCTTTTTCACCTACAGCGCGGCGAACTACGTGAAGCTCAAGGACCTGCATCTGGCCGAAGGCTACGACCGACTCTGAATCACCTCGCTCTTGCCCAGGAATATTCATGCATTACCAAACCGTTCTGTTCGACCTTGATGGCACCCTGACCGACCCGCGCGAAGGCATTACCCGTTCGATTCAGTTTGCCCTGGGCAAGCTGGGGATCGATGAGCCCGACCTGACCAAGCTCGAGCACTTCATCGGCCCGCCCTTGTTGCAGGCCTTCATGCAGTTCTATGACTTCGACGAGGCCAAGGCCTGGGCGGCGGTGAACTTCTACCGAGAACGCTTCAAGGTCACCGGACTGTACGAAAACCGCGTATTCGACGGTGTCACACCATTGTTGGAAATGCTCGGCGGACAAGGGCGACAGTTGTACATTGCAACCTCCAAACCCTGGGTTTTCGCCCGGGAAATCGCCCGGCATTTCGACTTCGCCAAGCATTTCAAAGTGATTTACGGCAGCGAGCTGGACGGCACCCGGACCAACAAAATAGAGCTGATCGCCCACCTGGTGGCTGAGGAGGGCCTGGATCCGGCCCATACCCTGATGATCGGCGACCGCAAGCACGACCTGATTGGCGCGCGCAGCAATGGCCTGGATGCGGCAGCTGTGGGTTACGGGTTTGGCAGTCGGGAAGAGTTGAGTGCCGAAGCACCGACCTATCACTTTGAAACGCTGGATGAGATGCATCAGGCGTTTTTGCAGCGTTGATCAGAACGCCTTCGCGAGCTCGCTCACACAGTAGATGTGTGAAATTCACATCCGCTGTGGGAGCGAGCCTGCTCGTGAAGAGGGCCTCACCACCGCCGAAGATTCATGATCCAGCCAAATTCTTCAGCGCCGCCTTGCGCTCATCAACCGGCAACGCCCCCAACTTCTCGACCTGCGCATAAAACCTCAGCCAATCCCCACCCTCCTGCTTGAACAGCGCCGCAAATGCCGGCACCCACTGGTCGTACAGGCCAAACGGCAGTAACCGGGCATTGTTCATCGGCGCGTTGATCCACGCGTCGTAACGTTTGTCCCCGGCCCATCGGCTATCACGCAGCTGGCGATATTCGCCGCGCAGGCGCTCGAATTCCGCCGCTTTACGCTGGCGCATTTGCTCAGGGGGCAGCGGCAGGCTGTACAATTCTTCCAGCCGGGTGCGAGTATCCAGGACCAGCTGGATGAACTGATCCCGTTGTTGCGACAGCAAGGTGCTGTCCGGCGGCAGGCTGCGAAACGCCCGCCATTGGCGGGTGCCTTCCTGCTCGACGAAGGTGGCGAATGACTCGTTGAACTCGGTGTCGTCCTTCACGTAAACGCGCTGATGAGCGAGCTCATGAAAGATCAGCGTGGCCAGGCGTTCATCGCCCCAGCCCATCATGGAATTCATGATCGGATCGTTGAACCAGCCCAAGGTCGAATAGGCCTCTACGCCACCGATGGACACGTCCATGCCTTGCAGGCGTTGCAGCGCCGCTTCGCCGCGGGCCGCACCCTGACTGTAATAGCCGCGATAGGCCACGCAACCCGCAATGGGGAAGCAATGGTTTTGTGGCTCCAGGGAAAATTCCGGCGTGACAAACACGTTCCAGACTACATACGGACGGCCAATGTCAGCATACAGACGGTAACTCTGGTTATCCGGCAGGTGCAGTTGCTCGCTGGCGAAGGTCCGGGCCCTTTGTGATTGGGTCAGGTGCGCACGCAGTTTCTCATCGCGCTGTGGATCGGCAATCACCCGGACCACAGGCTCCCGAGCCCGCAGCAACTGCAGCTGACCGCTGGCCAGCTGACTGTAGTAGCTGATGCTGGAACAACCGTTGAGTAACAAAAACAACATACCCGGAAACAAAATGCGCAAAACGCGATCAAGTAACCGATGGCTTCGACGCGGCCTGATCAAAATAAAAAATCCCTGGAGAGTCTGCTCGCAAGACTATCCCGCTTGACTGGAGCTCCGCTATGCGCAAGTTGATGCTGACGG
>Ga0247818_10002374_pt1 | contig 12196 bp, 10 predicted proteins | sample 13C_Glucose_Day1_FD_192424 | JGI IMG/M metagenome (GOLD analysis project Ga0247818, IMG submission 192424) | Soil microbial communities from agricultural site in Penn Yan, New York, United States - 13C_Glucose_Day1 | ecosystem: Environmental > Terrestrial > Soil > Agricultural land | place...
GATTTGGGGACGATGCAGAGGTACTGGTCGTTCGGGGTTCTGAGGATGTTGCCGGAGCCGAGGTGGATCTTGTACGTGTGGCGGTCGCCCTTCACGTGCAGGAAGCGGCCCTCGATCGTGCAGCGGTCGGCGATGGACAGTCTCGGGACCAGGCGTTCCAGCAGGGCCCGGCGGGTCTCGGCGCTCGCGCCCAGTTCGCCGAAGCCGTACGACGTCCAGTACTCGCGGAAGCGGCCGTCGGGGCCGCCGTCCTGCCAGGTCGGGTCGTTGCCGACGCTGGCCACGCCGACGAACAGGTCGACGTCGCGCAGGACTTCGGAGAGGACCAGGGGCGGCACGTCGGCAAGGGGCACCGGGTCGACCGGGTCCGTGCCGTCGCGCAGCCACATGCGGTACTCGCCGCCGCAGCAGTGCGCCGAGTTCTGCGGGGCGTCGATCGGGTAGAAGCGGACCTGGTCGGTGCGCAGCCGCAGGAAGCTGCCGGAGTCGGTGATGTATTCGTAGTCCGCGCCGTCGTCCCCCGTGATCCAGTACTCGGCGCGCAGTCCCCACTGCGGCAGCTCCCGGACGGCGGGCGGCGCCTCGTCGTCGACGGCCAGGCGCAGCTTGTCGTGCCAGCCCCGGATCGCCGCCAGCGAGTGGAACTGGTGCTGGCGAAGGAAGTGCGCGGCGAAGCGGTTGGAGTACGTCCCCGTCGCGCGCTCGGCGTCGGTGAGCAGGTACACCTCGCGGTGGGCCTGCTTGAAGGGCTGCGTGATGGCGTGCCGCTCCAGCCAGTCCCGCCAAGCGACGATCTCGGCGGGCTCGTGGCCGACGGGGTGCCAGAGTTCGACGCGGCCGCCCTCGGTCACCGGCGCGTCGGCCAGGGTCCGCAGCTCGCCGTCGGCGTATCCGACGGTCCTGCCGTCGACCGTCCACAGCAGACGGCGGGCGAGCGTGCCGACCAGCGGGTGGTCGAGGTAACGCTCGCGCCAGGCGGCGTACGGCCAGGTACGGCGCGAGAGGAACTGGCGGTCCAGGCGCTCGCTCTGTGCCGAGAGCATCCTGTCGATGTCCTTGACCGCGGCCTTGAGCTCCTTGAGTTCGTCGGCGTGGTCGCGGCGGACGGCGGCGGGCACGCTCCTGACGGCCTTGCCGCTCGCGTTGTGCCAGCTCAGCACCGCCTTGGCGCCGCGGACTTCGAGCAGTGCCGTGACCTCGCCGAGCCGGTGCTCCGCGCGGCCCACCTCCGTCAGGCCGTACCCCGGCACGGCCAGTTCCTCGATCTCCTCGCGGCTCAGGCCCATCGCCTCCGCGCGGGCGTCCAGTGCCGTGTCGAGGACCTTGAGCGTGCCCTTGAAGGTGACGCGGGCGGCCAGGCGGGCGAGTTCGGCGAGGGCCGGTTCGTCGTCGATGCGGCCGAGTGCGATGACGGCGGCGTTGGCGACCTTGGGGTTCACCGGTCCGAGGCCCGCGACCTTGCGCAGGGCGGTCCCGACGAGGGTGCCCAGGGTGCGTGCGGTCTCGGGGTGTGCGGGCAGGAGGGAGAGCAGCCAGGCCAGGCCCCGCAGGGCGTCGGCGTTGTACGGGTCGAAGGTGGCGTTGGGGCTCGGGCCGTAGCGCGGTTCGAGCAGGAGAGCGGTGCGTGGCCTGCCCGCCAGCCGCAGCCAGGACAGCAGCCGCTCCCGCACCTCGTCGGCGTCGAGTGCCGCGAGCAGGGTCCGGCCGGTGCGGTCCCATTTCGCGGACGGGCGGGCGCTGGTCGCCGTGGCCGCGTGGGCGAGCAGTCGCAGCCAGTCGTCGCCGAGTTCGGCGACCTCGGCGAGGGCCGTGTCGGACCATGCCTCGCCCGGATTCACCGGTGGGCCGTCGAGCCGCCCGACCAGGTCCCCCAGGCGCTTCCTGCCGTTCCACACGGTCAGATACGAGCGGCGGATCACGGCGACGAACCCGTCGGGCAGCGCGCGTCCGTCGGCGAACTCCTGATCGGCGAGCCGGACCAGCCCGCTCGTGTCGTGATGCACGTCCTGGTCGGCGATCAGGCCGATCAGCGCCGCGCGTGTGGCGGGCGGCTGCCCCTCGGTGGCGGCCCGCAGCATCCGGAAGCTGTTGAGCAGGTCCACGATGTGGCGGCGTCCGACCGCGCCGGGCTCCAGCTCGTGGTACCGGGCGGCCAGCCCGTGCAGGAGCCGCGCCTGGAAGGCGGTGTCCGCGGCATCGACCGCTTGTGCGACGTCGTGGCCCTCCCGGCGCCACTTGCCGTCGGTCAGCTCGAAGAGTCCGAGCAGCTCGGGGACGAGCCGCTCGGCGTCCTCGGCCTCGATCAGGGCGAGGGCCGCGCCGACCCGCTCTGCGTGTTCCGGCGTCGAAGGGGCCATCAGCCACCCACCAGCGCCACGAGCTTGAGGAACGTGATCTCGGTGCCGGGTCCGAGTTCGATCTCCTCGTCGAGGTCGGTGATCTGACGGTCCCCCACGAGGACGAGGAAGCCGTTGCCCGCGAAGGCCTTCAGCGCCAGCTCGGTCTGCGCCTCGGGGTCTATGCGGCGGGCCGTACGCATCGCGTAGCCGTTCAGCACGCGCTCGGCGTCGCGCGGCTGCACCAGCCCCTGGAAGACCTCCGGCGTGCGCGCGTTGTACTCGGCGACCTCCTGGAACACCCGGCGCCGGATCAGCTCAGCCACGGTGAGCCGCTCCTCGGCGATCTCCAGTCCCCAGCCGTCGCCACGGCTCCCGCTTGTCGTCTCGTCGACGAACGTCACCATTCCCATGCCGCCGACAGTACGAGCCGGCACTGACAATCACCGGTTCCGGCCGATCATCGCCTTACCCTGACGGTATGTCAGATGACGAGTCGTACGAACTGCTCGGGTTCGACAACGTGCTGCTGCCGGTCGGCGACCTCGGCGAGGCCGTCGGGTTCTACGAGCGGGCCGGGTTCGCGATCGGGTTCCGGCTCGACGAGGCCGGCATCGCGCAGCTGAAGGTCGGCGGCGAGACACCGGGTCTGCTGCTGCGCCAGGAGGAGGCACTGGGGCACCGTCCACCGCCGTGGCCGTCCCCCCGCGTATGGCTGGAGGTGCCGGACGCACGGGCGGCGGCGCGGACGCTGCGCGACGCCGGCGTCGAACCGATCGACGCACCCTTCTCCACGGCGACCGGCTGGACCGTCGAGATCGCCGACCCCTGGGGGAACGTCGTCGGGTTCACGGACTACTGCAAACGGCCGGAGCTCGGGCGCAGACCCTGACGACGCCCCCGGCGGGGACGTGACGGAGGCCTCACCCCTATTGAGTTGAACATGTTCAAAGACAGGGCCTACAGTCATCCCTGTCAGCGTTTTGAACGCGTTCAAGAAGGGGGAGGCCATGGACCGCACGGTCATCGCCTACATCATCTACCTGGTCGTCAGCATCGCCCTGACCATCTGGGTGGCCCGCACTCTCAGCCGCAACGGGCGAATCTTCCTCGCCGACGTGCTGCGCGGGAACGAGAAGCTCGCCGACGCCGTGAACCACCTGCTGGTGGTCGGCTTCTATCTCGTCAACCTCGGTTTCGTCGCGCTGTATCTGAGCGACGACGACACCGTCCTCGACACGCGCGGCATCTTCGAGGCCCTGTCGACCAAGCTCGGCGTGGTGCTTCTGGTGCTCGGCGTGATGCACCTGGGCAACGTCTACGTGCTCAACAAGATCCGGCGGCGCGGGGTGATGGAGCGCGAGCAGGTGCCCCCGGTCGCACCGCAGGACTGGGTCGCCCCGTCGGCCGGGGCCTGAGCGGGGCCCGGCATGACGGCCGACACGACGGGCGGCAGGACGGCGGGGGTCGCGGTCCGCGGCCTCACCGTCCTCTACGACGCCCAGTGCTCGCTGTGCACCTTCGTGCGCGACTGGCTGGTACGGCAGCCGCAGTTGGTGCCGCTGGAGATGGTGCCGGCCGGGTCCGACGAGGCCCGGCGGCGCTTCCCCGGCCTCGACCACGCGGCAACGCTCGACGAGATCACCGTCGTCGGCGACGCCGGGCAGGTCTACCGCGGCGGCGCCGCCTGGATCGTCACGCTGTGGGCGCTGCGCGAGCACAGGGGACTCGCGCATCGCCTCAGCACCCCGTCCGGGGCGCGGCTCGCCAAGAGGGCCGTACTGGCCGCCGCGAAGTGGCGCGGATCGACGTGGGGCGGCACGAAACAGGGCGGCGGCACGTGGGGCGGCGCCAAGCAGGCCGACGGCACGTGGGGCGGTCGGGCCTACGGACGCGGGGACGGCTGGTCGTACGACCCGAGTTGGGGATGGACATACAACCCGCCGGGGTGCGCCGACGGCAGCTGCGCCACATCGCAGTAAGAGCGGCGAGCAGGGCGGACCCGGCCTGAAGGGCGCTTCCCCGAACTCCTTTTCTGGCATGCACCCTTCCAAAACCACGCTCGGGTTGGCACGCTGCCTCCGGTTCTCCACTCCGCACTCGCACCGACTGTCGGTTGCCGGGCGGCCACCTGGTCGCCCGGTCCCCCCATCGCAGAAGGAGTACGCGTGAGAGGCATACCCCGCGTCATCCGCATACCCCGTCCCGCCCTCGGCGCCCTGGTCGGCGTCACCGCGCTGCTCACCGCGGGCGCCCTCGCCACACCGGCGGGCGCCGCGCCGAGGCCCGACATCTCCACCACTGTCAGCCAGGTCCCGGCCGGAGCGCAGCAACAGGCCCGCGACTTCTGGACACCGGAGCGGATGCGGGCAGCGACACCCCTCGACCTGGTGGGCGTCGACGGCCACGTCGACGGCGGCGTGGCGCCCCGCAAGGGCCCGGCGGCCACGGTCGCGCCCACCACCCCCACAGCGGCGGCCGGCAAGGCCGTCAACGACATCGGCCTCAAGGCCTTCCCGAACGCCGGCGGCCAGTGGTCCGGCGGCGGCGCGGTCGTGAACACGGCGGGCCGCGTGTTCTTCAGCTACCAGGGCCGCACCGCGTCCTGCTCCGGCAACGCCGTCACCAGCAACAACAAGAGCACCGTCATCACGGCCGGCCACTGCGTGAAGCTGGAGGGCGCCTGGCACACCAACTGGGTCTTCGTGCCCGGCTACCACGACGGACAGTCCCCCTACGGCCGCTGGAGCGCCTCGAAGACCCTGTCCACACCCCAGTGGACGGCGAGCGAGGACATTAACTACGACGTCGGCGCCGCCGTCGTCGCCCCGCTGGACGGCAAGCTCCTCACGGACGTCGTCGGCGGGCAGGGGCTGGCCTTCAACACCGGCTACAACCTGCGCATGTACTCGTTCGGCTTCCCGGCCGCAGCCCCGTACGACGGCGAGAAGTTCATCTACTGCAGCGGCAACACCAACCGGGACTTCCTGCTGTCGAACGACCACGGCATGAACTGCAACATGACCGGCGGCGCCAGCGGCGGCCCCTGGTTCACGCAGTTCAACGAGTCCACCGGCACCGGCCTGCTGTCGTCGGTGAACAGCTTCAAGTACAACTTCCTGCCGAACCGGATGTACGGCCCGTACTTCGGCGCCGACGCCCAGAACCTGTACCAGACGGCACAGGCCTCCTGACGACCGGCCGAAACACCACTCGTTAGGCTCTCGTTCCGTGCCCTCGAAGAACGACAGCCCTGAACAGGGCGACACGCCCAGCAAGTCCGAGCAGACCCGTGCCCTGATCCTGGAGACGGCCATGCGGCTGTTCCAGGAACGCGGCTACGACAAGACGACGATGCGGGCCATCGCCCAGGAGGCCGGCGTCTCCGTCGGCAACGCGTACTACTACTTCGAGGGCAAGGAACACCTGATCCAGGGCTTCTACGACCGGATCGCCGCAGAGCACCGGGCGGCGGTCCGGGAAGTCCTGGCCCGTGAGACGGAGCTGGAGGCGCGGCTCGCGGGCGTGCTGAAGGTGTGGCTGGACATCGCCACGCCGTACCACGAGTTCGCGGTGCAGTTCTTCAAGAACGCAGCCGACCCCGACAGCCCGCTCAGCCCGTTCTCCCCCGAGTCGGAGCACGCGCGCGTGGAGGCCATCGCCATCCACCGGGAGGTGCTGGCGGGCGCCACGAAGAGCAAGGTGCCCGACGAGCTCAGGGACATCCTGCCGGAGCTGATGTGGCTCTCCCAGATGGGACTCGTCCTGTACTGGATCTTCGACCGGACCGAGGGCCGCGAGCGCAGCTACCGGCTCGCCGAGCGCGGTGCGAAGCTGACCGCGCGGGGCGTCTCGCTGGCCCGCTTCCGGGTGCTGCGCCCGCTGGTGCGCGAGGTGCACGAGCTGTTCACGGACTTCCTGCCGGGGATGACGAACGCCATCCCGGACCCGGCCCGGAGGAAGGCGGACAAGGCAGACCGGAAGGACACCGGCAAGGGGGCGCCCGCCGAGGGCGAGCGCCCCTGAAACCGCCTCCGGCGAGTCTCAGTTGACGGCGTCCACGCCGCCCTCGGCGAGCTCGACGTCGTACACGAGCGGCCCTTCCGTCACCACGACCTGCCCGGCCCGGGACCCGTACGACTCGGCGGCCGTCGCCAGCAGATACGTGCCCGGCGCCGGCACCGACACGATGTACGAGCCGTCGGCCAGGGACATCACCTGGTCCAGCTGACGTCCGCCCTTGGTCAGCAGCGTCACCGCGGCGCCGTCGACGGGCGCGCCGTCGGCGGTGCGGACGAAGCCGTGCACGACAGACGTCCGGCCCGCGACGACCGGCTCGGGCTCCTCGGCCGGAGGCTCCTCCTTGGGCTCGACCGCCAGATGCGGCAGCCGCTTCTCCAGCCAGTCCGGCAGCCACCAGTTCGCCTTGCCGAGCATGTGCATCGCGGCCGGCACCAGGGCCGTACGCAGGATGAAGGCGTCCAGGGCGACTGCCGCCGCCAGGCCGATGCCGGCCATCGCGCCCTCCATGTCGCCGCTCAGCACGAATGCGCTGAACACACAGATCATGATCAGGGCGGCGGAGTTGATGACCCGGCTGGTCTCCGCGAGGCCGACGCGGACCGCACGCGCGTTGTCCTTGGTGTGCACCCACTCCTCGTGCATCCGGCTCACCAGGAACACCTGGTAGTCCATGGAGAGGCCGAACAGCAGGGACAGCATGATGACCGGCAGGAAGGACGTGATCGGGCCCTCCTTGCCGACGCCGATGAGTTCGGTGCCCCAGCCCCACTGGAAGATCGCCACCAGCACTCCGAAGGACGCGGCCGCCGCGATGAGGTTCATCAGCGCGGCCGTCAGCGGCACCACCAGCGAGCGGAAGGCCACCATCAGCAGCAGGAAGCCGAGCGCGATGATCGTCGCGACGAAGTAGGGCAGCCGGTCCGCCGTCACCGACGCGAAGTCCTTGAAGACGGCCGTCACACCGCCGACATGGGCCTCGGCCCCGGACTGCGGGATCACGTCGTCGCGCAGCCGGTCGATCAGCCGGTCCGTCTGCTCGGACTGCGGTGAGGTGGTCGGCACGACCTGGATCACCGTGACGCCGCCTGCGGGCGGCACGGCGGCGACCTGGGCGACGCCCTCGGTGGACTTGATGCCGTCGACCAGGCCGGTCGGGGCGTCGCCCTCGACGACCACCTGGAGCGGGCCGTTGAAGCCGGGTCCGAAGCCCTCGGCGAGCAGGTCGTAGGCCTGCCGGGTGGTGGTCGACTCCTGGTGGTTGCCCTGGTCGGTGGCGCCCAGACGCAGCGACAGCACGGGGATCGCGAGGACCGCCATCACTACGACGGCCATCACCGCGACCGGCAGCGGACGCCGTTGCACGTACGTCGACCAGCGCGCCGCGAGCCCGCTCGCCTCGGCCGGCTCCGGTCCCGCCGCGGCGAGCCGGCGCCGCTGCCGGCGGCTGAGCACCCGCATGCCGAGCAGCCCGAGCAGGGCCGGCAGCAGGGTGATCGCGGCCAGCACGCTCAGGACGACGGTCAGCGAGGTCGCGACGACCACGCCGTCCAGGAACCGCATGTTCATCACCAGCATGCCGGCGAGCGCGATGCACACGGTGCCGCCCGCGAACAGCACCGCGCGCCCGGAGGTGTTGAGGGCGGTCACGGCCGCCTCCTCGGGCTTCATCCCGCGCAGGATGCCGCGCCGGTGCCGGGTGACGATGAACAGGGCGTAGTCGATGCCGACGCCGAGGCCGATCAGCGAGCCGAGCAGCGGGGCCACTTCGGGCACATCCGTGACGTGGCTCATCAGCATCGTCGCGATCATGCCGGTGCCGACACCCGCGACCGCCACGACGATCGGCAGCAGCATCGCGAACAGCGAGCCGAACGCGAGGAACAGCACGACGGCCGCGGCGAGGATGCCGACCGCCTCCGCGGTGCCCTGCGGGGGCTCCTGAGTGCGGGCGATGGCCTGGCCGCCCAGCTCGACCTGGAGCCCGTCGGCCTCGGCGGCCTGCGCCTTGTCGACGACGTCCTCGATCAGCTCCTTGGGGACGGCGTTCGCCTGCTCCGTGAAGGTGACCTGGGCGTAGGCGATCCGCCCGTCCTCGCTGATCTGCGCGGCCCCTTGTGCCGCGTAGGGGTCGGTGACCTCACCGACGCCCTTCATCCGCCCGATCTCCTGGAGGGCGGGCTCGATCCGGGAGCGTACGGACTCGTCCCCTACGGATCCCTCGTCCACCTTCCACACCACCGTGTCGGTGTCGCCGGCACGCTCCGGGAAGGCCTTCTCCATCAGGTCGTACGCGGTCGCCGAGTCCGTGTCCGGGAGGGAGAAGACGTTCGCGTAGTTCGTACCGGCGCCGGCACTCGCCGCGCCCAGTCCGAACAGTGCCCCCAACCACAGCAACAGGACCACCATCCGATGCCGATAGCACCACCGTGCCAATGCCGCCACGCTCAACGCTCCTTATTCGGTTCGGTCGGTCCCCCAGGTCCTGGGCAACAGCATTGGCGGCGGCACACACGCGTGGGCATGCGTCGGCCATGACTCTCAAGGAACTCCAAAGCAGAACCGGCCCGGTTGTCAGTGGGCCCGCCGATACTGGGGGCATGACGACGGGATCAGGCACGGTGCTGGTGGTGGAGGACGAGGAGTCCATCGCGGACGTCCTCGCCATCGCCCTGCGCTACCACCGGTTCGAGGTCATGACGGCGGGCACGGTCCGTGAAGCGCTCGGCCTCGCCGAGCGCACCCGCCCCGACGCGGCGCTGCTCGACGTCATGCTCCCCGACGGCGACGGCCGTGCCCTCGGGCGCGAACTGCGCGTGCGCCGCCCCGACCTGGCGCTGGTGTTCCTCACCGCACGCGACGCGCCCGCCGAGATCGTCGGCGCCCTCGGCTTCGGCGACGACTACATCACCAAGCCGTTCGACGTCGACGTGGTCGTCGCCCGGCTGACGGCCGTACTGCGCCGCACCCGCCCCGCCGACGTCCTGCCGCAGCGTCCGCCCCTGAGATACGGCGATCTGGAGCTGGACGAGACGACGTACTCGGTGCGCCGCGCGGGCCGCACCGTCGAGCTCACCCCCACCGAGTACGCCCTGCTGCGCTTCCTGGTGCGCAACGGCGGCCGGATCGTGCCCAAGGACCAGCTCCTGCGCCATGTCTGGCAGTACGAACACACCCCGCCGGAGTCGACCGTCGTGGAGACCTACATCAGCTATCTGCGGCGCAAGCTGGACGCCCTGGGGCCACCGGTGATCACCACACGGCGCGGTGTCGGATACGGGCTGGCATGAGGATCCCCTGGATCTCCCGCGTCGGCCGCCCGCGCGGGATCCACTCCCTGCGCGGCAAGCTGACCCTGGCGAACGTGGCGCTGCTGGCCATCGGCATCGTCGTCGCGACCGCGGTCAGCCTGGTGACCGCGCGGTTCTACCTGCTCGACAAGGTCGACAGCGAGCTGAAGAGCGCGCGCACCACCCTGGGCCACGCCGGGTTCACACTGCGCCAGATCGAGTCGCTGAGCGAACTGGGCGTCGCACTGGACAAGTTCACCGACGGCGGCGCCCGCGACACGGACCCGCTGCCGAGCCCGAGCATGGTCTACGTCGCCGTCGACACCGCCGGGCGGCCGGTCGCCCTCGGCCCGCTGACGCCGACGCCCCGCCAGCACGCCCTGGCCGCCGCGGCGAAGGACCCGGTGGCCCTCGCGGCGGACGAGGATCCGCGGGACGTACGGGTCGACGGCGACCGCTACCGCATGGTCGGCGCGCAGCTGGCGGACGGCACCATCGTGCTGATCGCCGTCCCGACCGAGGGCCTGCACGAAGGCATGGGCAAGGCCCTCAGGATGGACCTGGCCGTCGGCACGCTGCTGCTGGCGCTGCTCGGCTGTCTGACCATGTTCAGCGTGCGCCGCCGGATGCGGCCGCTGGAGGACATGGTGGAGACCTCGTCGGCGATAGCCGAGGGCGATCTGACCCGGCGCATCCCCTCCAACAGCGATCCGACACTGGAGGTCGAGCAGCTACGGGTGGCCCTGAACTCGATGCTCCACCAGGTGGAGTCGGCGTACCGCACGCGCGAGCGCAGCGCGACCCAGCTGCGCCGGTTCGTCGGCGACGCCTCGCACGAACTGCGCACCCCGCTGGCCGCGATACGCGGCTATCTCCAGCTGTACGACCGGGGGATGCTGCCGGAGCCCGCCGAGCGCAAGCGGGTCTGGGACCGGATGAACGGCGAGGTCGACCGCATGGGCCGGCTCGTCGACGAGCTGCTCACCCTCGCCCGGCTCGACCAGCGGCCCGAACTGCGTTTCCGCAACGTCGACCTGAGCCGGCTGGTGCGCGAGTCCGCCGAGGACCTGCGGGTGCAGCAACCCGAGCGGCCGATCACGGTCGACGCCGACGGCACGCTGCTGGTGCACGCCGACGAGTCGGGGCTGCGCCAGGTGCTGGGCAATCTGCTGAGCAACGTCCGCACGCACACGCCCACCGACGTGCCGGTGCGGCTGGGTCTTGAGCGGACCGACGGCGTCGTGCGGCTGTGTGTCGAGGACAAGGGGGCCGGGCTGTGCGAGGAGGACGCGGCACGGATCTTCGACCGGTTCTTCCGGGCCGGCGGGGGTGCGGGCAGCGGGCTCGGGATGGCGATCGTGCAGGGCGTGGTGGAGGCGCACGGCGGCGAGGTCGCGGTGCGGACGGCGCCGGGTGAGGGGCTGGCCGTCACGGTGATCCTGGCGACCCGGGCGGCTTCACGGTCGTAACCGTCACGCGGTCTCTCAGGGGCCCTGATTGGCGATTATCAGCGCCCACACCGTCTTGCCGTGCCGCCCCCGGCTCCACACACCCCACGCCGCGGCCAGGTTCTCCACCAGGTGCAGGCCGCGGCCGGCCTCCTCCCACTCCCCCACCGCCAGCAGCCGCGGCTCCTGTTGGCTCTCGTCCGACACCTCGATCAGACAGGAGCCGTCGGCGAGCGCGGTGACCGCGACCTCGAACTCACGCTCCGGCTGCGGGTGCTCCCCGCTCCCCAAGCCCGGGGACGGGCCGTGCCGGACGACGTTGGTGGCCAGCTCGGAGACGAGCAGCACCGCGTCCTGAAGCGCCGGATCGCGCGGTCCGTGCCCCCAGTCGGCCAGATGGTCCCGGACCCGGCGCCGCGCGAGACCGACGGACGCCGGATGCCGGGGCAGCCGGAAGGCGTTGCGTCTCAACACGTTTGCTCCTCACCCCACGCACACCTCCCTCACATGGTGCAGCGCCGGGTGCCCCTTCTGCACCACCACCTGAAGGGTCGGGGCGACGAGATCGCGTCAGATCCAGGTGAGACGCCAGAGCCGGAAGACGCCGGTGCCGTCGGAGAGGTACTGGCCGCCGCCGACCTCCTCGCTGGAGACGACGTACTCCTTGGCCTGCCACAGCGGGATCACCGGGACGTCGCGGGCGACGGCCTCCTGGAGCGAGCGGAAGTCCTTCGTCGCCTCGCCGCGGTCGGCGTACTGCTGGCTGGCCGTGATCAGCCGGTCCACGGACTTGTCGCTGTATCCGGTGCTCATGGTGCCGTTCGTGCCGACCAGCGGGCCCCCGTAGGTGTCCGGGTCGGGGAAGTCGGCGACCCAGCCGACGGCGTACGCGTCGAGCTTGCCGCTCGCCCAGCGCTTCTGGAAGTCGGTCCACTCGTAGCCCTTGAGCGTCACCTTGAACAGGCCGGTCGCCTCCAGCTGCCGCTTGATCTCCGCGGCCTCCTCGGCCCCGGAACCGCGGCCGGTGGCGTAGCCGTAGGTGAAGCGCACGGGCGAGCTGACGCCGGCGTCGGTGAGCAGGGTGCGCGCCTTGGCCTTGTTC
>Ga0247818_10002375_pt1 | contig 12193 bp, 9 predicted proteins | sample 13C_Glucose_Day1_FD_192424 | JGI IMG/M metagenome (GOLD analysis project Ga0247818, IMG submission 192424) | Soil microbial communities from agricultural site in Penn Yan, New York, United States - 13C_Glucose_Day1 | ecosystem: Environmental > Terrestrial > Soil > Agricultural land | place: USA...
TCCGGAGCGGCCGCCGTCGATTCGCGTACCACCAGGCGGGGTCTGATCAGCAGCGACCGGCCGGCCGCGGGTGCCGAGTCGATGCGCGCCCGCAGTTGCTGGAAGGTCTCGGCCGCCATCTCGGGCAGCGGCTGGCGGACCGTGGTGAGGGGCGGCTCGAAGAGGTCGGCGAGCAGGATGTCGTCGAAGCCGACCACCGAGACGTCCCGGCCCGCGCTGCGCCCCGCGTCCTTGGCCCCGCGGCAGATCCCGATCGCGCACATGTCGTTGATCGCGACGAAGCCGGTGGGCGGGTCCGGCCGCGACAGGAGCTCCCTGGCCGCGTTCCTGCCCAGCTCCGCCGCGTCCTTGTCCCCGAACTCGGTGGTGTCCGCGCCCGGCCAGACGATCGCGTCCGCCGGGTCGAGCCCGGCCGCCTCCAGGGCCGAACGGAACCCGCGCAGACGCTCACGGCGGTTGACGCTGCTGACCGATCCGGAGACGAACGCCAGCTTGCGGTGGCCCAGTTCGACCAGATGACGGGTGGCGAGCTCGGCGCCCATCGCGTTGTCCACACTGATGCTTGCCAGTGACGCCGGGTCCCCGGCCTGCGCGGTCCGGTCGAAGGCCACCATCTTCAGCCCTCGGCTGAGCAGCGGCGCCATGTGGTCGAGTGAGGGCAGCGAGGAGCACAGCACCACGCCGCTCACCCCGTCGGCCAGCAGTTCCTCGCCGTACTTGAGTTCACGGGCGGGATCACGCTCGCTGTTGCAGAGCAGTACGTGGTAGCCCTCCGCCAGAGCGATGGCTTCCAGCTCCCGGGCGAGCGCCCCCCAGAAGGGGTTGGCGACCGACGGGACGATCAGGCCGATGACCTTGATCCGCCCGGTACGGAGCATGCGGGCGGCCCGGTTGGGCCGGTAGTTGAGCTGCTCGATCGCATGCTCCACGCGCGCCAGGGTGGCCGCCTGCATACGGTCGGTGCGCCCGTTGAGGACGTTGGAGACCGTGCTCGCGGAGACGCCTGCGGCCTCCGCGACCTGATGGATCGTTACCCCGCTCATGCCACCTCCGGTTCGGAACGCACTGCCGAAGTTAGTGTACCGATTTACTGAACGCGCTCCACCGGTACACCCGTTAACGTCCCAGAAAAATATTGTGCACCAGCTGTTGACGTTGCTCTCGGCGCGTTCCTAGCATCAGTGCATCGATTTACCAGCACTTCCCAGCCATGGCTGGGATGCCCCAGCTGGATCGATCCACCGACTCCACCTCAAGAGGGGTGTCCCATGGAACTCAACAGACGGTCCGTGCTCGCTGCCATCGGTGCAGGCACTGCCGCGGCTGCTCTCGCCGGTTGTGGCGGCGGCGCCTCGTCCGCCGGCTCGGCCGACGGCCCCGCCGAGGGCGAGATCACGCTGCTCACCCCGATCTACGAAGGTGCGAACGGCAAGACGCTGTTGGAGCAGAAGATCCTCGGCGGGTTCCGGAAGAAGTATCCGGACGTCAAGGTGAACGTGGACTACACCACGTATGCGCAGCTCAACGAGAAGATCACCACCGGTCTCGCGGGCGGGCTGCTGCCGGACGTACTCATGATGGGTGTCGGCTGGATCCCACCGTTCGCCGCCAAGGGGGCGATCGCCGAGCTGCCGGAGAAGTTCGCCTCGGCGCACGACTACGAGGAGCGGGTGCTGGAGCCCTCGCGCTACGAGGGCAAGCTCTACGCCCTGCCCGTCGTCCTCGACACCCGCATCGTCGTCTACCGCAAGGACCACTTCGCCGAGGCGGGGATCAGGAAGACACCCGCCAACTGGGCCGAACTGCGGGCCGTCGCGAAGCAGCTGACCGGCGGCGGGCGCATCGGCTTCGACCCGTTCTCCATCGATTTGCGCCAGTGCTGGGAGACCTTCCTGTTCGCCAACGGCGGCCAGCTGTTCAGCGCGGACGGCAAGAAGGTGCTGTTCACCGACGCCCGTGGGGTCGAGGCCCTGCAGTTCTTCAAGGACCTGGTCAAGGACGGTTCGGCGGACTACGCCAGGAAGACGGACGCGGGCGCCCCGTCCAACGTCCAGACGGGCAAGGCGTCGATGATGATGTCGACCAGTGCCCTGTGGGTGCAGACGAAGGACCAGAACCCCGATCTCATCGAGGACGACAAGCTCGGCGCGTTCGTCCTGGCCAACCGCAGGCCGGCCATGCTCCAGGGCGGCACGCTCGTCACGCAGTCCGCGCGCTCCAAGCACCCGGGGGCGGCACGCGCGCTGGTCGAGTACCTCGCTACGCCCGAGTCGATCCTCGGCGCGGCGGAGCAGCGCGGTTCGGTGCCCGGTCTGCGGGACCTGAACGACAGCGGATACGTCAAGGAGAACCAGTTCGTCGATCTCTCCCTGCGGAATTTGCAGCACGCCGTCTCCGAGGGCGGCACCGCGGCCTGGATGGAGATCCGCGAAAAGATCAAGCCGACGCTGGAGCCCGCCGTCGTGGGCGGCCAGTCCGCGAAGGACGCCATCGCGGAGCTCGGCCGTCTCGCCGAGGCCGCCATCGGCCGGATGTGAGGGCACGTCACCATGGGAGCTACAACCGCACTGAAGGCCAGGCCCGCCCGGCCGCCTTCCCCTCCTGAGACCCCGGCACCTCGGCGGGCCCGCCGGGCCGTCACGGGCCCGGGCCGCCGTCGGCGCCGGGCGGGCATGCTCATGGTGGCGCCCGCGCTGCTGCACGCCTCGCTGTGGATCGGCCTTCCGGTCGTGGTCTCGGTGGCCCTGGCCTTCACCAAGTACGACGTGCTCACCGCACCGGAGTTCGTGGGCCTGGCCAACTTCCGGGACATGCTGGACGACGCGGTCTTCCGCAAGTCCGTCGTCAACACCCTCCTGTACACCTTCTTCACCGTGCCGTTCGGGATGGCGCTGGGTCTCCTGGTGGCCCTCGCCCTGCACACGGGGCTCAAGGCGCGCGGCATCTTCCGCACCGCCGTGTTCCTGCCGCAGGTCACCGCGACCGTCGCGATCGCGCTGGTCTGGCTGTGGATCTACAACCCGGGCAACGGCCTGCTCAACACCCTGCTGTCGTTCCTCGGCATCGACGGCCCGGCGTGGCTCTCCTCGACAGGGTGGGCGATGCCCTCGGTGATCCTCGTGGGCATCTGGCAGGGCATCGGGATGAAGATGCTGATCTATCTGGCCGCGTTGCAGTCCCTGCCGAAGGAGCTGTACGAGGCGGCGTCCGTGGACGGGGCCTCCAAGGCCAGGCAGTTCTTCTCGATCACGCTGCCCCTGCTGAAGCCGGCGACGTTCTTCGTGCTCATCACCTCGATGATCAGCGCGTTCCAGTCCTTCGACCAGATCTACATCCTGACCGACGGCGGTCCCGCCAACAGCACCACGATGATGACGTACGAGATCTACAAGTCCGCCTTCCGGGAGTTCCGCGTCGGCTACGCGAGCGCGCAGTCCCTGGTGCTCTTCGTGCTGCTGATGGGCTTCACCCTGGTCAACAAGCGGATCATGGGAGGCACACGTGGCCACAACTGAGCTGCTGAAGCCGGCTCCCGCGCCGCGGACACGGGCCGTTCCGCTCGGCCGGATCGCGCTCTACGTGACGCTGTCGGTCGTCTCCCTGCTGATGGTGGTGCCGTTCGCCTGGATGGTGATCACCTCGCTCAAGACACCGGTGGAGATCGCCTCGCAGGACGCCGGACTGCTCCCGGACCAGTGGGAGTTCGGGAACTACGTGGAGGCGCTGAAGGCCGCGCCGTTCGCCACGTACGCCCGGAACAGTTTCGTCATCGCGCTCAGCCACACCGTGCTCAACGTGCTGATCGCCTCGATGGCCGGGTACGCGCTGGCGCGGATCAAGTTCCGCGGCAGCGAGATGATCTTCTACCTCTTCATCGCCGCCCTGATGATCCCCACCTACACCAAGGTGCTGCCGGAGTTCCTCATCGTCCGCTTCATGCCGCTGGCCGGCGGGAACGACATCCTCGGCCAGGGCGGCAGCGGCTGGCTGGACAGCTGGTGGGCCCTCATCATCCCGGGAGCCGTCACCCCGTTCGCGGTGTTCCTCTTCCGGCAGTTCTACCTGGACCTCCCGGTGGAGCTGGAGGAGGCGGCCCGGCTCGACGGGCTCGGTGAGTTCCGGATCTACGCCCGGATCATGTCGCCGCTGGTCAAGCCCGCCTTCATCACGGTCGCCCTGCTGACCTTCGAGTCCTCCTGGAACAACTTCCTCTGGCCTCTGCTGGTGACCCACACGGACAGCCTGCGGGTGATCCAGGTGGGGCTCTCCGTCTTCAAGACGGAGAACGGCACCCAGTGGCACTTCCTGATGGCGGGCACCACGCTCGCCACCCTGCCCATGGTCGTCCTCTTCCTCATCGGCCAGCGCTACTTCGTGCAGGGCTTCGCAACCGCCGGTCTCAAGTGACCGGTTCCGGCCCTCCGCGGGCCGGTCACCGAAAGGGCATCACCCATGTCTGCTGATCTCCATGGTTCCCGCGCGCTCGTCACGGGGGCGGGCCACGGCATCGGCCGCGCCATCGCCGTCGCCCTGGCCGAGGCCGGTGCCGACGTCGCCGTCCACTACCACTCCTCCGCGGACGAGGCGGCGAAGACCGTCTCGGCGATCGAGGCCCTCGGCCGCAGGGCCAAGGCCTTCCGGGCCGACGCGACCCTGTCCGGCGAGGTGGACCTCCTGGTCGAGGAGGCCACCGGCTTCCTCGGCGGGCTGGACGTCCTCGTCTGCAACGCGGGCCACCTCATCGGCCGCGAGAGGATCGAGGACATGTCCGACGACCACTTCGAGCGGGTCGTCTCCACGAATCTCACCTCCACCTTCAGGACCGTGCGTGCCGCCCTGCCGCATCTGAAGGAGTCCGGGGCCGGGCGCGTCATCACCATGTCCTCGCTGGCCGCGCACAACGGCGGCGGTCCCGGCTCGGTGGCGTACGCGGCTGCCAAGGCCGGCGTCCGGGGCTTCACCAAGGGCCTCGCCAAGGAGCTCGCGGGAACCGGGATCACGGTCAACGCCGTCGCACCCGGCTTCATCAAGGGCACCGCCTTCCACGACACGTTCACGGCCGCCCCGGCCCAGGAGGCCATGGAGGCCGGTATCCCGGTCGGCCGGGCCGGCACTCCCGAGGACGTCGCCCACGCGGTCGTCCATCTGGCCTCGCCCGCCTCGGGCTTCCTCACGGCCACCACGGTGGACATCGACGGTGGCGTATGGCCGCGTTGAGGCGGATCCCCCGGGAGCGGGGCGGCTGGTGGCACGCGTACGTGTGCCCGGCGCACGGTGTGGAGCTCGATCACGGTGATCTGCTCGCCGGGGTCTTTCCCGAGGGCGGGGCGCGGTGCCCGCACGGCTGCCGGGTGGACACGGCCGCGGTGCGAGGCGCCTGGGTGGTGCTGTCGCACCAGGCGTGGGCACGGCACCTGCGGGTGCTCGCCCACCGGGGCGAGCGCGCGGAGGCGGTGGCGCGGCTCGTCGAGTACGCCGGTGTGTACGCGTCCCTCGCCACGGACCGGCACGGCGACGCGCAGGGCTGGATGCTGCGCGGCCGGCTCTTCCACCAGGCGCTGACGGATGCGATCTGGGCGGTGAACATCGGCCACTGCGTGATCACACTGGCCGAGCAGGGCACGGAGGACCTGGCCGCCGTCGTCCCCCTGCTGGACGAGCTGGAGCGGGCGGCACTGGAGGCCCGCGGCGTCCTGACCGGCCGGGGTGACCTGGCCTCGAACTACACGGCGTGGCTGAACGCGGCGGGCGCCGTCGCGAGCCGCGCGGCCTCGGCGGCCCGTGGTCCGGAGTGGGACGGCGCGAAGCAGTGGCTGGAGGGCGAGCACGGGCTGTACGCGCACCTGCGGGTGGCCGTCGCGGAGGACGGCTGGGAGTGGGAGGGCAGCACCTACTACCACGGCTTCGTACTGCGAGCGGCGCTGCTGGCGCTGCGCTCCACGGATCCGGCGTCCGTCCCGGCCGACGTGGCCGGGGTGCTGGCCGGGATGACGGACGTACTGGCGTCGATCGCGACACCGGGCGGACTGCTGCCCGCGCTGCACGACGGCCCCTATCTCCGGCATCCACTCGCCCTGGAGTGGCTCGAACTCATAGCCCTGGCACAGCAGTTGGTGCCGTCCCCCCGCCTCGACGCGGTGGCGGCGCGGGCCCGGGACGAGCTGGGACCGTACGACGACGGGCTGGACCGTGAGCTGCACGGCTGGTTCGCGGGGCCACCGCTGCCCCCGCGCCCCGAACCGGGCCCGGTCAGCGTGTTCCCGGCGGCCGGTTACGGGGTGGTACGTGCGGCGGGCATCCACGCCCTGCTCGACTTCGGCCCGCACGGCGGTTCGCACGGGCACCGCGACAAGCTCTCGCTGTACCTCTACGGGGACACGACGCGCTGGCAGCCGGACTTCGGTCAGGTGCCCTACGCCCACGCCGAGTTCCGTGAGCTGTACGCGTCGTCCGCCGCGCACCCGGCGTTCCGGGCCGACGGCGCGGAGCAGGCGGAGTGCGCGGGTGACCTCCTCGCCTCGGACGACCGCTCGGTGACCGCTGAGGTCACCACCGCGTACGAGGGCGTCCGTGCGGTGCGCAGGGTCGTGGCGGGTGACTGCTACCTGGTGGACCTGCTGACCGTGACCGGTCGGGAGCCCCGCCGCTTCACGGCCCAGTTGCGCCCGGGGACCGCCCTGGACATCCAGCAGCAGGCAGCCGGCCCGGTGCGCACCACGTGGTACGGCGACGAGACCCTGCACGGCTGGCACACGCACACCCCGGGGGCCGAGGTGCGTCCGTTCTCGCGGCCGGGCCCCGGACCGGCGGACGATCCGCAGCGCACGCGCACCTGGGTCGACGTCACGGCCGTGGCGGAGCGGATCACGTTCGCCTCGGTGTACCAGGCGGCGTCCGCGGGGCCCGCGGTGACGGGTGTGGGTTTCGACGGCGAGGAGCTGACGGTGGAACTGGCGGACGGTTCGGCCGCGCGCTTCGGAACGGGGAGCTGACCCGTGCTCCTCTCCGCCACCCCGCCTCCCGGTCCGCGCCCCGCGCGGGAACTCCGGTTGCGGGAGGAGGCCGCCCGTCACCGCGGCCTCACCCCGCCCCGTACGCATCCGCTCGCCAGCATCACCTGGCTCGGCCCCGCGGCCTCCAACCCCGCGCTGGCGTACCGCGTCACGGGCGACCGCGCGCATCTGGACGAGAGCCGGCGCTGGATCGAGGCGGTCGTCCGGCTGCCGCACTGGGGCCGGGCGCACATGCCCGACCACGATCTGGACGCGGGCTGGCTGCTGCACCACCTCTCGCTCGCCTACCGGTGGATCGGTGACGAGCTTCCGGAGGGGACGCGGGCGCTGCTGCGGTACAAGCTGCTGCTGCAGGGTCGCCGGATGTACGAGTTCGCGGTGGCGAGCGAGGGCGGCTGGTGGTCCTCGTCGTACTGGCAGAACCACAACTGGATCTGCTACGCGGGGCTGGCGACGGCCGGTTACGTACTGGGCAAGGAGGAGTGGACCGAGCGCGCCAAGGACAACCTCGGCACCGTCCTGGATCTGATGCCGCAGGACGGTTCGCACGCCGAGGGCGTCGTGTACTGGCGCTACGGCGTGCCGTTCCTCGCGATCCATCTGGATCTCCTCCAGGAGGCCGAGGGCATCGACTGGTGGGGGCGGGGCGGGTTCCTCTCCTCGACGTTCCGCTACCGGCTCCACCAGACGGCTCCCGGCTTCGCGTTCAACGTCGACCACGGGGACTGCCACGACCGGCGCAGCGGCCACAGCGCCGGCCTGTACTACCGCCTCGCGGCGCAGTACGGCCTGGCGGAGGCCCAGTGGATGGGGGATCTCGCCTCGGGCGAACTGCTGTGGCAGGAGGCCGCCGAGAGCGGGGTGCGTCCGGGAATCCTGCCGGAGGCGTATCTGGAGTACCTCTGGTACGACCCGTCCGTGACCGCGGCCCGGCCCACCGAGACCCACGCCTGGTTCCCCGACCTCGGGCTGCTCACGGCCCGTACCGGCTGGGACGACGACGCCACGCTGGTGTCGTTCAAGGCGAGTCCGGGCGGCGGTCACACGGCGTGGGAGACCTCTGCGAAGCACCGGGCGGAGCTGGGCTGGGAGACCCTGAACCAGGGGCATCACCATCCCGATTCCGGCTCGTTCGTGCTGGTCTCGCAGGGAGCGTTCCTCGCCGTGGACGAGGGTTACAGCAACCGCAAGAGGGCCGCGCACCACAACCTGCTGCTGGTGGACGGCCAGGGATACGCGGACGAGGACCGCTACCACGTCTACCGGGACATCCCGCACGAGCGGCAGGCCCGGCAGCGTGACGTGCTGGTGGACGGTGAGGGCGGCTGGGCGCACGCCACGGCCGAGATCGCCGCGATGTACGACCCAGCCCTCGGTGTCCGGCGCCTCGACCGGACGTTGGTGTCCACGCCGTCCGGGCGGCTCGTCCTCCTCGACCTCGCCGAGGCGGAGGAGGAGCGCGAGTGGACGTTCCTGCTCCAGACGGACCGGCCGACGGAACCACAGCCCGACGGCGCCAGGCTGATCAGGTCGGGGAGCGCCACCGCGCTGGTGCGGCGGTTCGCACCCGCCGGGGCCTCGGTCGGCAGCGGGGTCACCGAGGTCGAGGCCAATCCGACGTCCAGCACTCCGGAGCTGCGTCTGACCCGCACGCTGCACACGCTCCGCGCGACGACGGAGCGTACCCGTGACGGTCTGTTCCTCACGGCCCTGGCACCGGGTCCGACGGACGGCGGCGAGCGGGTGACCTGCTCGAAGGGGCACGGGGTCGCCTTCGCCGGCACCGGGGAGACCGTGTTCCTCTCCCCCGTCGGCCGCCGCATCCGCACGCAGGCCGTCGTCGCGGACGCGGCGGCGGTGCTGCTCAGCGGTGGAGCCCCGTACGTCGTGGGGTGCACGCGGCTGGAGCTGCACGGGCACGTGCTCCTCGACGCGACGGAGCCGTACACAGGAAAGGTCGGCTGATCATGCAGGCAATCCTCCCGTCCGGCGGGACCGCGCTGCTGCGCCGCCTGGAGTTCATCGCCTATCCGGCCGCCGCGGGGGCCGCGTGCACCGTGCTGTCCCTGGGTGTCGTGAGCTGGCTGCCCGCTCTCGCGGCGATGGGGCACGCCCTGCAGCTCTGGCGGACCGAGGGCGACAGCCGCGTGTTCGCCAACTCCTTCGCGGCATTCCCCCGTTACTGGCGCGCCCTGTGGCGGCACGGGCTGCTCTCCACGGTGGCGGCGGTCGTCCTCGTGGCGAACACCCTGTATCTGCTGGGCCGTTCCGAGCCCTGGACCTTCGTCGTGCTCGCCGCGCAGGTGGGCATCGGAGCCGCGTTCGTCATTCATCACGTCGCTCTGGCCGCCGAGGCGGGGCGGGCTCGCGAGGGCTCGGTGCGCAGCTGGTCGGCCGGTGCCCTGGCCCTCGGCTTCGGCTCCCCCGCCAGGGGTACCGCGCTGCTCGGCGCCGTGGTCTCCGCCGTTCTGCTCTCACTCGTCGTACCGCTGGGCCCGCTGCTCCTGGGCCCCAGTGTTCCCGTACTGCTCGCCCTGTCCTTCGCCGATCCCAGGAGGCACATCTCATGAGCCGTTTACTGCGTTCCGCCCTCGTCGCCGCGCTCGCCGCCGGCACCCCGCTGCTGCTCTCCCCGCCGTCCTCGGCCGCCGTGACCGCCACCGCGTACTACGTCTCGCCGTCCGGTGCCGACACCAACGCAGGTACGTCGGCGGGGGCGCCGCTCGCGACGATCCAGAAGGCCCTGGACCTGGCCCCCACCGGCTCGGTGGTGAACCTCGCGGCCGGTACGTACCGGCAGGACGTGGTCACCACGCGCTCCGGGGTCACGATCACGGGCCCTTCGAACGCCGTGGTGAAGGGCGCGGGCGACAGCCGCATCATCCAGGTGCGGCACGACTCGACGACCCTGAGCGGCTTCACCGTCGACGGGCTGCACGGCTCGGCCGCCGACGTGTCCGGCTACCGCCTCAAGCTCGTCTACGTGATGAGCACGACCCCGGGGAACGGGGTGGGCGCGCTGCGCATCACCGGGATGACGCTCAAGAACGCGGCGGACGAATGCCTGCGGCTGCGCTATCTGGTCACGGGTGCCGACGTGAGCGGCAACACGATCACGGACTGCGGGGTCGCCGACTTCACGTTCGGCGGAGGTGGCAAGAACGGCGAGGGCATCTATCTCGGTACGGCACCCGAGCAGCAGGGCGCGAACGGCGCTCCGGACGCTGCGGCCGACGTCAGCAGGAACAACCGCATCCACCACAACACCATCGTCACCCGGGGCAACGAGTGCGTGGACGTGAAGGAGAACTCCACGAACAACTACGTCGAGTACAACGACTGCAGCGGCCAGAAGGACTCCAGTTCGGGCGGGCTGGACGCACGCGGCAGCGGCAACATCTTCCGTTACAACACGGTGCACGACAACGTGGGCGCGGGAATCCGCCTCGGCGGTGACACCGCGACCGACGGCATCGACACGAGCGTGTACGGCAACACGGTCACGGGCAACGCGGGCGGTGGGATCAAGTTCATGCGCACCCCGCAGGGTCCGGTGTGCACCAACACGATGAGCGGCAACACCGGCGGCGACGCGGTCGGTACGTACGCGAGCGAGTACGACCCGGCCGGGGCGTGCCCGCAGTGACCGCCCGGGGGCCCGCGAGACGCGGGGTACTGACGGCCGCAGCTGCGGGAGTCGCCGTCGCGGCGGCCGCGCCCGCCGCACGGGCGGCGCAGTCCGACGGCTCCGCCGGACCGAAGCGGGCCGGCTCATGGGTCACGTCCTGGGCCACGGCGCAGACCGCGCCGACCGCGGCGGACACCGTGGCCGCCACCGGGCTGACCGACGGGGTGGTCTCGGCCACCGTGCGGCTCTCGGCCGGGGGTGGGGTGCGTCTGCGCTACGGGAACGCCTTCGGCGCGGTCCCGGTCCTGATCGGCCCGGTGACCGCCGGCGGGCGGGCCGTGACCTTCGGCGGGAGGCGCCAGGCATGGCTGGCCGCCGGTGCCTCGCTGACCAGCGACCCGGTGGGCGGGCTGCGCGCCCCTGAGGGGTCGGCGCTGACGGTGGAGACCCGGTTGCCGGGCCCCACCGGGCCGTTGTCCTTCCACCGCAACACCCACGCCTCGCACAGCGTCGACGGGGTCCGCACCACCTCCGTGTTCCTCCTGACGGGGGTCGAGGTGACCAGCGGGTACGGACCGGTGGTCGCCGTGCTGGGGGACTCCGTCACGGAGGGCGTCGGCACACCCGACGACGCGGATCTCCGCTGGCCGGACCAGCTCGCGCGGCGTCTTCCCGGCTCGGCGGTCGCCAATCTCGGTGTCAGCGGCAACAGGCTGCTGCTGGACGACGCCCGCTTCGGGCCCGGCGGGCAGGCCAGGTTCGACCGGGACGTGCTCTCGCTGCCGGGACTGCGCACCGTCCTGGTCCAGCTGGGCGTCAACGACCTCCAGCAGCCGCCGTCCCAGACGGATCCCGCGCGGGTCCTGGACGGATACCGCCAGCTGGTGCTGCGCGCCCGGAGTGCGGGGCTGCGGATCGTCGGCGCGACCGTGGCCCCGTTCGAGGGCTGGACGCGCTGGACTCCCGAGCTCGACGAGGTGCGACAGCGGATCAACCGGGCGATCCGCACGGGCCGGCTGTTCGACGCGGTCGCCGACTTCGACGCCGCCCTGCACGATCCCGCCCGCCCGTCGCGGCTGCTGCCCGCGTTCGACAGCGGTGACGGTCTGCATCCCGATCCCTCCGGTCACGCCGCGCTCGCCGCGGCCGTCGACCGCCGAACCCTGTTGTGAGGACCCGACCCATGAACCCAGGCACGGGCGCGACGCGCCGCACAGTCCTGGCCGGAGCGGCCGCGCTCGGCGCGGCCTTCACCCTGCCCCTCACCTTCACACCCGGGACCGCGAACGCCGCGGCGGGGGACGCGGGCACGCTGCGGGCCCGCTGGCACACGCTGCTGACCGGTGGCCCCGGCCTCGACCCGGACGACGCCCGGACAGCGGCGGCCGTGGCCAGGACCGGCCGGGCCGCGACCACGGCGGCCAAGGGCCTCGACCCCTCCCGTACGGACGGCCTGTTCGCCGATCTGACCAGCACGGCGCTCTCCAACCACGTCACCACCTCGTTCAAGCGCCTCGCGACGATCGCGACCGCGTGGGCGATCCCCGGCACG
>Ga0247818_10002376_pt1 | contig 12191 bp, 7 predicted proteins | sample 13C_Glucose_Day1_FD_192424 | JGI IMG/M metagenome (GOLD analysis project Ga0247818, IMG submission 192424) | Soil microbial communities from agricultural site in Penn Yan, New York, United States - 13C_Glucose_Day1 | ecosystem: Environmental > Terrestrial > Soil > Agricultural land | place: USA...
GACTGTGCGCGCCCGAGGACACCTTGCTCGGGCGCGCACAGTCCGTCCTGCCGGCGGCCACCGCCCACACGCTCGAGCTGCTGCCCCCCGACGAGGTCGAGACGGCCGTCACGCTGCTGTCCGACCGCCGCTACCGGATCACCGCGGACGGTGGTCGCTTCACCCGGCTCCTCGCGGAGTACCTCGTCCTGCACCTGATGCAGGTTCGCGGCGACTCGCGCCTGCTCCCCACCCAGCCGCTGAGCCGCACCGACGTGCTGCTCGACATCGGTCGACGCGACGTGCTGGTGCTGTTCGACTTCCGGCGCTACGAGCCCGCGACCCGCGCGCTGGCCGAGGAGTGCGCCGAGGCGGGCGCCAAGATCGTGCTGGTGACCGACCGGTGGCTCTCACCGGTCTCCGGGATCGCCGACGCGGTGCTGCCCGTCCAGGTCGACGCCGTGGCGGCGGCGTACGACAGCCTCGTGCCGGCGCTCGCCGTGGTGGAGGTCCTCGTCGCCGGCGTGCTGGCGGCCTCGGGCGAGGACGCCGAGCGCAGGATGACCCGCTTCGAGGACGCCTCCCAACGGCACGGGCTCCTCTGACGGCATCGGAACATCTGTTACAACTTCACATGTACGGGTTCTGTGTGTAACGTGCGATCCACACAGGTGACCTCGCTCACACGGCGAGGCGGCCGCCCCGGAAGGAACCCCGCCATGAACGCACTCCGAACCCTCCCCCGCCCCGCGATGCGGAGCCTCGTCGCCGGCGCGGCCCTCGTCGCCCTGTCGGCCTGTTTGACCGCCTGCGGTGACGACCCGGCGTCGTCCCAGGAGGCGAGCACCCCCGCCGCCGGCGAACCCGTCGAGATCGCCGACGTCGGCACCGTGGAGGTGGACGACGCGCTGGCCGAGGCGCTGCCCCCCGAGGTGGCAGACGCCGCGCAGGTCACCGTGGCCACCAACGCGCCGTACCCGCCGTTCATCGACTTCGTCGAGGAGGGCAACACCGAGGACTTCACCGGCCTCGACCACGACCTGGTCGTCGCGATCGCCGCGAGGCTCGGCATCGCCGCCGACTTCCAGCAGCAGCCCTTCGACGGCCTCGTCCCCGGCCTGCAAGCCGGCAAGTACGACGCCATCGTCGGCGGCATCACCGACAACTTCGAGCGCCAGGAGACCGCGACCTTCGTCGACTACAGCGCCTCGGGAACCGGCATCGCCGTCCCCGCGGGCAACCCCGACGGGATCGCCACGCTCGCCGACCTCTGCGGGACCAGCGTCGCCGCCCAGAAGGCGTCGAAGCAGGTCGGCCTCCTCGAGGACTTCAGCGCGGAGGAGTGCTCCGGCGACGAGATCGAGGTCACCGAGTACCCCCAGAACACGGACGCCGTCCAGGCCCTCCTCGCCGGCAAGGCCGACGCCATCGCCGCGACGCGGGTCAACCTCCTGGAGGACGCCGACAAGCTGAGCGGAAAGGTCGAGGTCGTCGACGACCCCGAGGCGCCCAACGGCTACCAGGCCAGCCCCAACGGCATCGGCTTCGTCGAGGAGGACGCCGAGCTTGCCGACGCGTTCCGCGCGGCCCTGCAGTCGCTGATGGACGACGGCACCTACGACGAGATCCTCGCGAAGTACGGCCAGGAGGCCATCGGCATCGACGAGGCCACGGTCGACGCGGCGATCGACTGAGCTCCCACCGGTCCCTGACCGACCGCACCCTGCCGCCTTGGAGGCGACGATGAGCAGCACCACATCCCCCCGGACGGCGGCGCCCGGCCCCACCAGTGGCCGGGAGGCCGCGGCCGACCTCGAGGCGGTGCCCCTGCGGCACTGGGGCCGCTGGGCCGCCGCCGCGGTCGTCCTCTACGTCACCGCAGCGTTCGCCTGGTCGCTGGCCCGCAACCCCAACCTCGAGTGGGACGTCGTCGCCGACTACCTCTTCGAGGACTTCGTGGTCCGCGGCGTCGGCATCACGCTGATGCTGACCGTCGTGGCCATGGGCATCGGCACGGTCGGGGGCATCGTGGTCGCGGTGATGCGACTGTCCAGCAACCCGGTCCTGCGGGGGCTGTCCTGGTTCTACACGTGGTTCTTCCGGGGCACGCCCCTGCTGGTCCAGATCATCTTCTGGGGCTTCCTCGCCGCCCTCTACCAGCAGATCGAGATCGGCATCCCGTTCACCGACGTGACCTTCGCGAGCTTCGACACCAACGCGGTGGTCGGGCCCATGACGGCCGCGATCCTGGCGCTGAGCCTCAACGAGGTGGCGTACGCCGCCGAGATCGTCCGGGGCGGCATCGCGTCGGTCGACGGGGGCCAGGACGACGCCGCCTCCGCGCTCGGCATGACCCGCAGCCAAGCGATGCGGACCATCACGCTGCCGCAGGCGATGCGGGTCATCGTCCCGCCCATGGGCAACGAGACCGTGACGATGCTGAAGTCCACGGCGCTCGTGTCTGTGATCGGTGGCAAGGACCTGCTCACCGCCGTCCAGAGCGTCTACGCGCAGAACTACCAGGTGATCCCGCTGCTGGTGGTCGCCGTGATCTGGTACCTCGCGCTCACGAGCGTGCTGAGCGTGGGCCAGTACTTCGTCGAGCGCCGCTACGGCAAGGGCCACGGAAACGCGTCGATGAGCCGTCGCTGGCTCGGACTGGGAGTGACCCGATGACCGCCTCACCTGCACCTGCACCCGCACCCGGACCGGGCACGACAGTCACACCGATGGTCGAGGCGGTCGGCGTCCGGAAGTCCTTCGGGCGCACCGAGGTGCTCAAGGGCATCGACCTGACGGTCCGACCGGGCGAGGTGACCTGCCTGATCGGGCCATCCGGCTCGGGCAAGTCGACCTTCCTGCGATGCATCAACCACCTCGAGACCATCGACGGCGGGCGCCTCTCGGTCAACGGCCACCTCGTGGGCTACCGGCAGAAGGGCGACCGGCTCCACGAGCTGAAGCCCCGCGAGGTCGCTGCCAAGCGCCGCGAGATCGGCATGGTCTTCCAGCGCTTCAACCTCTTCCCGCACCTGACGGCGGAGCAGAACATCATGCACGCACCCGTCCTGGTGCGCGGCGAGCCCAAGAAGGCGGCACGCGCGCGGGCCGCCGAGCTGCTCGACCGCGTCGGGCTCGCGGGACGGGAGCACCACTACCCCGCCCAGCTGTCCGGCGGTCAGCAGCAGCGAGTCGCCATCGCCCGCGCGCTGGCGATGCAGCCCCCGCTCATGCTCTTCGACGAGCCCACCTCCGCGCTCGACCCCGAGCTGGTGGGCGAGGTCCTCGACGTGATGAAGGGCCTGGCCAGCGAGGGCATGACCATGGTCGTCGTCACCCACGAGATGGGCTTCGCCAAGGAGGTGGCCGACTCGGTCTACTTCATGGACGACGGCGTGGTCGTCGAGTCGGGCACCCCGACCGACCTGCTGGACCACGCACGCCACGAGCGGACCCAGGCCTTCCTGTCCAAGGTGCTCTGATGCCGGAAGCCCTCGAGCTCCTCCGCCGCCGGGTGGAGGAGCGATACCCCTCGTACGTCGACGAGCTGGCCGCTCTGGTGGCCATCGACTCGGGGTCCGGTGACCGCATCGGGGTCGAGGACGTCGGCGACCGGGTCGCGTCCCTGCTGACGGGACTCGGCATGGCCGTCTCGCGCCCCCTGTCGGTGGCCCCGGGAACCGCCACCCCCGGAACCGCCGAGGGAGTGCCCGCGGTCGTCGGCCGCTGGCGCGGGCGGGGCCGCCTCCGCGCGATGCTGGTCGGCCACCTCGACACGGTCTTCCCCGTCGGCACGGCGGCCACGCGACCGTACGCCGAGCGTGGCGGCCGGGCGACCGGTCCGGGTGTCTGCGACGACAAGGGTGGACTGCTCGCGGGAGTCTTCGCGCTCGACGCGCTGCGGCACCTCGGGTGGGACGACTTCGCCGCCGTGACGTTCGTCGGCGTCCCCGACGAGGAGATCGGGTCGCTGGGCTCGCGGGAGCTCCTCGCCGGCCTCGCGGACGAGCACGACGTCGCGCTGTGCCTGGAGTGCGCCCGCGAGGACGGCAGCGTGGTCATCGGCCGGAAGGGCGTCGTCGACGTCGTCCTCGAGGTGACCGGCCGGTCCGCCCACGCCGGCGTCGAGCCGGAGCGTGGCGTCAACGCAGCCGTCGTGGCGGCGGGGCTGGCCCTCGAGCTCGCCGCCCTCAACGGCCGGTGGCCCGACGTCACCGCCAACGTGGGTGTCCTACGTTCCGGGGAGCGGGCCAACGTGGTGCCGGACCGGGCGCAGCTGGTCGTGGACGTGCGCGCTGTCGCTCCGTCGTCGTACGACGACGTGCTGGTCGCCATCCGCTCGCTCGCCGATCGCGCGTCGGTGGATGGTGCGTCGGTGTCGATGTCCCTGCGGTCGCCGGCGCCGCCCTGGGCGCCCACCGACGACTCGCTCGCGGTGGCGGACACCGCGCGCGGGGTGGCCTCGCGCCTCGGGGTCGATCTCGACCTGGCGCTCACCGGCGGGGCGGCCGACGCCAACCTCCTCGCCGCCGAGGGGATCACGGTGCTCGACGGGCTCGGACCGGTGGGCGGCGACGACCACTCGCAGTCGGAGTGGCTCGACCTGACGAGCGTCGTGCCGCGGGTGACCCTGCTCGCCGGGCTGCTGCTCGAGCTCGCAGCGACCCACGGATCCCCTGTCGCACCGGCCGGGGCTGGTGCCCGGTCGACGGCCCTCCGCTAGGTGCGGCTCTGCAGTGGCCCCGCCGGTCGGATGCGGCGACCGGCGAGGCCTCAGCCGTTCCCCCGGTCGGCCTGCTCGACACATACCCGATGCCGGGGGCGGGTCTCTACACCCTGAGGGCTGGTGGACAAAGCCTCCCCGCGGGCCTGCGTCGCGTCAGCCCGCCACGACCTCGTGCCGACCGCCCTCGACGCGCGCGTTCAGCCCTCCTCCGCCCAGTCGCCGAGGACCCACTCCTGCAGGTCGGGCGGGTCCTGGAGGTGCTCGACGACGTAGCCCTGGTGCTCGGCGAGCTGCTGCTGGCACCACGCCTTGAGGTCGCTGGCGCCTGCGGGCGTGCGTCGCGCGTTGTTGATGGCGTCCATGACCAGGTGGTAGCGGGAGGCGCGGTTGCGCACGACCATGTCGAAGGGAGTCGTGGTGGTCCCCTCCTCGATGAAGCCCCGCACCCGGAACCGGTCGGCGTCGGGTCGGCCGTGCACCAGCTGGTGGATGGCGCCCGGGTAGCCGTGGAAGGCGAAGACGACGTCGACGTGGTCGGTGAAGAGCTCCTGGAAGGCGGTCTCGTCCATCCCGTGCGGGTGGTCCTTGGGCCGCGGCAGGGTCAGCAGGTCGACGACGTTGACGACGCGGGTCCGCAGCTGGGGCAGCCGTTCGCGCAGGATCGCCGCCGCGGCCACGATCTCCATGGTGACCACGTCGCCCGCGCAGGCCAGGACGATGTCCGGGTCGGCGGTGCCGTCGTCGTTGCCGGCCCAGTCCCAGATGCCGGCTCCGCGGGCGCAGTGCGCCTCGGCGTCCTCCATGGAGAGCCACTGCAGCTGCGGCTGCTTGTCGATCACGACGAGGTTCACGTACGACCGGGAGCGGATGCAGTGGTCGGCCACCGAGAGCAGGGTGTTGGCGTCCGGCGGCAGGTAGACGCGGCCGACGCTGCCCCGCTGCGTGATGACGTTCTGGATCAGCCCCGGCCCCTGGTGGCTGAACCCGTTGTGGTCGTTGCGCCACGCCGTCGAGGTGAGCAGGATGTTCAGGCTCGGCACCCTGGCCCGCCAGTCGAGGTGCTCCGCCTCCTCCAGCCACTTGCTGTGCTGGATGGTCTGCGACGCGCTGACCATCGCGAAGGCCTCGTACGTCGCGAACCAGCCGTGCCGGCCCGTCAGCGTGTAGCCCTCCAACCATCCGTGGCAGTTGTGCTCGGACAGCACCTCCATCACGCGGCCGTCGCGGGACAGGGCGACGTCGTCGTCCGTCACGCGCTCGGCGAACCCCCGGTCGGAGACCTCGAACACCGCACCGAGCCGGTTGCTGTTCGTCTCGTCGGGGCAGAACAGCCGGAACGTGTGCGGGTTGCGACGGTAGATGTCACGCATCATCTCGCCGAGCCTGCGGGTCGACTCGACCCGCTCGCGCGCAGGCGCGGTGACGTCGACCGCGTAGTCACGGAAGTCGGGCAGGTCGAGGTCGACGGTGAGCCGCCCCCCGTTGGCGTGCGGCGTGGCGCTCATCCGCAGGTCACCCTCGGGGTTGGCCCGCCGGACCAGCTCATGGGGCCGGCCCTCGTCGTCGAAGAGCTCCTCGGGCCGGTAGGACCGCAGCCACTCCTCCAGGATCCGGAGGTGGTCGTCGTTGCCCTTGATGCCGGACAGCGGGACCTGGTGGGCACGCCACGTGCCGCTCACCTGGACCCCGTCGACCACGTCGGGTCCGGTCCAGCCCTTGGGCGTGCGGAGCACGATCAGCGGCCACCGCGGACGACGACCGTCCCAGTCCCCGCCGCGCGCCTCCTCCTGGATCTCCCGGATGCGCCCCCACGCCTTCGCCAGCACCTCGGCGAACCGGTGGTGCATGCCCGGCAGGTCGTCGCCCTCGACCTCCAGCACCTCGTAGCCGTGCCCCTCCAGCAGGGCCCGCACCTCCGCCGGGTCCTTGCGCGCCAGCACCGTCGGCCCGGCGATCTTCGCGCCGTTGAGGTGCAGGATCGGGAGCACGGCGCCGTCGCGGGCCGGGTTGAGGAAGGAGATCCCCTTCCACGAGCCCTCGAGCGGCCCGGTCTCCGCCTCGCCGTCCCCCACCACGGCGAGCGCGACGAGGTCGGGGTTGTCCATCACCGCCCCGAAGGCGTGCACCAGCACGTAGCCGAGCTCACCGCCCTCGTGGATGGATCCCGGCGTCGGCACGGAGACGTGGCTGGGGATGCCTCCCGGTGACGAGAACTGCCGGAACAGGCGACGCATGCCGGCGCCGTCCTGGGTCACCGCGGGGTAGGTCTCGGTGTAGCTGTCCTCGAGGTAGCTCGCCGCGACCAGCGCCGGCCCGCCGTGGCCGGGCCCGGCGAGGTAGATCATCTGCTGGTTCGTCTGCTGGATCAGCCGCGAGGCATGGGCGTAGACGAAGGAGAGCCCCGGGCTCGTGCCCCAGTGACCGAGCAGCCGCGGCTTGATGTGGGACGAGGCCAGCGGCTCCCGCAGCAGCGGGTTGTCGAGCAGGTAGATCTGCCCGACCGTCAGGTAGTTGTTCGCCCGCCACCACGCGTCGAGGACGGCCACCTCGTCGTCGGAGGGGTGGGCGAGCCTGTCGACCAGGTCCGCTGTGGGCGACGCCGGCGCCTGCTCCGTGGTGGCCATCGATCCTCAGTCCTGCTCGGCGAAGGCCTCGCGGATCGCTGCCTCCTGCTCGTCGGAGAGGTTGGTGAAGATGAGCTCGGGGTTCGAGCCCGCGAACGCCTCCTTCACCTTGTCCACGACGGCGTTCGAGCTCATGACGAACAGTGCGGACGTGCCGGGGGTCACCTGGCTGCGGACGCGCTCGATGAACTTGTCGTCGATGCCGACGTCGGTGAGGGCACCTCCGAGCGCACCGGCCGCAGCACCGATGGCGGCGCCGAGGAGCGGCACGAAGAAGATCAGGCCGAAGAGCATCCCCCAGAACGCTCCGCCGAGGGCTCCGGCACCGGCGAGGTTGTGCAGCTGCTGGGTCTTGGGCTTCTTCTTGCCCTCGTCCCACCGCACCGTGGCAGCGTCCTGGATGGTGATGAGCTGTCTGCTCGCCAGGTCCTTCAGGACGCCTGTGGCGTCGTCCGCGCCGTTGGCCGAGTCGAACTTCCACACTGTCAGGGTTCCCATGTCGCGCTCCTCGAGAGTCAGGTGTCGCCACGATCCTCACCCTCGTCGGCGTACGGGCGACTCACCCGTTCAGGATGAAGACCGGAGCTCGGCGAGGTCGGACCACTCGTGGACGCACCCGGGAGGCAGTGCCCCTCCTCGTCGAAGGTCCGCTGACCGACTCGACCCCGCCCATCGCCTCGCAGAAGGCACGCGCGCGGAGGTTGGCGCTCAGCACCCCGGCACTGAGCCGGGTGGCGCGGTCCAAGGATTCCCCAACCACGAGACCTGATCTTGGCTGCGGCTCCACAGACCGCCACACATCCGTGAAGGGAAACCACCAGATGACGACAACAGTGTTCAGGGCAGGGCGACCGCGGCGGATCGCTGCGCTCGTCCTCGCACTCACAGCAGTGGTGGGCGGGGGCGGACTGGTCGCCTCCGCGCTCGCCCCCCCGCCCGCGCACAAGCAGGGCACGGTCGGCCTCAAGCAGGTCGGTCCGATCGACGAGGCCAACGGGTATCCGCTCTGGTACAAGGACACCAACAACGTGAAGCTCGAGCTGTGCCTCGACCCGAGCGACTCCAACTGCATCATGGGCGACGTCCCCGACCCGACCAGGCCGGTCTCCTTCCCCGACAACTTCCCGGACGAGGCGTTCTACGCCGCAGCGGAGACGTCGATCGACTACGGCGCCGGAACGGCCCAGCTCGTGACGGCCCTCGAGGCCGCCTTCGCGAGCTCGGACGGCCTCCCGGCGCCCGGCCAGCAGGTCACCTTCGGACGCATCCGGATGCGCGCCTCCGGGCTGGTCGACGGGGCCGAGTACACCCTCACCCACCCGTTCGGCGTGGACCACGTCACCGCCGAGCCCGGTGCCTTCAAGGGCATCAACGTTACCGAGGACATCGGCTCGCTGACCCCGGACGGGGTCTTCGACCAGACGCTGGGCAGCCGTCCCGGGCCGTTCCTGAAGTGGAACCCCGCCGTCGCACCCGCTGCGCCGGCCGGCTACCTGGGTGACGTCACCCAGGCCCACCCGGTGGTCGGCAGCCCGTACTCGACCAACTTCTTCCGTGTCGAGGGACCGAAGGGATCCTTCACCGGCTCGACCCAGCTGTGCCAGGACCCCAGCCTGGGCAACGACCCCGTCGCGCTCGACGACTGCATCCAGACCAACGACTTCTTCGTCCAGGGCAAGATCGCCACGCGCATGGGCGTCCAGGTCACTCACGCGACGTACTCCAACTCGGGGACGGGCCAGCTCATGGACATCTTCGCCACCAGCGAGGCCGGCCAGGAGCTCGTCGTCAAGGGCACGGGCGTGCCGCAGACCAAGATGCGGGAGGACGCCGCGCGTCCGGGACGCTACTACGCCCGCGTGTTCGCCGACGGACCCCCGCCCTCGGACCTGTCGGTGACCAACGTGACCGATGCGCCCGACACGGTGGACCACATCCCGACCTCGATGTTCGGCGACAAGGTGCACATCGGCAGGGCGGTCTACAACAACGACACCCGCACGCTGACCGTCGACGCCGAGTCGGGCGTCGGCTCGTCCGCCCTGTCGCTCGCTGACCTCCCGAACGCCACGTCGACCGTCTCGCAGGGCGTCTCCACGTGGACGATCCCCAACCTCGCCGTGCCGCCGCCCGAGGTGACGGTCACGTCGGCGAAGGGTGGCGTCGACAGCGAGGACGTCGTGATCACCGGCGGCGAGGACAAGGCGGTCGATGTCGATGCGATCATCACCGCTGACACGACGCAGGTGCAGATCGGCCAGACGCTGACCCTCGACGGCCTCGCCTCTGCCGGCACGGTCAGCAGCTACGCCTGGAGCGTCGCGCCGTCGGTCGGTGCGAAGCTCACGCCGGTCGGCACCCTGGGATCGTCCGTCACCTTCTCCGCGACCGCCGCCGGGACCTACACCGTCCGGCTCACGGTCACCGGGAAGACCAGCAGCGACTCGACGGACCTGGCCATCACGGTGCAGTCGGCGAACGCCACTCCGGTGGCCGAGGCAGGTCCCGACCAGCTGGGCGTGGTGCCGACCGGAACGGTCACCCTCGACGGGACGGGATCGAAGTTCGCCTCGACCTACTCCTGGACCCAGGCCGCCGCGGACGGCACCAAGGTCAGCCTGCGCAACCCCACCACGGCCAACCCGACGTTCGTGGTGCCGGCCTCCGCCCAGCCGCTGACGCTCAACTTCACGTTGACCATCGCCGACGTCAACGGGACGACGACCACCGACACCGTGAAGGTCGTCACCGACCCCGGGACGGTCTCGGTGGACAGCGCGTCCTACAAGCGGGGCAACCTGGAGTGGCGGGTGAGGGGCACGGCCAAGCACTGCGCGGCCGGGAACCTCATGAGCGTCTACTGGAACTCGGGCTCGGGTCCCGTGCTGCTCGGGAGCGCCACGCCGACACTCGCGCTCGGGGTCTGCGACTACGACTTCCGGCTCAAGAACGTCCCGACGGCGCTCCGCCCGACGGCCGCCGGCACGGTGACCGTGAAGTCGGGCTACGGAGCGGAGTCCGGGGCGGTGGCGTTCCTCCTCCAGTGAGCTGAGAAGGGCCGCATCGCCTGTCCCCCATGAGGCGTGAGGCAGCAGCTCCGCCGGTGCCCGGTGGTCCCTACGGACCGCCGGGCACCGGTGCGTTGCACCGGGCCGTCGGCGCACAAGCAAACCCCAAGGTCGGCCGATCACGCTTGCCGCAGGTCAGCACGACAAGAGATGGGGATTGCCATGACACGAGTGACACGACGGGGGGTGCTGGCGACCGCGGGTCTGGGGACCGTTGCTGTCGCAGGTGTGACCATGCCCCTCGGCCAGTCGGCCAGCACGAAGGACTGGATCAGCACGGGACCCAAGCCCGCCCGGTTCGCCCGGAGGATGCCGGTGCCGCAACCGCTCGTCCCGACCGTCATGAACGACGAGTACGGCGAGTACCACCTGTACGAGATCGACGAGCGGGCCACCCAGGCCCAGCTGCTCGACCCCGGGGCGCCGGCCACCACCGTGCTGGCGTACGCCCCCGTGAACGGGACGCCCTCGGTCCCCGGACCGCTCATCAAGGTGCAGCAGAACACCCGGGTGTGCCTGAAGGTCCGCAACCAGCTGCCGGCGATCCACCCCGTGTTCGGCTACCCGGCCGCAACGTCGGTCCACCTGCACGGGTCCGCGTCGCTGCCGCAGTTCGACGGCTACGCCGACGACCTGACCCAGCCGAGCCACTGGAAGGCGTACTGGTACCCGAACCACCAGGGCCCGCGGACGCTCTGGTACCACGACCACGCGGTGCACCACACGGCCCAGAACGTCTACAGCGGCCTGGTCGCCCAGTACCACCTCCACAACGCGTGGGAGCAGGCCAACCTGCCGCAGGGGCCGTACGACGTACCGCTGATCGTCAGCGACGCGATGTTCGACTCCGACGGCAACCTGGCCTACATGGACCGTGACCACGCCGGGCTCTACGGCGACGTCATCACCGCCAACGGGGTCCCGTGGCCCTACTTCGACGTCGAGCAGCGCTACTACCGCTTCCGGGTGCTCGTCGCCACGCTGTCGCGCTCGTTCAACTTCCGGTTCGTCAACACGCGCACCAACGCCGTGCTGCCGGTGCACGTCATCGCCACCGACGGCGGGCTCATGGTGCCGCAGCAGGTGACGAGCTGGCGTCACGGCGGAGCCGAGCGCTACGAGGTCATGGTCGACTTCAGCGGCTGCCGCATCGGTGACCGCGTGGAGCTGCGCAACACCAGCAACAAGAACAACGTCGACTGGCTCCACACCGACAAGGTCCTCCAGCTGCGGGTCACCTCGCCGGCCAGGAGCACCGCTGCCAACGCCGTGGTGACGCCGCCCAGCTCGGAGATCAACGAGGTGATGACGGCGCCCCGCAGCCTCTCCCGCCGCACCCGCAACATCGACCTCGAGCACGACGACGAGACCAACGAGTACCAGATCAACGGCATGTCGTGGCACGACATCCAGGCCGGCGACTGGAACATCTTCACCGAGGACGGCGACCCGCCGCGCCCCGGTGACTTCGAGATCTGGCGGATCGAGAACAAGTCGGGCGGCTGGTTCCACCCGTTGCACATCCACCTCGTCGACTTCCGCCTGCTCAGCCGCAAGGGCGGGATCAACACGGTCGCCCCGTGGGAGCGGGGGCCCAAGGACGTCGTCTACGTCGGCGAGGGCGAGACCGTCGAGGTCCTGGTGCACTACGCGATGGCACCCGAGCGCTACCCCGACGGCCGCTCGACCGGACAGGCCGGCGCCACCGGCTCCCAAGGAGGTCGCTACATGATCCACTGCCACAACCTCGCCCACGAGGACCACGACATGATGGGCCAGTTCCTCGTCGGACCC
>Ga0247818_10002378_pt1 | contig 12188 bp, 10 predicted proteins | sample 13C_Glucose_Day1_FD_192424 | JGI IMG/M metagenome (GOLD analysis project Ga0247818, IMG submission 192424) | Soil microbial communities from agricultural site in Penn Yan, New York, United States - 13C_Glucose_Day1 | ecosystem: Environmental > Terrestrial > Soil > Agricultural land | place...
GCACGTGCGGTGTGATGGGCCGTGCCTCACCGGGGGGTGCGGCCGGCGGGGGAGAGGGTTCGTGGGCAGTGCGCTCCCAGCCGGTGACGATGCGCTGCCAGGCCTCCGTGTCATGGAGACGGGAGGACTGCGCGTCAAGCTGTTCCGGGGTGAGCTGTGAAGTTTCCATCGACGCGGCATCTCCGTACATTCCGGACCTCGGGTATGAGGCGAATGTCCGTCGAGCGCGGCGATTGCTCCACCGGAGTGGAGCGTTCGGGTTGGGTGGAGAGCCGTTCGGTCCTCCGTTCGGCCGTGTCCACGGGCGGTCGTGCGGTCGTGCGGGAGAAGCCGGTCAGGGCAGAGACGGGCCGAAGGGACCGTAGAGACCGAGGAGGCTGCGTAGGGGATGCAGCGCTGGTGACAGTTCGTGTCATGCGGCGCGGAATCGGCCCCTGCCCCGGCTACCGCCGCGGGCTGCCGGTAGCCGGGGGAAAGGCACTACGTGGTGCGCCCCGGTGGACATGGCCATGGGTGTGCAGGAACCGGGCCATGCGGGCACGAGGCCGACGGCGCGGCACCCGCCCGGCCTCGCGCCGCCGGTCAGAGGGAGACAGGAAGGCCTGCCGCGCGCCACGCCTGGAAGCCGCCCGTCAGGTCCGTGGCCCTGTGCAGCCCCAGTTGGTGCAGGGAGGCGACCGCGAGACTCGACGCGTATCCCTCGTTGCAGATCACCACGACCCGCAGGTCGTGGCTCGTGGCCTGTGGGGCTCGGTGGCTGCCCTGAGGGTCGAGCCGCCATTCCAGCTCGTTGCGTTCGACGACCAGAGCGCCGGGGATCAGCCCGTCCCTCTCGCGCAGCTCCGCGTAGCGGATGTCGACCAGCAGCGCCCCCTCGGCCGCTGCGGTCGCGGCCTCCTCGGGGCCGACCCGCTCATAGGCGGCCCGCACCTGTTCGAGGAGTTCGTCGATGCCCACCGGGCCTTGCCGTGTCTTGCTGCTGTCGCTCACTGCCAGTCCTCCGGGCGCTCCGTCTGCTCCAGCCGCAGCACCGCGCCCGAGCGGCTGTAGCGGCGGATCTGAGGCAGGGGCGGATAGTAGGCGTGCACCGAAACGGCGTGTTCGTGTCCGGACTCGTTGAGCACCTCGTGGACGTGGTGCCGGCCGAAGGCCCTGCCCTGGCCGGTGGCCAGAAGCCGGGTCCGGTCCACGCCCTCGCTCAGTTCGAGGGTCTTCCAGCCGTCGGTGGGCAGCCGCGCGGCGAGCGAGTGTTCCCTGAGGGTGCCCGCAGCGATGGTGAAGGCTCCTGTGGACTCGGCATGGTCGTGCCAGCCGGTGCCGGTGCCGGGCGGCCAGCTGATCAGCCACGCCTCGCTGCCGCCGGGACCGTCGAGTCTGAGCCAGGTCCGCCCCTCGGGGTCGAGAGGGAGTGAGGCGACGAGCGCGGCGTCCTCAGCGGTGCGGCGCACGAAGTCGAGCAGCTCCGCGACGGTCGGTCCCGGGGCGCCCGTGCCGCGGTCGGCCGGTACGACGTCCGTGCCGGCGGTGCGCCGGGCAGTCGCGTCCGCGTCGAAGACCGGCGCTGAGTCGACGAGCGCCGAGTCGGCCGGCGCTGAGTCGGCGGGCGGTGAGTCGATCACCGGCGCGGTCACCGGCTCGGAAACGGACGTGGACGTGGGGAGGGAAGGAGAGGATGCAGACACAGTGGCCGTCCTGAGAAGTTCGCGTGGGAGCACAGCCGCGCGCGAGAACAGCGCGGCGTGCCGGGAAGGCGATTCAGCAGGACGGGCGACACACGCAGCCCGCGTAGCGGACGAGGTCCATATGGACCCTCCGCCACAGGCGCACATCGGTGTCGGTCATGGAACGGAGTACACCATGTGCGCCTGCGACGGTCAATTGACGTCCGCAGTCCGGTCGGAGCTCTCATGGGAGCCGGTCCGACCGCCCGGCACCGTGTCCGGTCCGCCTCCGCGGGCGGCGTCGGCAGCCGCGTACAGCTCGGCCGGCCGCACCCCGCTGAAGGCCGCGACGAGGTGCCCGTCCGGCCTGACGAGCAGCACCGTGTGGGCCGTCGCGCCGGGGTAGTTCTCGGTCACCAGCAGCTCGGCCTTCACCGGGAGGGCGCCCACCGCGTCGACGAGCCGGGGCATGACTCCCGCCGTCAGCCAGTGCCGTCTGTCCCACACCCCCGTACCCGGTGCGACCAGGACGACCAGCAGATGTCCCAGGCCGAGGCGGTCACGCAGCCGCACGGCCTTTCCGTCGGGGGCGGTCACCCGCACATCGGCGACGGGCGCCCCCGGGGCGGTCCCCACCGGTGTGTGCCCGTCGGCGCGTTGAGGTGAAAGGGGGGAGTGCGTGTACGAAGGGGGCGCGCCCAGGGGCCCGCATCCCAGGTGGCCGTCGGCCAGCAGTGTGTCGTGTCCGCGTGAGGCGCCGGGGACGAGGGTCCTGAGGCCCGCACCGCCGCGCAGTATCGGCAGCGACTGGTCTGCTGCGCGCAGCCGGGAGGCGACGGCGGCCCTGCGTTCGGCCTGGTAACTGTCGAGGAGGAGTTCGGAGGCGTCCTGGTGCCAGGCATGGGCCAGTTTCCAGGCCAGGTTCTCGGCGTCCCGCAGCCCCTCGTCGAGTCCCTGGGTGCCGAGCGCGCCCAGCAGATGTGCCGCGTCCCCGGCGAGAAACGCCCGCTTGGAACGCCATCGCCTGGCCAGCCGGTGGTGCAGCGTGTACACGCCCGTGTCCAGCAGTTCGTAGGCCGGTGTCTCGCCGCACCAGCCCTGCAGGGTGTCGCGGATCCTGGTGATCAGGGCGTCGGGGGTGACGAGTTCACCACGTGGCGGAAGGAGCCAGTCCAGCCGCCAGACCCCGCGGGGCAGCGGGCGGGCGGTGACCTCCGTACCGCCCGAGCGCCAGGGCGGGGAGCGGTGCAGGACGGCTTCGCCCGGCCAGGGAAGTTCGGCGCGGAGGGCGGCGACCGCATGCCGTTCGACCGCTGTGCGCCCGGGAAACCTGATCTCCAGGAGCTTGCGCACGGTGGACCGTGCACCGTCGCAGCCGACCACGTAACTCCCGCGCCACCAGGTCGATCCGGGCTCGCGGGTGTGGACCGTGACACCGTGTGCGTCCTGCTCCAGTGTGTCGATCCGGCTGAAGGGCACCATCTCGACCAGATCGTGCGCGGCCACCGCCGCCCGCAGGCTTCCGGTGAGCGTGTGCTGGGGCAGGTGGACGGGCGAGGGCAGCGGAACCGTGCCTTCGTCGTCGCCCAGGGGAACGGCCCGCACCAGCTGCTTCCGCCGTACCGAGCGCCATCCCGACCACCGCAGTCCCTCATGGTGGAGCGACGTGCAGCCGAGGCGTTCGACCAGGTCAGCTGTGTCCTCACGCAGCACGACGGTGCGTGCCGGACGTGGTTCGTCCTTGCCGGGGCCCTCGTCGAGCAGGACGGAGGGGACGCCCTGGGCCGCCAGGGCGAGCGACAGCGCCAGCCCGACCGGGCCCGCGCCGACGACGATCACCGGGTCCACGGTGTGATCCCTCCGGTGCTGGTCGTCGGGGTCGAGGAGGAGAGGGGGGTGGCGGCCGGAATCGTTCGAGGCGGGATCACAGAACGTATGCAACCCACTGGCGGTGCGCGCGTCAAGTGACCCCGGAACGTGGCGAGGGGCGCGGCGTGAGCGCCGCGCCCCTGGAGCATGTCACTGCGGACAGCCTGTCAGATCTTGTCCGTACCGCCGGTCTTGACCGGAGGCGCGTCAGTGATCTCGAGACCACCTGCGGGTGCGGCACCGACCACCGCGCCCGTGCTCTTCTTACCGCGCCGCAGCCGGCCTTCGAGCCAGCTCGCGAACGACGTCAGAGCGAAGTTCAGCGCCATGTAGATCAGCGCGATGATCGTGAAGCACGCGATGGTGTTCGCACCGTAGTTCGCGCTCATCGGACGGACCGACGCCAGCAGTTCGGGGAAGGTGAGCACCGCACCGCCGAGGGCGGTGTCCTTCACGATGACGACGATCTGGCTGACGATCGCGGGCAGCATCGCGGTGACCGACTGCGGCAGCAGCACGTACCGCATCGTCTGGCCCTTGCGCATGCCGATCGCCTTGGCGGCGTCGGTCTGCCCGCGCGGGAGGGAGAGGATCCCGGCCCGCACGATCTCGGCGAGAACCGAGGCGTTGTACAGCACCAGGCCGGTGACGACGGCGTACAGCAGCCGGTCCTCGGTGGCGAGGGTCGTGAACTCCGCGTAGGCGGCGTTCGCGGTGATCATCAGGATCAGGACCGGGATGGCGCGGAAGAACTCCACGACGACGCCCGAGGGCATCCGCATCCACCGGTGGTCGGAGAGACGGCCGATCCCGAAGAGAGCACCGAGCGGCAGGGCGATCAGCAGGGCGAAGAACGCGGCCTTCAGGGTGTTCTGCAGCCCGGGCCAGATATAGGTCTCCCACGGCTGGGGGCTCGTGAAGAACGGCTCCCACTTGACCCAGTCGAGCTGCTGCTTCTCGGCGAGGCTGCTGAACACCCACCACGCCGCGGCCACGAGGACTGCCACGAAGACGACGGTGTACAGAATGTTGCGCTGTTTGGCGCGGGGGCCCTGCGCGTCGAAGAGGACGGACGTCGTCATCGCTTCACCGCCACCTTCTTGCTCACCCAGCCGAGGAGGAGCCCGGTCGGGAGGGTGAGGCAGATGAACCCGAACGCGAAGACTGCGGAAATGAGGATCAGTTGAGCCTCTGCTTCGATCATGTCCTTCATCAGGTACGCCGCTTCGACCACACCGATCGCCGCGGCGACCGTGGTGTTCTTGGTCAGCGCGATCAGCACGTTGGCCAGCGGATTGACGACCGCGCGGAAGGCCTGCGGGAGGATGATCAGCCGAAGCACCTGGGTGAAGCTCAGGCCGAGTGCCCGTGCGGCCTCGGCCTGGCCCGCCGGCACCGTGTTGATGCCCGAGCGCAGTGCCTCGCAGACGAAGGCGGCGGTGTAGAGGGAGAGGCCGAGCACCGCGAGCCGGAAGTTGATGACCTCGAAGTCACCCCCGCCGCCCAGTTGGACCTGCAAGGTCTGGAACAGGCCCAGCGATGCGAAGACGATGATGACGGTCAGCGGGATGTTGCGGATGACGTTCACATAAGCGGTTCCGAAACCGCGCATCAGGGGGACCGGGCCGACCCGCATACCGGCCAGCAGCGTTCCCCATATGAGGGAACCGAGGGCGGAGTAGACGGTGAGTTTCACCGTCACCCAGAAGGCCCCCAGTAGGTCGTAACCTTCAAGAAAGTCGAACACGATCTCCCGTGCTTCCACGTGTGGGGAGGGCTCGGTGCGCCGCCTCGGCGGCGGCGCACCTCGTCAGCCCGGCTTCGGACCGCTCTGGGACGGAAGAGCTACTTGACGACGTTGCCGATCTTCGGCGCGGGCTCGTTCTTGTAGTTGGCCGGACCGAAGTTGGCCTCGACCGCCTTGTCCCAGGAGCCGTCCGAGACCATCTTGGTCAGCGCGGCGTCGATCTTCTTCTTGAGGTCGGCGTCGCCCTTCTTCAGGCCGATGCCGTAGTTCTCGTTGGTCATCTTGAAGCCGGCCAGCTTGAACTTGCCCTTGTGGGCGTCCTGCGCCGCGTATCCGGCGAGGATGGAGTCGTCCGTGGTCAGGGCGTCGACAGCCTTGTTCTCCAGGCCGGTGAGGCACTCGGAGTAGCCACCGTAGTTCTGCAGCTGGGCCTTCGGCGCCAGCTTGTCCTTGACGTTCTTCGCCGAGGTCGAACCGGTCACGGAACAGAGGTTCTTGGAGTTGAGGTCCTCCGGCGACTTGATGGAGTTGTCGTCGGCGCGGACGAGGACGTCCTGGTGCGCGAGGAGGTACGGGCCCGCGAAGTCGACCTTCTGCAGGCGCTCGTCGTTGATGGAGTACGTGGCGGCGATGAACTTCACGTCGCCGCGCTCGATCGCGGTCTCTCGGTCGGCGCTCTTCGTCTCGACGAACTCGATGTTCTTCGCGTCGTAGCCGAGTTCCTTGGCGACGTACGTGGCGATATCGACGTCGAAGCCGGCGAACTTGCCGTCCGGGGTCTTCAGGCCGAGGCCGGGCTGGTCGATCTTGATGCCGATGGTGATCTTCCCACCGCCGTCGGAGCCCGCTGCGTCGTCCTTGTCCCCGGAGCCACAGGCGGTGGCGGTGAGGGCGAGGGCGAGCACGGCGGCGGACGCGGCGGTGACCTTGCGAAGCTGCATGATGGGATTCCTCGGGTTGGCGCGATGTGGGTGTTCAGCCGGCACTGGACCAGCCGTGCGGGATCAGTGGTGAAGGATCTTCGACAGGAAGTCCTTGGCCCGGTCGCTCCGCGGGTTGCTGAAGAACTGGTCCGGCGTGGCCTCTTCGACGATCTTTCCGTCGGCCATGAACACGACCCGGTTGGCTGCCGAGCGGGCGAAGCCCATCTCGTGGGTGACGACGACCATGGTCATCCCCTCCCGGGCCAGCTGCTGCATGACCTCCAGGACCTCGTTGATCATCTCCGGGTCGAGCGCCGACGTGGGCTCGTCGAAGAGCATGACCTTGGGGTCCATGGCCAGCGCGCGGGCGATGGCGACGCGCTGCTGCTGGCCGCCGGAGAGCTGCGCGGGGTACTTGTCCGCCTGTACGCCGACCCCCACGCGGTCGAGCAGCGCCCGGGCCTTCTCCTCGGCGAGCTTCTTGTCCGTCCTGCGGACCTTGATCTGGCCCAGCATCACGTTCTCGAGCACCGTCTTGTGCGCGAAGAGATTGAACGACTGGAAGACCATGCCGACATCGGCACGCAGCCTGGCGAGCTCCTTGCCCTCCTGGGGCAGCGGCTTGCCGTCGATCGAGATCGCGCCCGAGTCGATCGTCTCCAAGCGGTTGATCGTGCGGCACAGCGTGGACTTCCCGGACCCAGAGGGTCCGATGACTACGACGACCTCGCCACTGGCGATGGTCAGATCGATGTCCTGGAGCACATGCAGCGCGCCGAAGTGCTTGTTGACGTTGCTCAGTACGACAAGGTCGTCCCCCGCAGGCGCGGCATCCTCGGCGGCCTTGGTCACTGAAACTCCGCTCATCGGCTTCTTGCTCCGTCCTCCTCGGTTAGGGAAGGACCCTAGTGACGGAGTGCGACGATCGTCATTACATCTGAGCGGAAATTGAGCATAACGATCAGGCCTCGGCCGGACACTCCATGTGAACGGGACACCACGGGGCGCTCGGCGGCGTACCGGGTGGGTAACGGAAACCCCGTGGTAACGGGGATGGTCTTGACTGGCACACCTGTCATCGGCGTGGATGCCCTATGACGGGGCGGTGTGAACCGGCGCCGTACGCGAAGATTCCCCTGGTGGAACATCCGCCGGCCATCACGGCCCGGCGGAACGTCCGCAGGCAGTCACGGACAGTTCCGACCGTCCTGGAAGACAAGAACGGAGAGGGGGGCCATGAGGCTGCTGCTCGTCGAGGACGACGACCACGTCGCGGCGGCCCTGTCCGCCGTTCTGGCGCGGCACGGCTTCCAGGTCGTGCACGCCCGCAGCGGTGAGGAGGCGCTGAAGGCGCTGCTGCCCGCGGACAAGGAGCCCTTCGGCGTCGTGCTCCTGGACCTCGGGCTGCCCGACCAGGACGGCTACGAGGTGTGCGGGAAGATCCGCAAGCGGTCCGCGATCCCGGTGATCATGGTGACCGCGCGTTCCGACGTACGCTCCCGGATCCACGGTCTCAACCTCGGTGCCGACGACTACGTCGTGAAGCCGTACGACACCGGTGAACTCCTCGCCCGCATCCACGCCGTCGCCCGGCGCCGGACAGCCGGAGAGGACACCGGCCCGACGCCGCTCGCGGCCCTGCGGATCGGGCAGGTCCACATCGAGCTGCCCACGCGCAGGGTCAGCGTCGACGGCCAGGAGGTCCAGCTCACCCGCAAGGAGTTCGACCTGCTCGCTCTGCTGGCCCAGCGCCCCGGTGTGGTCTTCCGCCGGGAGCAGATCATCAGCGAGGTGTGGCGTACCAGCTGGGAGGGGACGGGACGCACCCTGGAGGTGCACGTCGCCTCGCTGCGCTCCAAACTGCGGCTTCCCGCACTGGTCGAGACCGTACGAGGCGTCGGCTACCGGCTCGTCCCGCCGTCGGGCTGAGGACGTCACGCCCTGTGCGCACCCGCCTGCTTCCCCTGCTCATCGTCCTCATGGCCGCCGTGCTGCTCGCCCTGGGGTTCCCGCTCGCCGTCCGGGTGGCCGCCGCCGAACAGCAGCGCGTCGTCATCGACCGCATCGACGACACGGCCCGCTTCGCCGCACTCGCCCAGTTCGTCAGCGAGCCGGTCGAAGGCTCGGACGAGCGGCGGCGGATCCTGCAGACCGAACTCGAGGCCTACGACTCGGTGTACGGGATCAGGGCCGGCGTCTTCTACCGGGACGACAGGGCCCTCGCCAAGGCGCCGGACGGCTGGATCCTGCCGGACGAGGGGGAGGGACGGGACGCCTTCCGCGAAGCCCTGCTCGGCCGGCGGTCCCACGACCCCGGGCAGGTCTGGCCCTGGCAGAACGGCCGGCTCGCCGTCGCCTCACCGGTGGTCCGGGACGGTGACGTCGTCGCCGTGGTGGTGACCGACTCGCCCACCGGCGAGATGCGCTCCCGGACCATGCGCGGCTGGCTCCTCATCGCCCTGGGCGAGGCCGCAGCCATGCTCGTCGCCCTCGGCGCCGCCTTCCGGCTCACCGGCTGGGTGCTGCTGCCGGTCCGCACGCTGGACGCGGCCACCCATGACATCGCCAGCGGCAGGATGCGCTCCCGGGTCGTCGTGTCCGAAGGCCCACCGGAACTCAGGCGTCTGGCCAAGTCGTTCAACGAGATGGCCGACAACGTCGAGGACGTGCTGGAGCAGCAGCGTGCCTTTGTCGCCGACGCCTCCCACCAACTGCGCAACCCGCTGGCCGCCCTGTTGCTGCGGATCGAGCTCCTGGCGCTCGAACTCCCCGAGGGCAACGAGGAGATCGCGTCGGTGCGGACGGAGGGCAAGCGCCTGGCGAACGTCCTGGACGATCTGCTGGACCTCGCGCTGGCCGAGCACGCGGAGGCCGACCTCCGGCTCACCGACATCGGCGCCCTCACCGGTGAACGCGTCGCGGCCTGGCGTCCCCTCGCCGAGGAGAAGGGCGTCGGCCTCACGCTCGACGGCGCCCCCGCGGTCACCGGATGGGCCGACCCGATCGCGCTCTCCAGCGCGCTCGACGCCGTCATCGACAACGCGCTGAAGTTCACGCCCGAGGGCGAGGAGGTCCGGGTCACGACGGGCATCGACGGCACCGGCGCGACGGTCGTCGTCGCCGACCGGGGCCCCGGGCTCACCGAGCAGGAGCTGGAGCGTGTGGGCGACCGGTTCTGGCGCAGCGGACGGCATCAGAACATCAAGGGTTCCGGTCTCGGACTCTCCATCTCGCGCGCCCTGCTCACGGCGGGCGGCGGAACGATCCGCTACGGCACGCACGAGCCGCACGGCCTGCTGGTGACGGTCACAGTGCCACGCGAGGCCCCGCACGCCTGAGCCGCCTCGACTCGGCCTCGTACGCCCCGCGTCGCGTCCTGCCGCGCCGCTTTCACGGCCCGCCCGCCCGATGCCGCGCGGACGGTGTCAGGGCTTGGACGAGCGGTAGTAGCGCCTGGCCCCTTCGTGCAGCTCCAGCGGATCGGTGTAGATCGCCGTGCGCAGGTCCACGAGCTGCGCGGCGTGCACCTCCCGCCCGATCCGGTCCCGGCTGTCGATCACGGTGCGGGTGAAGGCCTCCGTCATCCGCGGATCGGTGCGGTCCGTGGTGATCAGCAGGTTGGCGACCGCCACCGTCTGGACGGCCTCACCCCGCTGCGCGTGGTCGTAGGCGTCGGCCGGTATGACCGCGGACCTGTAGTGCCGGGTGGACCCGCCGGCCGCCTGGAGCCTGCTGATCAGGGGCGACTCCAACGGCACCAGCCTGATGTCGAGCCTCTGCGAGAGCTCCTCCACCGCACCGGTCGGCAGCCCGCCGGACCAGAAGAACGCGTCGAGCTCCCCGTCGACCAGCCGCTGCGGCATCGTGTCGATCCCGGCCTCGACCGGTGTGATGTCCTGCGAGGGATCGACTCCCGCCGCGGTCATGAGCCGGTCCGCGACGAGCAGCACGCCCGAGCCCTTCTGCCCGACGCCGACCCGCTTGCCCCGCAGGTCCGAGACCTGGCGGATGTCCGAGCCCCTGGGGACGACGAGCTGGACGTAGTCGTCGTACAGCCGCACGCACCCGCGCAGCCGTTCGCCGCCCGGCTTGCCGCTCTGCAGATAGGTGGCCACCGCGTCGACGGTGGCGATGGTGAAGTCGGCCTTGCCCGTGGCGACCCGTTCGATGTTCTGCTGCGAGCCCTCACTGTTCTGCAGCCGTATCGACACCTTGGGCATGTCCTTGGCCAGCGCGCCCTCGAGCCGCTGTCCGTAGCGCTGGTAGACCCCGCTGCGTACGCCGGTGGAGAAGGTGAGGGAACCGGTCGGCTGCTCGTCACCGAGCGGCAGCACCCACCACAGCAGCAGTCCGAGCACGACCACGGCGGCGGCGCCCCCCTGAAGGGTGCGGCGCCGGCCGAATCTGGACAGTGCGTGCAGCATGGCGCGATCCTGCCAGGCGGTGCCCCGTCCTGGCCAGGCCGGACCGGGGCACGGGCTCCGGCGGCGGGAGAGTCGCGGTCACCGCCTACCCTTGTCCCATGACCAGCGGCAACCGGAGCGAAGCAGTGGACGTCCAGAAGAGCTACGAGGTGCGCACCTACGGGTGCCAGATGAACGTCCACGACTCCGAACGCTTGTCGGGGCTGCTGGAGGGCGCCGGCTACGTGCGCGCCCCCGAGGGCTCGGACGGCGACGCCGACGTCGTCGTGTTCAACACCTGCGCGGTGCGGGAGAACGCCGACAACAAGCTCTACGGCAACCTCGGCCGCCTCGCCCCGATGAAGACGAAGCGCCCCGGGATGCAGATCGCCGTCGGCGGCTGCCTGGCGCAGAAGGACCGCGACACCATCGTGCGGCGCGCGCCCTGGGTGGACGTCGTCTTCGGCACGCACAACATCGGCAAACTGCCGGTCCTGCTGGAGCGCGCCCGCGTCCAGGAGGAGGCGCAGGTCGAGATCGCCGAGTCCCTGGAGGCGTTCCCCTCGACCCTGCCCACCCGCCGCGAGTCCGCCTATGCCGCGTGGGTGTCGATCTCCGTGGGCTGCAACAACACCTGCACCTTCTGCATCGTCCCCGCGCTGCGGGGCAAGGAGAAGGACCGCCGCACCGGCGACATCCTGGCCGAGATCGAGGCCCTCGTCGCCGAAGGGGTCAGCGAGATCACGCTGCTCGGGCAGAACGTGAACGCCTACGGTTCCGACATCGGGGACCGCGAGGCCTTCTCCAAGCTGCTGCGGGCCTGCGGCACGATCGAGGGCCTGGAGCGCGTCCGCTTCACCTCGCCCCACCCGCGCGACTTCACCGACGACGTGATCGCGGCGATGGCCGAGACGCCGAACGTGATGCCCCAGCTGCACATGCCGATGCAGTCGGGCTCGGACACCATCCTCAAGGCGATGCGCCGTTCGTACCGCCAGGAGCGCTTCCTCGGGATCATCGAGAAGGTGCGCGCCGCCATGCCGGACGCCGCCATCTCCACCGACATCATCGTCGGCTTCCCCGGGGAGACCGAGGAGGACTTCGAGCAGACGATGCACGCCGTGCGCGAGGCCCGTTTCGCGAACGCCTTCACCTTCCAGTACTCCAAGCGTCCCGGGACCCCCGCCGCCGAGATGGAGGGACAGATCCCCAAGGAGGTCGTGCAGGAGCGCTACATGCGCCTGTCCGCCCTCCAGGAGCAGATCTCCTGGGACGAGAACAAGAAGCAGGTCGGCCGCACCCTGGACGTCATGGTCGCGGAGGGCGAGGGCCGCAAGGACGGCGCCACGCACCGGCTCTCCGGCCGCGCTCCCGACAACCGGCTCGTCCACTTCACCAAGCCGTCCGAGGACGTGCGCCCCGGTGATGTCGTCACCGTCGAGATCAGCTACGCCGCCCCGCACCACCTCCTCGCCGAGGGCGCGCCCCTCGGGGTCCGGCGTACGCGGTCCGGGGACGCCTGGGAGAAGCGCAACGCGGCTCCTGCCGCCCAGCCCGCAGGCGTGATGCCGGGCAGACCCAGCAT
>Ga0247818_10002385_pt1 | contig 12172 bp, 10 predicted proteins | sample 13C_Glucose_Day1_FD_192424 | JGI IMG/M metagenome (GOLD analysis project Ga0247818, IMG submission 192424) | Soil microbial communities from agricultural site in Penn Yan, New York, United States - 13C_Glucose_Day1 | ecosystem: Environmental > Terrestrial > Soil > Agricultural land | place...
CAACCTCCCGATCGCCCCCGCCACCCTGGCCAACCTCGCCAAGAGCGCTCCCGCGCTGCCGACCCCGTGGCCAGACATGGCCCGCGACCTCTTCGCCGACCTGCTGTCTACCGGCCCCGGCCTGGTACACGTCTGGGAGGGCCTGGACCAGGCCGGCATCATCGACATGTGGCTGCCCGAGTGGGCCGCTGTGCGGTCGCGGCCCCAGCGCAACCCGGTGCACCGCCACACAGTCGACCGCCACCTCATCGAGACCGTGGTCCACGCCGGCTCCCTGGTGCGCAGCGTCGGGCGCGCAGACCTGCTCCTGCTCGGCGCCCTGCTGCACGACATCGGCAAGGTGCCCGGGGCCCACGACCACTCCGCGGCAGGCGCCCCGATCGCGGCGGCCGTGGCCACCCGCATGGGCTACTCCCGGGACGACGTGGAGGTCGTCACCACCCTCGTCCGAGAGCACCTCACGGTGATCGACCTCGCCACCCGTCGGGACCACCAGGACCCGCGCACCGTGGCTGCCGCACGCGAGGCGGTCGGTGGCGCTCGGGAGGTCTTCGACCTGCTGCTGGCCCTCACAGAGGCCGATGCCAGCGCCGCTGGGCCCCTCGCCTGGACCGACTGGCGAGCGACGCTCCTGCGCCAGCTCGCCGAGGCTGCCACCGCCGGCTGGGGAGAGGGCTCCGCCGCGCCCTCGGCCGAGCAGCCCACGGTGACCGCCGAGGACCTCGAGGCGGTGGCAGCCGGCGAGCCCCGCGTCATCGTGCGGCCGCAGGGCGGCTCCTACCGCATCGACGTCTTCGACAGGGACCGGCTGGGACTCTTCGCCGACACCGCGGGCCTGCTGGCGGCATACGGGCTCGTCGTGCGGACCGCCATCCTGCGCACCCTCGACGGCATCGCCGCCAACGAGTGGCACGTCGAGTCACCGAGTGGGGAGGCGCCGGACGGCGCCCGCATCGCGCGCGGCCTGACGCGGTTGGCCCAGGGGGACCGGGCGCCCCTGGGGCTGCTCGACCGGCGACGCCAGTTCGCCGGACCCCCGAGCGCACAGGCGTCCTCCGGCTCCCCGGGGCAGGCCCGGGCGCTCGTGGTCCCCCATGCCTCCGAGGAGGCCACCGTCCTCGAGGTGCGCGCGAAGGACCGCCCCGGCCTGCTCCACGACCTGGGCATGGCCTTCGCCAAGGCGGGACTGAGCGTGCGCTCCGCGCACATCGCGACGTATGCCGGGCAGACGCTGGACACCTTCTACGTCACCGAGTTCGGTGGCCGGCTCCTCTCGCCGGCGAAGGTGGCCCAGACCGTGGCGACCATCATCGACACCTGCGACGGGCAGACCACCTAGCTGCGCCCGACCGTCAGGCTGGTGGCAGGCGGCTCTTCGGTGGGTCCGCCGGGTGCGCTGTGGCGGCGCCGGGCCGGTGCCCTGCGCCCGGTCACGTCCAGCAGAGGGGACGATGGTCGGCCGGCTTGCCCGGGGCAGATAGCCTGTGCGGGTGTTCACGAGCCTTTCCGACCGCCTGACAGCCACCTTCAAGAACCTCCGGCACAAGGGCCGCCTCACCGAGTCCGACATCAACAGCACCATCCGGGACATCCGGCTCGCGCTGCTCGACGCCGATGTCGCGCTGCCGGTGGTGAAGCACTTCACCTCGGCAGTGCGCGAGCGGGCGCTGGGTGCGGAGGTCTCTGGTGCGCTGAACCCGGCCCAGCAGGTCGTCAAGATCGTCAACGAGGAGCTCGTGGGCATCCTCGGCGGCCAGACGCGCACCCTGCGGCTCGCCAAGACGGCACCGACCGTCATCATGCTCGCCGGCCTCCAGGGCTCCGGCAAGACCACGTTGGCCGGCAAGCTCGGCAAGTGGCTCAAGGACCAGGGACACACCCCGCTGCTCGTCGCGGCGGACCTGCAGCGGCCCAACGCCGTCACCCAGCTCGAGGTCGTGGGTGAGCGCGCCGGGATCCCGGTGTTCGCCCCCGAGCGGGGCAACATGGGTGGCCACGACGCGGTGCTCGACTCCGGGGAGGGCACCCGCTCGTTCGGTGACCCCGTGGCCGTGTCGCGCCAGGGCGTCGAGGCGGCCCGGTCGCGCCAGCACGACATCGTCATCGTCGACACCGCCGGGCGGCTCGCGGTCGACGCCAACCTCATGCAGCAGGCCGCCGACATCCGCGAGGCGATCCAGCCCGACGAGGTCCTCTTCGTCATCGACGCGATGATCGGGCAGGCCGCGGTCGAGACGGCCCAGGCCTTCCAGGACGGCGTCGACTTCACCGGTGTCGTGCTGTCCAAGCTCGACGGCGACGCCCGGGGAGGTGCCGCGCTGTCGGTGGCCTCGGTCACGGGACGCCCGATCATGTTCGCCTCGGTCGGCGAGGGTGTGAAGGACTTCGAGGTCTTCCACCCCGACCGGATGGCCTCGCGCATCCTCGACATGGGCGACGTGCTCACCCTCATCGAGCAGGCCGAGAAGGCGTTCGACCGCACCCAGGCCGAGGAGATGCAGCGCAAGTTCCTCGCCGAGGAGGACTTCACCTTCGACGACTTCCTGAACCAGATGGCCGCCATCAAGAAGATGGGGTCGCTGAAGTCGATGCTCGGGATGATGCCGGGGATGGGCCAGATGCGCGCCCAGCTCGACAACCTCGACGAGCGCGAGTTCGACCGCGTCGAGGCGATGGTGCGCTCCATGACGCCGTTCGAGCGCACCCACCCCAAGCAGATCAACGGCTCCCGACGCGCCCGCATCGCCAAGGGCTCCGGCGTCCAGGTCTCCGAGGTCAACGCCCTGCTCGAGCGGTTCACCGACGCCCAGAAGATGATGAAGAGCCTCGCCCGCGGTGGCAGCATCCCCGGCATGCCTGGCATGCCCGGCATGGGCGGGGGCAGGAAGGGCAAGCAGCAGCCGCAGCGCAAGAAGTCGAAGTCGGGGAACCCCGCGAAGCGCGCGGCAGAGGAGCGCGCTGCGGCGGAGCGGGCCCAGGCGTCGAGGGCGTCCGGAGGGGCGTTCGGCGCCGGCGGGCCCGGTGCCGGGGACGGCGGCATACCGGCCGACCTGGACCCCGCGAACCTGCCCAAGGGCTTCGAGAAGTTCCTCGGGCGCTGACAAAGCGGGCCTATGGGGCGGATGGGCTCATCCTTTCGGCCAGGGTCGCAGACTGCCTCTTCGTGGCGCCGCGCCGTTCCCCTAGCGTCGTTGTGTGGACTTCACGCTCGACACGGCGATCGCGCTGGCAGACGGCGCGCAGCGAAGCGCTGTCCACGAGCGTGCCACGCGTGCCGACCACCACCGCGCCGTCATGCGGCTCGTTGCCGCTGCGGGCTACGGCGCGACCCACCAGATGGTGGCCGTGCTCCACGACGACCTCGAAGGGTCGAGCCTGACGCCGGCGATGGTGGCGGGCCTCGGCGCCCCCGATGACGTCGTGGCGGCGCTGGACAGCGTCACGCGCCGAGCCGAGCCCGAGTCGCGCAGCGGCTGGGAGCCCTACCACGCGGGGCTCATCGCGCGGGCTGCGTCCAACGACATCGGCCGGGTGGTCAAGCTCTTCGACGGCGTGCTCCGGTTGCTGCCGTGGAACACGACCCTCACGCCCGCGCGGGTCCGCGGGGTGGCCGAGCACCGGTACGTTCCGGCTCGCGCGTACCTCCTGTTGGCCGAGACCGTGCGCCGAGCCGAGGGCCTGGCCGGGCCGTTCCCCCTCGAGCCGGGCGCCTTCCTGCGCTATGCGATCGCCCTCGAGACGACGGCCAAGAAGCAGTCGTCGGGGAACGCCCTCGCGCTGCGCCTGCAGCAGATCGCCCAGGACGAACGGCGCGAGGGGCCGCTCGTCGACGGGCGAGCCGCCGGCTGAGCGGCTCGAGGCGCTCACCTGGCCGGCCCAGCTCGACGCGATGCACGCGGTGGCCCCCGCCCCGGGAAGGGCGGGGGCCACCGTGACCCTGCGGTCCTTCTCCGAGGTCAGGGTGTGGTGCCGACGTTCGTCGGGACCTCGTAGAAGCGCAGCTGGGCGACCTTCAGGCCACTGTTGTCGTACGACCAGAAGTAGTCCGCCAGGTCGCGGTCGAAGAGGAGCTCGCGGGTGTCGCAGGCACCGTCGCCGTCAGTGTCCAGGCAGAGCGAGAGCAGCTCCTTGGAGACGTTGCTGAACCTGGACTTGCCGGTGCTGCGGACCAGGACCATCGACTCGGTGGAGCAGTACGTCTCGCCGTCCTCGTCGAAGCACGTCGTCGTCACGGAGGAGCCGCCCGGCTTGCCCAGGGCTCGGGCGTAGACGCTGTACGCGGTCACGCCGTCGCCGTCGGGGTCAGGGTCCGGCAGGGTGAACTGGGCGCCGTCGCCGTCGAAGCAGTTGCCGTCGCCGACCCCGAAGTCGCCCTCGCCGAGGTTGATGCGGCAGTTGCCCTGGGCGGGGACGAAGATGGTGTGCCGGTTGGTGTCGTCCATCGGCGCCGTCTTGGCGTTCTCGACACCGATGACGTTCAGCGTGTAGTGGGCACCGCTCGGCGCGCCGTTGCCGGTCGGGCCTGCCTCGGGTGCGCCTGAGGCGGCGGGTGCGGCGATGAGCGCTGCGGCGACTGCGGTGCCGAACGCGGTGAGCTTGCTAGAGAAACGCACAATGACCTCCTGCATGATCCGCCCGGCACGGTGCCGCGGCGGTTGTGTCTGGCGGTTTGCGCGAGAGTCCCCCCTGTTGGACCCCCTCGACCGCGGTCCGGCGGTGAGGACTGCGATCTCCTGCACATTAGGTCGATTGCCTGTGGCTGCCTATGGTCGATGCGGCAAATGGCGCGGTCAGCCGATGGTCCCTCGGCCGTTCTCCTGAGCTGCTGCGTCCTCTTCCGTCCCGCTTGCCACGATGTGTCGGTTTCGCACGTCCCGGGTCCCGCAGGGTGCACCGGGCCTGCCCGAGCAGATGCCTCGTCACCGGAACGGCGACCCCTCGGTAGGGTCGCGGACATGACGGCAACGGTGCTGCACCTCCAGGGTCCGGTCCTCGTCGGGCCGGCCGACGTCCGCGAGCAGGCCTGGGTGGTCGGCGGCCGCCTGACCTTCGAGCGACCCACCGCCGCTGGTGCAGACACGCAGACCCTGCGCGGCTGGGTGCTGCCGGGCCTCGTCGACGCGCACTGCCACGTGGGGCTCGACGCCCACGGTGCCGTCGACCGTGAGACCGCGGAGCAGCAGGCGCTCGGGGACCGGGCAGCCGGCGCCCTCCTCATCCGCGACGCGGGCTCACCGTCTGACACCCGGTGGATCGACGAGCGGGACGACCTGCCAAAGGTCATCCGGGCGGGCCGGCACATCGCCCGGACCCGCCGCTACATCCGCAACTACGCCCACGAGGTCGAGCCCGAGCAGCTCGTCGAGCGGGTGCGCCTCGAGGCCCGGGCAGGGGACGGCTGGGTCAAGCTGGTGGGGGACTGGATAGACCGTGACGCCGGGGACCTCGCGCCCTGCTGGCCGGCCGACGTGCTCAAGGACGCCATCGCCGCTGCGCACGAGGAGGGCGCCCGCGTGACGGCGCACTGCTTCGGTGAGGCCTCGCTCTACGACTTCGCCGCAGCCGGGACGGACTGCATCGAGCACGCGACCGGGCTGGAGCCCGCCACCATCGAGCAGTTCGCGGCGCAGGGGATCGCGATCGTGCCGACGCTGGTCAACATCGCGACCTTCCCGCAGATCGTGGAGCCGGCCCGGGAGAAGTTCCCCCGGTATCACCGGCACATGCTGGACCTCCACGCGCGGCGCCTCGAGACCGTGCGCGCCGCGCACGAGGCCGGGATCCCGGTCTATGTCGGCACCGACGCGGGCGGCTCGCTGCCCCACGGGCTGGTGGCGCAGGAGGCCGCACAGCTCGTCGAGGCGGGGCTGACCCCTGTGGAGGCGCTGTATGCCGGCACCTGGGGTGCGCGCGCCTGGCTGGGCCGCCCGGGGCTCGAGGAGGGGGCCGACGCCGACCTCGTCGTCGTCGGCGCGGACCCGCGCGAGGACATCGGTGTGCTCGCGGCCCCGCGGCACATCGTGCTGCGGGGCCGCGAGACCGGGGATGCCGGACGCCCGCAGGGCATCTGACCTGACCCCGGTCCCTGCAGGACCGGTGACAGGGCCGCTGATGCCGGGCCCCGCAGGGCCGCTGACGCCGCCTGAGGTCGGTGTGGCCAGCGGCCCAGCCTCCGGCTCAGGCGCGGCCGGGGCTCAGGCGGGGTCGGGCAAGGCCTGCCGGTCTGCCGGCGTCGCGTCCAGCTCCACCGGGGTGGGGCTGAGGTGCCGCTCCCTGCGGTAGGCCCGGACCGAGTACGCCACCGCAGCGATCCACACGGCCCAGATGAGCGCGTACACGGCATACCGCGTGCCCGTGCCCGCACCGACCCAGTCGCTGAGCAGCACGGTCCGGCTGTTGGTCAGGATGATCAGGCCGCCCACGAGGGACCCGAGGATCCGGGGTGGGACATGGCGCACCAGCCAAGCGGCGATCGGGGCGGCCACCATGCCGCCGGCGAGCAGGGCGAGCGCCCATGCGACGTTGATGCCGGCGGAGCCGAGGGCGAGCAGGAAGCCGATGCTCGCGGCCACCGAGACGAGGAACTCGCTGGTGTCGATGGAGCCGATGGTCTTGCGTGGTTCCAGGCGGCCGCTGGCCAGGATCGCAGGCGTTCCGACCGGCCCCCAGCCGCCGCCACCGGTCGCGTCGACGAAGCCGGCGAAGAGTCCGAGCGGGCCGAGGAACCGGGCGCGCAGGGGCCTGCCGAGGCGGTCCTGTCGCAGGCCGCGGACGGTGAAGCGCGTCAGCACGTAGACGCCCAGCGCGAGGAGGATCAGCGACATCACCGGCTTGCCGAGCGAGGTGTCGAGGTTGGCGAGGAACGTGGCGCCGGCGAAGGCCCCGACCGCCCCGGGGATGCCGATCTTCAGCACCACCCGCCAGTCGACGTTGCCGAAGCGCCAGTGCGCGGCCCCGGAGACGAGCGTCGTGCCGATCTCGGCGAGGTGAACCGTCGCAGAGGCGGCTGCCGGACTGGTGCCGACGGCCAGCAGCAGGGTGGTGGAGGTGACGCCGTAGGCCATCCCCAGGCTTCCGTCGACCAGCTGGGCGCCAAGCCCCACGATCGCCAGCAGGATCAGCTTGCGCATATGACTTCCCTCGGTGGTCGGCGCGGAACGGAAGGCCCCTTTTCCTATAGGCCTACTAGGACTATGCACCGGTCCCAGCCGTGGACCAACCTGCAGTGGGCGTATCTCGCATGCTGAATAGGACCGAGCGGCCGTCTCCACCACACGCTGGGCGCGCCTCTCGGGCCGATGTTCTAGCCACTCCAGCATCCGAGATGGCCCGCGCGGGCGATTGACCCCACGGTGCCTCACGCAGCAAAGTCCTACTTGTCATATAGGACTTGAGGGATACGGGCCGCGCTACGCAGCCCATCCCGCCGAGGGGCACCAGGAGAAAGCAGATGCACCGGACACCAGTACCCGCCCTCACGGGCATCGCAGCCGCAGCAGCTCTTGCGCTGTCGGCCTGCGGGGGAGGCGGGGCCAGCGATGCCGTTGCGGCCGGCCAGCAGGGCCAGCCGGCAGCCAAGAGCGCCGGCACGATCAACCTCTACGCGTACGCCGTGCCGAAGGTCGGCTTCGACAAGATCATCCCCGCGTTCAACGCGACCGACGCCGGTAAGGGCGTCGCCTTCCAGCAGTCGTACGGCGCCTCGGGGGACCAGTCCCGCAAGGTCGAGGCCGGCGCGGCGGCCGACATCGTCAACTTCTCCGTCGAGCCGGACGTGACCCGCCTGGTCGACGCCGGGCTGGTCGACAAGGGCTGGAACGCGGGGGAGCACAAGGGCATCCCCTTCGGCTCCGTCGTCACCATCGTGGTCCGCAAGGGAAACCCCAAGGGCATCAAGGACTGGGACGACCTGCTCAAGCCCGGCGTCGAGGTCGTGACGCCGAACCCCTTCAGCTCCGGCTCGGCCAAGTGGAACCTGCTGGCCCCGTACGCCGCCAAGAGCTCCGGGGGCAAGGACGCCGCTGCGGGCCTGGCCTACGTGAGCTCGCTGGTGCAGGACCACGTGAAGACCCAGCCGAAGTCCGGGCGCGAGGCCACGGAGACCTTCCTCCAGGGCAGCGGGGACGCCCTGCTCAGCTACGAGAACGAGGCTCTGTTCATCGAGCGTGAGGGCGACCCGGTGCAGCACGTGACGCCGCCGCAGACCTTCAAGATCGAGAACCCGGTCGCCGTGCTGGGCAAGAGCCCGAACGCCGCCAAGGCCAAGGCCTTCAACGACTTCCTGTACACGCCCGAGGCGCAGCGGCTGTGGGCGCAGGCCGGCTTCCGGCCGGTCGACGCGACCGTGGCCCAGGAGTTCGCCCAGGACTTCCCGCAACCGCAGAAGCTGTGGACCATTGACGACCTCGGTGGCTGGAAGACCGTCAACGACTCGCTCTTCAAGAAGGATGTCGGCTCGATCGCCGTCATCTACGACAAGGCCACCCGGTAGGTGTCGTGATGTCGACCCAGACCCTGGTCGGCAGGGACGCGCACCCCCACTCACCCCTCGCGTCCCTGCCACCAGACTCCCGTCTACGAGACCGGGTCCCCCCCGGCGCCGGGCGTGCGCTCGGCGTCGGGGTGGTCTCGCTCTGGCTCAGCATCATGGTCCTGCTGCCCCTCGCGGCGCTCACGGTGGCATCCTTCGAAGAGGGCCTCAGCGGGTTCTGGCAGGCCGTGACCGCACCGGTGGCCCTGGCGTCGCTCCGGGTCACGGTCCTCGTCTCACTGGTGGTGGCCCTGGTCAACGCCGTCATGGGCACCCTCATCGCGTGGGTCCTCGTCCGCGACGACTTCCCGGGCAAGCGGATCGTCAACGCCCTCATCGACCTGCCGTTCGCGCTGCCGACCATCGTGGCCAGCATCGTGCTCCTGTCGCTGTACGGCCCGAGCAGCCCGGTCAACATCCACCTCAACGCGACGAAGTGGGGGCTCATGGTCGCGCTCGCGTTCGTCACGCTGCCGTTCGTGGTTCGGTCCGTCCAGCCCGTGCTGATCGAGGCCGACCGGGAGGTGGAGGAGGCCGCGGCCTCGCTCGGGGCGGGAAGCTGGACGACCTTCCGACGGGTGGTCCTGCCCACCCTCGGACCCGCCGTGGTGGGCGGGACAGGCCTGGCCTTCGCCCGGGCGATCGGCGAGTACGGCTCGGTCGTGCTCATCGGCGGCAACATCCCGCGCGAGACCCAGGTCGCCTCTCAGTACATCCAGCAGCAGATCGAGATCGACCGGCCGGTCAACGCAGCGGCGGTCTCGGTCGCTCTGCTCGCGATCGCCTTCCTCACCCTGTTCGTCCTGCGGCTCTACATCAGCCACACGCAGCAGCGAGAGGAGACGGCCCCATGAGGACCTCGACGACCACTCGCCTGACACTGCGGACCGTGGCCCTGGCGTACCTCCTGGTCCTGCTCGCAGTTCCCATCGCCCTGATCCTGTGGCGCACTTTCGGGGCCGGCATCATGCCCTTCCTGGAGTCGGTGCGCACCCCGGCGGCCATCGCCGCGCTCAACCTGTCCCTGCTCATCGTCGCCATCGTGGTCCCGGTCAACGTCGTCTTCGGCATCACCACCGCGATCGCGCTCGTGCGCTGGCGGTTTCCCGGACGCGGTCTGATGCAGGCCGTCGTCGACCTGCCGTTCGCGGTCTCGCCGATCGTCGTCGGGGTCTCGCTCATCATGCTGTGGGGCGTCCACGGGTGGTTCGGTGGCGTGGAGTCGCTCGGTTTCAAGGTCATCTTCGGGCTGCCGGGCATGGTCCTCGCCACACTCTTCGTCACCCTGCCCTTCGTCGTCCGCGAGGTGGAGCCGGTGCTCCACGAGATCGGCACGGACCAGGAGCAGGCTGCCGCGACCCTCGGTGCCTCCACGTGGCAGACGTTCTGGCGGATCACCCTGCCGGCCATCCGGTGGGGCCTCACGTACGGGGTGGTGCTCACCATCGCGCGGGCTCTGGGGGAGTTCGGCGCCGTGATCATGGTGTCCTCCGGTTTCCCGGGCGTCTCGCAGACGCTGACCCTGCTCGTGCACTCCCGCTACATCGACGACCACAACACCTACGGGGCCTACGCGGCGGCGTCGCTGCTCATGGGACTGGCCCTGCTGACGCTGCTGGGCATGACCCTGCTCGACCGGAAGAGGAGCACCTCGTGATCACTGTCACCGCCGCCCGCAAGAACTACGGCGACTTCGCCGCGCTCGACGACGTGGGTCTCGAGATCCCGGCAGGCTCCCTGACGGCTCTTCTCGGTCCCAGCGGTTCGGGCAAGTCGACGCTGCTGCGCTCGATCGCCGGTCTGGAGACACTCGACGCCGGTCGGATCGACATCGACGGCCGGGATGTGACGGCGGTGCCGCCGCAGAGGCGCGGCATCGGCTTCGTCTTCCAGCACTACGCCGCCTTCAAGCACATGACCGTGCGCGACAACGTGGCCTTCGGCCTCACCATCCGCAAGCGTCCCCGCCGCGAGGTCGACAAGCGGGTGGACGAGCTGCTCGAGATCGTGGGCCTGGGCGGTTTCCAGCACCGGTACCCCGCGCAGCTCTCCGGCGGCCAGCGCCAGCGGATGGCCCTGGCGCGGGCCCTTGCCGTCGACCCTCAGGTGCTGCTCCTCGACGAGCCGTTCGGCGCCCTCGACGCGAAGGTCCGCGCGGACCTGCGGCGCTGGCTGCGCCGGCTGCACGACGAGGTGCACGTGACGACGGTGCTCGTCACCCACGACCAGGAGGAGGCCTTGGACGTGTCGGACCGGATCGCGGTGCTCAACGCCGGGCGGATCGAGCAGGTGGGCTCGCCGGACGAGCTCTACGAGCAGCCGGCGAACGACTTCGTGATGTCCTTCCTCGGCTCCGTCGCCAACATCGGGGGCACCATGGTGCGCCCGCACGACATCGTCCTCGAGCGCGAGTCGGGCGTGTCCCTCGTGACTGACGCGCACCCGGCGCCCACCAGGGTCCGCGCCACGGTCGAGCGGATCGTGCGCCTCGGCTTCGAGGTCCGGGTGGACCTGGTCAACGACGCCAACGGCGACCGGTTCGCGGCCCAGGTGACCCGAGCCGTGAGCGACGACCTGGGTCTGGAGCCCGGGGAGACGGTTCACGCATGCGTCCCCGCGGCCGCGACGCGGCGAGGGACGGCAGGGGAGTCCCTCGCTGTCTGAACCATCCGGGCCGCCTCCTCCCCGGGGCGGCCCGGATGGTGACCACCCCGCCCGGGAGGTGCCCCCCCGGGCGGGGTCCCCCGGTGCGGGGTCCTGCGGGCGTCCGACCGCCCGCAGGACCCCGCACGCAGCGGATACGCCACAATGCGTGCCGTGGACATCTCGGCGCGCACCGAATACGCGATCAGGGCCATGCTGACCCTCGCTGAGGCATCACTGACCGAGGCGGGCCCGGTCAGCGTCGACACCCTCGCGACCCGGCAGGACCTGCCCCGCAAGTTCCTCGAGGCGATCGTCTCCGACCTGCGACGCGCCGGCCTGGTGGCCAGCACCCGCGGAGCGCGGGGTGGTTACACCCTCAGCCGCGAGCCGGGGCACATCTCGCTCGGCGACGTCTTCCGCGCCGTCGACGGCCCGCTGGCGGAGGTGCGGGGTCTGCGGCCGCACGAGACCCGCTACGAGGGCGTGGCCACGCACCTGCCCACGGTGTGGGTGGCCGTGCGGGCCAGCCTGCGCCAGGTGCTCGACGAGACCAGCCTCGAGCAGGTGCTCTCCGGCCGGCTCCCGGACTCGGTGCGAGCGCTCGCCGAGGCCCCTGACGCGTGGCGGAACCGCTGACCCAGGCCGTCCCAGGGCGGCGGCGGGAGCGCGACGCGTGCCCCCGCGGCATACCAGGTGGTCCTGCCCGCGCAGGGAGGTGTGCCGCACGGCCGGGCTGGGTGGTCGGGGGCACCACCGGGGATCTGGCAGAATGGTCGGCTGTACCCGTCCGGCCAGACCCCCTCTCGGCAGGACCGGACGCCTACACCGAGCCCCGGTACCCCGCGTGTTCCCCACCCGGTCTCGCCGTGCTCACAACACAGAAACAGGAGACACCACAACCGTGGCCGTCAAGATTCGTCTGAAGCGCATGGGCAAGATCCGTGCACCGTTCTACCGCGTCGTCGTCATGGACTCGCGCGTCAAGCGCGATGGCCG
>Ga0247818_10002386_pt1 | contig 12171 bp, 8 predicted proteins | sample 13C_Glucose_Day1_FD_192424 | JGI IMG/M metagenome (GOLD analysis project Ga0247818, IMG submission 192424) | Soil microbial communities from agricultural site in Penn Yan, New York, United States - 13C_Glucose_Day1 | ecosystem: Environmental > Terrestrial > Soil > Agricultural land | place: USA...
TCCCAAGCCCCCCCGTTACCCTCGTAATACAAAGACAGGGAACAACTCGCGCATGGCCTCCCACAACTCTGGCAGCAATGCTTGTGCGCCAGTGCTCGGCAACAGCGGATCGAACATCCGCTCGGTGCGCACCAGTTGCACGGCAAAGCGCTGGACGCCGAGCTCATTCAAGCGCTGCGCCAGACTCAACAGACGGGCCGGATTGATCAAATGCCAGTGCACGGTGGTGCGACACTCGTAGTCCACGCCACTGGCCAGCAGATGCTCAAGACTGCGCCAGTTCGCCGCGTCACTCCCTTCCACCCGGGTAATGGCCTGGCAGTCCTCGGGCAACGCCTTGACATCGAAACCGACCCAATCGGCGCCGGTCAGTGCCTTGGCAAATGCCGTCGGTTTGATGCCGGCGCTGTGCAGTCCGATTCGAAAGCCCATCGCCCGCACCTCATCCATGGCGCCGGGCAACCCGTCTTGCAAGGTCGGCTCACCCCCACTGAACACCACCGCATCGAGCAGGTCCTGACGACGTTGCAGAAACGCCTGCACCCGCCGCCAATCCACTTCGTCTGAACCACGAGGCGGAATCAACTGCGGGTTATGACAGTAGCGACAGCGCCAGGCGCACCCCTGGCAAAACAGCACGCAGGCGAGCTGCCCCGGATAGTCGATAGTGGTCAGGGGCACCATGCCCCCAACCCGAAGCGTTCGACTCATTGGCGCCCGGCCAGCGAAGCGCTTTCAGTGAAGTGCACCCGCTCGCGGTGCTCGGACTGTTTACCCGGATTGAAGGCTGATACCGGACGGTGATAACCCATCACCCGGGTCCAGACTTCACAGCGTTGACGTTGAGCCTGAGGCAGTATTTGCGATGCAGTCATGGTGAAGCTCCTTGCGGTTGAGTCAATCGAAGTCATTGAATGGCGGTGATTTTCTGTTCTTGCAGGAGCAGGGCCTCGTCGCATTTTGGGCAGAATTCATGCTCGCCATCGAGGTAGCCGTGCACCGGACAGATCGAGAACGTCGGTGTCACGGTCAGGTACGGGAGGCGAAACCGCCCAAGGGCTTTGCGCACCAGTTGCTTGCAGGCCTGGGTCGAGGAAATCCGCTCGGCCATGTACAAATGCAAGACGGTACCGCCCGTGTATTTGCATTGCAGTTCGTCTTGCAGCTCCAGGGCTTCAAAGGGGTCGTCGGTGTAGCCCACCGGCAGTTGTGAGGAGTTGGTGTAATACGGCGCCAGCGGGTTACCGGCCTGGAGAATGTCGGGGTAGCGCTTGAAGTCTTCCTTGGCGAAGCGATAGGTGGTGCCTTCCGCCGGTGTCGCTTCCAGGTTGTAGAGGTGACCTGTTTCTTCCTGAAAACGCAGCAACGTAGCGCGTACGTGGTCGAGCAGCTTCAGAGCAAACTGACGCCCCCGCTCGGTGTGCATCCCCTCCTCGTCAGCGGTGAAATTGCGCAGCATTTCATGCAGGCCATTGAGGCCGATGGTGGAAAAATGGTTGCGCAAGTTGCCCAGGTAACGTTTGGTGTAAGGGTACAAACCGGCGTCCATATGGTGCTGGATCACTTTGCGCTTGACCTCCAGGCTCTCCATTGCCAGCTCCATCAGTGTGTCCAGACGCGTCAGTAACCCGCTGGTATTGCCCTTGAACACATAGCCCAGACGTGCGCAGTTGATGGTCACCACGCCGAGCGATCCGGTCTGTTCCGCCGAGCCGAACAAGCCACCACCGCGCTTGAGCAGCTCGCGCACATCCAGTTGCAACCGGCAGCACATTGAGCGCACCTGGTTGGGTTGCAGATCGGAATTGAGGAAATTCTGGAAGTACGGCAAACCGTAACGCGCCGTCATTTCGAACAGGCGGTCAGCGTTTTCACTGTCCCACGGAAAGTCATGGGTGATGTTGTAGGTCGGGATAGGAAAGGTGAACACCCGCCCTTTCGCATCACCTGCCTGCATCACTTCAATGTAGGCGCGGTTGAGCAGGTCCATTTCGACTTGCAGATCGCCGTAGGCAAACGGCATTTCCTCACCGCCGATGATGGGTATTTGCTCGCGTAAATCCTGCGGGCACACCCAATCGAATGTCAGGTTGGTAAACGGGGTCTGGGTGCCCCAGCGCGAGGGTACGTTGAGGTTGTAGATAAACTCCTGGATCGCCTGGCGTACCTCGTGAAAACTCAGCTGGTCCTTGCGCACATAGGGCGCCAGATAGGTATCGAACGAGCTGAACGCCTGGGCGCCGGCCCATTCGTTTTGCAGGGTGCCCAGGAAATTCACCATCTGCCCCAAGGCACTGCTCAAATGCTTTGGCGGTCCGGCTTCGACACGCCCCGGCACACCGTTGAGACCCTCGTGCAACAACGTGCGCAGCGACCAGCCTGCGCAGTAACCGGCCAGCATGTCGAGGTCGTGAACATGCAGATCCGCCTCGCGGTGTGCGTGGCCGATAGCCTCGCTGTACACCTCGTCCAGCCAGTAGTTGGCGGTCACCTTACCCGACACGTTCAGCACCAACCCACCCAGGGAATACCCCTGATTGGCATTGGCCTGGACCCGCCAGTCTTCGCGGTCCAGGTATTCGTTCATCGAGGTCGCCACTTCAACCAGCGTCCGGCGGTCACGACGCAACCGCCCGTGCTGTTCGCGATAGACGATATAGGCGCGCATGGCGAAGAAAAAACCGGCGTCCATCAACACCCTTTCAACACGATCCTGGATCTGCTCGACATGCAGCCTTGACTGCCCCTCCAATCGGGCGAGTACGGCGTCGAGCAGGCTTTGGACTTCAACCTCGGAGTATTCCCCCGTTGCCTTGCCGGCGGCGATCAACGCCTGACGGATCTTGTCGGCATCGAAGGCAACCAGACTGCCGTCGCGCTTGTGCAAGCGGTTACATCCTGTTGAGATCAGCGAGCTATGCATTCGGCCTCCAGGCACTACATATAGATGTTTATAAGCAGCAAAACACAACATGCAGTGGAGACTACGGGCAATGCGTGGTTCTGCAATTGATCACCGTCAAGATTTTACGGCGAAAAAATCAGGCAGGAAAAAATGTGGGAGCGAGCCTGCTCGCGATGACTGCAGCACATTCAACATTGAAGTCGACTGTTCTACCGCTATCGCGAGCAGGCTCGCTCCCACATGGACTTGCACAGTTTTGGAGAGCGGCTCAACCGCCGCTCATGTTCATGAACCGCACTATCTGCACCGCCCCCTCGGGACTGAAATCATGGCGCAATGGCTTGCCGCGCAGAGCCTTCTGCACCGCGTCGATCAGCGGCTGATCATCCAGTGGATAGCGCCGCAACAAACCGCGCAAATCCAGCGCGTCCTCCTGGCCCAGGCAGAGCAACAGCTTCCCTTCAACGGTCATCCGCACTCGGTTGCAGCTGCCACAGAAGTTATGGCTGTTGGGTGAAATGAAACCAATCCGGGTGTCAGGATGGCGCTCCAGGCGCACATAGCGCGCCGGCCCGCCACTGTTTTCCGTGCTGTCGAGCAACCGATGCCGACTGGCAATCAGCGTCCGCACTTCATCGCTGGAGCAAAACGATTCGCCCCTTGAACGACCGACGTCGCCCAAGGGCATTTCTTCGATGAAACTGATATCGATGTGTTGATCGATGGCGTACTGCACCAGCGCCGGGACTTCATCAAAGTTGCGTCCCTTCATCACCACGCAGTTGAGTTTGATTCGCTCGAACCCCGCGCCTCGCGCCGCTTCAATGCCGCCCAACACCTGATCGAGGTCGCCGTTGCGAGTGATCGCACGAAACTTCTGCTCGTCCAGGCTATCGAGGCTGATGTTCATCCGCTTGACCCCCGCCTCCACCAACGGCCGGGCCAAACGGCCCAGTTGCGAGCCGTTGCTGGTCATCACCAGTTCACGCAAACCGGGCAGCGCGGCGATGTTGCGGCACAAGTCGACAATGCCGGGCCGGATCAGCGGCTCGCCACCGGTCAGGCGGATTTTGCGTACGCCCAAGCCGACGAACAGCGTCGCCAGGCGCTGTAACTCCTCCAGCGTGAGGACCTGCTGACGCGGCAGGAAGGTCATGTTTTTCGCCATGCAGTACACACAGCGAAAATCACAGCGGTCCGTCACCGACATCCGCAGATAATCGATCTGCCGTCCAAAGCCATCTGTCATTACAGCGTTCATCACATCTCCCGGTTTGCCTCGATGCTTACTGCACCAGCGGTGAATCGGCGCCCTGCAAGTGGATACCGCGAATATCCGCCGCGCCAATCAGGGTTTGCAGGTACTGCACCAGGGCTTTTTGCCAGACACCCTGCTGCAACTGCGTGCGAATCGCCGTTGACACCACTTCATAAGGCAACGCCATGCCTTCGATCCGCTGATCGACGCTGACCACATGCCAACCGTAACGACTTTCCAGCGGTTTGCTGGCCAGCCCCGGCGCCAGCGTGAACAGTTGACGCTCCAGTTCAGGCACGGTCTGGCCTTTGCTGATCTGCCCCAGAGAACCACCTTGGGCCTTCGACGGGCAGGCCGAATATTTCACGGCCAGCTCGGCGAAACTGCCGGGGAACTCATCCAGTCGCTGCAGGAGCATTTCGGCCTGAACATGCGCCAAAGCACGAGCCTCGACGTCGTCTGGCGCACACTCAAGCAGGATATGTCGCACCGCCAGCAACGGTGCGCTGTGAAAGCGCCCGCGATTGTTTTCGTAGTAGCGAAGGCTGGTTTCCTCGTCGCATTGCGGCACTTGCACTTCACGTTCGAGCAACAAGCGAGTGGCCGCTTCTTCTTCGTTCTCACCGGCGCCGATCTCCAGCGACACGCCAAGTTCGGCAATGCGCTGCTGCAACAACTCGCGAATAACCAGAGCCCTGGCGGCCAGGTAGACTGCCTCCTCGCGGCTTTCGGCCGGGTGATATTGCAGCTCCTGGGCCATCGCTTCCTGGGTGATCGTCACCTCGTTGACGCTGATGATCGGCCACTCCTGTTCGCTGCTGGCAATCAACTGCAGCGGCGCGTCATCGGTCGTCGCGGGCTCAATCGCCAGTGCTTCAAACTGCACCGCCGCGGCCGGAGCGATGTCGAGGACATCCACAGCTGTTTTTGACGAACCACAGCCACCGCTGCCCCCGTTACCGCCGCCACATCCACATCCACTTGACATGATTGTCTCCTCAGAACTTCTGACGAACGATTTGATAACGACGCCCCAGATACCAGACCGGTGCACTGATCACGTGTACGAGACGGGTGAAGGGAAACAGTACGAACAGCGTCAAACCGAGAAACACGTGCAACTTGTAGGTCAGCCCGACAGGGGCGATGGACGCCGCCGCTTCCACCGGCCGCAACAGCACGGTGTTCTGCGCCCAATCGGCGAGCATCACCATCACCGAACCATCCATGTGCGCCGTGGACGCGACGATGGTCAGCAGCCCCAGCAGCAACTGCGCCAGCAGCACCAGCAGAATCAGGATGTCCGAAGTACTGGAGGTGGCACGTACCCGAGGGTCGGTCAGGCGCCGTTTAATCAGCATCAGCAGGCCGATCAGGCACAACAGGCCGAAGAAGCCGCCGGAGACCATCGCCAGCAATTGCTTGTTCTGAGTGCTGATCACGTGGTGGTAAACCGACGCAGGGGTCAGTAGTCCGACGAAGTGCCCGGCCAGCACGAACAACACACCAATGTGAAAGAAATTGCTCGCCACGCGCATGCCGCGCTGGTTGAGCATCTGGCTGGAGCCAGCCTTCCAGGTGTACTGCGACAGATCGAAACGTGCCCAACTGCCAATCAGGCAAATCGCCAGGGCCACATAGGGATAAATCCCGAACAACAACAGATCCCACTTAGACATTGCCCACCTCCTGGACTGGCGCGGCGGCCGGCCCTTCATGCTGAAAATCCACCCAGTGCAACGGCACCGCGCTTTCTTCCCGGGCCTTGCCCGGTGCGCTTGGCAATCCGCTGCAACGGTCCTGCTGTTCGGCCTGGAGAAAGTCCACGGCCTCTTCTTCCCAGATCTTGTCGAGGGCTTCGAGGGAATCGTCACGTGGTTCGGCCGCGACCTGCGCACGCAGGTCGGCCACCGCTTGATGAGGCTCGGCGCCTGCAATTTGCAGCAATGCCCGGAAGCAACTGGCATAGGCGCTTTCACGCTCCTCCAGGCGTGCCGCGAGCAAGGCCAGCAAGTGCGAAACATCGGCCAGGCCCTCGCGGGCCTCGATGTCTTCGCGGGTGGACAGAAACTCCAGGTACAGCGGGATGTAATCGGGCAGCTCTTTGACGCCGATGGCAAAACCGGCTTCTTCGTATTGCGCCATCATGTCGACCATGGCCTGGCCACGGTCGCGGGATTCGCCGTGCACGTGTTCGAACAACAGCAGCGACAGCGAGCGCCCCCGGCCGAACAGCGCGCCGTAGTGCTCCTGCCCGTCCATCAGGTCATTGGCGCAGATCAGCTCCAGCAACTCGAACAATGCGCCGCGTTGCTTGGGGCTGATTTCCCGTGACTGGATGATTGCTTGCTCCAGTTCGTCGCGACCGATAATCAACGTTTGGGTCGGGTAATCGAGCAGCAGCGAAATCACTTTAAGAATTTGCATGCTCATTCCTCCCACAACTGCACGGTTTTGAGGACGTCGCGGCGATTGGCCTTTTTGGCGCCGAACATGTTCGTGTCGGAACTGCCACTGCAGCCACTGCCGAAACTGAAGCCGCAACCGGAGCGCTCGGCAAAGGCGTCGCTCATGGCGTCTTCACGGTGGGCGCTCGGTACCACAAAGCGGTCCTCGTAGTTGGCGATTGCCAGGTAGCGATACATCTCCTCGACCTGGTCCACACTCAAGCCGACATCCTTCAGTACTTGCAGGTCCTGAACACCGTCGACTTGCTCGGAACGTTTGTAGGCGCGCATCGCCAGCAAGCGTTTGAGCGCACGTTTGACCGGTTTTTCATCGCCCGCCGTCAGCAGGTTGGCCAGGTACTTGAGTGGAATACGCAGGCTGTCGACGTCCGGGATCACGCCGTTCATGCCGACGGTGCCGGCCGTGGCCGCGTTTTGAATCGGCGACAGTGGCGGTACGTACCAGACCATCGGCAAGGTGCGGTATTCCGGGTGCAGCGGCAGTGCCAGTTTCCAGTCCACCGCCATTTTGTAGACCGGCGAACGCTGGGCAGAATCGATGACCGACTGCGGCACGCCGTCTGCCAGAGCCTGACGAATCACGGCCGGGTCATTGGGATCGAGGAAGATCTCCAGTTGTTTCTCGTACAGATCCTGCTCATTGGCGGTGCTGGCCACCTCGCTGATGCGATCGGCGTCATACAGCAGTACACCGAGGTAACGGATTCGACCGACGCAGGTTTCGGCGCAAACGGTCGGCATCCCGGCTTCGATACGCGGGTAGCAGAAGATGCACTTCTCGGACTTGCCGCTCTTCCAGTTGAAATAGATCTTCTTGTACGGGCACCCGCTGATGCACATGCGCCAGCCACGGCACTTCTCCTGGTCAATCAGGACGATGCCGTCTTCCTCACGTTTGTAGATCGCCCCGCTCGGGCACGACGCCGCGCACGTCGGGTTGAGGCAGTGCTCGCACAAGCGCGGCAGATACATCATGAAGGTGTTTTCGTACTCGCCGTAAATGTCCGCCTGGATCTTGTCGAAATTCTTGTCCTTGCGACGTTTGGCGAATTCGGTGCCGAGGATTTCCTCCCAGTTCGGACCCCACTCGATTTTTTCCATGCGCTTGCCGGAGATCAGCGAACGCGGGCGCGCAGTGGGCTGATGCTCGCCCAGCGGTGCGGTGTGCAAGTGTTGATAATCGAAGTCGAACGGTTCGTAGTAATCGTCGAGGCTCGGCAGATCCGGGTTGGCGAAAATGTTCGCCAACACGCGGAATTTACCGCCGATGCGCGGGTTGATCGTGCCGTTGGCGTTGCGGATCCAGCCGCCCTTCCACTTGTCCTGGTTTTCCCATTCTTTCGGGTAGCCGATGCCGGGTTTCGATTCGACGTTGTTGAACCAGGCGTATTCCATGCCTTCGCGGCTGGTCCAGACGTTTTTGCAGGTGATCGAGCAGGTGTGGCACCCGATGCATTTGTCCAGGTTCAGCACCATGCCGATTTGTGAGCGAATCTTCATCTCAGTTCTCCTCGATATCGGTCGGCAAAGGACGCGGCAAGTCATCGCCGGACGAACCATCGAGCCAGTCGACTTTGGACATTTTGCGCACCACGACAAACTCATCGCGGTTGCAACCGACGGTGCCGTAATAGTTGAAACCGTAAGCCTGCTGGGCGTAGCCACCGATCATGTGGGTTGGCTTGAGCACGACACGGGTCACCGAGTTGTGGTGGCCGCCACGGGTCTTGGTGGTTTCCGAACCTGGCACGTTCACGATCCGTTCCTGGGCGTGGTACATCATCACCATGCCGTCCTTGACCCGTTGACTGACCACCGCCCGCGCCGTCAGCGCACCGTTGACGTTGAAGCACTCGATCCAGTCGTTGTCTTCAATGCCGGCGCGTTTCGCATCGTTCTCCGAGAGCCAGACAATCGGGCCGCCACGGCTCAGGGTCAGCATCAGCAGGTTGTCGCTGTAGGTGCTGTGAATGCCCCATTTCTGGTGCGGGGTGATCCAGTTCAGGACGATTTCGATTTCGCCGTTGCTGCGCTTGCCTTTCACCCCTGCAATGGTGCGGGTGTTGACGGGCGGGCGATAACTCATCAGCTGCTCGCCAAAGGCCTGCATCCACGGGTGATCCTGATAGAACTGCTGGCGACCGGTGATGGTGCGCCATGGGATGGCTTCGTGAACGTTGGTGTAACCGGCGTTGTAGCTGACGTGATCGTCCTCAAGTCCCGACCAGGTCGGGCTGGAAATAATCTTGCGCGGCTGTGCCTGGATGTCGCGGAAACGAATCGCCTCGTGGGCCTTCGACAGCGCCAGGTGGCTGTGGTCGATGCCGGTGAATTCCGACAGCGCGGCCCAGGCCTTTACAGCGACCTGCCCGTTGGTTTCCGGTGCCAGGGACAGAATCACTTCAGCGGCATCAATTGCCGTGTCGATTTTCGGCCGACCATGACTGATCCCGGCGTCCCGTTCGTGATGGTTCAGCTCGCCGAGGAATTTCACCTCGTCTTCGGTGTTCCAGTTGATGCCCTTGCCGCCATTGCCATGTTTTTCCAGCAGCGGCCCAAGGGAGGAGAACTGTTTATAGATGTTCGGGTAATCACGCTCGACCACGTGCAGATTCGGTGCGTTTTTACCGGGCACCGGCGCCACGCCTTCGCTTTTCCAGTCGGTGCCGCCAAACGGCTGGGCCAGTTCGCCGACGCTGTCGTGCATCAGCGGAATGGTCACCAGATCCTTTTCAACCCCCAAGTGCCCTTCGGACATGCTGGAGAATGCCTTGGCGATGCCTTTGTAGATCTCCCAGTCGGAACGCGATTCCCACGCCGGATCGATGGCGGCAGACAAGGGGTGAATGAACGGGTGCATGTCCGAGGTGTTCATGTCGTCTTTTTCGTACCAGGTCGCGGTCGGCAAGACGATGTCGGAATAGACGCAGGTCGAGGACATACGGAAGTCCAGCGTGGTGACCAGATCGAGCTTGCCAATGGCGCCCTCGTCTACCCATTCGGCTTCTTCGGGTTTGCAATCGCCGACCTGGCCAATGTCTTCGTTCATCACGCCGTTCTTGGTACCGAGCAGGTACTTGAGCATGTACTCGTGGCCCTTGCCCGAGGAGCCCAGCAAGTTTGAACGCCAGATAAACATGTTGCGCGGGAAGTTCACCGGGCTGTCCGGTTGCTCACAGGCAAAGCGCAGCGAGCCGTCCTGCAGCGACTTGACCACGTAATCTTTGGGCTCCAGGCCGGCCGCCGCCGCATCGCGGCAGATATGCAGCGGGTTGGTGTTGAGTTGCGGAGCGCTGGGCAACCAGCCGGCGCGTTCGGCGCGGATGTTGTAGTCCAGGGCGTGCTCGGGGAATTGCGATTTATCGGCCAGCGGCGAGAGCACGTCGTGCATGCTCATTTTCTCGTGACGCCATTGCGAGCTGTGGGCGTAGAAGAAGCTCGTACCGTTCATTTGACGCGGCGGACGGTTCCAGTCCAGGCCGAACGCCAGTGGCAGCCAGCCACATTGCGGACGGAGTTTTTCCTGGCCGACGTAGTGCGCCCAACCACCACCGGTCTGACCGACACACCCGCAGAGCATGAGCATGTTGATCAGGCCACGGTAATTCATGTCCATGTGGTACCAGTGGTTCATCGCCGCACCGACGATGATCATCGAGCGCCCCTTGGTCTTGTCGGCGTTATCGGCGAACTCACGGGCAATCTGGATGGCTTTCTCGCGGCTGACGCCGGTGATCTGCTCCTGCCAGGCCGGGGTGCCGGGCACCGAGGCGTCGTTGTAGTCCTTGGCGACGTTGGCGCCACCCAATCCACGGTCAATCGCCAGGTTGGCGGCCGACAGGTCGAACACGGTGGCGACTTTGGCCACGCTGCCGTCCGCCAGCACAAGGCTATGCACCGGCACACGACGGTATTGCACGGCGTCGCCCGCCACGTGCTGGAAGTGCTCGTGGGACTCGCCGGCAAAATACGGGAATGCCACTTCAGCAACGTCATCGCCGATCAGGCTCAACTTCAGATCAATTTCACGACCGTCGCCACCTTCACGAGGCAGGATGTTCCACTTGCCCTTCTCGCCCCAGCGGTAACCGATGGAACCTTGAGGGGACACCAGTTCGCCGCTGACATCCAGGGCGATGGTTTTCCATTCCGGGTTGTTTTCCTGGCCGAGGTTGTCGGTCAGGTCGCTGGCGCGCAAGAAGCGATCCGGCTGGTAACCGGCGCCCGGCGCCTTGTCGACCATTTGCTTGAGCAGCACCAGCACCGGTAAATCAGTGAAGCGCTTGGCGTAGTCAGTGAAATAAGCGCTCGGTTTGTCCAGGTGGAATTCTTTGAAGATTACATGGTTGAACGCCTGCGCCAGCGCTGCGTCAGTGCCTTGCTTAGGGTTCAGCCACAGGTCGGTGAGCTTGGCGACTTCCGAATAATCCGGGGTGATCGCAACGGTCTTGGTGCCCTTGTAGCGGACTTCGGTGAAGAAGTGCGCGTCCGGAGTGCGGGTCTGCGGGACGTTCGAGCCCCAGGCAATGATGTAGTTGGAGTTATACCAGTCGGCCGATTCCGGCACGTCGGTCTGCTCGCCCCAGACCATCGGCGAGGCCGGTGGCAAGTCGCAGTACCAGTCATAGAAACTCAGGCAGGCTCCACCGATCAGCGACAGGTAACGCGCACCGGCCGCGTAGCTGACCATCGACATGGCCGGAATCGGCGAGAAGCCGACGATCCGGTCCGGGCCGTACTGCTTGATGGTGTAGACGTTGGCCGCCGCGATGATCTCGTTGACTTCCTCCCAGTTGGAGCGAATGAAGCCGCCCATGCCGCGTTTGCTTTTATAGGAGTCGGCCTTGGCCTTGTTCTCGACGATGCTGGCCCAGGCTTCCACCGGTGCCATGGTCTGGCGCGCATCACGCCAGAGCTTGAGCAACGGCTTGCGGATTTTCGGGTACTTGAGCCGGTTGGCACTGTAGATGTACCAGCTGTAACTGGCGCCACGCGGGCAGCCCCGGGGTTCATGGTTGGGCAGATCGTTACGGGTACGCGGGTAGTCGGTCTGCTGGGTTTCCCAGGTGATCAGGCCGTTCTTGACGTAGATTTTCCAGGAGCACGAGCCGGTGCAGTTCACCCCGTGGGTGGAGCGCACAATCTTGTCGTACTGCCACCGCGAACGGTAGACGTTCTCCCAGTCGCGAGATTCTTTGCGGGTCTCTCCGTGACCGTCGGAAAATTCGTTTTGCTTGCGATTGAAAAACCGCAATTGATCCAGTAAATGACTCACGTTGTAGTCCTCTCAGGCTTGCTGCGGGGTTCTGCGCCCCGCCCACGCAATGTTGGATTCGGGTCGTCTCAGCAGGGTGTCGCGGCGCCTTTGCGCGCGTACCACCACCACGTCACGACGATGCAGCTCAGGTAAAAGCCGACAAACATGTAGAAGGCCATCTCCGGGCCGCCGGTCAGGGCCATCGAAGAGCCGAAGGATTTGGGAATGAAGAACGCACCGAAGGCGCCCATGGCCGAACTGAAGCCGAGGACGGCGGCGGACT
>Ga0247818_10002387_pt1 | contig 12168 bp, 15 predicted proteins | sample 13C_Glucose_Day1_FD_192424 | JGI IMG/M metagenome (GOLD analysis project Ga0247818, IMG submission 192424) | Soil microbial communities from agricultural site in Penn Yan, New York, United States - 13C_Glucose_Day1 | ecosystem: Environmental > Terrestrial > Soil > Agricultural land | place...
AGGTATCAAGCCAGACCAATTCTATATTGGCCGCCCGGAAAAAGCCGTATGAGAATCGGGCCCAGAACTTCAAGAACCTGACGGGTATCGAAATGCTTGCTACAGCCATTGAATCGATCGAGACGATTATCGTCGATCTGCCGACCATCCGCCCGCACAAGCTGGCGATGCACACCATGCAGAACCAGACCCTGGTGGTCATTCGCGTGCGCTGCGCCGATGGCATCGAAGGTATCGGCGAATCCACCACCATTGGTGGCCTGGCCTATGGCAACGAAAGCCCCGACAGCATCAAGACCAACATCGACAAGCACTTCGCACCGCTGTTGATCGGCCAGGACAGCGCCAATGTCAACGCGGCGATGTTGCGCCTGGAGCGCAGTATCCGTGGCAACACCTTCGCCAAATCCGGCCTGGAAACCGCGCTGCTCGACGCCCAGGGCAAGCGCCTTGGCCTGCCAGTCAGCGAATTGCTGGGCGGTCGCGTGCGTGACTCGCTGCCCGTGGCCTGGACCCTGGCCAGTGGCGATACCGAGAAGGACATCGCCGAAGCGGAAAAAATGCTCGACCTGCGCCGCCATCGCATCTTCAAACTGAAAATCGGTGCCGGCGAAGTCAATCGCGACCTGGCCCACGTGATCGCGATCAAGAAAGCCCTCGGCGATCGCGCGAGCGTCAGGGTCGACGTCAACCAGGCATGGGACGAAGCGGTGGCCTTGCGTGCCTGCCGGGTCCTGGGAACCAACGGCATCGACCTGATCGAACAGCCGATCTCGCGTAACAACCGCGCTGGCATGGCACGCCTGAATGCCATGAGCCCGGCGCCGATCATGGCCGACGAATCCATCGAGTGCGTGGAAGACGCCTTCAACCTGGCGCGCGAAGGCGCGGCCTCGGTGTTTGCCCTGAAGATCGCCAAGAACGGCGGCCCGCGCGCCGTGTTGCGCACCGCCTCGATCGCCGAAGCGGCCGGTATCGCCCTGTACGGCGGCACCATGCTCGAAGGCGGGATCGGCACCATGGCCTCGGCCCATGCTTTCGTCACCCTGAACAAACTGGCGTGGGACACCGAGCTGTTCGGTCCGCTGCTGCTGACCGAGGACATTCTCAGTGAGCCGCTGGTCTATCGCGATTTCGAACTGCATGTACCCAACACGCCGGGTCTGGGCCTGAGCCTGGATGAGGAGCGCCTGGCGTTCTTCCGTCGCGACAAGACTATTCATCAAGCCTGAGGAGAGCATTATGCTGTTCCACGTAAAAATGACCGTGAACCTGCCGGTCGACATGAATCCTGAAGCGGCGGCCAAGCTCAAGGCCGACGAAAAGGCCCTGGCCCAGCGCCTGCAAGAGCAGGGCAAGTGGCGTCACCTGTGGCGCATCGCCGGCCACTATGCCAACTACAGCGTGTTCGATGTCGACAGCGTCCAGGAACTGCATGACCTGCTGATGCAACTGCCGCTGTTTCCGTACATGGCCATCGAGATCGACGCGATGTGCCGGCATCCTTCTTCCATCCGTGACGATGACCGCTGAGCCCAGCCTGTCCAGCGCGCTACGCTAATAATTACAAGATGAGGAACCCAGAATGAACGTCAAGATTTCCCACACTGCCGAAGTCCAGAAATTTCTCGAAGAGGCCAGCGGCCTGCACAATGATGCCGGCAGCCCACGCACCAAGGCCTTGATCTACCGCATCCTGCGTGACTCGGTGAACATCATCGAAGACCTGGCGGTAACCCCGGAAGAGTTCTGGAAAGCGGTCAACTACCTGAACGTGCTGGGTGCACGCCAGGAAGCCGGGCTGGTGGTGGCCGGTCTCGGCCTGGAGCACTACCTCGACCTGCTGATGGACGCCGAAGACGAGCAGGCCGGCAAGTCCGGCGGCACCCCGCGCACCATCGAAGGCCCGCTGTACGTGGCCGGCGCACCGCTGTCCCAGGGCGAAGCGCGCCTGGACGACGGCGTCGATCCAGGTGTGACCCTGTTCATGCAAGGTCGCGTGTTCAACACCGCCGGCGAACCCCTGGCCGGTGCCGTGGTGGACGTGTGGCACGCCAACACCGGTGGTACCTACTCGTACTTCGACCCAACGCAATCGGAATTCAACCTGCGTCGCCGCATCGTCACCGACGCCGAAGGCCGCTACCGTTTCCGCAGCATCGTGCCGTCGGGCTACGGCTGCCCACCGGATGGTCCGACCCAGCAACTGCTCGATCAACTGGGCCGTCATGGCCAGCGCCCGGCGCACGTGCACTTCTTCATTTCCGCGGCGGATCATCGCCACCTAACGACCCAGATCAACCTGGATGGCGAGAAGTACCTGCATGACGACTTCGCCTACGCCACCCGTGACGAGCTGATCGCCAAGATCACTTTCAGCGACGATCAACAGCGCGCGGCGGCCCATGGTGTCAGCGGTCGTTTTGCCGAAATCGAATTCGATTTCACCCTGCAGTCGTCCGCCCAGCCGGAAGAGCAACAGCGCCACGAGCGGGTTCGCGCACTGGAAGACTGACAACAAGCCCTGTGGGAGCGAGCCTGCTCGCGAAGACGGAGTCAGCGTCAACATCAATGTTGACTGACATTCCGCTTTCGCGAGCAGGCTCGCTCCCACAAGGGTTTCGGTTAGCTGTCTGGAAAATCTCTGGCGACTGATGCAGTGTTCTAGAATGGCCCGATGCAATCCATAATAACAATGAGAGTGACCCGATAATGCAAACTCAACTGTTGAGTCAGCGCAGCAGAGTATTCGACCATGCCGACCCCTACGCGGTGTCGGGCTACGTCAATCAGCACGTCGGTAATCACTGCATCCTCATGCCCCGCGCCGGTCGCCCCCTGGCCAGCCTCGATCATCGTAAATTCGCCAGTCTCGACCTGTGCCGCATCAGCTACGGTGCCAGTGTGCGGGTGACGTCCGGCGCGCTGGAGAGCATCTACCACCTGCAAGTGCTGCTGCGCGGCAACTGCCTGTGGCGTGGTCACGGCCAGGAACACTACTTCGCCCCCGGCGAACTGTTGCTGATCAACCCCGACGATCCGGTGGACCTGACGTATTCTGCCGATTGCGAAAAATTCATCCTCAAAGTCCCGACCCGCTTGTTCGAGTCCGTCTGCGATGAGCAGCGCTGGCGCTATCCGGGGCAGGGCGTGCGGTTCCTGGAAAACCGTTATCAGCTCGATGAACTGGAAGGATTCGTCAACCTGCTGGCAATGATCTGCCAGGAGGCCGAGTCCACCGAGCAGATTCCCAGGGTGCAGGAACATTACACGCAGATCATCGTCAGCAAGATGCTCAGCCTGATGAAAACCAATGTCTGCCGCCTTGAACTGGGCTCGCAGACGGCGACCTTCGAGGCGATTGCCGATTACATCGCCAATAACCTCAAGCAGGACATCGACAGCGAAGAACTGGCGCGCCAGGCGCACATGAGCCTGCGTTCGCTGTACGGCCTGTTCGAACGCAACGCCGGCGTGACGCCGAAAAACTACCTGCGCCAGAAACGTCTGGAGCGCATCAACGCCTGCCTGAGCGACCCGACCTGCAACGTGCGCAACGTTACCGAGGTGGCGATGGACTACGGCTTCCTGCACCTGGGCCGGTTCTCCGACAGCTACCGCAAGCAGTTCGGCGAGTTGCCGTCCGACACCCTCAAGCGCCGCCACTGAGTCAACCCGACCCCCTGTAGGAGCTGGCTTGCCAGCGAAGGCGGCGTATCAGGCGACATTGAAGTTGCCTGACCCACCGCTTTCGCTGGCAAGCCAGCTCCTACAAGGGGGGGCGGTGTCCATCCCAAGCCCCTGCACAAAACGGATAAAGGTCTGCACCCCGCGGATAGTCCGCCCCATCGCCCCGTCCTAGCATGACCCCTGCCTGAACAATAACAATGGAGGCGGCGGCCATGACCCTGCGACCTGAATATTTGCAATCCCTGCTTGAAGACGACCCAGAGCAGGGCATCTATCGCTGCAAGCGCGAGATGTTCACCGACCCCCGGTTGTTCGATCTGGAGATGGAACACATCTTCGAAGGCAACTGGCTGTACCTGGCGCACGAAAGCCAGATCCCCAACATCAACGATTTCTACACCACCACCATGGGGCGCCAGTCGATCTTCATCGCGCGCAACAAGGACGGTGTGCTGAACGCGTTCATCAACGCCTGCAGTCATCGCGGCGCGACCCTGTGCCGGCATAAATCCGGCAACAAAAGCTCGTACACCTGCCCGTTCCACGGCTGGACGTTCAACAATTCCGGCAAGCTGCTCAAGGTCAAGGACCCGGCCAACGCGGGCTACCCGGCGAGCTTCAACTGCGAAGGCTCCCACGACCTGACCAAAGTCGCGCGTTTCGAGTCCTATCGCGGCTTCCTGTTCGGCAGCCTCAAGGCTGATGTGGTGCCGCTGGTCGAGCACCTGGGCGAGTCGGCGAAGATCATCGACATGATCGTCGACCAGTCCGCCGACGGCCTGGAAGTGCTGCGCGGTTCTTCCAGCTACATCTACGAAGGCAACTGGAAACTCACCGCCGAAAACGGTGCCGACGGTTATCACGTCAGCTCCGTGCACTGGAACTACGCAGCCACCCAGAACCAGCGCAAACAGCGCGAAGCCGGTGACACCAACCCGACCATGAGCGCCGGTAGCTGGGCCAAGCAGGGCGGTGGTTTTTACTCCTTCGACAAAGGCCACATGCTGCTCTGGACCCGCTGGGCCAACCCCGAGGACCGTCCACTGTACGAACGTCGCGACGAGCTCGCCCAGGACTTCGGCAAGGCCCGCGCCGACTGGATGATCGAGAACTCGCGCAACCTGTGCCTGTACCCCAACGTGTACCTGATGGACCAGTTCAGCTCGCAGATCCGTATCGCCCGGCCGATCTCGGTCAACCGCACGGAGATCACCATCTATTGCATCGCCCCCAAAGGCGAAAGCGACCACGCGCGTTCGAGCCGGATTCGTCAGTACGAAGATTTCTTCAACGTCAGCGGCATGGCCACGCCGGACGACCTGGAAGAATTCCGCTCCTGCCAGACCAGCTACCAGGGCAGCGTCACCACCTGGAACGACATGTCCCGTGGCGCCGAGCACTGGATCGAAGGCGCTGACGAGGCGGCCAAGGAAATCGACCTGCACCCGCTGCTCAGCGGCGTGCGTACCGAAGACGAAGGCCTGTTCGTGCTCCAGCACAAGTACTGGCAGCAGACCATGCTCAAGGCCCTGGCGGCCGAGCAGTCGAAACTGATCGCCGTGGAGGACGTGCAATGACCCTTTCCTATGAAGCGGTGCGCGACTTCCTCTATCGTGAAGCACGCTACCTCGACGACCGCCAGTGGGACGAATGGCTGGAAATGTACGCCCCCGACGCGACGTACTGGATGCCGTCCTGGGACGACAACGACGAACTGACCGAGGACCCGCAGCGGGAAATCTCGTTGATCTGGTACGGCAACCGCACGGGCCTGGAAGACCGCGTGTTCCGCATCAAGACCGAGCGTTCCAGTGCCAGCGTGCCGGACACCCGCACGTCCCACAACATCAGCAACATCGAGCTGCTCGAACAAGCCGACGGCCTGTGCAAGGTGCGCTTCAACTGGCACACCCTGAGCTTTCGCTACAAGACCGTCGACAGCTATTTCGGCAGCAGTTTCTACACCCTCGACGTGCGCGGTGAAAACCCGCTGATCAAGGCCAAGAAAGTGATCCTGAAGAACGACTACGTTCGCCAGGTCATCGATGTTTACCACTTGTGAGGCAGCCGTCATGACCCATTCCATTGCGTTCAATTTCGAAGACGGCGTCACCCGGTTCATCGACGCCAATGCCGGCGAAACCGTGGCCGATGCCGCTTACCGCCAGGGCATCAATATTCCGCTGGACTGCCGCGACGGCGCCTGCGGCACCTGCAAGTGCTTTGCCGAAGCGGGCAGCTACGATCTGGGTGAGGAATACATCGAAGATGCCCTCAGCCCCGAAGAGGCCGGGCAGGGTTATGTCCTGACCTGCCAGATGCGCGCCAAGAGCGATTGCGTGGTGCGGGTGCCGGTGTCCTCGGATGTCTGCCGTACAAGCCAGGCCAGCTATGACGCCACCATCAGCGCCGTGCGCCAGTTGTCCGACAGCACCATCGCCCTGTCGATCAAGGGCGAGTCCTTGAGCAAATTGGCGTTCCTGCCAGGCCAATATGTGAACCTCGGCGTTCCCGGCAGCGAGCAGACCCGCGCCTATTCGTTCAGTTCGCTGCAGCGCGACGGTGAAGTCAGCTTCCTGATTCGCAATGTGCCTGGCGGCTTGATGAGCAGCTTCCTCACCGGCATGGCCAAGGCCGGCGACAGCATGAGCCTGGCAGGTCCTTTGGGCAGTTTTTATCTGCGCGATATCCGTCGGCCGTTGTTGCTGCTGGCCGGCGGCACCGGGCTGGCGCCGTTCACCGCGATGCTGGAGAAGATCGCCGAGCAGGGCAGTGAGCACCCGCTGCACCTGATCTACGGCGTGACCAACGACTTCGACCTGGTGGAACTCGACCGCCTGGAAGCCTTCGCCGCGCGCATCCCCAACTTCACCTACAGCGCCTGCGTGGCCAACCCGGACAGCCAGCACCCGCGCAAGGGCTACGTGACCCAGCATATCGAGCCCGGGCACTTGAACGACGGCGACGTCGATGTGTACCTGTGCGGTCCGCCGCCGATGGTCGAGGCGGTCAGCCAGTTCATTCGTGAGCAGGGCATTGCGCCGGCCAATTTCTACTATGAGAAATTCGCCGCCAGCGCGGCCTGAGACCCAGAAAACCCACGAGGTACACATGAACAGATTCCACGACAAAGTCGCGCTGATCACCGGGGCTGCACAAGGTATCGGTCGGCGCGTTGCCGAGCGCATGGCCGCTGAAGGCGCGAAGCTGATCCTGGTCGATCGCTCCGACCTGGTGTTCGAGGTGCAGGAGCAATTGGCCCTGCACAGCCAGGTCCTGGCCCTGACCGCCGACCTTGAGCAATACGAGGAATGCAATCGGGTCATGCAAGCGGCCGTCGAGCGTTTTGCTCGTCTCGATGTGCTGGTCAATAACGTCGGCGGGACCATCTGGGCCAAGCCGTTCGAGCACTACGAAGCGTCGCAGATCGAGGCCGAGGTGCGCCGTTCGCTGTTTCCGACCCTGTGGTGCTGCCATGCCGCCTTGCCGTACATGCTGGAGCAGGGCAGTGGTGCGATCGTCAACGTGTCGTCGATTGCCACCCGCAGCGTCAACCGTGTGCCCTACGGTGCAGCCAAGGGCGGGGTGAACGCGCTGACCGCTTGCCTGGCGTTCGAAACCGCCGGTCGTGGTGTCCGGGTCAATGCCACTGCCCCCGGCGGCACCGAGGCACCGCCACGGCGAGTGCCGCGCAACGCGGCCGAGCAGACTGAGCAAGAGAAGGACTGGTACCAGCAGATCGTCGATCAGACCCTCGATAGCAGCTTGATGAAGCGCTACGGCACCCTCGACGAGCAGGCCGCTGCGATTCTGTTCCTGGCCAGCGACGAGGCGTCCTACATCACCGGCATGGTCATGCCGGTGGGCGGTGGCGACCAGGGCTGAAGCGCGAGGCCTAAAGGCGACGTCGAAATGCGCTGATGATTCGCAGCGTGGCGTCGCTGGGGTTGAGGTTCTGCACCGAGTCCAGCGGGAACCAGAGGCAATCGAAGATCTCGTTTTGCGGTCGCGCCTGATCCGGACTCGACAACGATGCTTCGTAGACATGGTGTCGGGTACCCCCCGATTCCAGTTCCATCAGGTACAGCATATCGTCGGCACCCAGTCCGGTTTCTTCCTGCAACTCGCGCGCGGCGGCATCCTGCGCGGTCTCACCGGGTTCAACCTTGCCGCCGGGCAACATCCAGCGACTCCTGGGCTTGCGCACCATGAGGACGTGCCGGTCTTGCTCGCAAATGACGGTTGCGCGTACTTTCATTTGTAAGTTCAATCCAGGGCTGTCACAAAATGGTAACAAAAATGCAATATACGGGCCGCAACCCATTGCCTGTTTCCTGGACATTTGGAGTTGCATAGTTGTCTAAAAGTGCAATCCCGTTGCCGCAGTCCTGATTCGACGTCTGGTCGGCATCTTCACGGCAGGGGGTGTAAGGTAGGCAAGTCAATCCTGATCACTGCCAAGGTGGAGGTGACTATGAGCGTTCCGATGTTGAACAAGATGCACATGAACGGTTACGACGTACTGAGTGTGAATAACGGCCCGTGGCGCGTCTGCACCCAAGGCGACCGGCTTGGCTCGTTTGCCAGTCGGGAAGAAGCGCTGGCTTTTGCGGCTGCGCTGCCTGGTTATAAAACCCGTTCAAACAAGCCTCGCAATCAGCAAGCGACATGAAGGCAGGTGCAAAGCCCCGGTTCACCGGGGCTTTTTCTTTAGGATAACGACGCGATAGCCGTCGCTGCTGCGGGACGGTTGCCTTGCTCATCCCGGTCTCGACCTTTGCCACCAGCGGCTGATCCTGATAGACCTGCGAATCGGTGCTGCAGCCCGCCAGCACCGTGACCAGTGCCTTGTTCACGGCATGACACCCGCTATTTATCCTTGTTTCGACTGATGATCTTGGCCTTCACTTCCTCGGCATAACCCGACAGCCGTTGTTCATCGCCCTGAAACAAATCGCACAGGCGCCTCACGGCTTCTGCGTCGACATCGTTGCCCGACAGGCGCAGTTGTTCGGCGATGCGCAGCAGCTCTACCGCCGACCAGCGCAGGTCCGATGCCAGCCCTTGCAGATCACGCCGAAGCGTCTGTTCATGTTCGTTGAGCCACATGATGATCTCCCGTAAGGTTGTGCTACCCAATTTTAGACCCTATCCCGTGGCGGGGCGTTGTGTTCGTCTGATGCCAAAGGGCTACCTTCGGTCGGGAATTTTGCGCGGTCCGGAAGATTGGCCGTCGTTTGCTGTCGTAGTGAAGTGCCGACATTTTACCAGGGCAGGGTCCGTTCAAAATGACGACAACCGATGACTTCCGGGCGCATGCCCAGGCACTGAAAGCCGATCTGGATGCGGCCACCAGCGAGATGATGAATCTCATTTCCGGGCACCAGTTCAGCGGGCCGGAGTGGGAGAGGGTCAGTCAATGGCAGCACGACGCCTTCGAACGATGGACGACCTATCTCAACAAGCGCTCCTACCCGGATCCCGGCGATAACGGCATGAGCCCTTGAGGCTCGATGCAACAAAATGGCTGTCAGTGCGACAACAGGCTACATTTTATTTTTTCAGGTTTAAGGATGTTTCATGAGTCGAATGTTGATGGGGGGAGTGGTAATGGCGTTGTTGTCGGGGTGTTCGTTGCCGGCGTCCCTGGTGCCAGGGGAGCCGAACTACAACAAGCCGAGCGACAAGGTACCCAAGGACGTCGCCGCGTGTGTATTGCCGGCATGGCAAAAGGATGTAGCCAAGACGACTCAGACATCGATTTCCAATGGCTACCGGATCACCGCGCCGAGCATCATAACGGCCGATGAGGTGCTGGATATCGTCAAGTACAAGGATGGCAGCCGGGTTTCGCTTTACCAGGGGCCGCCTTGGGCAAAGTCAGCGGCAATGCGCCAGGCAGTGCGGGACTGCCTGTAGGGGTTAGTCGCCGATCTCGGTGACCTTGATTAGCTGAGCGTCATTGTCCTGGGCATTGGCGGTACCTTTCTTTTCTCGCCGATCACTCATCCAGTTTTCGACCTGCGCACTGAACTGCGCCGGTGCCTTTCGTCCGACCCTCCTGGCGATATCCAGGATGGTCTGTTGGGCGAGGGCTTCTTCCATGCGCTTCTGCGCAGTCAACATGGCGGCGTGTACCGAGCAAGGGCCGTCCAGCGCCCATTCGGGAGCCTGGCCTTCAAATAACGCGCAGCGACCGCGGATTTCCCGGCATTCGAAAATCGCCTTGCGCCCGTCGATGGCATTGACGATGTCCAGCAGGCTGATCTCATCGGCCGGCCGCGCCAGCTTGAAACCACCCCGCACGCCTTCGGTGGCGACCACCAGTTTTGCCTTGGCCAGTTTGGTGAAGATTTTCGCCAGATAGTCCAGCGGCACGCCTTGCAACTCTGCAAGGTCGCGCACGCTTGCCTCGCGGGTCTCACCGCCGTTGCCCACCAGGAAAATCAGGCAGTGAATACCGTACTCGACGCCCGCGCTGTAAAGAGACATATCTATATCCGACAAATGTTGTCGCAAATACTAGCAGTTGAGCCTTATGCCGGGCAACGATTGCGATTTTCTCCAGGCGCTGCAAAAGCCTCGGCAGCATCGGATTCAGTGCGGTTTGGCCGGTGTATCGATGGCGTCGATTCGAACCATTGAAAAAAACACCTTGCTCGATTTAACTACGCTCAATAAAGTCGTAGTTATCAGGTCGGGAGCGCAGACGCCTCCGAGAGAACGCGAGTGCCGACCCCTGAGCCCATTTCATTGCCTGGTTTTTCCACTGGAGTAAAAAATGAAACAACGCATTCTGGTCATTGGCGCAGGTTTTGGTGGCATGTGGAGCGCTTTGAGCGCCACTCGCCTGTTCGATATCCACGGCCACCATGACGTTGAGGTGACGGTGCTGGCACCTCAGGCCGAACTGCGTGTGCGACCACGCTTCTATGAGCCAAACGCCCATCAACTGGCGGCGCCCATCGGCGAGCTGTTTGATGAAGTCGGTGTCAAGTTCATCAAGGGAGCTGCCGAGACCATCGATGTCGAGCAGAAACGAGTGGGTTACGTTGACGCCCAAGGCGAAAAACACGTCTTCATCTACGACAAACTCGTTCTGGCCACCGGCAGCCGTCTCGCACTGCCTGGCACCCCGGGTGTGGCCGAACATGCGTTCGACGTCGATCAGATCGAGCAGGCCATGCGCCTGGAAGCCCACCTCAAGTCCCTGGTCAACCAACCGCAGAGCCAGGCTCGCAACACGGTGGTGGTGGCCGGCGGTGGTTTTACCGGCATCGAAACGGCGACTGAAATGCCCACTCGCTTGCGCGCCATCCTCGGCGAGGGGGCGGACTTCAAGGTGATCATCGTCGATCGTGGCAGCAAGGTTGGCGGCTCCATGGGCCCGCAAATCGCTGAGAAGATCGTCGAAGCCAGTGAGGAAACCGGCGTCAATTGGTACCTCAACGCCTCGGTGGTCGCCGTCGACGAAAACGGTGTGACCCTGTCCGACGGCCAGCGCATCGACGCCCGGACCGTGATCTGGACCACCGGCGTGCGTGCCAGCTCGCTGACCGAGCAGATCCCCGCCGAACGCGACCACCTGGGCCGGCTGCACGTCGATGCTCATTTGCAGGTCATCGGTCAGCCCGACATCTTCGCCACCGGCGACGTCGCCTACGCCGCCTCCGATGACATCGGCAACTACGCGCTGATGACCTGCCAGCACGCCATCGCGCTGGGCCGGCATGCCGGCAACAACGTTGCCGCGCAGATCCTCGGCGTGGACCCGACGCCGTACAGCCAGCCCAAATACGTGACCTGCCTGGATCTGGGGACTTGGGGAGCGGTCTACACCGAGGGTTGGGATCGCCAGGTCAAGCTGACCCGCCAGGAAGGCAAGTCGCTGAAGACCCAGATCAACACCGTGTGGATCTACCCGCCGGCGGCCAACCGCGAAAGCGCATTGGCGGCAGCGGATCCGTTGATTCCGGTTGCGTGAAGGCGGTGAGGTTGGGTAATTGAAAAAATCCCGCCTGGAGAGATCCGGGCGGGGATCGTTCCCACGGAGCGTGGGAACGATCATGTGTTCACTTGGGATCAGGTCGGCTCGCAGGCCGCCTCGCCTTGGCTGTTCCTACGAGTCGTTCCCATAGTTCATGATCGACAGCAACCGGATCGGCACCTGCACCAACTCCTCTGGCCCATGGGGAATTTCCCCTTCGAAGGTCAGGCTGTCCCCAGCCTCCATGCGATACAGCTGATTACCATGGCGATAAATCAGCTCGCCTTCCAGCAAATGCAAAAACTCCGTCCCCGGGTGGGAAAAGGTCGGAAACTCTTCGCTGGCGTCATCCATGCTCACCATGTAGGCCTCGAAACTTTTCTTCGGTCCACGGGTGTGATTGAGCAAATGGTAGGTATGACCTTTCTCGGTCCCGCGGCGAACCACCTCCATCCCCTGATCGGCCTTGACCAATAACGCGCTGCCATCCT
>Ga0247818_10002388_pt1 | contig 12163 bp, 6 predicted proteins | sample 13C_Glucose_Day1_FD_192424 | JGI IMG/M metagenome (GOLD analysis project Ga0247818, IMG submission 192424) | Soil microbial communities from agricultural site in Penn Yan, New York, United States - 13C_Glucose_Day1 | ecosystem: Environmental > Terrestrial > Soil > Agricultural land | place: USA...
GAAATGATTCGTGTGTTGGCGGGACATCGCCTGGCTGTCACCGTGCGCCCACGAGGAACTCGCGTAAACGCCTTAGTGCACCGCTTCACAATCACAGATCGTGATCTTTGCCCATCGGAGGCAGGCGGCAGCAGCCATCGACAACTCGACCTGGTCACGGTACGCGCGGCTACGCCATCCGGTCAAACCGGCTCCTCGGGGGCCCGTGCTGTACACAGCCTGTGGACAACAACTTGAACCACGTGGGTCGGCCTGACTACCGTGGCTGAACTCCGGTTCTTTTCCTTCCTGACTGCCGGGCCTCACCCGACCCGACCCATCCCGTCCCGAGAAGCACACATTCGTGGGACATGCGAGAGAGCGTGCCTTGTGGCTGACGTACCTGCCGATCTTGCCGCAGTGTGGCCACGAGTGCTGGAACAACTCCTCGGGGAGGGCCAGCAGGGCATCGAGCCGAAGGACAAGCAGTGGATCGAGCGCTGCCAGCCTCTGGCCCTCGTGGCGGACACGGCGCTCCTCGCCGTACCCAACGAGTGGGGCAAGCGTGTCCTGGAGGGCCGGCTCGCCCCGCTCATCAGCGAGACGCTGACCCGCGAGTGCGGGCGCCCGATCCGCATCGCGATCACCGTCGACGACTCCGCGAACGAGCCTCCCGCTCCGCCCGCGCCGCCCATGCACTCGTCGCACCAGGGCCAGCAGTCCCACCGCTACCAGGGGCCACAGCGCGACGACTCTCCGCACATCGACGCGTACGACGCCTACGGACCGAGGTCTTCCGACGACGGCATGCCGACGGCCCGGCCCGCCTACCCGGACTACCAGCAGCACCGCCCCGAGCCCGGAGCCTGGCCCCGGGTCCAGGAGGACCTGTCCTGGCAACCGCGGCACGGCGGCTACCAGGACCGCGACCCGTACGCGAGTCCGCGTCCGCAGCAGCCGCAGCACGACTACCGGCCGCAGCAGCCCGAGCACCAGGGCTATGAACAGCAGCGTGACGGCCGCGACCGTCACGATCTCCAGGACCAGCAGCCGCAGCACCGCCGGCCCGGGCCCGAACGAACCGGCGCCGGCCCCATGGGCACGCAGTCCGCGCCTCCGCCCGGCACCAACGAGCCGCACGCGCGGCTGAACCCGAAGTACCTCTTCGACACCTTCGTCATCGGCGCGTCCAACCGCTTCGCCCACGCGGCGGCGGTCGCCGTGGCCGAAGCCCCCGCGAAGGCGTACAACCCTCTCTTCATCTATGGGGAGTCGGGGCTCGGCAAGACTCACCTGCTCCACGCCATCGGGCACTACGCCCGCAGTCTCTACCCGGGCACCCGCGTGCGGTACGTGAGCTCCGAGGAGTTCACCAACGAGTTCATCAACTCGATCCGCGACGGCAAGGGCGACACCTTCCGCAAGCGTTACCGCGACGTGGACATCCTTCTGGTCGACGACATCCAGTTCCTGGCGAGCAAGGAGTCGACGCAGGAGGAGTTCTTCCACACCTTCAACACGCTGCACAACGCGAACAAGCAGATCGTGCTGTCCTCGGACCGTCCTCCCAAGCAGTTGGTGACGCTCGAGGACCGGCTGCGCAACCGCTTCGAGTGGGGCCTCACCACGGATGTGCAGCCGCCCGAGCTGGAGACGCGTATCGCGATCCTCCGCAAGAAGGCGGTGCAGGAGCAGCTCAACGCCCCGCCGGAGGTGCTCGAGTTCATCGCCTCCCGCATCTCGCGCAACATCCGCGAGCTGGAGGGCGCGCTCATCCGCGTGACCGCCTTCGCGAGCCTCAACCGGCAGCCCGTCGACCTCGGTCTGACCGAGATCGTGCTCAAGGACCTGATCCCGGGCGGCGAGGACTCCGCTCCTGAGATCACCGCGCCGGCCATCATGGCGGCCACCGCGGACTACTTCGGACTGACGGTCGAGGACCTCTGCGGATCGTCACGCAGCCGTGTCCTGGTGACGGCACGCCAGATCGCGATGTACTTGTGCCGCGAGCTGACGGATCTCTCCCTGCCCAAGATCGGCGCCCAGTTCGGAGGCCGGGACCACACCACGGTGATGCACGCCGACCGGAAGATCCGCGCGCTGATGGCGGAGCGCCGCTCCATCTACAACCAGGTCACCGAGCTCACCAACCGCATCAAGAACGGCTGACCGGCCGGGCCGCGCCCCGGGGCGCCTCGCAGGGACCGTACGACGTCCTCGCGGGGCGCCCTTCGCCGTACCCGGCACCGGGCCGGGCCCCGCCACCAGAGCCAGTCGCTGTGCCCGGAGGCTCGGCTCGAGAGCCTGGCGTGGAGACCCCGGCGCCAGACTCGGCAAGCTCCGGGAGCGGCTCCAGGAATGACCGGACCGGTACCGGGGAACAGCTCCGGATACGGCGCGGCGCACCCGATCCGCTCCCGGTGGACGGCCCCTGGCACGGCCCCGCCGAGAGGGAGTGTTCGAATACGGGCGCCCACACGGCCCTTCTCCACAGATGAAGGGAGAATCTGGCGTCCACAGCCTGGGGACTGTGAAGTTGTTCAGATTGCGTCCACAGAGCCCGCTGCCGATACTCCATCAGGCCAGGTCAGACCCCTGGGGATTTGTGGTCAACGATGATCCACAGCCTGTGGACAGAAATTTCGTCCACAGGGCGTCATCGCTGTTGTCCACCGGCAGCCCACAGGCAGCGGCTCGTTGTCCCCAGCTTCTCCACACCCCTGTCCACTGTTCGGCAACCCGACACCGCCTTTCACTGCCGAGAGTGAAAGGCGTCACACCAGGGGCCTCGGTTGAGCTGTGGGGAACGTGGGTAAAGCTGGGGACAGCCCTGGGGAGAAGTCACCCAGCCCTGTGCATCGGGTGTGCAGAACTTTCGCGTGTCCACAGAAGCGCCTGGTTGTCCACCGGTGTCGCCCACAGGTCCGGTGGACAAAAAACCGGTTCTGACCTGCGCAGATGACGTTATCCACGGTTTCCACAGGGCCTACTACTACTACCACTCAGAGTTAGCCAGGAATCAGCTTCGAAGTGGGACCTGTGCACAACTCGAGCGGCGAGCTCGGCGAACCTCTTGGCGCGACTTGACCCCGAGCAGCAACGAGTGTCGGTGCCGTACGTCAGACTGGACCCCGGCGGCCTCCCCAGCCCTTCGGCAGGGAGCCCCGGTCAGACGACGAAGGCCAGCAGGGCGAGCGAGCAACAGCAGGAGGCGGTTCCGGTGAAGATCCGGGTGGAGCGCGATGTACTCGCGGAGGCGGTGGCCTGGGTGGCCCGCAGCCTCCCGGCCCGTCCGCCGGCGCCCGTTCTTGCGGGCCTTCTCCTGAAGGCTGAGGACGGTGCCCTCAGCTTCTCGAGCTTCGACTACGAGGTCTCGGCCAAGGTCTCCGTGGACGCCGAGATCGAGGAGGACGGCACGGTGCTCGTCTCCGGCCGGCTCCTCGCCGACATCTGCCGCGCTCTCCCCAACCGTCCGGTGGAGATTTCCACAGACGGTGTACGGGCCACCGTGGTCTGCGGCTCCTCGCGGTTCACACTCCACACCCTTCCTGTGGAGGAGTACCCGGCACTGCCGCAGATGCCGACCGCCACGGGCACCGTTCCCGGTGAGGTCTTCGCCTCCGCGGCGGCCCAGGTCGCCATCGCCGCCGGACGCGACGACACCCTGCCCGTCCTGACCGGTGTGAGGATCGAGATCGAGGGCGACACCGTCACCCTCGCGTCCACCGACCGCTACCGCTTCGCGGTCCGCGAGTTCCTGTGGAAGCCGGAGAACCCCGACGCCTCCGCAGTGGCCCTGGTGCCCGCCAAGACGCTCCTGGACACCGCCAAGGCGCTCACGAGCGGTGACACGGTGACTCTGGCGCTCTCCGGGTCCGGCGCGGGCGAGGGGCTCATCGGCTTCGAGGGCGCGGGCCGCCGTACGACCACGCGGCTCCTCGAGGGCGACCTGCCGAAGTACCGCACCCTCTTCCCCACCGAGTTCAACTCGGTCGCCGTCATCGAGACCGCCCCGTTCGTCGAGGCCGTCAAGCGCGTCGCCCTCGTCGCCGAGCGCAATACGCCGGTGCGTCTCAGCTTCGAGCAGGGTGTGCTGATCCTGGAAGCCGGTTCCAGCGACGACGCACAGGCTGTGGAGCGCGTCGACGCCGTGCTCGAGGGCGATGACATCTCGATCGCCTTCAACCCGACCTTCCTGCTGGACGGCCTGAGCGCGATCGACTCCCCGGTCGCCCAGCTCTCCTTCACGACGTCGACGAAGCCGGCCCTGCTCAGCGGCCGTCCCGCCGTCGACGCCGAGGCGGACGACGCGTACAAGTACCTGATCATGCCGGTGCGCCTCTCGGGCTGATCCGGCCGTCGTCCCTGTCATGGCAGCTTTCGGTGGACAGGCTCAGCGCCGAGCGAGCCCGCCGGGCTGCACCCCGCCGTGCGTGCCGGCCGGGCGTAGGCTCGGTCCCAGGTACGAATCGGCACAACGCTAAAGGAATCTCTGATGGAGCTCGGTCTCGTCGGTCTCGGCAAGATGGGCGGCAACATGCGCGAGCGCATCCGCCGCGCAGGGCACACGGTCATCGGTTACGACCGCAACCCGGACGTCGCCGATGTCCACAGCCTCGAAGAGCTTGTGGGCAAGCTCAAGGGCCCGCGCGTCGTGTGGGTGATGGTCCCGGCAGGCGCCGCGACGCAGTCCACCATCGACGAGCTGGCCGAGCTGCTCTCCCCGGGCGACGTCGTCGTCGACGGCGGTAACTCCCGCTGGACCGACGACGAGAAGCACGCCGTCGAGCTGGGCATCAAGGGCATCGGCTTCGTCGACTGCGGCGTCTCCGGCGGCGTCTGGGGCCTGGAGAACGGCTACGCCCTGATGTACGGCGGCGAGACCGCGAACGTCGAGAAGGTCCAGCCGATCTTCGACGCCCTGAAGCCGGAAGGTGACTTCGGTTCGGTCCACGCGGGCAAGGTCGGCGCCGGCCACTTCGCCAAGATGGTCCACAACGGCATCGAGTACGCCATGATGCAGGCGTATGCCGAGGGCTGGGAGCTCCTGGAGAAGGTCGACTCCGTCACGGACGTGCGTGAGGTCTTCCGCTCCTGGCAGGAGGGCACGGTCATCCGTTCCTGGCTGCTCGACCTGGCGGTCAACGCGCTGGACGACGACGAGCACCTCGACCAGCTCCGTGGCTTCGCCGCGGACTCGGGCGAGGGCCGGTGGACGGTCGAGGCCGCCATCGACAACGCCGTGCCGCTGCCCGCGATCACCGCGTCCCTGTTCGCCCGCTTCGCCTCGCGGCAGGACGACTCGCCGCAGATGAAGATGATCGCCGCCCTGCGCAACCAGTTCGGCGGCCACGCGGTCGAGAACAAGAAGTAGGCCGGACGCCGAAAGGCGTCGGGCACAGCAGTACACAGCAGAGCACGCAGTCGGAAGGGTCGGCGACCATGCACGTCACGCATCTTTCGCTGGCCGACTTCCGCTCGTACGCCCGGGTCGAGGTTCCTCTCGACCCGGGCGTCACCGCGTTCGTGGGAGCCAACGGACAGGGCAAGACCAATCTGGTCGAGGCCGTCGGCTATCTCGCGACGCTCGGCAGCCACCGGGTGTCGTCGGATGCCCCGCTCGTGCGGATGGGCGCCGAGCGCGCCGTGGTACGCGCCGCGGTCACCCAGGGCGAGCGGTCCCAGCTGATCGAGCTCGAACTCAACCCCGGCCGGGCCAATCGGGCACGTATCAACAGGTCGTCGCAGGTCAGACCGCGTGATGTCCTGGGGATCGTCAGGACGGTGCTCTTCGCCCCCGAGGACCTTGCCCTGGTGAAGGGCGACCCCGGTGAGCGGCGTCGCTTCCTGGACGAGTTGATCACGGCCCGGTCCCCGCGCATGGCGGGCGTCCGCTCCGACTACGAACGGGTGCTCAAGCAGCGCAACACCCTGCTGAAGTCCGCGGCCATGGCCCGCAGACACGGCGGCCGGTCGATGGACCTGTCCACTCTGGACGTGTGGGACCAGCATCTGGGCCGTGTCGGTGCCGAGCTGCTGGCGCAGCGGCTGGACCTGATCGCGACCCTGCAGCCGCTCGCGGACAAGGCGTACGCCGACGTCGCTCCCGGTGGGGGCCCCGTGACTCTGGAGTACCGCAGTTCCGTCGGGGCCGATGTCGAGCCGGCGCGCACCCGCGAGGAGCTGTACGAACAGGTGATGGCGGCGCTGGTCCAGGCCCGCAAGCAGGAGATCGAGCGAGGCGTGACGCTGGTGGGCCCCCACCGGGACGACCTGGTGCTCGGCCTGCGCGGCATGCCGGCGAAGGGGTACGCGAGCCACGGGGAGTCCTGGTCGTACGCACTGGCGCTGCGCCTGGCCTCCTACGACCTGCTGCGCACCGAGGGGAACGAGCCGGTGCTGGTGCTCGACGACGTGTTCGCGGAGCTCGACGCACGTCGCCGTGAGCGGCTGGCGGAACTGGTGGCCCCCGGCGAACAGGTCCTGGTGACGGCGGCTGTGGACGACGACGTCCCGGGAGTACTGGCGGGAGCGCGCTACGCGGTCTCCGCCGGGGTGGTGGAGCGGCTGTGAGCGGCTCCGGCGAGCAGGGCGAGGCCACACCGGGCCCGGCGAAGCAGCCGGAGGTGTCGGGCGTCGACCTGGCGCGCGTGGCGCTGCGGGCGGCGAAGGAGCAGGCCCGGGCGCGGGGCGCCGCGGCGCAGCAGAAGAAGCAGGCCAGGCGCGGTGGCGGGCTCCGTTCGGGAGCACGCTCCGACGGCCGTGATCCGCTGCCGCTGGGGTCGGCGATCAACCGACTGATCACCGAGCGCGGGTGGGAGACGCCCGCCGCGGTGGGCGGCGTGATGGGGCGGTGGCCCCAGATCGTCGGTGAGGATCTGGCCAATCACTGCGTGCCCGTGCGGTACGACGAGGATCCGGCCGAGCGGGTTCTGACCGTGCAGTGCGACTCGACGGCGTGGGCGACGCAGCTGCGGCTGCTGGCACCGCAGCTCGTCGCGAGGCTGAACACGGATCTCGGGCACGGAACGGTGCGGATGATCAAGGTGCTCGGCCCCGGCGGCCCACAGCGCAATTTCGGCCCTCTTCGTGCTCCGGGGAGCAAGGGTCCCGGGGACACCTACGGCTGAGCAGGCCTTTTGGTCCCCCGGGGCCTCCGGGATGCGGTCCGTGCTCCGGCCCGGTCCCGTCCGGGCCCCGGTGCGTTCCCGGACGGCCCCGCAGCCGGCCCGCCCGCTTCTGTCCGGGTTTGCCGACGACTCAGCTATTCCGTTCTGTGGGGCTATGTCTGCTTTTGCTCCGTACGGGGAGCGCGAGGCGTCCCTCACCGTAGCGGGAGGTTGACAGCCCGAAGCGCGCAATGCCCTCGTGAGCCTCTCAGGGCCCCTTCCTGAATATGGGGAGTCGTCAGCGCCTCATTCAGGGCGGCACATGCGTACTCAGGCACCGGCAAACCCCCATTCATGTCGGCGCTACCGGTAGACTGGTGGACAATCCCGCTTCCTCGCGGGATTCGTCGATACAAGCCGAACGACGCAGCCGCTCCCGCCTGCCGGAGAACGGCCTGTGCTGTGCCAGAAAGGGCGCTTCGTGGCCGATTCCGGCAACCCCAACGAGAACATTCCGTCCACAGCCGGTGAGCACGGCGAGGTGACCGCCTCGTACGACGCGAGCGCGATCACCGTGCTCGAAGGCCTGGACGCGGTCCGCAAGCGACCCGGCATGTACATCGGGTCCACCGGTGAGCGCGGTCTCCACCACCTCGTGCAAGAGGTTGTCGACAACTCGGTCGACGAGGCCATGGCCGGACACGCGGACACCATCGACGTCACGATCCTCGCCGACGGCGGGGTGCGCGTGATCGACAACGGTCGCGGCATCCCCGTCGGCATCGTGCCGTCCGAAGGCAAGCCGGCCGTCGAGGTCGTCCTCACCGTCCTGCACGCCGGCGGCAAGTTCGGCGGCGGCGGTTACGCCGTCTCCGGCGGTCTGCACGGCGTCGGCGTCTCCGTGGTCAACGCCCTGTCCACCCGGGTCTCCGTCGAGGTCAAGACGGACGGCTACCGCTGGACCCAGGACTACAAGCTCGGTGTCCCGACCGCCCCGCTGGCGCGTCACGAGGCCACCGACGAGACGGGGACGAGCGTCAGCTTCTGGGCTGACGGAGACGTCTTCGAGACCACCGACTACTCCTTCGAGACGCTCTCGCGCCGCTTCCAGGAGATGGCGTTCCTCAACAAGGGGCTCACCCTCAAGCTCACCGACGAGCGCGAGTCGGCGAAGGCCACGGCGGGCGCCGACAGCGCCGAGGCGGTCGAGGTCTCCGAGGAGGAGCCGAACCGGACGGTCACGTACCACTACGAGAACGGCATCGTCGACTTCGTCAAGTACCTGAACTCCCGCAAGGGCGACCTCATCCACCAGTCGGTGATCGACATCGAGGCCGAGGACAAGGACCGCCTCCTCTCGGCCGAGATCGCCATGCAGTGGAACACGCAGTACACCGAGGGCGTCTACTCCTTCGCCAACGCGATCCACACGCACGAGGGCGGCACGCACGAGGAGGGCTTCCGCGCGGCGCTGACCTCGCTGGTCAACCGCTACGCGCGCGACAAGAAGCTGCTGCGCGAGAAGGACGACAACCTCACCGGTGAGGACGTCCGCGAGGGCCTGACGGCGATCATCTCGGTGAAGCTGGGCGAGCCCCAGTTCGAAGGCCAGACGAAGACGAAGCTGGGCAACACCGAGGCGAAGACCTTCGTCCAGAAGGTCGTCCACGAGCAGCTGACGGACTGGTTCGACCGGAACCCCAACGAGGCCGCCGACATCATCCGCAAGGGCATCGCGGCCTCGACGGCCCGTGTCGCGGCCCGCAAGGCCCGGGACCTCACCCGGCGCAAGGGGCTGCTGGAAAGCGCCTCGCTGCCCGGCAAGCTGAGCGACTGCCAGTCCAACGACCCGACGAAGTGCGAGATCTTCATCGTCGAGGGTGACTCCGCCGGTGGTTCCGCGAAGTCCGGCCGTAACCCGATGTACCAGGCCATCCTGCCCATCCGCGGCAAGATCCTGAACGTCGAGAAGGCCCGTATCGACAAGATCCTGCAGAACACTGAGGTGCAGGCGCTGATCTCCGCCTTCGGCACCGGGGTCCACGAGGACTTCGACATCGAGAAGCTCCGCTATCACAAGATCATCCTGATGGCGGACGCCGACGTCGACGGCCAGCACATCAACACCCTGCTGCTGACCTTCCTGTTCCGCTTCATGCGGCCGCTGGTGGAGTCCGGGCACGTCTACCTCTCGCGCCCGCCGCTCTACAAGATCAAGTGGGGCCGCGACGACTTCGAGTACGCGTACTCGGACCGTGAGCGCGACGCCCTGGTGGCCCTGGGCAAGCAGAACGGCAAGCGCATCAGGGAAGACTCGATCCAGCGCTTCAAGGGTCTCGGCGAGATGAACGCCGAGGAGCTGCGCGTCACCACGATGGACGTCGACCACCGTGTGCTGGGCCAGGTCACGCTGGACGACGCGGCGCAGGCCGACGACCTGTTCTCGGTGCTGATGGGCGAGGACGTCGAGGCGCGCCGCTCGTTCATCCAGCGCAACGCCAAGGACGTCCGCTTCCTCGACATCTGAGTCGGCCGTACAAGCAAGCCGCAGTGCGAAAGGACTTTGACCAGCAATGGCCGACGAGAACACCCCTGTGATGCCCGAAGAGGAGCCCGTTGTCCCGGGCGTGGGCATGCGTGTCGAGCCCGTGGGGCTCGAGACGGAGATGCAGCGCTCCTACCTCGACTACGCGATGTCCGTCATCGTGTCGCGTGCGCTGCCCGACGTACGGGACGGTCTCAAGCCCGTCCACCGCCGCGTGCTGTACGCGATGTACGACGGCGGCTACCGGCCCGAGAAGGGCTTCTACAAGTGCGCCCGCGTCGTCGGTGACGTCATGGGTACGTACCACCCGCACGGCGACTCCTCGATCTACGACGCGCTCGTGCGACTGGCGCAGCACTGGTCGATGCGCATGCCGCTGGTGGACTCCAACGGCAACTTCGGTTCTCCGGGCAACGACCCGGCCGCGGCCATGCGGTACACCGAGTGCAAGATGATGCCGCTGTCCATGGAGATGGTCCGGGACATCGACGAGGAGACCGTCGACTTCCAGGACAACTACGACGGCCGCAACCAGGAGCCGACGGTTCTGCCGGCGCGCTTCCCGAACCTCCTGGTGAACGGTTCCGCCGGCATCGCGGTCGGTATGGCGACGAACATCCCGCCGCACAACCTCCGTGAGGTCGCCGCCGGCGCGCAGTGGTACCTGGAGCACCCGGAGGCCTCGCACGAGGAGCTCCTGGACGCCCTCATCGAGCGGATCAAGGGCCCGGACTTCCCGACCGGCGCGCTGGTCGTGGGCCGCAAGGGCATCGAGGAGGCCTACCGCACGGGCCGTGGCTCGATCACCATGCGGGCGGTCGTCGCGGTCGAGGAGATCCAGAACAGGCAGTGCCTGGTCGTCACGGAGCTCCCGTACCAGACCAACCCCGACAACCTCGCGCAGAAGATCGCCGACCTGGTGAAGGACGGCAAGATCGGCGGCATCGCGGACGTCCGTGACGAGACGTCCTCGCGCACGGGCCAGCGACTGGTCGTCGTGCTGAAGCGTGACGCGGTCGCCAAGGTCGTGCTGAACAACCTCTACAAGCACACCGATCTGCAGACGAACTTCGGCGCGAACATGCTGGCGCTCGTCGACGGGGTGCCGCGCACGCTCTCCATCGACGCGTTCATCCGTCACTGGGTGACGCACCAGATCGAGGTCATCGTCCGGCGCACGAAGTTCCGCCTGCGCAAGGCCGAGGAGCGGGCGCACATCCTGCGCGGGCTGCTCAAGGCGCTGAACGCGATCGAAGAGGTCATCGCGCTCATCCGCCGCAGCAACACGGTGGAGATCGCGCGTGAGGGCCTGATGGGCCTCCTGGAGATCGACGAGATCCAGGCGAACGCGATCCTGGAGATGCAGCTGCGCCGCCTGGCCGCGCTGGAGCACCAGAAGATCACCGCGGAGCACGACGAACTCCAGGCGAAGATCAACGAGTACAACGAGATCCTGGCCTCGCCCGCGAAGCAGCGGCAGATCGTGAGCGAGGAACTGGCCGCGATCGTCGACAAGTTCGGCGACGACCGGCGCTCCAAGCTCGTGCCCTTCGACGGCGACATGTCCATCGAGGACCTGATCGCCGAGGAGGACATCGTCGTCACGATCTCCCGCGGCGGTTACGTCAAGCGCACCAAGACGGACGACTACCGTTCGCAGAAGCGCGGCGGCAAGGGCGTCCGCGGCACGAAGCTCAGGGAAGACGACATCGTCGACCACTTCTTCGTGTCCACCACGCACCACTGGCTGCTGTTCTTCACGAACAAGGGCAGGGTCTACCGGGCCAAGGCCTACGAACTGCCGGACGCCGGCCGGGACGCGCGCGGCCAGCACGTCGCGAACCTGCTGGCGTTCCAGCCGGACGAGCAGATCGCGCAGATCCTGGCGATCCGAGACTACGAGGCGGCGCCCTACCTGATCCTGGCCACCAAGGGCGGCCTGGTGAAGAAGACGGCGCTCAAGGACTACGACTCCCCACGCTCCGGCGGTGTCATCGCCATCAACCTGCGCGAGACGCAGGACGGCAGCGACGACGAGCTGATCGGCGCGGAGCTGGTCTCCGCCGAGGACGACCTGCTGCTCATCAGCAAGAAGGCCCAGTCGATCAGGTTCACCGCGACGGACGACGCGCTGCGCCCCATGGGCCGCGCCACGTCCGGCGTGAAGGGCATGAGTTTCCGTGAGGGCGACGAACTGCTCTCGATGAATGTTGTCCGGCCCGGTACGTTCGTGTTCACTGCCACCGACGGCGGGTACGCGAAGCGCACCGCGGTGGACGAGTACCGCGTCCAGGGCCGTGGCGGTCTGGGCATCAAGGCTGCCAAGATCGTCGAGGACCGGGGTTCGCTGGTCGGAGCGCTGGTGGTGGAGGAGGCGGACGAGATCCTCGCCATCACGCTCGGCGGTGGTGTGATTCGTACGCGAGTCAATGAAGTCAGGGAGACGGGCCGTGACACCATGGGCGTCCAACTGATCAATCTGGGCAAGCGTGATGCCGTCGTCGGCATCGCGCGCAACGCCGAGCGTGCT
>Ga0247818_10002394_pt1 | contig 12147 bp, 10 predicted proteins | sample 13C_Glucose_Day1_FD_192424 | JGI IMG/M metagenome (GOLD analysis project Ga0247818, IMG submission 192424) | Soil microbial communities from agricultural site in Penn Yan, New York, United States - 13C_Glucose_Day1 | ecosystem: Environmental > Terrestrial > Soil > Agricultural land | place...
GTTGACGATTTCGCCTTCGAACAGCGACTTGATCGCGCCCTTGAGGTCGACTTCATTGGCCAGGCCCACCAGCAGATTGCGGGTCTCGGCGTTGATCAGGTTCTTCGAATAATCGAGAAACAGCCCGCAGCTGCTCAGGGTAAATTGAGTAAAACGCTGCGGGTCGGCATTGAAGGCTTCGCGCATGCTGAAATCCTGCATGGCTTGGCGGTGATCATTCAGCGCTTGCCAGGCGGGCAGAGCGGTCACGTCGTTAGGGGTGCGGTAGTACGCCATCGCTGCGGGTTTCCTTGTGCAAGTATTGCTACATAACGCGAGTGCACCCCGCCGCGCTTTTCATGCCGCGGCCGGGCAGGGCAACCTGTTAACGGGCGCCTATTGAAGCGGCAATTTTCTCTGCCACCATAATGATCGGTGCGTTGATATTGGCCGTCGGAACGCGCGGAAGGATTGAGCCATCGACCACCCGCAGGCGACTCACTCCATGTACACAACCCTGGCTGTCGGTGACGGCCATGTCGTCCACGCCCATGCGGCAAGTACTGGTGGGGTGGTGTTCGGTGTTGGCCACTTGGCGCAACCACGCGGTCAGTTCGTTGTCCGTTGCGTTGAGGCCAGGCGTGTCCACTGACTCGCCGCGATAGCGCGACCAGGCCGGTTGCTCGACCATTTGCAGGGTTTTGCGAATGCCTTGGACCATCTGTGTAACGTCCCGCTCATCGGTCAGGTAGTTGAAGCGAATCACCGGTTTGTGACGTGGGTCGGCCGAACGCAGCGTGATATTGCCGCGACTGTGCGGACGCATCTGACTGACGAAGTATTGGAAGCCATCGGCGATGTGCACCTTGCCGGACTGAAAGTCCGCCAGGAAGGGCAGGAATTCATGCTGCATGTTGAAGTAATCGACATCGTCGCTGCTCTTGAAGAATGAACCCACTTCGAAGAACGGCGTTGCCCCAAGGCCTGTCTTGAACAGCGACCATTGCACTCCAAGCTTCAACCGTCCCAGGGTATTCAGTTCTTTGCAGATGGACACACCTGCGGGTGAACGAAAGCGTAATGGCGCGACCACATGATCCTGCAAGTCGGCGCCGACACCGGGCAGGTGCATGCGGGATATCACGCCATGGGTGGCAAGCTCATCGCGGTTGCCAATACCTGACAGCATCAGCAGGTGAGGCGAGCCAATGGTGCCGGCGCAGAGCACGACTTCACGGGCAGCATGGATGACTTTCTGTTCTCCCTTGTGCTGGACTGTGACGCCACTGGCGACACTGCCGTTCAGGTTCACGCGTTTGACCAGGCAATTGGTCAGGACCGTCAGGTTCGGCCGGCGAATGGCCGGTTTCAAATAAGCCAGGCTGGTGCTGCAGCGCACGCCATTGCGGATGGTGGCTTGCGTGACGTGCACGCCTTCCTGATTGCCGCTGTTGTAGTCACCGGCGTCGTCCAGGCCGAATTGCTGGCCTGCGTCCAGAAACGATTGATACAGCGGGTGGTCAGCCTTGCTGCGCACCACGGTGATCGGGCCGTCCGCACCGCGCGCGGGGTCAACGCCATTTTCGAAACTTTCCATCTTGCGGAAGAACGGCAGGCAATCGGCAAAGTCCCAGCCCTCGACACCCAGCGTGCGCCAATGGTCATAATCCTTTTCGCTGCCTCGGACATAGACCATTCCGTTGATCGATGAACTGCCGCCGAGGCAGCGGCCGCGTGCCTGGCCGATCACGCGGTCATGCAGTTCGGGCTCGGGTTCGCTCTCGAACTTCCAGTTGAATACATCGCTTTCAATTGGAAACGTCAAGGCAGCGGGCATCTTGATAAAAATGCTTTTGTCGCTGGGGCCGGCCTCAATCAGGCAGACCGTGACGGCGGAGTCCTCAGTCAGGCGGCTGGCCAGGACACAGCCTGCCGATCCTGCACCGACGATGACGTAATCGAATTCGTTAACCTTATTGACCATCTTGAGTAACCCGGTAAAGACATGTTTGGCTGAAACAGCCCCTTGAAAACCGGGGCCGCCTTGAATCGAGGTGTCAGGCTTTGCGCGCGTCAGAAAGAGCGCTGCGCACCGCGGACGACGTTTGGTCTGGTGACGCATTGGCGCGACTGTCGTTCTCGACCACGTACTTGGACAGCGTCTTCCACGTGTTGCTGCCGCTGCGTTTGAGGTGCACCAGGCGCCACAAGCCGAGAACCATCAGCACGACGAAAGCGATCGGTGCATAACCCACCGGAGGCTCCGGCAGCGGCACGAGCGAGTAGTAAAGAACGGTGAACAGCGCGATGGTCGAGATGATCGGGAAGACGATATGCACGATGACATTCAAGTCCTTGCGCATGACGGTAGTGAAGAAGCGCGCGACACCAATGTTCCCCATGAAGTAAACGAACACGTAAATGATGGTCGCCAGTGTCGCCAGCATGAAGAAGGCTTGGTCGGGTTGCATGAAACTGCCTCCAACCAGCCCGACGATCAACGCCAGAATCGTTTGGGTCAGGATCGCCGTGTGCGGAGTGCGGTGCACGGGATGAACTTTTTTCAACCAGCCAGGAATCGCTTCCGCGCGGGCCATGGCGTACCAGTTGCGCGTCGAGTCTACGGTGCAGGCGATGCACACCGCGATCCCGGAGTTAAGCAGTGCCAGAAGAATAAGAATCCAGCCATTGCCCCACAGCCGATGAGCGACAGCGAATGCAGGGCTGTCCTTGGAGTCGGCCAGCGTATCAAGGTGCGCAATGCCCCAGCCGGTCTGAATGCCCCAGGCGCAGAACACGTAATAGACGCCTAGCAGAATCAGCGACCCGATGATGGCTTGCGGGATGACTTTGCGCGGATTGCGCGCTTCTTCAGCTACAGCCGCCGCGCCTTCCCAACCCGTGAACGCGAAAATCGACAAGACCACCGCCAGGAAAAACCCGTGTGAACTGGTGCTGTTGGCGGGATTGAACCCCTCCAGCGACACTCCGCCTTCACCCGGAGACATCAACCCGCCCACCGCCAGCGCAGCGATGATCAACATTTCCACCACCGACAGCACAGTCAGCATCTTTCCAGAAGTCTTGATGCCCTTGTAGGCGATGAAGCCCACGATCAGCAAGATGGCGCCCGCGATGTACTGCCACGGAATATTTATTCCGTAGTTCTTGCTGATTTCAGTTTGCAAAACGTACCCGGTGAAGGCGGCCAGTCCACCCGGAATCAGCGCCACAATCCAGGAATAGAGCCAACCAACCATGAAGCCAGCGCTCGGGCCGACCGTGGCGCTGACGTAGGTGTAGAAACCGCCTGCGGAGGGAAAGTGCTTGCCCAATTGCGCGAGGGACACGGCAACAATTAAGCCAATGATAAAGGCCGCGATATACGCCGAAGGTGCGCCGAGACCCGCTTGCTGGGTATTGAACGCAATGGTCGTCAGCACACCGACTGCGGGGGCGATCTGGGCAATACTTTGCATCAGCACCGTGACCAGGCCGACAGAGTTACTTTGCAAACCGGTGGCCGGCACCGCGTGGGGGTGATCGTCGTTCATCGATATCTCCTCATCTTATTGTGGTACGAGGAGCGGTAGTGCGCACCGGGCCTCTGAGGTTACGAGTATCGATGCGCGATAACGTGCAGTCAATACCCTATATCGCGTATTTTTAAGGCGGGTTGCGCATGACTGCTCGCGTTAATAGGTTAAATATGTGCATTGACTGCGCGATATCGTGCATATAGCATTAAAAAACACGCACATTGACCTCGGAGTTTCCTGATGCCTTTTCCTGCCAGTCCTTATGAACTCGACATTAACGACCAGATTGCCGCTCTGGACGATCAGTTGGCTTACAAGTTGCCCGCTGCCCTTGCTGAATTGGACCTGGCAGCCTACGACCGAATCATTCTCACGGGCATGGGGTCTTCCGATTACACCGCACTGCCGATTGAACGCGACCTTGCTGCGCGTGGCTATCCGGTCTGGCGCATCGACGCGGGCCGTTTGCTGGATTTCCCACAGCTGATTACTTCCAGCACTCTTTTATGGGCGACTTCGCAGTCGGGCATGAGCGGCGAAATTGTCACGCTACTGTCGCAGTTGACCGGGGCGAAACGGCCGAAGACCATCATTGGCGTCACCAACGCTGAAAGCAGTACGTTGGCCCAGGTTTGCGATATTTTGGTGGCGCTCAAATCCGGGAGTGAGGCTACTGTCAGTTCGAAAAGCTACGTCAACACTCTGGTAGCGCAATACCGTATCTCTCTGGCGTTGCGGGGCGAAAGTGAAACGCAGTTACTGGAAACGCTGAGCGTTTTTCGGGAGCATATGGCGAGCCTGATCAAAAACCGTCAGGGCGTTCAACAGCTGACCGACGAAGCCTTCGACAATGCCGAGCCACGCATTGCGTTGGTGGGTATTGGTGCTGACGGTGCCACGGCGATGACGGGCGCGTTGATTCTCAAGGAAGCGTGCAAAGTCATGGCCGAGGGGTATCTGGGTGGAGAGTTTCGCCACGGACCACTGGAAACCTCGGGCCCCGGAATGATCGCGTTACTGATCGGCGACGGTACTGACAGCACTCTTGAAACCCTCGCTCAGGACCTGCTCGCCAACGGTACGACAGTGGTGACGATCGGACCAAAGGCTTACGCTCAGAGCCAACTGTTGGCCACTGGCGGGCATGAGGAAATTATCCGCCTTATCGCCGGGATTCTTTATGTCCAGCACTTTACAGTGACCTTCGCGAGAGCCCGGGGACTGGTGCCAGGCGAATTTCTCTATGGCAATAAAATCACGGTGAAACTATGAGTGGGGCAGGTGATGGAGGCGTTCGGGCCGGTGTTGACATCGGCGGCACCGGCATTCGCGTGGTCGTCCTCGAGGATCGTCGTGAAATCGCTGCTGTCACGCTGCCCACGTCGTCTTTCGAACGCTTCGAGCGTCAGCATCGAGCGTTGGAACTGGCTCGTAGCATCCGTGCACTCGTCCCGGACGACAAAACGCTGTTGTCGTTGGGGATCGGTGCCAGCGGGCCGGTAGATACCGTTGCGGGGGTCATTGAAAACCCCTGCACGCTACCGACCTTCTCCGCTTTGCCACTGGTTGCTCAGTTGTCGGCGCAACTTCAGGTGCCGGTCCGTATCGACAATGATGCGGTAACTGCCGCCCTGGGGGAGTTTCATCTCGGGGCCGGTATTGCCAGCCGCAGAATGCTCGCCGTCACGCTCGGGACGGGTGTTGGCGTGGCGTTGCTAATCGATGGCCAGCCATTGCGGACGGCAACCGGTGCGCACCCGGAGGGCGGGCATATTCCTGTCGGCTACACGGACACGCCTTGCTACTGTGGCTTGTCTGGTTGCTGGGAAACCCTGGCTTCACGCACTTGGTTGCAGGCAGAGCTGGCGCGACTCTTACCCGAGGTCGCCTATGAACAACATGACCTGGATTTCTATCGTGACCTCTGCCGGCGCGATTCCCGAATTGCCCGGCTGTTTGAACGATACGGACATCAGGTCGGTCGGGGACTTGGTGCGTTGATGTCGCTCTACGGGCCTGATCTAACCGTGCTGAGCGGCAGTGCGGCGCAGCTTTTTCCGTTATACGAAGACGCGGTTCAGGTTTCGTTGAGGCGTTCAAAAGGTTTCGAATTGAGCACACGTATTGTGGTTTCAGCGTTGGGTGATGGAGCGGGCGCCATCGGCGCGGCACTGCTTTCCTAATGGTCAGGTACTTTGCGTTCAAGGGGTGAAATAGCTACTCTTTGCACGCAATCGTGCAATTCCTTTCAGTAGATGAGCAAATAATGACAGCGTCCGAACGGCGGCTCCAGATCGTGGAACTCATTAAAGAACGTGGCTACTTCAATGCCGCAGAGTTATCCGAAATGTTCTCGGTCGACAGTTCCACCATCCGCCGGGACCTGTCATTCCTGGAGAACAACGGCAAACTGATTCGTACCCACGGCGGCGTGCTCCCTTCCCAGGACGCCCATCAAGGCGATACGCCGTACAACGTACGGCGCAACATGCATGAACAAGGTAAAGCCGCTATTGCCCTGGCCGCGCTGGACTATATCGAGGACGGTCAATCTATCATTCTCGACAATGGTTCAACGGTGTTTCAGTTAGCGCTGGCCTTGAAGGCGCGCAAGAACATTACGGTCATTACCAATGATTTGATGATCGCAATGCAACTCTCCCAACACCCGAGCATTACGTTGCATGTCGCGGGTGGCATGATGCTCAACAACGTCTTCACGTTGGTGGGGCCCGACACCGTTCAGAAGTTCGAAAACATCCACACCGATTGGGCTTTCCTGGGGGCCGAAGGCGTGCACCCCGAAAGTGGTATCACCAACATCAACACGGTCGAAATTCCGATCAAGCAAGCGATGATTGCCTCTGCGAATCAGACCATCGTCTTGGCCGACAGCTCGAAGCTCGGATACAAAGCTTTTTCACATGTTTGCAGCCTCGATGCCATCACCAAAGTCATTACGGATGATCAGCACATCATCAAGCATCGGCAGACTTATGCCGACAAGCTTGAGGTTGTATCCGTCCGCTAGGTCACGGGTGGAATGACCTCCTGGCAGATTATCTAAACCTGACGCAGAAAATGCCAAGGGCAGGCGAAGGCGTTGTTTCAAAATGGTGTGCAGTAAAAAGCCCCGCCCCCTTTGGGGGGGCGGGGCTTTATGCATTTCAGTGTCTCGTCCTGAAGCTAGAGTTCATTGCACCTAGCGAACGCCCGCACCCGCCATGGATTCAGGCACCCACTGCGCCGTCGATAGCGCCTCGGTATAGTGAATACCGCCATGAGGGCCGACCACGCCATTGATGTTGTAGGTGCCGCGCGACAGATCGTATGTCATGAACGGGGTGGCATCCGGGACCTGCTCGTCATAGCTCTGGCTGAGAAACGCGAAGGAGCCTCGGAAAAGCTGGCCACTTGTGTCGTACTGATCGGAAGCCACTGCGGCCCAGGTGTCTTCGTCCAGGTAAAAGCGGCGTTTCTGGTAGATGTGCGTTGCACCGGCCTTGAGGTTGCCCTCGACGACGTAGACGCGGTGTTTTTCCCAGCGTACGAAGTCCGGGGAAATGAAGTTTGGGGTGGTCAGCGACTTGGCATCCCGGGCATAGGTCAGTTTGTAGGTGTTATAGGGCACGATCATTTCTTGCTTGCCCACCAGCGTCCAGTCGTACAGTTCGAGTGCACGGGCGGTACCGGGGTTCGGAGTGTCGTAGGCCAGGATAGAAATCTGTTTGACCCGGCGCTGGGCCGGCATGTACTGCCAGGCACGGCCAGGACGCTGCAGCGGGTTGGTGGCGTTCTTGAGCATGATCGACTCGCCGGCGCGCCGCGCAGGTCCGGTATAGGCCAGTTTCAACTGGTAGTAGAGGTCGGAGTTGCTGATGGGCTTCGTCAGGTTCTCGTAAATCGGGAAGGAGACGAATGCCTCGCCGGTGACCGCCAGGCTCGCCACACCCGCCGAGTCGACGTTCCAGGAGTCGTACTTGGAACGGATGTTGACGCCCTGATAGCGCAGCAGGAAATTCCACATCGCCTCGGCACCCGATTTCGGGATTGGGAACGGCACGCCGGGCAATACATTGTCGAAGGCTATTCCGCCGTTTAGGGACGTGGCGCCAGTGGCGTTCTTGCGGCTGTTTTCCAGTACCGCCTGCGGCAGCGAGGCGGTGCGGTGGGTCGGGTACACGTCGATGCGGTATTCGGGGTGGCGCTTGGCCAATTCGACGGTGGTGGCCGTCAGCATGCCTTTGTACTGCTCAACGTTCTTGCCATTGATCACCAGCAGTGGTTTCTCGCCCGCATAGGGATCCGGGCGCATGCTGTCACCGGCCTTGAAACTGGCTGGGGCAGTGGTCAGACCGCCGCTATAAGGCGGGATGGAACCATCGGCATTACCGGCCTTTTCCGCGCCTACCATTGTCAGGCTGGTACCCAGTTGGGCGGCTTCCTGACTCGATACATAGGCCTGTGCATCGATGGCCAGGGCCATGAGCAGAGAAGTAGACAGTAAACTTTTCACGAATTTCATATTGTTGTTCTCCTGCCTGGCGTACCAGGCAACTCGTGACGCAGGTGCGCCTTGTGAGCGACCAGACTGGCTCAATCGCCAGATGCTTTTTTATAGCTCCCATTAAAAAGCCCCCGAATCGGGGGCGCATGTCATTTGACGACATTCGCTTGGCTTTTCATGACAGAGCCAACATGTTCCGCGGGCATGGCGGCTGTGATTGGTTCAGTCAGGGCCGGCAGCGCCTTGTCGGTCATGACCGGCACAGCACCCACCTGCACAAATCTTCTAAACGTGCTTTTCCAAAGCGCGGTAATTTGGTCGTCCACACAGTTCAAAGCTGAATCATTACCTCTGGAGCCTTGCGTGGATAAACGCAACTGGATTGAGCTGTCCCAGGATGCCGATACCGGGATTGAATCGATTCGTGCCCATTTTCAGGGACATGCCTACGATCCGCACTGGCATGACAGTTATCTGGTGGGGGTCACCGAGCAGGGCGTGCAGCAGTTCAATTGCCGGCGCGTTCGCCACCTCAGTACGCCGGGCAAAGTATTCATGCTGGAGCCTGGAGAGATTCACGATGGACATGCGCCGACCGAGGAGGGGTTTACCTATTCCATGCTCTACCTCGATCCGCACTGGCTGGAACGGGAGTTGCTCGCGTTGTTTGAACACGCGCCGACCAACAGTCAACCGGGTTTTTCCGACACCCTGAGCCAGGATCCGGGCCTGGCCACTGCCATTTATCGAGCCTTCCATGCGCTTCATGAGAGTGACTTGCGCATCGTGCGCCAGAGTGCCATCGACGCCTTGTTGGGTTCGCTCACTTGCCACCTTGATTGGCGCAAGCGTCAAACCTTTGATCCACGCCTGCCGTTGGTGGCCCAGGTTGCGCGTGACTATCTGCATACCCATGCCTACGAGGACATCGGACTGGATGATCTGGCCCAGGCCTGTGGCGTTGATCGCTTTCGTCTGACGCGAGCCTTCAAGGCTGCCTTTGGGCTGGCGCCTCATGCTTATTTGATCCAGCTGCGACTGGCCAAGGCACGGCAGCTGCTGGCGCGGGGCGAGTCGCCGGCACAGGTGGCCAGTGCTCTCGGGTTCGCCGATCAAAGCCATATGGGGCGCTGGTTTCGCCGTGCCTACCAGCTCACACCCGCGGATTACCGCAAGCGCTGCTCAAACCTTCCAGACTGAATCCCGCTGACACGCGACCATGGTTTCCTGTTTGATCAAGGAGTCCATGCCATGTCCTTTTCGCTGTTCTTTTCTGCCCCTTCGATGCGCCTTCAGGGAGTCTGAGCCATGGAATCGTTGCTGCCGTTCCTGCTGTTTGCGTTCGTTGCCTCGATTACCCCGGGACCGACCAATATTCTGGTGTTGAGTCACAGTTCGCGGTGGGGGCTGGGTGCCACACTGCCCATCATTTTTGGCGCATGCGCGGCGGCGGCACTGATTGTGTTTGCAGTCGGGCTCGGCGTGGGCGAAACTCTGCTTCGTTTTCCCCGTCTGCAGAAGGCAATGGCCTGGGCCGGTGTGCTTTGGTTGAGTTGGCTGGCCTGGCAGATCTTTCAAAGCGCACCGCCATCCCTGGACCCGGCTACCTCACGCGACGAGGGTCTCAGCGTGGTCGGCGCGGCCACCCTGCAATTGGTCAACCCCAAGGTCTGGATGATGGCGGTGGCAGTGGTGAGCGTATTTGTCGGTGGCGGCGACAAGACCCTGCGGCTGGTGGTGTTGTCGCTGGTGTTTCTGTTGGTCTCCTTGCCGTGCATGACCCTGTGGGCGGTGCTCGGCGTGGGCAGTGCTCGGGTTTTTGGTTCGCCACAGGCGTTCAAACGCATGAACCATGCACTGGCTTTTTTGCTACTGGTGTCGGCCTGGTTGACCGTTTTGATGTAGATCGAGCATTGCCTGGACTGGGTGCTTTAATCAGCCGCTGGACCTTGACGCGCTATTGTTAGATACAGCCATCAGCAGCCTTGGAATAAGGGAAAGCCTGTTGGGCACAGAGCCCCGCTCCGAGTCAGAGGAAGCCTGGATGCATCAAGCCCATCTGCGCGGCGAACCAAGAATCTGCTGCTACGCTCAGGTCATCCGCAGTAGTCGCGATATCAATCTCAAGCCCGCGTCCTTTCTGCTTTCAATATCAGTGGAAACAACTAGCCCTCCAAGACTCGGCGGTCGCTCATTGAGTGGCTGAAATAGTACAAGGGAGAAGGAGGCCAGCGTTGTGGTTGAATAACCTGCGGCGCGAGCCCGGAGCAATCGATATGAGTCTTGCCGGAAAGTCGGTCCTGTTTGTTTACTACACCTACAGCCAGCAGACGCGGCTGGTGGTCGAGGTCATGGCAGATGCTCTGCGCGAACGAGGCTGCGAGGTGCGACTGGCCAGGCTAGAGTTCACGGACCCCCAGTACGCGGGCCGGTTCTCCAGCTTTCCTCTGCGCCATGCGTACCGCGACATTTTCGGTATGGTCCTGCCGCAACTGCGGGGTGTGACCGGCCAGATTGTTATCCCGGACGAAGCTCGCGACAGCCACTACGATCTGGTCTGCATCGCATCGCCGACCTGGTGGCTGCACCCCTGCATGCCGATTCGATCATTTCTCGAATCCGACCTCGCCGGGACACTGCTTTCCGGAAAGCCCTTTGCCGCCGTTGCAGTGGCCCACCGCTATTGGCGTGACGACTTGAAAATCCTGAAACAGCTCGGTGTCAAACGTGGCGGCCAATACGTGGATGGCAGCCACTTCACGGCTGGCGGTGGTCCAGTTGATTCGATGCTGGCGCTGTTCAGCTTTCTCTCGACGGGTGTCACCAAGGATCGCTACCTGGGAATCAAGATTCCGCCAGCCACTCTGCCGCCCAGCTATGTCGGGCAGGCGCAGGCATTCGCGAATGGTCTGGTAGATCGGATCGCCGAGGCGAGCATCGTATGATCACCCCGAATGCCAGAAGAAGATGGCGACGCATTTGGTTGTCATTGAAACTTTCGGCAGCTGTTGGACTTGCGTGAACATTTCCATTCAGGCGTCTGTGCTGTTTGCATCGGCCGGTTGAATCCATCGCCCAAAGCTGCCTGTCAGGACCGAGACCCTTGACGCTCTGGATGTCATGGATGAGTGACAGCCTCCATTCCGTCGCCCCGCGTGCCCATCAGGCTTTTGGCGGCTACAATGCGCACCTCGACCGTGATAACCAGATAAAAAATATGTCTCTGCCCAAACATCACCTGGAACTGCTCAGCCCCGCCCGTGACGTCAGCATCGCTCGCGAAGCCATCCTGCATGGCGCCGACGCCGTGTACATCGGTGGCCCGAGCTTCGGCGCCCGCCACAACGCCTGCAACGAAGTCAGCGATATTGCCCGACTCGTGGAGTTCGCCCGTCGCTACCACGCCCGAGTGTTCACCACGATCAACACGATTCTGCATGACAACGAACTGGAGCCGGCGCGCAAGCTGATCCATCAGCTGTACGATGCTGGTGTCGACGCGTTGATCGTTCAGGATCTGGGCGTGATGGAGCTGGATATCCCGCCGATCGAGCTGCACGCCAGCACCCAGACCGACATCCGCACACTGGCGCGGGCAAAGTTTCTGGACCAGGCGGGTTTCTCCCAACTGGTACTGGCTCGCGAGCTGAATCTGCAAGAGATTCGCGCCATCGCCGACGAGACCGATGCGGCGATCGAGTTCTTCATCCACGGCGCGTTGTGTGTGGCGTTCTCCGGGCAGTGCAATATTTCCCACGCACAGAACGGTCGTAGCGCCAACCGTGGCGATTGCTCCCAGGCCTGTCGTTTGCCTTATACCCTCAAGGACGACCAGGGCCGGGTAGTCGCCTACGAAAAACACCTGCTGTCGATGAAAGACAACAACCAAAGCGCCAACATCCGCGCGTTGGTCGAAGCGGGCGTTCGCTCGTTCAAGATCGAAGGGCGCTACAAGGACATGGGCTATGTGAAGAACATCACGGCCTATTACCGTCAGCGTCTGGACGACGTGCTTGAAGATCGTCCGGATCTGGCTCGGGCATCCAGCGGCCGCACCGCACACTTCTTCGTGCCCGACCCGGACAAGACCTTCCACCGTGGCAGCACCGACTATTTCGTCAG
>Ga0247818_10002396_pt1 | contig 12143 bp, 8 predicted proteins | sample 13C_Glucose_Day1_FD_192424 | JGI IMG/M metagenome (GOLD analysis project Ga0247818, IMG submission 192424) | Soil microbial communities from agricultural site in Penn Yan, New York, United States - 13C_Glucose_Day1 | ecosystem: Environmental > Terrestrial > Soil > Agricultural land | place: USA...
AGCACATATGTTCAAGTGGTGTGCCCGCATTTGGCTCGACAACACCTTCCTCTTGAAAACAGTCGACCACATCCTGTTCAAGCGCCCCTGTTTCCCGCCCGGTCATGCTGTCCACGATGATGAGTTCTCCCGAAATCTGATTAGGAGAACTCATCATCAGCACAAGCAACCGATCCGGCTACTGGCGGAAATACCAGTTGCCTCGTCTATCCTTACACCTTCACCGGTGGCTCATCGCTCGGTGGGTCACCTACGGTCGGCGGCACCGTCGGCTTGATCGGCACCGCGTCCGGGTCTTCTTCCGGCACGGGCGGCGGCAAACTGGGGTCGTCGATGTTTGGGTCGGGGGTTTCCGGTGGAATGGGAATGTTCATCGTCTGACCTCGCGTGGCTGGAATGAAGGAGTGCTGAAGGCTCTGACCGCTGGCAATTGCCATTCGCTCATTTTTTTGAAGCCCACGCCTGTGCCCGGCCCTGAACCCTCACCGCCAACAGCCTGACGGAGCAAGATCAATACCACTAAGCCAATGCCGTCTGGGCACAACAGAGGCGTAACTGCTAAGCGAGCTATGGGCCGAGCATGATGCTCGGCTTATAGGGTAATTATGGCATTGTAGTTCGGGGTCTTGATTCCGACGGTCGTCGCGCACTTAACCTATTTAATGTGTCGCCGCTAACATCACATTTTCGTAGTCTTTCACTCTCTTGCGGGCTTCATAATAGTCAGTCAAGGATAGTTTAAAGTCTCCAGGGTGGTTGTTTGATAAACTTCTTGCAAGTCGGTCAAGGTAAAGTATTGTCAAAGAAGTTTGCCGGCCATCATGGCGATAGCTTATATTGCGCGTATTGCGCGGCATCATGATATTCTCGGTTTGTTCAATGAATCCCACATCAGTCATGTTGCGTGCCCAAATACGCACTGGGTCGTTCAGTTTAAGGTGACCTGTTCCCTTTCCAAGAACGTTGGGAGGTAAATGTTTGACCCTGTCGGTGACTCCGGTCGGGTCGCGAGAATAGTCCTTCATCAGTCTAGAGACGGCGTCTACTTGTATGTTACGGTCCCTGTGAAAGTCTGTATTTGCCGCTTTGTAGGCGCCTTTACTTGCAGGTTTCATAGCCCACTTCAGACCTCTTTGGAGGATCCCGGCTATGAAAATAATTGCGGAGGTTCCATGTGGGTCGATACGGTTAACCGGGTCCCCATTGCAGTATGCATAGGCATTAATTCCGCCACGCCCAAATGGGCTGAGGAAGTCCGGACTAGTGAACCTTGGCAGTGCAGGGCTGTACATGCGATAGCCTTGCCCTAGGTGGTAGCCATGTGTATGAATATCGAAGTATGCTCCGTTGAAACCAGATGTGTAGGGTCCCTGTATCAGCATCTTGGTGTAACCGTAAGCATTGTAATTCATATGGCTGGTAGCAGTAGTGTTGGCGGTTGTTTGCATGGGATTGCCTGCGTCGTATGTGCGGCGTTTGCAAATGAATGCTTTGGTTGATGTGCCAGGCCGCTGTTCATCGGTTTGAAGCCATCGTTTTTATACAATCTATTCTGGTTTACATTATTGGTGCTGATGCAGTGCACTGCTGTGAGCGTGCTTCTCAGCCCCTGATCATGACTATGTATGAAGATAGCTGCGCAGTTCAACTAGCAGAATTATCAGGTGGAGTGGTCTACCCTTAAGCCTTCACCGGTGGCTCCTGGCTCGGCGGGTCGTCCACCGTCGGCGGCACCGTCGGCTTGTTCGGCACCTCGTCCGGCTCTTCTTTCTGCACGGGCGGCGGCAAGCTGGGGTCGTCGATGTTGGGATCGGGGGTTTCCGGTGGAATGGGAATGTTCATGGCCTGACCTCGCGTGGGTGGAATGAAGAGGTGCTGACCGCTGGCAGCTGCCGTTCGCTGTTTTTTTTGAACCCCACGTCTGTGCCCGGCTCTGAATCCTTACCGCCAATGCCACCAGGGAGCCAGGACCGATGTCGCGTAACGAGCCCTTCGAAAGCGTACCGATGGCGAATGATCACCCCGACCAGGCCATCAGCCTGGCCCAGGCGCTGCTGGCGCCGCGCATCGTGATCGAAGACTGCAGCCCCGTGCTCGACGGCGGCACCTTCGCCGCCAAGGCCATCAGCGGCCAGCCGGTCGCGGTCAGCAGCAAGGTCTACAGCGACGGCCATGACCGCCTGGCGGTGATGCTCAACTGGCGTCAGGCCAACAGCCGGCGCTGGCATTGCGTGCCGATGCAATCGGCGGGCAACGACCTGTGGCTGGCCGAATTCACCCCTGCCGAGCTGGGCCCGCACCTGTTCAGCATCGAGGCCTGGGTCGACCCGTTCGCCACCTATAGCCATGACCTGGAGAAAAAGTACAACGCCGGTGTCGAGGTAAAACTGGAACTGGAAGAGGGCCGCTTGATGCTGGGCAAAGGCATCGAGCTGTGCAGCGGTGCCGTGCGCGATGAGCTCGAAGCGCTACAGCAGCGCCTGGCGGCGCTGGATACCGACGGGCAGGTGGCACTGTTGCTGGGCCCGGACGTTGCGCACCTGATGAGCGAAGCGGGGCACCGCAGTTACCTGGCCCGCAGCCGCGAGTTCCCCGTCGATGTCGACCGCCCGGCCGCGCAGTTCGCCAGTTGGTATGAGCTGTTCCCGCGCTCGATCACCGATGACCCGCAGCGCCACGGCACATTCAATGACGTGCACCAGCGCCTGCCTATGATCCGTGACATGGGCTTCGATGTGCTGTACTTCCCGCCCATCCACCCCATCGGCACGCAGCACCGCAAGGGCCGCAACAACGCCCTCAAGGCCGAGCCCGGCGACCCTGGTAGCCCGTACGCTATCGGCAGTGCCGAAGGCGGCCATGACGCCATCCATCCGCAGCTGGGCACGCGGGAAGACTTTCGTCGACTGGTTGCCGCCGCCGCCGAGCATGGCCTTGAAATCGCCCTGGATTTCGCTATCCAGTGCTCGCAGGACCATCCATGGCTCAAAGAGCACCCCGGCTGGTTCAGCTGGCGCCCTGACGGCACCATTCGCTATGCGGAGAACCCACCGAAAAAGTACCAGGACATCGTCAACGTCGATTTCTACGCCCCGGACGCCGTCCCTTCGCTGTGGCTGGCGCTTCGCGACGTGGTGCTCGGCTGGGTAGAGGAGGGCGTGAAGACCTTCCGCGTCGACAACCCGCACACCAAGCCACTGCCGTTCTGGCAATGGATGATCGCCGATGTGCGCGCCCGCTACCCGGATGTGATCTTCCTTGCCGAGGCGTTCACCAAGCCCGCGATGATGGCGCGCCTGGGTAAGGTCGGCTACGCGCAAAGCTATACCTACTTCACCTGGCGGAACACCAAGCAGGAACTGCGCGAATTCTACGAGCAGCTCAACCAGCCGCCGTGGAGCCAGTGCTACCGGCCGAACTTTTTCGTCAACACGCCGGATATCAACCCGTTCTTCCTGCACACCTCCGGTCGCGCCGGCTTCCTCATCCGCGCCGCGCTGGCCACCATGGGTTCGGGCCTGTGGGGCATGTACTCCGGCTTCGAGCTATGCGAAAGCGCGCCGCTGCCGGGCAAGGAGGAATACCTGGATTCGGAGAAATACCAGATCCGCCCGCGCGATTTCACCCAGCCGGGCAACATCATTGCCGAGATCGCCCAGCTCAACCGCATTCGCCGGCAGAACCGCGCCTTGCAAACCCACCTGGGCGTGGCGTTTTTCAACTGCTGGAACGACAACATCCTGTACTTCGCCAAGCGTACGCCAGAGCGCGACAACTACATCCTGGTGGCGATCAGCCTCGACCCGCACAACGCCCAGGAGGCGCATTTCGAGCTTCCGCTGTGGGAGCTGGGCCTGGACGACGACGCCGACACCCAAGGCGAAGACCTGATGAACGGCCACCGCTGGACCTGGCATGGCAAGACCCAGTGGATGCGTATCGAGCCCTGGCATCAGCCATTCGGGATCTGGCGCATCGAAAAAGCCCGTTAACAAGGCTCAGACTGTGCACCTGTAGGAGCGGGTTTACCCGCGAACACCGGCGAAGCCGGTGCCATGCACCGCGGTGTCATCTTCGCGGGTAAACCCGCTCCCACAGGGATCGAGCAAGCTCGGATGTCTGTGCATGCAATTGAAAGGAGTCACCCATGGCCAAGCGTTCACGCCCGGCAGCCTTCATCGATGACCCGCTGTGGTACAAGGACGCCGTCATCTACCAGTTGCACATCAAGTCGTTCTTCGACGCGAACAACGACGGCATCGGTGATTTCGCCGGCCTGATCAGCAAGCTGGACTACATTGCCGAACTGGGCGTCAACACTCTGTGGCTGCTGCCTTTCTACCCTTCGCCAAGGCGCGACGACGGCTACGACATTGCCGAATACAAGGCCGTGCACCCCGACTACGGCAGCATGGCTGACGCCCGCCGCTTCATCGCCGAGGCACACAAGCGCGGCCTGAGGGTAATCACCGAGCTGGTCATCAACCACACCAGCGACCAGCACCCGTGGTTCCAGCGAGCTCGCCATGCCAAGCGTGGCAGCAAGGCGCGGGACTTTTACGTGTGGTCGGATGACGAACAGAAGTACGACGGCACGCGCATCATCTTCCTCGACACCGAAAAGTCCAACTGGACCTGGGACCCGGTCGCCGGCCAGTACTTCTGGCACCGCTTCTACTCGCATCAGCCAGACCTGAACTTCGACAACCCGCAGGTGCTCAATGCGGTGATCAAGGTGATGCGCTTCTGGCTTGACCTGGGCGTCGACGGCCTGCGCCTGGATGCCATCCCCTACCTGATCGAGCGCGACGGCACCAACAACGAAAACCTGCCCGAGACCCACACGGTACTCAAGGCCATTCGCGCTGAAATCGACGCCAACTACCCCGACCGCATGCTGCTGGCCGAGGCCAACCAGTGGCCCGAAGACACCCGCCCATATTTCGGCGAAGGCGAGGGCGACGAATGCCACATGGCCTTCCACTTTCCGTTGATGCCGCGCATGTACATGGCCCTGGCCATGGAGGACCGCTTCCCGATCACCGATATCCTGCGCCAGACGCCGGAAATCCCGGCCAACTGCCAATGGGCAATCTTTCTGCGCAACCACGATGAGCTGACCCTGGAAATGGTCACCGACCGCGAGCGCGACTACCTGTGGAACTACTACGCCGAAGACCGCCGCGCCCGCATCAACCTGGGCATTCGGCGGCGCCTGGCACCGCTGCTGCAGCGTGACCGCCGGCGCATCGAGCTGCTCACCAGCCTGCTGCTGTCGATGCCCGGCACGCCCACCTTGTACTACGGTGACGAGCTGGGCATGGGCGACAACATCTACCTGGGCGACCGGGATGGTGTGCGTACTCCCATGCAATGGTCGCCGGACCGCAACGGTGGTTTCTCCCGTGCCGACCCGCAGCGCCTGGTGCTGCCGCCGATCATGGACCCGCTATACGGCTACCAGACCGTCAACGTAGAAGCGCAGAGCCACGACCCGCACTCATTGCTGAACTGGACCCGGCGCATGCTGGCCGTGCGCAAGCAGCAGAAGGCCTTTGGCCGCGGCACCCTGCGAACCCTTACGCCCAGCAACCGGCGCATCCTCGCGTATATCCGCGAGTACACCGATGCTGATGGCAACACCGAAGTCATCCTGTGCGTGGCCAACGTGTCCCGCGCCGCCCAGGCTGCCGAACTGGAATTGTCACAATACGCCGACAAAGTACCGGTGGAGATGCTCGGCGGCAGCGCCTTCCCGCCCATCGGGCAACTGCCGTTCCTGCTGACCCTGCCACCCTATGCCTTTTACTGGTTCCTGCTGGCCTCCCACGACCGCATGCCCAGCTGGCACATCCAGGCCACCGAGGGGTTACCCGAATTGACTACACTGGTATTGCGCAAGCGCATGGAAGAACTGCTGGAAGCACCCGCCCGCGACACCCTGCAAACCACCATCCTGCCGCAGTACCTGCCCAAGCGGCGCTGGTTCGCCGGCAAGGAAGGGCCTATAGACGAGGTGCGCCTGCGCTACGGCGTGCGCTTCGCTACCGCCACCACGCCCGTGCTGCTCAGCGAAATCGAAGTGCTCAGCGGGGGTGTGGCCAACCACTACCAGCTCCCGTTTGGCCTGCTGCCCGAAGACCAGATCAACACAGCGCTGCCGCAGCAGCTGGCCTTGTCGCGGGTGCGCCGTGCCCATCAGGTAGGCCTGATTACCGATGCCTTCGTGCTCGAACCGTTTATCCGCGCGGTGCTGCACGGCTGCCAGAATGGCCTGCGCCTGCCCTGTGGCAGTGGCGCTGGCGAGCTGCGTTTCGAGTGCACCGGCCTGCTGGCGGCCCTTGGGTTGAACGATGAAAGCGCAGTGCGCTACCTCAGCGCCGAGCAGTCCAACAGCTCGGTGGTGATCGGCGACAGCGTGGTGCTCAAGCTGATCCGCCGGGTCAACCCGGGCGTTCATCCAGAACTGGAAATGAGTGCCTACCTGACCGCCGCCGGCTTTGCCAATATTTCGCCATTGCTGGCCTGGGTCAGTCGGGTGGACGAGCAGAATGCCCCCCACCTGCTGATGATCGCCCAGGGCTACCTGAGCAACCAGGGCGATGCCTGGGCCTGGACCCAGAACACCCTGGAGCGGGCCATCCGCGACCAGATGGCGCCGGCTGGCGGCGAGGCCGAGGTACACACCGATGCCTTGGAGGAGCTCACCGGCTTTGCCGCCTTGCTCGGCCAACGCCTGGGCGAGATGCACCTGCTGCTGGCCGCGCCGACCGACGATGAGGCCTTCCGCCCACGCCCCAGCGATGCTGACGACAGCCAGCGCTGGGGTACGCAGATCAGCGCCGAACTGAACCACGCCCTTGACCTGCTGGCCCAGCACCGTGACGCCCTCGACCCCGACAGCCAGGCCCTGGTCGACGACCTGCAACAGCAGCGCGATGGCCTGGCCCAGCACATCGCCAACCTGGCGGAGCAGGCCGAGGGTGGCCTGCTGATGCGGGTGCACGGCGACCTGCACCTGGGCCAGGTGCTGGTGGTGCAGGGCGATGCGTACCTGATCGATTTCGAGGGCGAACCGTCCCGTCCACTGCAAGAGCGCCGGGCAAAACACAGCCCGTACAAGGATGTCAGCGGCGTGTTGCGCTCCTTCGACTATGCTGCTGCGATGATCCTGCGCAGCGCGTCTGCGGTCGACCTTTCCGGCCCGGCGCAGCAGGCTCGTCAGCGGGTCGCCCGGCAGTACCTGCATCAGTCGCGCCACGCCTTTGTCGAAGCCTATGGCCTGGCCACCGCCGCCATGCCCCATGCCTGGAAAATGGCCGAGGGCGAGCGCGCCGCACTGGAACTGTTCTGCCTGGAAAAAGCCGCCTACGAGATCACATATGAAGCCGAAAACCGTCCGAGCTGGCTGGCCGTGCCTTTGCATGGCTTGCATGGACTGATCAGTACCTGGGGAGAGTCATAGATGAATGCAACCACGCGTGAAAACGGCGGCCTTCGGCAACGGGACCTGGACGCCCTGGCCCGCGCCGAACACGCCGATCCTTTTGCAGTACTTGGCCCCCATGGCGACGGCAAGGGCGGTGTGTTTATCCGCGCCTTTCTGCCCAATGCGCTGAATGCCCGGGTGCTGGCGCGCGATGATGGGCGCGTGCTGGCCGAAATGGTGCAAGGCGCAGTGCCGGGGTTGTTCACCGCGCACCTTGATGATGCACAAGCCTATCTGCTGCAAATCGGCTGGGCCGGTGGCGAGCAAGTCACCGAAGACCCCTACAGCTTTGGCCCGCAACTGGGCGACATGGACTTGCACCTGTTCGCCGAAGGCAACCACCGCGACTTGTCCGGGCGCTTCGGGGCCCAGCCGATCCAGGTCGAGGGCGTCGACGGTGTGTGTTTCTCGGTGTGGGCGCCGAATGCCCGGCGGGTGTCGGTGGTAGGGGATTTCAACAACTGGGACGGCCGCCGCCACCCCATGCGCCTGCGCCACAGCGCCGGGGTGTGGGAGCTGTTCGTGCCGCGCCTGGGCGTGGGCGAAACCTACAAGTTCGAGGTGCTGGGCAAGGACGGGATACTGCCACTCAAAGCAGACCCGCTGGCCCGCGCTACCGAATTGCCGCCGAGCACCGCGTCCAAGGTGGCCGGTGAGCTCAGCCATGCGTGGCAGGACCACGACTGGATGGCACAACGGGCCCAGCGCCATGCCTACAATGCGCCCTTGTCGATCTACGAACTGCACCCAGGGTCATGGCGCTGCGAACTGGACGAGGCAGGCGAAGTCGGCCGCTACTACAACTGGCGCGAACTGGCCGAGCGGCTGGTGCCCTATGTGCAGGAGCTGGGCTTTACCCATATCGAATTGCTGCCGATCATGGAGCACCCGTTCGGCGGCTCCTGGGGCTACCAGCCACTGTCGATGTTCGCGCCCACCTCGCGTTACGGCACTGCCGAGGACTTTGCCGCGTTCATCGATGCCTGCCACCAAGGCGGCATTGGCGTGCTGCTGGATTGGGTGCCGGCGCATTTCCCCACCGACGAACACGGCCTGGCGCGTTTCGATGGCACTGCCCTGTACGAATACGACAACCCCCTGGAGGGCTACCACCAGGACTGGAACACGTTGATCTACAACCTGGGCCGCAACGAAGTGCGCGGCTTCATGATGGCCTCGGCGCTGCACTGGCTGAAGCACTTCCACATCGACGGCCTGCGCGTGGATGCGGTGGCCTCGATGCTGTACCGCGACTATTCGCGCAAGGCCGGCGAATGGGTGCCCAACCGCTACGGCGGGCGCGAGAACCTGGAGGCTATCGACTTCATTCGCCACCTAAACGGCGTGGCTGCCCACGAGGCCCCCGGTGCATTGATCATCGCCGAGGAGTCCACCGCCTGGCCCGGCGTCAGCCAGCCGACCCAGCAGGGCGGCCTGGGCTTTGCCTACAAGTGGAACATGGGCTGGATGCACGACACCCTGCATTACATCCAGAACGACCCGGTGCATCGCAACCACCACCATAACGAGATGAGCTTCGGGCTGATCTACGCCTATTCCGAACACTTCATCCTGCCCATCTCCCACGACGAAGTGGTGCACGGCAAGCACTCGCTGATCGACAAGATGCCCGGCGATCGCTGGCAGAAATTCGCCAACCTGCGCGCCTACCTCACTTTCATGTGGGCGCACCCAGGCAAGAAGTTGCTGTTCATGGGCTGCGAGTTCGGCCAGTGGCGTGAGTGGAACCATGACAGCGAGCTGGACTGGTATCTGCTGCAGTACCCCGAGCACCAAGGCGTGCAGCGCCTGGTGGGCGACCTCAACCGCCTGTACCGCGAAGAGCCGGCGCTGCACGAGCAGGATTGCCAGCCGCAGGGCTTCCAGTGGCTGATCGGTGACGACGCGCAAAACAGCGTGTACGCCTGGCTGCGCTGGAGCAGCAGCGGCGAGCCGGTGTTGGTGGTGGCCAACTTTACCCCGGTACCACGCGAGGGCTACCGCATTGGTGTGCCGTTTGGCGAGCGCTGGCAGGAATTGCTGAACAGCGATGCCGAGCTGTATGCAGGGTCCAACGTTGGCAATTTGGGGGCAGTGGCCAGTGAGGCACTGGCCAGCCATGGGCAGCCATTGTCGCTGGCGCTGAATTTGCCGCCGCTTGGGGTTCTGATAATGAAGCCGGCCTGATAGGTTGCCTGTACTGGCCTCTTCGCAGCACAAGGCTGCTCCTACAGGTGGGCGCATTCCCTTGTAGGAGCAGCCTTGTGCTGCGAAAGGGCCGGGCCTGCCTACCACCGCATCCGCACGCCAAGGCTGCCAATCAGCCCGTTCAGGTCATTGTCATCCACATCGCTGCTGTAATCGGCGCTGACAAACAAGGCTACCGAAGGCGTCACCCGCGCCACCAGCCCCAAGCCCAGTTCCACCGTAGTCGAGTAGCGTGAGCTGGAGATCTTGTCGACCTGGTCCAGCTTCACCTCGTCGGGATTGCTGAAGTCGTACCACACGTTGGTCCGCACATAGGGTTCGATGGGCATGCCGCGCACTTCGTAGCGCCCGGACAATTTCGCACCGACCCGGCCGCTCCAGCTCGGCTGGCTGTCGAAGGCCTGCAGGGTTTCTTCCTGCACCTGGTTGCCGGGGAAGAACTGCTGGTTGATCAACTGTGCCTGGGGTTCGATCACCCAGTTGCCGCCCAGGCGGATCGGGTAGCCGCCTTCCACCGAGAACGTCATCGCATGGCCGCTTTCGTCAAGGCGCTGGCCGCTTTCACCGCGGCCCATTACATCGATGCGTGAGCCCATGGCCACCGCATCCAGGTGCCAGCCCTGTTCATGGGTCATGCTCCAGTACACGCCCAGGCTTTCCCCGCTCAGGTTCACCGCGTGGCGCTGCTTGTCGCCCAACAGCGGGCGCATGCCGTTGAAGCTGCTCTGCAGGTTGTTATGCCCCACGAAAATCCCTGCGCGGTGCACGTTGCCCGCTGCAGTCTCACGCACGAACAGGTCCGGGCCGATTGTCAGTTGCTGGCTGGGGGCCTCCAGTTGGTCTGGGGGTTGCGTGCCACTGCGCGAGGTGGTCGGGAAAAACTGTGCCCACTGGCTGGCGATCAGGTCCGGTGCTGTCTGCCCGTGGCGCGCGCTCATGGTTTGCGAAAACGCACTCAGGGTGCCGATGCTCAAGCCACTGGCGCTGACCGGGTCGAGCGACATCTGCGGCATTGCAGGCTGTTGCAGAAAACCGGGCGAGGTGGGGTCACCCTGCAGTTCGTACGCGAAAGTTTCCACCGGGGTTGCCAGAAGCAGCGACGTGGAAACCGCGTAGAAAATGCTGTCGAAGCGCAAGGGGTTCGAGGTGCTTTTCATGGCGGATCTCCTGTTGTTTTTGTGGGGTACAGCCCGAGGACCTGGCCTGTTGTCACGAGCTGTACGGCAAAAACAGTGGGCGACCCAAACCAGCACGCCAGCCTTTGCAAGCGCGCACGAGGGCGCGAGCTAGAGGCCCGGCGCGAGATCTTTACTGCTTGGTAATGTTCAGCTAAGGAGAGGACGCCGCTTGCGTCAAGAAAGCGTGAAAGAACTGTTCAGGTTGTGTAATTTCTCTCAAGCACTTGATTTCTCGAGAAAAACGCCAGGGTATAGCGAGGTTCGCTATTTCCCGCTTCGTGGCTATGAAGAATGATTGCTAGAGCCTGACCTCCACCGCCAATGGCAAGTGATCTGACAGGTGCGACCAAGGTTTGTGCCCCAGAATCCGCGGCCCATGGCTTTCGGCGTTGCGCAGGTAGATGCGGTCCAGGGGCAACAGCGGCAGGCGGGCAGGGTAGGTGCGGGCGAGGTGGCCGTGGTGGCGCTCGAACGCTTCGTGCAGGTCAGGCTGCAGGCCGAGGGTGCGGTTGCCGCGGCTTTTCCAGTCGTTGAAGTCGCCGGCAATGATCACCGGTGCGTCGGCGGGCAATGACTCGAGCAATTTGCGCAGCAGTTGCAGTTGCTTCTGCCGGTGGCTTTCCAGCAATGACAGGTGCACACAGATGGCATGCACCTGATGCTTGCCGGGTACGTCGAGGATGCAGTGCAACAGGCCACGGCGTTCGGGGCCGGTGATCGACACGTCGAGGTTGCGGTGTTCGATGATCGGGTACTTGGACAGCAGCGCATTGCCGTGGTGGCCGTCGGGATAGACCGCATTGCGGCCGTAGGCAAAGTCGCTCCACATACTGTCGGCGAGGAATTCGTACTGCGAGGTCTGCGGCCAGCCCGGGTAGCGCGCGGCGTGGCGGTCGTGGCTGCCAAGCACTTCCTGGAGGAAGACGATGTCGGCCTGGGTGCTGCGCACCGCCTCGCGCAGTTCCGGCAGGATGAAGCGCCGGTTGAAGGCGGTGAAGCCCTTATGGGTGTTCACCGTCAGTACCCGCAGCCGCTTCACGGCCGCGGCCTGGTTGACGCTGGCGAAACCATTACTGCCGGCTTCGTGGCTCACAATTCCTCCTCGATCGCAGGTGCATGTGTGTCGCCTGTTCCGGCCCTATCGCCGGCAAGCCAGCTCCCACAGGTTCTGCACCGCCTGATGGCCTGCACCATACCTGTGGGAGCTGGCTTGCCGGCGATAGGGCCGGTGCAGCCAACCGGTACACAAACAGGCTGATGGCCTGCAC
>Ga0247818_10002397_pt1 | contig 12140 bp, 10 predicted proteins | sample 13C_Glucose_Day1_FD_192424 | JGI IMG/M metagenome (GOLD analysis project Ga0247818, IMG submission 192424) | Soil microbial communities from agricultural site in Penn Yan, New York, United States - 13C_Glucose_Day1 | ecosystem: Environmental > Terrestrial > Soil > Agricultural land | place...
TCGCCGGGGAGCTGGGCTACGACAGCCCGAGCGCGTTCACGACCATGTTCAAGAAACAGTTCGGCAAGACGCCGAGTGATTTTTTCAAGTGATGGCGACCGTCCGTGGGACGGCCGCTTGGCGCCGGGATCGGGTCAGGATCCTTGCGGCGTTTCACCCCGCGCCAGACGGGCATTGATGTCTTCGATCACTGCCGGCAGATCGACGATGGTGTCGATCAAATAGTGTGCTCGGGAGCCTTCGAACATCTTGACGATACGTGCCCGCTCGCTGTCGAGCCGGTCAGAAGGCAGGGCCTTGAATTGATCGTAGGTCAAGCCCAGCGCATTGCCGGAGCAGGTCAGCGCGACCGTCCACATCCCGGCGGCCCGGCCTTCTAGAATGCCAGGCCAGGTGTCGTCGACCTTCACGCACGCGGCCACATCGCTGATCCCCAAGGCAATTACGTTGGCCAAGGCCTGGGCCGGGTAGGGGCGGCCGTTCGGCACTTCGTCGGTGGCGACGACGTGGTCGGCGACGTAGCCGTTATGCCGCGCCAGTTCCACCACTTTCTCCATGACAACGGCCGGGTAACCGGAGCAGGAACCGATCTTCAGGCCTTTGTCGCGCAACGCGTCGATGGCGTTCAAGGCACCAGGAATCAGTGCCGAGTGCAGGGCAATTTTCTCGATCTGCAGCGGCATGAATCGTTCATACAGTGCGGTGACATCGTCATCGGTTGGCAGGCGATCAAAGGCTGCGCGGTAGCGTTCGGCAATTTGCGGCTGATTGCACAGGGTGCGGATGTGGTCCCACTTGCCCATGCCCATTGGCCCCCGCGCTTCTTCCAGGGAAACCGCGACGCCGAACTCGGCAAACGCTTCGACGAAAATCTGCGTCGGGGCAAAGGAGCCGAAATCGACGACGGTGCCGGCCCAGTCCAGGACCACGGCTTGCAGTTGGGTCGGTTGTTGGTAATTCATGGTGATTCTCCATTTTTTGTTGTGGGCAGGCCGTCCCTCTCGAGATCGAGAAGTAGGCCTATGGATTGCTCAAGGGTGAGGCGAAATCAGGTGGCCGGTGTGGGGCTTGCGTCGAACAGCTCCGCAATCATTGGACGGTTTCGGCGGATACCCAGACAGCACAAGTGGTAGTCGATGGAAAACGGGTGATTGACGAAGGTGATGGGCCGGGTACCCGGTGTTTCGGTGTACTCGACAGCCGAAACGAAACCGATCCCGATGCCTTTGGCGATGGCATGCACAATGGCTTCGCGGCTGTTCAACTGCATGACGCAGTTCAGGGCGACGCCCAGTTGCTTGCAGCTTTCTTCTACCAATTGGCGGGTGCGAGAACTTTTTTCCCGCATGACCCATTTCTCTTCGCTGATCTGCTCGACGTGCACTTCCTTCTGCCGGGCCCAGGGATGGTCCTCGCGCACCACGGCAATGATCGGGTAGCGCCGGTAAAGCTGCGTGTCGAAGCGTTGGTCGAATTCGGACAACGCCAGGATCGCCACATCGATATCGAAGTTGAACAGGCGATCCAGGGTCTCCTTTTCAGGGGAGAACGAGGTTTCCAGTTCGATGTCCGGATGCCGCTGCATCAGCTCGTAGGTCAGGTTCATCGCAATCGGCGGCGAGACGGCGCCGAGGCGCAGCATGCCGGTCTTGCGTTGCTTGAAACTTTGCAGCAATTGCACGGCTTCATCCTCCTGGCCGAACAGGCCCTGGGTGATCGCATAGAGCTGGTGTCCGGCGGCACTCATTTCGATAAAGCGGCCGCGGCGGTGGAACAGTTCCACGGAAAACTTCTTCTCCAGGGCATTGACCTGCTCACTGACCGTGGGCTGGCCGACGCTCAAATACTCGGCGGCGAGGGTGAAGCTGCCGGTCTTCGCCACGGCATGAAATGAACGTAGCCACTTGTGGTACTGGTACATAGACGATCCTGTTCCTGAGCCGCTGCCATTGATTCAATCTGTCCGGCCGGGCAATCAACGCCTGATAAACAGCGCCACCGACGCGCTGCAAAGACAGGCCGCGGTGACCACGATGAAGATCAGCGACGTGTTGCCGGTACTGTCGAGCATACTGCCGATCAGCGGTTCCGCCAGGCCGGCGAACAGATAGGACGAGAAGTTCATCACACCGGTCGCCGTACCCGCGCGTTTGGCACCCACCAGGTCCGGGCATAGCGCCCAGAAGCTGGAGGCGGGGCCGTACACGAAGAAGCCGCAGAGAAACAACGCCACCAGGCCGGTCGCGCTGTGCGGCGCCAGGGTCCACATCCACAAGCTGGTCGCTGCACCGAGGAACATGTAAAGCATGATCGCCAGATAGCGTCTGGAGCCGAACAGTTTGTCCGAGATCCAGCCATTGCTCAGTGCGCCGATGGCCATGCCGACGGGAAGGGCCACGGTGATCCACTTCGGATCGATCATGCTGTCGCCGGTCTTCCAGTTGGCGCCCAGAAAGTGCACCGGCACCCAGACGATCAAACCATAGCGGGCAGCGTTCTGAAACCCGAGGGACACGGCAGCAATGATCAGGCGGAAGTTCTTCAGGACGGCTTTGTAGCGTTGCGCCGACGTTTCGACTTCACCGTGGGCCACCTCGTGATTCTTGTCCTCGGCATTGGCCACGCCCGTGTCGGCAAGCGGTTCGAAACCCAGGTCCTGCGGACGCTCCCGAGCCACGAAGTAGAAGATGATGCCGCCGGCGAGCATGAGTAGCACGGGCAAGCGGAAGATCCAGCGCCATTCCAGGTGCATCACTTCCAGCACGACGATGGAGGTCACGTAAGACAGGACAGAGGCACACCCGGCCGCGAACACATAAAAGCCGTACACCTTGCCGCGTTCACCTGCGCTCCACCAGTTGGAGATCAGTCGACTGCCCGGCGCCCAGCCCAATGCCTGGAAGTAGCCGTTGATGCCCCAAGGCAAAATCAACGCGGCAAAGTTGCTGGCGAAACTCGTCACCCAGTTGGCGCCGCAGGACAGCACTGCGCCCACGGTCATGATGCGTCGGCCACCGAATTTGTCGGCGAGGTTGCCGTTGATGGCCTGGCCAATCGCGTAGGCCCAAAGCATGGCGGCCGATACCCAGCCAAGGTGCTCTTTGGTAAAACCGAACTCGGCCTGGATACCCGGAATGGCGAAACCGAACGTTTGCCGCCCGGTGTAGAAAAACAGATAGCAAAACATCGCTGCCAGCAACATGCGCCACTGGGCGACACGGAACGACGCGGTGTGTACGGCAAGACCTGGCAAGGTTTGGGCACGATTCATGATCTTTTCCTTATTCTTGTTCGGTCCCTCCGTGTGGTAACGGAGGGTGCACTCTTTTTCAGGTGCGGCAGGAAATCGTCGCGGCTCGTAACGCCGCTGGCAGTGTAGTGATTTATGAGCGGTGAAACCTAGGCCGCGCGTGAACCGATGAAGTTCTTGCCGCGGGCACCCTGCAGGGCGAAATCGATCATGGCTTCGGCTTCGTCGGCCGTTACGCCGTAGTCGGCGAACTCGGTTTTGACATCGAGGCTGTGCAGGAAGGCGCGCAACCGGGACTGGGCCTGGTCCAGGTCCGGTCCGAAAACCCGTTGCAGGGTTTTGTCACGCGTTGCGTCGTGGCCCCAGGCAAGGCCCAAAACCAGCGGCAGGGTGAAGGAACACGCAATGCCGTGGGGCAAGCCGTAGCGCAAGGTCATCTCATAGGAAATGGAATGGGCCAGTGCAGTCTTGGTGTTGGAGAACGCCAGCCCGGCCTTGAGTGCCGCCAGGGCCATTCTTGAGCGCAGTTCCTGATTGGACAGGTCCTGCCGCAGCAACGGCAGGCATTCTAGGATGTCTTCGATGGCCGAGATGGCGAAGGTGTCGGAAATCGGGTTGGCGTTAATGTTCCAGATCGATTCCAGCGCATGGGACAGGGCGTCCAGGCCCGTGGAGACGGTGACGCCGCCCGGAACCGTGAGCATCAATTGCGGATCGATGATGGCGACACTTGGCCAGGTGCAGTCCAGGTGCAGCGAGTACTTCTTGTGATTGGCCGCGTCCCAGATCGTCGCCCAGGGCGTGACCTCACTGCCCGTGCCCGCGGTGGTCGGGGCGGCGATCAGCTGTTTACTGCGAACCGGAACGAAGGGTTTGCCGCTTGCCAGCAATGCCAGCAGCTCATCGAAACGACCTGACTCGGTGCCGACAATCAGCGCCTTCGCCGTGTCGATGGCGCTGCCGCCACCGACGGCAATCACGGCGTGGCACTCGCCGGCTTCTTTCCAGAAACGTTCATAGGTCTCACGCAGTTGCGCGACATCGGGATTGGGCTGGACGTCTTCGATCACATAGACCAGTCGGTCGCCCAGTAGCGCTTGAAGGCGATCCACCAGCCCCAGGCCTCGGGCTTCGGGAAAGGTCACAACGGCAACGCTCTGGTTCTCAGTGATGGCGGCAAGCTCTTGCAGGCTGCCCCAGCCGAAACGGGTATCCACTGGATTGTGAAATCGGGCGGTCATGGCGGGTCCTTTGTTTTTGTTGTTGGAAGTGACGCCATGCTCGCGGTCTGCGCACTGCTGCACAAATCGATAATTCGCAGGTTTGAATCGGCTGAGCCGATAACAGCGGGTATGAAGGAAGGCGCTCTCGATCGTTGTAAAGAAACTACCTAGCGCCCTGCGGCAATCACCATGACCGATGGTGGTTGCCTCAATATTTTGCCTGTGGGGTCTGGCATACGCTGTGCGCCAAGGGAGGCCCGCACGGGCTGACAATCGCCGGAGCGTGGTATGCGTTTTTTTGAACTGATCACTTTGACCGTGCGGGTGCGCACGGTGAACGATGCACTGGTGCGCATCGAAACTGCGTTGGCGAAGCCAGAAGTCGGTGGGGCGTTGATGGGCTGCTGGGCGTCGGAGATCGGCCAGTTGAACCAGATCACCGTACTGCGCGGCTATGAAGACGAAAGCCTGCGGCAGGCCGAGCGTGAGCGCTTCCTGTTGGGCGGCGAAGTGTTCGGTGTCGGCGAGCTCATCACCGATCTGCGCATCGAGAATTACACGCTGTTTCCTTTCCTCAAACCCTTGCACGCCGGGCAGCATGGCCCGTTCTACGAAATGCGTGTCTATGACCTGATCAGCAGCGGCCTCAAGCCCACGCTCGACGGTTGGAGCAAAGCCATCGAAGCGCGCACCGCCGAACAGTACTCACCGGTGTATGCGGCGTTTTACGCCACTGATGGTTCGCTGCCACGTTATCTGCATATCTGGCCGTGGGCTACGCTGGAAGAGCGTCTGCAAGTACGGACCCAAGCGGTGGCCGACGGCGTCTGGCCGCCGGAAAACTCCGGTCCGCAATTGCAGGACATGTGTTCGACGATCTATCTGCCGGCGAAATTTTCACCGTTGCAATGATCGGTCAGCCGTTGTCCCGGCCGTGAGCGGCGGCCGCCAGTTGCTCGGTATCGACGCGCACAAATATCGAATCGCCAATGGCGGTCAGCACTTCACCGGCGTAGACCTCGCAGACCACGCGGGTTTTGCGTCCAACCTCGCCTTCGACTTTGGCGCGCAGGGTCAGCGGTAATCCCATGGGCGTCGGTTTGATGAACTTGATGCCCAGGTTACCGGTGACGCAATTGATCCGCGGCAGGCTAGCGGCGTCGCGCTGTTCGGCGCGGTAGTGGTACGCCATCGCCGTCCAGTTGGAGTGGCAGTCGACCAGCATCGCGATTAAACCGCCGTACACCAGGTCCGGCCAGCCGCAATATCGGGCGTCCGGCACGTGCTCGGCCATGACGTGCACGCCGTCTTCGTGCCAGAAGCTCTTGATGTGCAGCCCGTGCGGATTGTCGGGGCCGCAGCCGTAACAAACGCCATCGGGCGCGGCGGTGTCTTGCAGGGAGGTGTCGTGCCGGGACATACCTTGATCATCCTTTGAAATGTGAGCCATCACTTGATGGTTCTACAGTTTCCCTCAAAAACGATCCAGTCTGTAGGGCCCAGTCGCGGGTAATCCTGTAGAGGCTGCGACGCTCCCGGGCAGGGCCAGTTGTGCGATGAGTTCGGCCGTTACTGCGGCCTGCGTCAGCCCCAGATGTTGATGACCGAAAGCAAGCAGGACCTTGCCGTCGCACACCCGGTCGATGATCGGCAGCGAATCCGGCAGCGAAGGGCGGAACCCCATCCACGGCGTTGCGGCTTCGGCATTCAACTCGCGACGGAACAAGCCTTTGCTCAAACGGTGCAGCTGCCAGGCACGCTCCATGCTCGGTGGCTGATCAAGGCCAGCGAACTCGACCGTCCCCGCCAACCTCAAGCCTTCGGCCATGGGCGTCATGATGAACTTGCGCTCCAGCGAGGTCACGGCAAACGGCAACCGTTCAAGCTCGAGGGGCAACATCAGGTGATAGCCGCGCTCGGTGTCCAGCGGGACTTTTTTGCCGGTCAGCGCAGCGGTGAGTTTCGCCGAGTGAGCACCGCAGGCGATCAGGACTTGTCGGCTGGAGACTCGGCCTTGATCGGTGATCAACGAAACGCCGTGTTCAGTGAGCTGTCCGCCATCGACCCGTTGCTTGAGGAACTGCACGCCGCTAGCCTTGGCCGCATTGACCAGTTCGCCAACCACCCGAAACGGGTCGAGGAAATGTCCGGTGCGCGGGAAGAACAATCCGCCCCTAATGCCTTCGCTCAGTTGCGGGGCCGCTTCGCGCACGGCGTTGGCCTGCCAGAAATCGACGGGCACCTGTTGCTGGCGCATGCGTGCCAGCACTGCTTCGATAGCAGGTTGTGAATCGGGCCGTTCGAACACCAGCAGCGAGCCGTCTTCTTTCAGCAGATCAGGGCGGGCGATTCCGCTCAGCAACCGTTGCCAGGCGTCCAGGCTGCTTTCATTCAAAGCGCGGATACCGGCCACGGTGCGCTGGAACGGCGCCGGGCGCAGGTTCAGCAACAGACGCATGAACCAGGGCAGGGCGCGGGGCATGTATTTCCAGTCCAGGCGCAGCGGGCCCATCGGGTCCATGAGCATGGCGGGCAGGCGCTTGAGGATCGACAGGTCGGCGATGGGAAACACCTGCTCGGTGGCCAGGTGCCCGGCGTTGCCAAATGAAGCGCCGCGACCGGGTTCCTGCTGGTCGATGACCACCACTCGATGGCCTTGGCGGGCGAGCTGCAAGGCGCAGGCAACGCCGATGATCCCGGCGCCGACCACGGCAATGTCATGGGCAAAGTGGGGCGAGGAAAGATTCGACATGGCTAGGCTTCTCTCTGGCCGTCGAGTAGGCGCCGCAGTTGCAGCGGATTACCCTGCTGGAGCGCGGCGGGGAGCAAGGCGTCCGGGAAATCCTGATAGCACACCGGGCGCAGGAACCGCAGGATTGCCGCGGTGCCGACCGAGGTGGTACGTGGGTCGGACGTCGCCGGGAACGGCCCGCCATGGACCATGGCATCGCACACTTCGACGCCGGTTGGCCAGCCGTTGACCAGCAAGCGGCCCGCCTTGCGTTCCAGCACCGGCAGCAAGGCCCGAGCGCTGTCCAGATCGGCGTCATCCAGTTGCAGCGTGGCGGTCAACTGGCCTTCGAGGTGCTCGATGACCTGACGCATTTCATTGTCATCGGCGCATTGCACGATCAGCGAAGCGGCGCCGAACATTTCAGCCTGCAACGCGGGGTCCGCGAGAAAATCCTGTGCTCGGCTGACGAACAAATGGGCCTGGCATTGGTTGGGTGTTTCACCCGCCAAACCGACGGCCGCTGCCTGGGCATGCGCATGCTCGACCAGCGAGCCGACGCCGGCCTCGTAGGCACTGAAAATCCCGGGCGTGAGCATGGTTTGCGCGGGGCTGCGACGCACAATGTCGGCTGCTGCGCTGATGAAACGATCGAGGGCAGCGCCTTGGCGGGCGATCACCAGACCAGGGTTGGTGCAGAACTGACCGGCGCCCTGGGTCAGCGATGCGACGAAGCCTTGAGCCAATGCCTCACCGCGAGCTTGCAGGGCGGCCGGGAACAGCAACACCGGATTGATCGAACTCATTTCCGCGTACACCGGGATCGGTTCCGGACGTGCCTGCGCCGCTTGGCACAAGGCGATGCCGCCACTGCGTGAACCCGTAAATCCAACGGCCTTGATGCGCGGGTCAGTGACCAGGGCGATGCCGACTTCGCGACCGGAGCCGAACAGCAGCGAAAACACACCCTCGGGCAGCGCGCACTGTTTCACCGCACGCGCCACCGCACGGCCGACCAGTTCGCTGGTCCCCGGATGAGCGCTGTGCGCCTTGACCACCACCGGGCAACCGGTGGCCAATGCCGAAGCGGTGTCGCCACCGGCGACGGAGAAGGCCAGTGGAAAATTGCTCGCACCGAACACCGCCACCGGGCCCACGGGGATCTGTCGTTGGCGCAGGTCCGGACGGGGCAGGGGTTGACGTTCCGGCAGCGCGTTGTCGACGCGTACATCCAGCCATTCGCCGGCGCGCACGGTGCGGGCAAACAGGCGCAGTTGCTGACAGGTGCGGCCCCGTTCGCCCTGGATGCGCGGACGCGGCAGGCCGGTCTCAGCCACAGCGCGGTCGATCAGTTCATCGCCGAGGGCTTCGATCTCGCTGGCGATGGTTTCGAGGAATTCAGCGCGTGCGTCCAGCGAGGTTGCGCGATAGCCGTCGAAGGCGGCCGATGCCAGGGCACACGCCTGTTCGACGTGCTCGCGGCCACCTCCGAGGTAGGCCGGTTCGAGTGGCAAGCCAGTGGCGGGATTAATGGCCCGGATCGCTTCGCGATGCCCGGTAACGGCTTGCTGACCGATCAGCAGGTTGCCTGTCAGAGTCATGGTGGTTCCTGAAAAAAATAGGTGGGGACGAAAACAAAAGCGGCGCGACCCGGCGCGCCGCCGTGCAAGCCGGGTGAACGTCAGGCGACGTTCTGCTCGGCCGACCAGTGCTCGTACCACTGGCGGAACAGCGCGTACTGGTTCTCGGCGTAACGACGCTGGGCATCGCTGAGCACATCGGTTTCGTTGAAGTGCAGCGCGTATCCCTTGTCGCCGTTGAGCACCATCAGGTGCTTGTAATAAAGCACCAGGTCGCAACCCTCGTCGAAGGACGACAGCACCGCCAGTGCCGATTCCAGCTCGCGGGCCTGACGACGGGCCTTGGCGTCGCCTTTGGCAGCTTGCTTGCTCAATGCCACCAGTTGCAGCACTTCGCGTGGCAGGGCGTTGCCGATGCCGGTGATGGCGCCGGTGGCGTTGCAGTTGACGAAGCCGTGCACCACTTGGGTGTCGACACCGACCATCAGGGTGACGGCGTCATCCTTGGAGGTGATGTGTTCGGCGGCGTAGCGCAGGTCGGCAGCACCGCCGAATTCCTTGAAACCGATCAGGTTCGGGTACTCGCGACGCAGTTCGAAGAACAGGTCGGCACGGGTGGCGAAGCCGTAGTAAGGGCTGTTGTAGATCACGGCGGGCAAGCCCGGTGCGGCTTTCAGAATCGCGGCGAAGTGAGCTTTTTGCGCGGTGGCCGAAGCGCCACGGGACAGCACACGAGGAATGACCATCAGGCCATGGGCGCCGACCTTGGCCGCATGCGCCGCATGGGACACCGCTTCGCGGCTGTTGACCGCACCGGTACCGACGATGGTCGGAATGCCGGCAGCCACCAGACGGGCTACGCCTTCCTGACGCTCGGTTTCGGTGAGCAGCGGCCAGTCACCCATGGAACCGCAATACACGACGGCGCTCATGCCGATGTCGATTAGCTCGCGACCCTTGGCCACCAGTGCGTCGAAGTCCGGCTTGCGGTCGGCGGTGCACGGGGTCATCAGTGCCGGAATGCAGCCAGTAAAAATGTTGTCGCTCATTGTTGTAACTCCTTGAAGCGTTCATACAGATTGATTGAGGAAAGACGCGTAGGGCTCAGATGCCCCACGCAAAGGGATCCTGTTCGTCGATCAGCAACATGGCGTCGGCGGTCATGTAGGCGCGGCCCGTGATGGACGGGATGATGCGTTCGCCGTCCCATTCATAGCTGCCGACGAACTGGCTGCCGGTGATGCTGGCCTGGACCCAGCGCTCACCGACGGCGAGTTTTCCGTCGGCCGCCAGGCAGGCCAGTTTGGCGCTGGTGCCGGTGCCGCAGGGTGAGCGGTCGTAGGCTTTGCCTGGGCACATGACGAAGTTGCGGCTGTCGGCCTGGTCGTCCTCGGCGAACAATTCGACGTGGTCGATCAGCGCGCCGTCTTCGCCGTGGATGCCTTGGGCTTCGAGGGCCTTGAGCATCGCCCAGGTGTACTCGGTCAGGGCGTCGACGTTGTCCATCTGCAACGTTTTGCCGTGGTCGGACACCAGGAAAAACCAGTTGCCGCCCCAGGCGATATCGCCATGGACACGACCATGGCCGGGCACCTCGACCGGCACCTGTTGGCGGTAGCGGTAAGCGGGCACGTTGCGCAGGGTGACGTTGCCGTCCTCATGCAACGTCGCGTTGACCGGGCCGACCGGGGTGTCGATCTTGTGCACGCCGGGCTGGATATGCCCCAGGTAATGCAGCGAGTTGACCAGGCCGATGGTGCCGTGGCCGCACATGCCGAGGTAGCCGGCGTTGTTGAAGAAAATCACGCCGCAGGTGGCATCCGGCGACACCGGTTCGCAGTACAGCGCACCCACCAGCACATCGTTGCCACGAGGTTCCAGCAGGCAGGCGCGACGCCATGGATCATGCTGCTCGCGCAGGGCATCGCGCTTCTCGGCCATGGTCCGGCCGGGCAACTGGGGCAGGCCCGACATCACCAGGCGAGTCGGTTCGCCGCCGGTGTGGGAATCAATGACATGTACTTTTTTCATAAACCTTTCCATTCAGAGGAACACGCAGGCATTGCTGGCCTGAATTTCAGCGAGAGGTCTGGGCGGACACACCGATTGGGCGCTGGCCTGTGGTCGTGCCGGTGTGAACAGGATCGGCTTCGCTTTCACCGTCCTCTTCTTCCAGGCGAACCAGATGCGCCGGCACGCCGGTGGCCGCGCCCCAGTAGTAAATGCCCATCGCACAAGCCGCCACGACCACGGTGTCGAACGGATGGGTGAGCACGCCCATGCCGCCGAAACTGCCGAGCCAGGACAGCACGATGGTCACGGCGTAGAAGCCGATCAGCCATGCCGAAGAGCGCACTTGCTGGGCCAGGCTCAGGTGGTGCGTCGGTACAAAACGTGCGCACAGCAGGTAAATCACGAACATCAGGATTTGCAGGCCGAGTAGCCAGGACACCGTGCCCCAGCCCGACCAGTAGACGATCAGCGCGGCGATGATGAACGACACGGGGCCGAGGACACCCATGTGCTTGACCCTGAATGGGCGCGGCATGTCCGGTGCATTGCGACGCAGGGCGGCAACGGAGACCGGCGCCACGGCATAGCTCAACACCAGCGCGGCGGAGACCACGTTGATCAGGGCTTCCCACGACGGGAAGGGCAGGGTCCAGAACACCGACAAGGCAAAGGTCAGCCACAGCGCCGGCCGCGGAATGCCGGACTTTTCGTCGATACGGGTGAAGATCTTGAAGAAGGTGCCGGTCTGCGCCCAGCCGTAAATCACACGTGGCGTAGCGTTCATGTAGATGTTGCCGCAACCGCTCGGGGAGATCACCGCGTCAGCCACTACCAGATAAGCCAGCCAGCCCACGCCCAATGCCAAGGCGATGTCGCGGTATGGCAGGGCCAGTTCTTTGGCGACGCCGGCCCAGCCGTTGGCGAGCATTTCGGTCGGGACGCCGCCGAGGAAGGCCACTTGCAGCAAGACATAAATCGCGGTGGAGAGCAGCACCGACAGGATCAGTGCAATCGGTATGGTGCGTTGCGGATTCTTCACTTCGCTGGCCACCGAGATGATCGGCGTCAGCCCCAGATAGGCGAAGATAATGCCGCCGGCGGACACCGCCATCTCGACACCGGACAGCCCGAACGGCATGAAGCCCTGGGACTGGAAGTTCTCCGGTTTGAAAAAGGTGAACAGCACGCCGATCACCAGCAACGGCACGATGAACTTGAACATACTGATCAGGTTGTTGGCCTTGGCGAAGGTCTTCACACTGTAGTAGTTGAGCATGAAGAACAGGCACAGCAGGCCGAACTGGATCAGCCAGCCGATCGCCGTTGGATTGCTGGAACCGGCC
>Ga0247818_10002405_pt1 | contig 12124 bp, 6 predicted proteins | sample 13C_Glucose_Day1_FD_192424 | JGI IMG/M metagenome (GOLD analysis project Ga0247818, IMG submission 192424) | Soil microbial communities from agricultural site in Penn Yan, New York, United States - 13C_Glucose_Day1 | ecosystem: Environmental > Terrestrial > Soil > Agricultural land | place: USA...
CTGTGCGGCGGTCCAGGGCTGCCTGCTGGTCGGACAGGTTCTTGGCGGCTTTGTCGAGGTTGGACTTGCGCGTGGCCAAGCTGCCGTCGGTAGCGTTATAGGGGTCGATGGCTTTGTTCATGCGCTCGAAAATACCGTCGGTGCCGGTGAACAGTTCCTGTATTTCCGGGCCGAGTTTCTTGTCATTCATCGCTGCAGTGAACTTGCTGGCGTTGAATTCGAGCGTGCCATCCTTCTGCGTGTTGATACCCAACTGGCTCAGGGTGGTCAGCTTGTCGCCCGCCCCTACCTCAGTCAGCACCTTGCGGATATCCCCCAGCAGCGAGCGGGTGGTCGGGTCGTTGGTGAGCGGGCCGAGCAACAGCTTGTCATCGGCGTCACGGCTGGTCGACGTCAGCGACTTGATCGCATTTTGCAGGGTGTTGTAGGCATCGACAAAGCTCTGGACCGACTTCTTCAGACCGTCGTTGTCCGCCGCCACTGTGACCGCAGTCGGCGTACCACTGGTGGCATCACTGGCTTTGGCGCTGACCCCAGTCAACTCCAGGGTCATGCCACTGATAGCGCTATCGAGCTTGTTGGAGGCGCTCTTGACCTTCAGACCATCGATGGTCAGCTCGGCATCCTGAGCCTTGGCCGAGATGAAACCCGCGCCGGTGCCGGACATCTGCGTGGTACCGTCGATTGCCAACTCAGCAATACCGGTCACGGAAATATCGGTATTGGCACCCGTGGTAGTCGAGCTGAGCACAAGACGGGACCCACCCACCTCGTTGATAATGTTCGCGGAGATGCCGCTGGCGCTCATATCCTTGTTGATCTGGTCGCGTACACTCTGCAGCGTGGCGCCGCTGGCCACATCCAGATCATAGGTCTTGCCGCCCTGGCTGATGGTCAGCTTGCCAGCGCTGATCGCGCTGGTAGCGCCGCCAGCGAACTGCTGGCTGGCTACTTTCGAGCTGGTGGCCAGCTTGTCCACCACAATGTCGTAGCTACCCGCCACGGCGGTATTGCTGGAGATGACCTTGACCACCGACTCATTGGCCGACTTCGCCGTATAGGCATTGAATGAAGGCGCATCTTTGTTGTTGAGCGCCTTCATGGCGTCCTGGTACGCCGTGAGGGCACTGCGCAGCGCGCCAATACCCGAAATCATCGCTGTGTTGTTGCTGGTTTGCCGGTTGATCTGTGCCTGCTTTGCAGCGGTATCAGCACCAACCAGAGCCTTGACCATCGCGCCGATGTCGAGACCAGAACCCAGACCTACGCTGGATGTAATCGGGCTTGCCATGCTGTTGTCCCTCTCGCTAACGCGTCAATCCTGCTCCGCAGAATCGACATGCATCACCTCATTGATGTTCGCCACCAATCATACCTTGGCGTCGAACAGAACACTTTTGACATCGCTCAGGCTGTGGGCGATGCGCAGGGCCTCTTCCGAGGGCAACTGGCGAATCAGCTCACCACTGTCGGTAGCGATGACTTTGACCACTATCTTGCCGGACTCTTCATCCGTGGAAAATTCCAGATTGCGTTGCGACGCCTTCAGGAACTTTTCGATCTCCGAAACGGCATGTTTGACCTTGTCGGCATCCTGCACCGCCTTGTGGTCTTTCTTGTCGTCTTCGGGCTTTACGTTTTCCGTCGACCGGACAACCGGTTTTTCAGCAACCTGCTCGGCCGAGCGTGCGGACGGATAAGACAGGTTCAGCTTGACGTTCATGTCCATGCCCACAACCTCGTAATGAAAAGGCGGGGAAGCGCCTTACCAGCACTTCCCCGCCAGCAACCAGGCAGATTAGCCCAGCAGCTTCAGTACTGCCGATGGCAGCTGGTTGGCCTGGGCCAGAACCGAGGTGGAAGCTTGCTGCAGAGTCTGCTGCTTGGTCAGCTGGGCAGTTTCAGCAGCGAAGTCGGTGTCCTGTACACGGCCACGAGCAGCTTCGGCGTTCTCGTTGATGTTTTGCAGGTTGTTGATGGTGCTGGTCAGACGGTTCTGAGCGGCACCCAGGTCAGCACGGCTGCTGTTGATGGTCTGTAGAGCGGAATCGATGGCAGTGACGGCACCGCTGAAGGCTGCTTCAGCTGCCGCGCTGTCAGCACCAGTAATGGTCTTACCAGACAGTGCGCTCAGGGCACCGGTGGTCATCATAGAGTCGCTCAGGCTGATCTTAATCTGGTTGGCCCCACCAGTATTGGAGCCGACCTGGAAGGTCATTACGCTAGCTGTACCATTGAGCAAGTCTTTGCCGTTCAACTGGGTGCTGCTAGCAATACGATCGATTTCCGCCAGCATCGACTGGAATTCTTTGTTCAGAGCATCGCGGTCTTGCGAACTGTTCGAGTCGTTTCGCGACTGGACGGCCAGTTCACGCATACGCTGCAGAATGTTGGTCTGCTCTTGCATCGCACCTTCAGCGGTTTGAGCGATGGAGATACCGTCGTTGGCGTTTTTGATGGCCATGGTCTGACCACGGATCTGCGAGGTCATGCGGGTAGCGATCTGCAGGCCAGCGGCGTCGTCTTTGGCACTATTGATTTTCAGGCCGGAAGACAGACGGGTCATCGAGGTGCTCAGCGCATCGGAAGCACGGTTCAGGTTCTTCTGAACGCCCAGAGAGGTGGTGTTGGTGTTAACAGTCAAAGCCATGACGAATTCCTCGTTGGATTGTGTACTACGGCTTCCGGCCTTGGCAATTCGCCGGGTGGGGCACAGAGAACCTTCGTATTAGTTATCGTCGTCAGGGCTGTTTGCTTTAGGGATTTTTAGAAAAAAATTGCTGGCATCATGCCAGCCCAATAAAATCAAGGAGTTGACGCCAGAAGACCGACACATCTCTCACGCTGGTTTTACAGCCACCCTCCGTAGACCACTGAAAAACAAACGCCGCCAAGCGGCGGCGTTTCATACGGCAGTGAACGTCAGACGCAGCGCTCGATAATGGCAGAACCCCACGACAGTCCGACACCAAAGCCACTCAGCGCGACGCGCTTATGCTGCGAGCCGAGCACGTGCTTTTCCAGCAGCAAAGGGATGCTCGACGACACGGTATTGCCGGTCTCGACCATGTCCTTGACAAATTTCTGCTTGTGCGCGCCCTCGTCGAAACGCGCTGAAACAGCATCGACGATCGCTGCACTGCCCTGATGCAGGCAATACAAATCGATGTCCTCGGCCACGAGATCACTGGCTTCTAGCAGTTGCTGCAGGTGGGCAGGCACCTTGACCAATGCAAAGTTGTAGACCTGGCGACCATTCATGAAGAACTTGCCGTCAGTGGTGCGCAGATGCTCAGCACCCCCACCGTCGCTGCCAAACAGCGATTTACCCAACTGCCAGGCAGCGCCTTCGCCCATCCAGGTAGCCGTGGCCGCATCACCGAACAGCATGGTGGTATTACGGTCTTCGGGGTCGACGATCTTGGAGTAGGGGTCGGCGGTGATCAGCAGGCCGTTCTTCAGGCCCGCCGCTTCCATGAAACCTTTCATCGCATACAAGCCATAGACATAGCCCGAGCAACCCAGCGAAACATCGAAAGCGGCAACGGCGGTCGATAGGCCCAGCTTGTGCTGAACGATAGCGGCAGTGTGCGGAAGCCCTTCGGCATCACCGTTCTGGGTCACGACGATCACGGCATCGATAGTTGCAGGGTCGAGCGATGGATTGGCAGAGAACAGGTTCTTTGCGGCTTGCACGCACAGGTCGGAGGTTTCCTGAGCGTCATCTTTACGCGGCAGGAAGGTCGAGCCGATCTTGCCAAAGATGAAATCCTGGTCTTTGCCGAATTTTGCGCCTTGGGCGTAGTTGTCTACCCCTTCAGCCGGCACGTAACTGGCGATACTTTTAATGCCAATCATATGGCTTCCCAATTCTGAAAAAGCAAAATGCCTGCTGAGCACCACTAGCGCCTGCCGGGAAGGCACAGCCTCTGGCAACGCGGTTCATTGGCTCAGCCGTTCCCGGTTGTGGCAATCATAACAGTGAAGATGCTTGCCGTGACTTCCGAGTCACGTGCTTTTGTCGAATCGCAGGGAGCGAAGGCAGCGGGCCCTACCGGCACCCAATGCACGGTCAATCTGTGCATTGGGTGTGACGCAAGATCAAGGGGAGCGTTTCAAACCGATCGCCCTTCCTTGTGAACCCCGCGTCAGTTGACGACTGCTCTGAATACATACTGCAACGGCAAGGCATCCTGTACAGCCACTTCCGGATCCATTCCTGCCGCCGCCGCCATGGCATGGATAACCGGGAGATACCGTTCGCGCTGGGGCTCATCGAACACCCGCGGTATGCCCGACTCCACCGTCAAACCTGCCTGCTCGAACATTTCCAACATGGTGGCAAGAGTAAACCAGCGAATATGCGTCCTGTCGAACAGACCCGAGTCTTCGTAGCGGAAGTTCCCGACACTCAGACGAACCTGAACACTCCAATGCTGCGCATTTGGGATGCATGCAACGATACTGGTGCCTGGCGCACTCGCTTCGCGGATCTTGCTCAACAGTTGCCATGGGTCGTACAAATGCTCCAGCACATCGCCAAATACCCAGCAATCGGCAGCAAGGTCCGCGGCCAGCAGGTCCGTAGTCACTGCTTCGATATTCATATCCAGAACACGGTCACAGTGCTCCCTGGCCAGCTCCGCGTAACTGGGCTCGATCTCGATCCCCGTGTAATGCACGCTCGGGTTCAGCTTCTTGTACTCACGGGCAAGCGCACCAGAACTGCAACCAATTTCCACCACACGCCTTGCATTCGCTGGCATCAATTTCAGAAGATCGGGATTGTGATGCTGATGGACCGGCGTTTGGCTCTGCACGCTTTTCTCCTGAGTGTTTTGATCACGCTGTTCGTCGTACTTGTTCAAATAGCGGCGATAACCGTCTCGCCAAGTGGGTGTGCCGAATGCGCCCCCGCTTTCATGCACGACGCTAAGTGGCCATGTCCCCATGCGCAGCCCTTTCGCCTCTGCCTGACGGCAGAAATCCATGTCATAGAAATGGAACTGAAACTGTTCATCGAAACGCACACCGGCCTGCAGCAGCCGCTCGCTATCAGCAGCCAGCAGGAGCCCGTCCAGCAGCTTGCAAGACTGCGGAGCCGGCCCAAAATTCGAGACCGCACAAGGGAAACTGCTGCCATGCCCTACAGCACCGCTCAGGAATCGTTTGTCATCCCAGGTAAACCTATCGTCGACAAATGCCCACGCTGGCTGACCTTCGATACGGCGCGTGTTGCCTGCCAGCCCGATGACATCGAAGGCTTCAACCCCTTCCCTTAATCGATCCCCCCACCAGTAGTCGCACAGGTGGACGTCATCATGCACAAACACCAGGATTGCCGGGGCCTCCTTGGCCTGCTCGATGGCAAGGTTGTAGAGGGTCGACAACCCTTCCTTGTTTTCTGCATGAAGCACCAACTCCACAGGGTTGGATGCTTGATGGATCTGCAAGGACCGCCCTAATGCAGTCTTGGTGGGGAAATCCTCTCGAGACTCACGAGTCCCACAAATAATTCGAATAGGTTTCATGTGGCTATCTGTTAGTGAGTGGTTGATAGGGCATCACGGCAATGGATCACAACGCTGCCAACCAGGACAGTCCTGCACCGGGCATCACCCCTTCGTCGAAAGCGCGCCCAGTGAAAGCCTGCGGCCAACGTTCGCTCAACGCATGGGCGACTTGCCTGTCACAAGCCGACTCATGCTTGACGAGCACCTGAGCCTGTGGCGTCCAGACCACCATCAAGCCTGCTTCCTGCACACGCAGGGCAAGGTCGATATCCCAGCCCAACACACCCTGCAAGCCACCCACTTGCTCGAACAGTTCCTTACCCAACATCAGGCAGTCGCCCGAGACGGCAGAGCAACTACGAACCGATTGCTGCCACAACTGATCAGCACTCAACCATGGCTCATGCACCCTTGGGCCCGCGAGCAGTTGATAGCCTGCATGGGCCAGCGCCTTACCCGAGGCGTACAAGGCCCCCCCGACGACACCCACCTCCGGGCGCTGGACTTCATTGAGAAGGCCTTCAAGCCAAGCCGGGCTCATCACCTCGCCCGCTTCGGAGAATAACACCAGGTACTCGCCCCGAGCCTGGCCCGCGGCCAGGTTCAGCAAGTCGTCACGCGAAGCACCGGGCTTGCCCATAAACAACCGCACTCGACTGCCTGCTCCCTGGAGCGCTTCGCCTTCAGGGCATTCAGCATCACCCGCGCAGGCCACCAACACCTCATAACGCGGATAACGGGTGCGTTGCACAATACTGGTCAAGCATGGCTGGGTCGAAGCAAGTCCGCCTGCGCTGGCGACCAGGATGCTTACCAAGGGGGTAGTACCATGACGGTAATCCATACCCAGGCCCGCCGCCCCCCGCTCACTGACATGGGCACCGTAACCTAACTGCCTGAGGTGCCGCTCCAGAACCGTTACGGCCTCTTTGGCCATGGCTTCTGGTGACTGCTCGCCCAATACCAGGTAGTCATCCAGATGGGCCAGGCTGGTCATACCCTGCGCCTCCACAAGGCGCAACAGCAGGTCAAACTCCAGGGTTTGCCGCTGGCTCTCGCTGTATCCACCCAGTTCAAGTACTGCCTTGCGTCGCATGAGCCAGTGTCGAGACATCAATCCGGGCTGACTGCGTAACACGTTAAGGTCAGCACCTGGGCGCGCCACATTGTGCAGCCGCCCCTGCTCATCGCGCTGTACCTCATGGGCACAAATGGCCTGGCAGGCAGGCGACTGACCCAGCTCCAGCAACAGGTGCAAGAGTCCGCCTGCAAGCAGTTGCTCGCCAGCATGCAACAGCATCAACCACTCGCTTGGCAGTTGGCGAACAATCTGGTTCAGGTGGGCAACCCAGTTATCGGGCGTGACCTGAACGAAATGCAACGTGTCTTGAGGTGTCGTGATCACCGGCGGTTTACCACCCTTGAGCACCCACAGCTTGAAGTTGCGTGCACCACTGGCCAGCACGCTGTCGAAAGTAGCTTGCAGCCCTATATCATCATTGGCCAGGTCCAACACCACGAAAGCGATCTGTGGCGGGGGCGCTTGCTCCAGTTGCTTCAGTACTAGCCGACGAGCATCATCGTCCGGGGTCAAGGTGTCGAGCAGCTCGAGCAACTGTCCTGACGGGGTCACGGCCAGCCCTTGCTCACGAGAAAGTGCCGGAACCTTGGCCAAACGCTGGCGCCAGTCCTGAAGTTCACGCACAGGACGCGCATCGCTGTTTGCGGCAAATGTATCGGCCAAGCGCGAGCACACTTCGCGATTGAACAGGCCTAACGCCAGCGCTTGCCAATAACGCTGCTGCAAACTCTCGGGCGTATCGTTGTCGTGCCTATGCAATAGCTCGCGCTGACGCACCCAGGCGCCTTCCAGGCTGCGGTATTGCTGCGCGCCAGCCGGCCAGGCATGACACAGAAACTCCAGCTCGACCAGGCTATCGAACAAGGCAATGTTGTAATACGGCAACGCTACATACTGTTGTGGTGCGAACACTCGCTCGGGCTCAGCCGTGACACTTTTCCAAGCAGACGTGAATAACAATGGCTGTTCGGATGCGCCGTAGGTATCGCGCACGAAGCGGTTGAGTAAGTCAAAGTCGTCGCTGCAAAGGCCAGCCCCACCCGAATCCCATTCACGCAGCGTGCGTAGCGCCATTGTTAGACGCTCCTCCAACTGGGCCGCAGACAATGGGCATACCGCATACTCACTCACCACATCGGTTTGCTCGAGGCGCTCGATCTCGCCATGCGACAGCAGCGCATAGGACAACGCCACACGCCAAGTCGGGAAATCCACCGCCTCCGGCAGAAGGGGCAAAACAGCCTTCAGGGTCGAGACCCGCAATACGGCACGCCAAGCGTGCTGGGCAGCTTCGGCATACCGTTGCAAACGGCCACGGGCGTTCTGCTCGACCGAAGGCAACAGCGCCGAACCGACCTTGTGATAAGTCAACTCGCAATTGCCTGCGGTATAACCCAACGAATACCCTTGCGCACCGATCGCTTGGGAAGCAGTCTGCAGGTGGGCAGCTGTACTGTCCAAAGCCATCGGCAGGATGAAGTCAGCATCCAGGCTCAACACCACCAAGGGCGTAGTCACTTGATGCAATGCCTGTAACAACCGCTCTCGGCACACCTCACCGGCACTTTCGGCTTGCAATGGCTCCAGCGCCATACAGGGCACGCCCGCCTGGCTGTAGTAGTAATGCGCGCGTGCACGGGTGTCGGCTTGTTCGTGACCAAGCAGAAGGACGGTTACATCACTGCGTGTCCCGGTAGTGATTACGCTCATAAAGCACCTGTTCGAAGGATGGTTCAGCGCCTGAGCCCGCCAGGCGCCAGAGTTCAGTCAGCAAGCCAGGCATTGGCCCAATGCTGCAGATGGCGTGGCGCTAATACGTAGTCACGCAATACCGCTTCGCGAAGCTCATCTCCCTGACGGAAGCTGGCGCCGGGATCAGCAAGGTGCATACGAATGGCATCCAGCCACAACTCAGTTGTGTTGGCACGGACCCGAGTGCATGGCAGGTAGCCGTCGTAAGCTTTGGTGTCAGTGCAGATCACCGGATAGCCACAAACGCCGTACTCCAGAAGCCGTAAATTGCTCTTACAGTCGTTGAACAGGTTTTGTTCAAGAGGTGCGAGTGCGAGGTCGAGATTAAGGCTAGCCAGCTTGCGCGGATACTGAGCCATGGGGACACCCTTATGGAACTCCTTGATATAGGGACGCAGTATTTCCGGACACATTCCAAAAAACACCCAGTCAACCTCATCCGCAAGCGCTCGGACAACACCCAGCATCAGTTCCAGATCACCACGATGGCTCGTGCCACCTGCCCAGCCCACCCTCGGCCTTTCGCTTGTCTGCCGCTGGCTGGATAGGTCTGTCCACAAAGAAGCAGCCAACATGTTTGGAACGACGCGGATATCGTGATGCAAATGCGACAAGGCGTCTGCCAATGGCTCAGTCGACACGACCAGCCGATCGCACAACCCAATCGCCTGCCCTAACAATTCACCGACATTTTTTGGCCAATTTCGAACATGGTCATTTTTTTCAGACGGTTCGATCACATAATCGTCAATTTCAAATATTCGCCGAGCGCTGGAATATTTCTTGATTTCAGCGATTTCTTTGATGCTCTCGGCGGAGTAGCGCAATTGCAAGATCATCGCGTCGGGCTTCTCCCGCTCAGCCGAGATAGGTTCTGATATCTGGTAACTGATCCGCCCCTGAATCCAGCCGGCTTGCTCCAACTCTAGGAACGGCTGAATAACCCGATAATGCCCGATCGCGGTCGTATTGAAAGGCAACGCTAGAACTGACGGCATCGCGCGAGCGATAAAAGGGTCCCAAGCATTGCGCAGCCCCGGCTCAAGCCTGAAGCCCTGCCTGAGGCTCAGATTCTTGTTGTAGGCCGGGTCATTGGCAATACTGGCCAGCCAGCGTTCATAAAAGACCTGTTGGCCAGTAACCTCATTGTCTAAAGCGTGCGCCGACATCCGGGCCACTTTCGAAAACGGCGTCCAGACCACTAGATAACCTGCTTCATGCACCCTCAGGCAGAGATCTGCATCGAGCCAGCTTTGCTGTAAAGCTGGCGTATCCAAACCTTCCATTTCATTGAACACTTCACGCCGAACCAACAGGCAATCCAGGCTCAGCGCACTCCAGTTCTGCACCAGGCTCGACCGCCCCAGGTAACTCTCGGCATCTGCCGCGTTACCCGCAAATGGATTACCCGCAAGGCCGTAGAGGCCCAGGACCAGTGCGCTGGGCGCAACGGTGCCATCGCGGGCATAGAGTTTGGGTCCGACTACTCCCACCTCCGGGCGCTGGGCCTGGCTCATCAACTCATGTAGCCATTGTGTGTCAAATAACGCACACCCGACATCAAGCAACAAAAGATAGTCACCGTGAGCCTGTTCACTGCCGAGGTTCAGGCTTGCCGCCCTTCCCTTTCCCTCCACCTCAAGCACACGCAACTGGTCACTGCCTATCCCCTTCATCGCAGTCAGCCAGTCACGCACCTCGGTAGGCTCATCACCGTTGGCGATCAACAACACCTCATAGTTGCTGTAATGGGTGTATTCAAACAGCGATTCGACGCAACGGCGCAAAGTGAGCAGATCGCTGCCGGCTTGAATCAGGATAGAAACACTGGCTGCATGCGCATGCTGATAATGCACGCGGGTTGCCATGCTATCGGCAACAGCTTCTACTTCAGCCGCCACCCCCATACGCTTCAAGTGCGCACGCACAACACTTGCGGCATGGGTTTGTACCGCAGGATCATTCATCCAGTCAGCATATGTACTCTGACTCTGCACCAGCAATTCGGGGATATGCCCGATCGCTTGCAAACCATGGGTTTCGACCAGCCGCCAAAGCGCATCATGTGGCGACAGGCTACCGAAATGCATGTCAAAACCACCAATGGCACGCACCGCCTCACATTTGAACGCCAATTGGCGGCCCACATAGGGCAAGCTGCGCATCAGATCCAGATTGAAATCGGGCTTGAAGATCGGATGACTCGATTCACGTCCATTATAAGCGCCTTCATCGCTATACAGACACAAGCTGCCGGCATTCAATGCCATACGTTCGGCCATGATCACCAATGCGTGGGGATGCAGGCGATCCCCCGCACGCAACAGAACGATCCAGTCAGCCGAGGCATCTACCAACCGAGCATTGACATCGTCGAAGCTATTGCCATAGCTAATATGGAACTGCTCCCACGAGACCATCGACAAGGGCACTTCGCAGGTGCCTAGGATTTGAATACCGCAGACGGTATAAGACTGTGCAGCCAGGCTATCGAGCGTGGCACGGAGGGCAAGCTCTTCGCCGTCATCACAGAACACCACAGGCATGATACGAGGCCGGCTTGGCCACTGTTCGATACGCTTGGGCAATAGGCGCTGCTGCCCCTCAGACAGTGAGCAAGATTCCAGCCACTCAGCGTACAACTCTGCAAAGCTGAGACTTTGAGTACCCACCTGCTGCTCGAAAAAAGCGATTTGCCGGCTAGTGAAGTTACGCATGTCCATCTCTTGCCACACGTCATCGGCGCCACCGCTGTAGGATGGGATCGGCAAATAACGCACCCACCCTTCAGCGGGCGCCTGCTCCCCGGTTCGACCGGCCAGCATCTGCTGCAACCACTCGGACTCGACCTTGGCCGCCTCAGTCATCGCCACGTGATGGCTAAGCCTTCCGGCATGAATCCGCTCAACGCTCAACACTTGCTCAAGGCTGGCCAGGTGCCCACGACGCAGCAAACAAATGTACAAGGCCATGTCCAGACGCGAACAAAATCCCTGCCCCTCCTGCACCAGCGTCTCCAGATACTCCCTAACCTGAACACGACGGAAAAGCGCATGGCTGATGCCACCAAACAGGTTGAATGTGCTATCGGCAATGCAGGCCAACAGATCTGTACCGTAGAGCACGGCAGTGGTCGGGGCAACCAATGCATTGAGCGCCCTGGACGGTAACAAAATATCATCAGCATCGCAGACCAACCGCTGGCTGATCACCATGCTCACCTGTTCATGATCACAAAGCACTTTCGCCTGATGGCTAATGCACTGGGTCATCAAAAGGTCGTCATCACAGAGGAACTTGACTAGTTCCCCTGAGGCGTGGTCAAGGCATGCCTGCATGTTGCGGGCGAACCCGAGGCGCCTTGGATTACGTACATAACGCAGTAGCGCTGTCGAAGTCTTGTGCAGTTCGTCACAAATCGTCTCAATCTCTCGCCCAGGACTATCGTCGCAAACGACGACTTCCAGATGCGGGTAGTCCTGACTGAGCGCGCTGCTCAGCGTACGACGGAAAAACTCCGGGTTGAACGCTAGGATAGCGATAGAGACGAGGGGTTGTGCACTCACGTGTTGCTCACTTAGCGATAATACATTCAATGCCACGAGGGACGTCGAAGCGGCACTCTGCGGAGAGGCGACCCAGCATGCTCAAGCCTCGATCAGATGTAGTTGACCAACGACAACCCTGCGACCTTGGCATAGGCCTGCAGCGAAGCCTGCAGCATGTTCGTCTGCATCTGCAGGCGCAGCATCACTTCAGCCGGATCGCTTTCGCGGAT
>Ga0247818_10002407_pt1 | contig 12118 bp, 9 predicted proteins | sample 13C_Glucose_Day1_FD_192424 | JGI IMG/M metagenome (GOLD analysis project Ga0247818, IMG submission 192424) | Soil microbial communities from agricultural site in Penn Yan, New York, United States - 13C_Glucose_Day1 | ecosystem: Environmental > Terrestrial > Soil > Agricultural land | place: USA...
CGGCCCCGGAGCGCGCGTCTCGCGCACCCCGGGGCCGTGGTCGGAATCAGAAGAACCGGATAAAGGGATGAAGAGGTAAGAGGTCGGGCCGACTACTTCTTGCCGCTGTCCTTGCCGCCCTTGCCCTTGTCCTTGTCGCCACCGGCGCCCATGGACTCGTAGATCTCCTTGCACATGGGACAGACCGGGTACTTCTTCGGGTCACGCCCCGGGACCCAGACCTTGCCGCACAGCGCCACCACGGGAGTGCCCTCCAGGGCGCTCGCCATGATCTTGTCCTTCTGGACGTAATGGGCGTAGCGCTCGTGGTCACCGTCGCCGTTCGACACCTGCGGCGTCGGCTCTACGAGGGTCCCCGTACCTGCCCCGCGCTCGGGCTCAAGAGTGCTCATAACTGCCAAGCGTACTGAAAGCTCCGCGCATCAGTTCAGCGAAGGGTCGTCCGGATACGTCGCGATCATGGCCAGTTCGCTGCGCTGCCGCCGGAGAACCGCGCGCCAGAGGTTCTCCGGGTGCGGGGACGACACGTCGCCCGGCTCCGACTCGACCACGTACCAGGCTCCGTCCGTCAGCTCCGACTCCAGCTGACCGGGCCCCCAGCCCGCGTATCCGGCGAAGATCCGCAGCGAACCGAGCTCCGCGGCCAGCAGCTCCGGCGGGGCGTCCAGGTCCACCAGGCAGATCGCCCCGTGCACCCGCCGCCAGCCGAGGGGCACCGCTCCGCCGCCCGGGCGGATCCCGGAACCCCCCGGGACCCCCTCGTCCCCGGGGATGAGGGCGACGCCGAGCGCGGAGTCGAGCGACACCGGGCCACCCTGGAAGACCACGTCCGGCTGGCCGGCCAGGCCCGCCCAGGACTCCAGGATGTCCCCCACGACGACCGGGGTCGGGCGGTTCAGGACCACGCCCAGCGAGCCCTCCTCGTCGTGGTCGAGGAGCAGCACCACCGCGCGGTCGAAATTCGGGTCCGCCAGGGCGGGTGCGGCCACGAGCAGCCGTCCTGTGAGCGAGGACACCTCCGTCATGGCACAGATGATCCCGCATCTTCGCCCTCCGCGGGGGTCAAGTGGCCCGCCCGGTCCCGGCAGGCGTCCGTCCGCAGCTCAGGGCGCACGGACGCGGCACGGGCGCACCGGGAGCGCACGTTCGCGGGGCTGCCGGACGGGCCTTGCGGATGGTGACCCTCCGCAAGGCACCGCGAGCAGAACGTGTTGTGGCGGATTCATGACGTTCGTATACCCCCCGGCGCCTTACGGAAGGGGGGCTGAGGCCCATTACCCTTTTGATGGCCCCCTGCCCGACCACTCCGGAACGCGAGATACATGACCGGCACAGACGATGTCCTGCTTGTCCACGGCGGCACCCCGCTGGAGGGCGAGATCCGCGTCCGAGGCGCCAAGAACCTGGTGCCGAAGGCAATGGTCGCCGCGCTGCTCGGCAGCGGGCCCAGCCGGCTCCGCAACGTGCCCGACATCCGCGATGTGCGGGTGGTCCGGGGACTGCTGCAGCTGCACGGCGTGACCGTCCGGCCCGGTGACGAGCCGGGCGAACTCATCCTCGACCCGTCGCACGTCGAGAGCGCGAACGTCGCCGACATCGACGCCCACGCGGGCTCGTCGCGCATCCCGATCCTCTTCTGCGGCCCCCTGCTGCACCGCCTCGGCCACGCCTTCATCCCGGGCCTGGGCGGCTGCGACATCGGCGGCCGGCCGATCGACTTCCACTTCGAGGTGCTCCGCCAGTTCGGCGCGACCATCGAGAAGCGGGCGGACGGCCAGTACCTGGAGGCCCCGCAGCGGCTCCGGGGCACGAAGATCCGCCTCCCGTACCCGTCGGTCGGCTCCACCGAGCAGGTGCTGCTGACCGCCGTCCTCGCCGAGGGCGTCACCGAGCTGTCCAACGCGGCCGTCGAGCCGGAGATCGAGGACCTCATCTGCGTACTGCAGAAGATGGGCGCGATCATCTCCATGGACACCGACCGGACCATCCGGATCACGGGTGTCGACAGGCTCGACGGTTACACCCATCGGGCGATCCCGGACCGTCTGGAGGCCGCCTCCTGGGCGTCCGCGGCCCTGGCGACCGAGGGCAACATCTACGTGCGCGGCGCCCAGCAGCGCTCGATGATGACCTTCCTGAACACCTTCCGCCGTGTCGGGGGCGCCTTCGAGATCGACGACGAGGGCATCCGCTTCTGGCACCCGGGCGGCGCGCTGAACGCCATCGCGCTGGAGACGGACGTGCACCCCGGCTTCCAGACCGACTGGCAGCAGCCGCTGGTGGTGGCCCTGACGCAGGCGGCCGGACTGTCGATCGTCCACGAGACGGTCTACGAGTCCCGGCTCGGCTTCACCTCGGCGCTGAACCAGATGGGTGCGCACATCCAGCTCTACCGGGAGTGCCTCGGCGGCTCCGACTGCCGCTTCGGGCAGCGGAACTTCCTGCACTCGGCGGTCGTGTCCGGGCCCACGAAGCTCCAGGGCGCGGATCTGGTCATCCCGGACCTGCGCGGCGGGTTCTCGTACCTGATCGCCGCCCTGGCGGCCCAGGGGACGTCCCGGGTCCACGGGATCGACCTGATCAACCGCGGCTACGAGAACTTCATGGACAAGCTCGAGAAGCTCGGCGCCAAGGTCGAACTCCCCGGCGGGTCACTCGTCTGACGCACCGCCCGGCGCGCTCCGGCGCGCGCACAGTGCTGCCGCACACAGCATTGCGCACCCGCACCACCACAGTCCGCCGCCCCGGCCCCGCGAGGGACCGGGGCGGCGGGCTTTTCCGTACCGTCGGGCGCCCGTCAGCCGCTTGTCACCTGAACAGGCGCCACAGAACGCCCGTACAGAGCCGAACGGGGCGTACGGGCCTCCCCGGGTCCACCGGAAGGTGCCGGGGCGCCGCAGCCCGCCCCACAGCGCCCGCACGGGCGTCGTGCGTCCGGGACGCGGCTCCCCGGACGGCCCTGGACATGCCGAAGGGCGGCCGTCCCGGTCGGGACGGCCGCCCTTCTTGCTGCCTGGGGGCCTTACTTGCCCTTGGCGGCTTCCTTGAGCTTCGAGCCCGCGGAGACCTTCACGCTGTAGCCGGCCGGGATGTTGATCGGGTCGCCGGTCTGCGGGTTACGAGCGGTGCGAGCGGCACGGTGGGTGCGCTCGAAGGTCAGGAAGCCGGGGATGGTGACCTTCTCGTCGCCCTTGGCGACGACCTCGCCGACGGTCTCGGCGAGGGCGGCCAGCACGGCGTCGGCGTCCTTGCGGGTCACCTCGGCGCGGTCGGCCAGCGCGGCCACCAGCTCACTGCGGTTCATGTTGTTACTCCCGTGTTCTTCTTGCCTGTGAGGCGTGAGATCGAAGCCGATGCTGCCAGGGGCCTCGGACAGTCCCCGGAACCGGGGTCTGCCTCTCGTGGATCCCTCGCGCCCTGGGGGTTCCCCCCTGGACGAAGTCCTCGGGGGAGCATCCTGCCCCCACCAGCGGCGGGAACGCCAATCCGGCACCCTCTGGGGTCACACGAAAAGCGCCGGATCCCCCTGGTGGTGACGTAGCGTCGACTCCCCGCAAACGGTGCGGAGCCGAAAAGCCACCCTAAAGGCGGGTTTACGGCTCCGCGAATCGCGACACGCTCGGTTACCGTCCACCGGGGGACGCCGAAGGCCCCGGGGGAGGGGTCAGGCGCCCGCGCCCGCGGCCTTCGCCGCGGTCCGGACGGCGCCGGCGACGGCGCCCGCGACCTTGTCGTTGAAGACCGACGGGATGATGTAGTTCGGGTTCAGCTCGTCCTCGGTGACGACGTCCGCGAGGGCGCTGGCGGCCGCGAGCATCATCTCGGTGTTCACCGTGCGGGACTGCGCGTCGAGCAGACCGCGGAAGACGCCGGGGAAGACCAGGACGTTGTTGATCTGGTTCGGGAAGTCCGAGCGGCCGGTGGCGACCACGGCGGCGGTCTGCCGGGCGGCGGCCGGGTCGACCTCCGGGTCGGGGTTCGCGAGCGCGAACACGATGGAGTCCTCGGCCATCGCGGCCACGTCCTCCGCGCCCAGCAGGTTCGGGGCCGACACGCCGATGAAGACGTCGGCGCCGACGACCGCCTGCTTGAGGGTGCCGGTGACGCCCTCCGGGTTGGTGTTGTCCGCGATCCAGCGCAGCGGCGAGTCGGCCGGGGCCTCCACCAGGTCCTCGCGGCCGGCGTGCACGACGCCGTGGATGTCGGCGACGACCGCGTGCTTCACGCCCGCGGCGAGCAGCAGCTTGAGGATCGCCGTACCGGCCGCGCCGGCGCCGGACATGACGACCCGTACGTCCCCGATGCCCTTGCCGACGACGCGCAGCGCGTTGGTGAGGGCGGCGAGCACGACGATGGCGGTGCCGTGCTGGTCGTCGTGGAAGACCGGGATGTCCAGGGCCTCGCGGAGCCGGGCCTCGATCTCGAAGCAGCGGGGCGCGGAGATGTCCTCCAGGTTGATGCCCGCGAAGCCGGGGGCGATGGCCTTCACGATCTCGACGATCGCGTCGGTGTCCTGGGTGTCGAGGCAGATCGGCCAGGCGTCGATGCCGGCGAAGCGCTTGAAGAGGGCGGCCTTGCCCTCCATGACGGGCATGGCGGCCAGCGGGCCGATGTTGCCGAGGCCGAGGACGGCGGAGCCGTCGGTGACGACCGCGACCGTGTTGCGCTTGATGGTGAGGCGGCGGGCGTCCTCGGGGTTCTCGGCGATCGCCATGCACACGCGGGCCACGCCCGGGGTGTAGATCATCGAGAGGTCGTCACGGTTCCGGATGGGGTGCTTGGACGCCATCTCGATCTTGCCGCCGAGGTGCATCAGGAACGTGCGGTCCGAGACCTTGCCGAGGACGACGCCCTCGATGTCCCGCAGCCGCTCGACGATCTCGTCGGCGTGCGCGGTGGACGTCGCGGCGACGGTGACGTCGATCCGGAGCTTCTCGTGGCCCGACGCGGTGACGTCGAGGCCGGTGACGGAACCTCCGTGGGACTCGACCGCCGCGGTGAGCTGCGAGACCGCGGTGCCGCTCGCGGGCACCTCCAGCCGGACCGTCATCGAGTACGAGACGCTGGGCGCCGTTGCCATGGCCGGGTTCCTCTGCTTTCCCTAGCTTCGTTGCTACGCCGCCCCGGCTGGTTGCCTGGCGGCGCCCTCCGATGGTCGCACCTACCTGCCGGTAGCAGGTAATGCGGTCATTTTGTTTTCGGAAAGTAGTTTCCACCATACGAGAGTCACGCGAACAACAGAAGAGGCCCCGGTCATCGGAAGACGACCGGGGCCTCAACTTCGTATGTACGTCTAAGTGACACCGACCCGCCATGCTCGCCTCGCGGCAAGTGGTCCCTCTGAGGGACGAAGGTTGGGCCCGGGGGCTTGGATCGAGCCGGTGTCACGACCAGGCTAACAAACCCTCCCCGAAGGTGATTCCCCCGGCGCGTGTTGACCTGAAATCGCCACCGCGCGCCAGGGTCGTCCCTCCCGCCTCAGTCCCGCAGGAGGTCCGGCACCCCCGCCGCGTCCGGCAGGTCCCGCTCCCCCGCGAGCACGGTCAGCGCCTGCGTCGAACGGGTGAGGGCCACGTACAGCACCCGCAGCCCGGCCGGGGACTCGTCGGCGATCTCGGCCGGGGAGACGACCAGGGTGGCGTCGTACTCCAGCCCCTTCGCCTCCAGCGAGCCGAGCGCCACCACCCGGTCGCCCAGGCCGTCGAGCCAGCGGGCCGCCTCCGCGCGCCGGTCCATGGCGACGACCACGCCGACCGTGCCCTCGACCCCGGCGAGCAGCCGCTCGGCCTCGGCCCGCACGGTTTTTGCCAGGTCGCCCCCGGCCACGGCGACGAACCGCGGTTCGACCCCGGTCGAGCGGACCGCCCTCGGGGACTCCTTGCCGGGCATGGCGAGGGCCAGGACCTTGGCCGCCAGCTCGGCGATCTCGGCCGGGTTGCGGTAGTTCACGGTCAGCTCGAAGCGGCGGCGCGGCCGCGAGCCCAGCGCCTCGTCACGGGAGGCGGCGGCCTCGTCCGGGTCGGACCAGGAGGACTGGGCCGGGTCGCCGACGATCGTCCAGGTGGCGTGCCGGCCGCGCCGGCCGACCATCCGCCACTGCATGGGCGTCAGGTCCTGCGCCTCGTCGACGATCACGTGGGCGTACTCGGTGCGTTCGGCCGCGAGCCGCTCGGCCCGCTCCCGCTGGGTCTCCTCGCGGACCGGCATCAGCTCCTCCAGGCCGGTCAGCTGGTCCAGCGGGTCGTACTCCCGCTTCCGCTTCGGCCGGGCGGGGGCGCCGAGCAGGGTGTGCAGCTCGTCGAGGAGGGCGACGTCGTGGACGGAGAGGCCCGGGCGGCGCAGCGAGCGGGCGACCCGGCGGACCTCGCCGGGGTTGAGGATCCGGCGGGCCCAGCGGCCGAGCCGCTTCTCGTCGCCCATGGCGTCCAGGACCCGGCGCGGGGCCAGCTCCGGCCACCAGGCGTCGAGGAAGCCGAGGAAGGAGTCCTCGGTGGACACGTCCTCGTCGAAGGAGGAGCGCAGCTCGGCGGCGAGCTCCGGGTCGCTGTGCCGGCCCGCGGCGCCCGACCGGGCGTAGAGGGCGTCGAGGAGCAGTCGGCGGGCGCGGGGCCGCAGCAGGTTGACGGGGGCGGTGCCGGACAGCACGTTCTGCCGGATCCGCCGCAGCTCGTTCTCCTCCAGCTCCAGGCGGCGGCCGAAGGCGACGACCCGGAGCAGCCGCGGGGTGTCGGGCTGGTCGAGGGCGCCCCGGGCGGCCTTGCGGAGCACGGCGAGCATGCGGGAGGAGCCCTTGATCCGGGAGACGGCGGGCTCGTCGTAGGTGTCGGCCACGCCCCCGGCGGCGTCCTCGGCGAGATCGCCGAGCGCCCGGATGGCGACCTGCCCCTCCTCGCCGAGGGACGGCAGCACGCCCTCGGTGTACGAGACGAGCAGCGGGGTCGGCGAGACGATGAGGATGCCGCCGGCGTACCGCCTGCGGTCCTGGTAGAGCAGGTAGGCGGCCCGGTGCAGCGCCACGGCGGTCTTGCCCGTGCCGGGCCCGCCCTCGACGTAGGTGACCGAGGCGGCGGGGGCGCGGATGACGAGGTCCTGCTCGGCCTGGATGGACGAGACGATGTCGCGCATCGAGTGGCCGCGGGCCTGCCCGAGGGCGGCCATCAGGGCGCCGTCGCCGATGACGGGCAGCTCGGCGCCGTCCAGGGCGGCCTTCAGCTCGGGGCGCATCAGGTCGTCCTCGACGCCGAGGACGCGCCGGCCCTTGGAGCGGATGACGCGGCGGCGCACGACCCGGCCGGGTTCGACGGGGGTGGAGCGGTAGAAGGGCGCGGCGGCCGGCGCGCGCCAGTCGATGACGAGCGGGGAGTAGTCGGCGTCCAGGACGCCGATGCGGCCGATGTGCAGGGTCTCGCCGATGTCGGCGGTGTTGTCGGCCCGGACGGCGTCGTCGGCGGGCTCCACGGACGTGTAGGCGCCGTCGGGGCCCCTGACCCCGTCCTTGCCCTCCAGGAGGTCGATCCGCCCGAACAGGAAGTCCTCGAACTCGTTGTTGAGCCGGTTGAGGTGGACTCCGGCGCGGAAGACCTGGGCGTCGCGCTCGGCGAGGGCGCCGGGCGTGCCGACGTGCCCCTTCTGGGCGGCGTCGTTCATCAGGAACTCCGCCTCGTGGATCTTCTCCTCCAGGCGGCGGTAGACCTGGTCCAGATGTTCCTGCTCGATGCCGATCTCACGGTCTCTGACCGTGTCGACGGCTTCCTGCGCGGCCACTAAGGCCCCCTTCTGACGTGCACTGGGCAGCCGTCAAAGGTACGCCACCGGTGGCTGCCGTGTCAGGCGAGGGGCGGCGCCTGATCGTGCAGGATCCGCTGGAAGAGGTGGTGGTCGCGCCACTCCCCCGCGATGTGGAGGTAGCGCGGGGCCGTCCCGATCCGCTCGAAGCCGCATTTGGCGAGCACGCGTTGGGAGGTGTGGTTGTCGAGGAGGGTGCACGCCTCGATCCGGTGGAGCCCGAGCGTGTCGCGGGAGGCCCGGATCACCTCCTCGGTGAGGGCGGTGGCGAGGCCCCGTCCGCCGTACTCGGGATCCACCCAGTAACCGAGGGCGGCGCTGCGGAACGGCCCGAGCACGATGCCCGAGAGGATCGCGGCCCCGACGATCCGCTCCCCGTCGACGGCGAACCACCGCCGGCCGCCGTCCGCCAGCCGCTCCGCCTGCGCCTCGGCCGTGTAGTACCGCTCGGCCCGGTCCGGTTCCCAGGGGCGCATGTACGCCCGGTTCCGCGCCAGTGCCTGCGCGAGCGCCCCCGCGTCCGTGTCGCGCGCCTCCCTGATGCCCACCCCGTCGTCCATGGTCCGTACGGTACCCGCCGGTTCACGGGGTCCGGGGTTCGTCGGCGAGCGGGTCCAGGGAGAGGCGGTAGCCGCGCTTGACGACCGTCTGGATGAGCTTGGGGGCGCCGAGCGAGGCCCGCAGCCGGGCCATCGCCGTCTCCACCGCGTGCTCGTCCCGCCCGGCCCCGGGCAGCGCCCGCAGCAGGTCGGCCCGCGAGACCACCCACCCCGGCTTCCGGGCCAGGAGGCCGAGGAGGGCCATGCCGGCCGGCGGCACGGGCCGCAGCTCGCCGTCGACGAGCACCGCGTGTCCGCGGATCTCGACGCGGTGGCCGGCGACGGGCAGGGCCAGGGACCGGGCGGGCAGTTCGGTGCACAGCAGCTGCACGAGCGGCCCGAGCCGGAACCGTTCGGGCTGGTGGGTCGGGATGCCCTCGGCCTGGAGCGGCAGCGCCGTCACGGGCCCCACGCACACCGCGAGCACCTCGTGCCGGAGCGCCTCGACGACCCGGTCCCGCACCCCCCGCTCGCCCGCGCGGGCGAACAGCGAGGCCGCCGCCGGCGCGCTGGTGAAGGCGACGGCGTCGACGGCGCCGGACAGGATCGCGTCGACCAGCCGGTCGAGCGGCCCCAGGTCCTCGGGCGGCATCCAGCGGTAGACGGGCACGCCCAGCACCGTCGCCCCCGCGGCGGTGAGCGCCTCGACGAAGCCGGGGAGCGGTTCGCCGTGGAGCTGGAGGGCGATCCGCCGCCCGTCGACGCCCTCGGCGAGGAGCCGGTCGAGGACCTCGGCCATGGACTCGGAGGACGGCGACCAGGACTCGGTGAGCCCGGCCGCCCGGACGGCGCCCTTGACCTTGGGCCCGCGGGCGAGGAGTTCGACCCCGCGGAGCGCGTCCAGGAGCTCGGGGCCGTGCCCCCAGCCCTCGGCCGCCTCGATCCAGCCGCGGAAGCCGATCGCGGTGGTGGCGACGACGACGTCCGGCGTGCTGCCGATGATCTCCTTGGTGGCGGCCAGGAGTTCGGTGTCGTCGGCGAGGGGGACGATCCGCAGCGCGGGGCCGTGCACGACGGCCGCGCCGCGCCGGCGCAGCAGGGCGATGAGTTCGTCCGCGCGCCGGGCCGCGGTGACGCCGACGGTGAAGCCGGCCAGGGGTCCGTGTTCGTGCTGGTCCATGGTCATCGAGGGTGGCGCGGACGCGTGACGGTCGGGGTTCACGCGTATTTCCTGGCCGTTACGGTACGCGCCCGGCACGCCCGCTCACACCTTCGCGTATCCGGGCCGGTTCTCCGGCTCCTCGGCGGTCTCGGCCGTGTCGGGGACGACGGGCGGCCGGCGAAGGTATACCGCCCAGGTGACGGCCATGCAGGCGGCGTAGAAGACGAGGAAGGCGACGAAGGCGCCGGTGCCGCTGCCGACGGTCTGGAAGGACTGCCGGAAGGCGAGGTTGATGCCGAGGCCGCCGAGGCCGCCGACGGCCCCGATGAGGCCCATGGAGGCCCCGGAGAGCCGCCGCCCGTACGCCTCGGCGGGCTCGCCGGCCAGGCCCTTGCCGTAGCCCTGGGCGAGGAAGATCGCCGGGATCATCTTGAAGGTGGAGCCGTTGCCCAGGCCGCTGAGGACGAAGAGGGCGATGAAGCCGACGAGGAAGACGGTGAGGGACTCGATGACCGAGGCCCAGATGACGACGCCGGTGGCCGCGGACATGGCGGCGAAGGTCGCGAGGGTGATGTGGGCGCCGCCGTGCTTGTCGGCGAGGGAGCCGCCGAAGGGCCGGATGAGGGAGCCGAGGAGGGGGCCGATGAAGGTGAGCGAGGCGGCCTGGAGCGGGGTGCGGCCGAACTGCGTCTGGAGGACCAGGCCGAAGGCGAAGCTGTAGCCGATGAAGGAGCCGAAGGTGCCGATGTACAGGAAGGCCATGATCCAGGTGTGGCGGGCCCGGACGGCTTCGCGGAAGGCGCCGGTGTCGTTCCTGACGGGCGTGAGGTTGTCCATGAAGAGCGCCGAGCAGACGGCGGCGAGGACGATCAGCGGCAGGTAGACGCCGAGGACGATCCTCGGGTGCATCGCGCCGGCGGTGCCGATGACGAGGAGGCCGACGAGCTGGACGACGGGGACGCCGATGTTGCCGCCGCCGGCGTTGAGGCCGAGCGCCCAGCCCTTCTTCCGGAGCGGGAAGAAGGCGTTGATGTTGGTCATGGAGGAGGCGAAGTTGCCGCCGCCGACTCCGGTGAGGGCGGCCACCAGGACGAAGGTCGAGTAGGACGTGCCGGGTTCCATCACCGCGTAGGCGACGCCGGTCGGCAGGAGCAGCAGCAGGGCGCTGAAGACCGTCCAGTTGCGCCCGCCGAAGCGGGCGACGACGAAGGTGTACGGGATGCGGATCAGCGCACCGACGAAGGTCGCGGTCGCGATGAGGAAGAACTTGCCGGCGGGGTCGACGCCGTACTGGGGTCCCATGAAGAGGACCATCACGGACCACAGGCTCCAGATGGAGAAGCCGATGTGCTCGGAGAGGACGGAGAAGGCGAGGTTGCGCCGGGCGATCCGCTCGCCCTTCTCCCGCCAGAAGGTCTCGTCCTCCGGCTCCCAGACGTCGATCCAGCGCCCGCCCATCTCGCACCTCCACGGTGTCGGATCCGGTCTCGGATCCTGGTGCATCCGACGCTAGGGAGGGCGCGTTTCAGGACAGTGCCGTGAGGTGACGGCGGCGGAACCTTGCTCTCACCCGGACGCACCGGACCGTGTGAGCGGGACGGGCGGCGGCACCCCCGGCTCGTCGTCCGGCAGCCAGGAGCCGGGCGGGCGGTCCAGCCAGCCCTCGCGCCCGCCGAGTTCGGCGGCGGCCGCGCGCAGGGCGTCGAGGCCGGGATGGCGCAGGCCCCGGCGCCACACCAGGCTGACGGGCGAGAGCGGGACGGGGTCGACCAGGGGCCGCAGGACGCAGCCGGGCATGGGCGGGAAGCCGACGACGGCGAGCACCGGGTGCCGGTGCTTGGCCATGATCCGCTGGAACTCCTCCTTGCCGACGGCGAGCGGCGCGGGCGGCGAGAGGTGGATGCCGCGGCCGGCGAAGAGCCGGACGGCGAGGTCGGTCCACTCCGGGGTGCGGTCGTTCCCCGCGCCCGCGTAGAGGCGTTCGCCGGCGAGCCGGCCGAGCGGCACCTCGGGCAGTCCGGCGAGCGGGTGGTCCTCGGGCAGGATCACCGCCATCGGCTCGTACCGCACGAGGAGCGCGTCGAGCCGGGCCCGCAGCGCGGGCGCGAGTCCGCCGTACCGCCCGAAGGAGACGTCGAGCCGGCCGGCCAGGATCTCCCGCGCGGCTCCGGTGAGCCCGGACTCGAAGCGGGCCATCAGCTCCTGCTCGGGGACGAGCTCGCGGGCGCGGCGCAGGACCCGGTCCTGGACGAGGCCGGGCGTGTTCAGGTCGACGAGGAGGGGCCGCAGCTCGGGGCGGAAGGCGTCGCGGAGCGCGTCGTGGGCGTCGAGGACCCGGCGGGCGTACGGCAGGAGCCGCTCGCCGTCCGGGGTGAGGGCGACCTGCCGGGTGGTCCGTACGAAGAGCTGGGCGCCGACCTCGCGCTCCAGCCGCCGGACGTCCCGGCTGAGCGCCTGCTGGGCGACGAAGAGCCGGCCGGCGGCGCGGGTGAAGTGGAGCTCCTCGGCGACGGCGGTGAAGGCGCGCAGCAGCCGGGGCTCGATGTCGTACGGAGTGGGCACCGCCGCATTCAACAACACGGGTGCGTGAATGGCGACCGCACAGGTGTTGGACGGCCCCGCCGCCCCGCCC
>Ga0247818_10002408_pt1 | contig 12118 bp, 9 predicted proteins | sample 13C_Glucose_Day1_FD_192424 | JGI IMG/M metagenome (GOLD analysis project Ga0247818, IMG submission 192424) | Soil microbial communities from agricultural site in Penn Yan, New York, United States - 13C_Glucose_Day1 | ecosystem: Environmental > Terrestrial > Soil > Agricultural land | place: USA...
GGCGGAAGTACCGGGGACGCTTACCGGTGATGCCGGCCAGGACGCCGTCGTTGGGTATGACCTCGTCATAGACTTCCCCCGCGTTCCTGGTGCCCGGGATGCCGTAGGCCGTGTTGCCGGCGGTGGACAACGGCTTATGGGACGTCCCGTGGTTGGCGATCTCAAAGAGCGGATCCGCTGCCAGCTGACGGGCCGTGGCCGGGTTGGCTGTGATCCACCGCGAATTCAGGAACAGCGTTGCCGGGACGTGCCGTTGGCGCAGGGTATCAATCAGCACCTGATCGTAACCGCTGCCGCCGGGACCGCCGCAAAAGTCGAAGGTGAGGGCGATGCCCTGTGATCCGGGCGGCAGCCGCGTCAGGACGCCGGGTGCCTCCAGGCCCCAGTAGTGGGCCTGGCGCTTCGCATAGGTGTCGATGATCTGTGCCCGGGCGGGCACGGTGCCTGCAGGCGTCCTGGATGCCGGCCCGTCGCCGTCGGAGCCGGTATGCGACAGCGGCGCGGAGCCGTCCGCCGGACCGTTGGCGGTGTCCGCGGACGTGTCCTGTGCCGCGGAAGGGTGCCCTGGTTGCGGCTGCAGGTCGGGCACGGCGGCCGACAACGTCAGCACGGCTGCCAGGAGGATGGTCCTGCGGGCGGGTCCTTTCCCGTCCTGGTTCATGTGCCGGGGTGCGTGCTGGTTCACCCCTGGGATCCCCCCAACGCCGCGAAGTGGGCGCTTGTCCTGCCCCGCCGGGCCGGGCCTCCGGGGGTGTACGGCAGGAGGTGGCCGAAGCTGCTTGCATGTGCCGCGGCGCGCGGAACAGCAGCCTGGAAGCGGGTGGTCATGTGGGGAGGATACCTTGGCTTTCTTGCCGTTCCCTGAACCTCGCACTGCACCCGGGGTGGCGGGCGTAATAAAGTGCGGATCCGGGCCTGGCGGTGGCAGCTCGGCGTCCCGGTTCGGGGCAGGCCGTTCCTGAGTTCCCTTCCCTGGGCGGCCCGGACAGGAGCGGTTGTCAGGGCGGCCCTGAAGGTAGCTGACCAGGTTCGGCGGCCGGTAGGGGACGCCGGAGCGCCCCCTTCACGTTCAATCCTGCGGACACCGGCTTGGCCTCCGCGCCGCGCTCGTCAGCCGACGTGAATGCCTGGCCTTGCCGCCTGGTCGGGTTCAATCTCGCGGAGGATCTCCCGCACCAGCGGCGGGGTGTCACCCTGCCCGAGGAAAAGATAACGCATCAGGTGCGCCACCGGGCTTCCCTCGGACCACTCGAAATAGCACTGCGGTTTCACGCCGGTGGAGTTCCGCATCGCCAGCAGGACCGCCGCGATGGCATTTGGCACGGCCGGGGATTTCACCCTAAGCACCCGGTAGCCCTCGACTTCAAGACCTTCGACCCGGAGCGTGTGCGTGAAGTCCGACGGGTCGGAGATCTCGACCTCGAGAAAGATAACGTCGGCTGGGCCCGGAACCGGGTTCAGCCCCCGCTGTTCGTACTCCTTCTCGGCGTACTCAGCCTTGTCACCGCTTTGCTTCTTGTTGGCGATGATGTGCAGCTCGCCGTCGAAGGCAATCGAGTCTGTGATGAACTGGCGGGCGGCCTCATCGAATTCAATGGTGTCCACGCGCAGTTCGGTGGAGCGGGTGACCCGCGAGATGAGCGAGACCGCGATGATCCCGGCGATGAAGAACGCCGAGATGACGATCCCGTCCGGTTTTTCGAGGACGTTGTCGCCCAGCGCGTATAGCAGGATCAGGGTCAGGATGCCGAAGCCGACGGCCCCGGCCCTGCTCCGGCGCCGGATGGCCGAGACCGTGACGGCGACCGCCCCGGAGACCATCATGGCCAGGATCCCGGTGGCGTACGCGCCGGCCTGGGCGTTCACGTCAGCGCGGAACGCGATGGTGATGCCGATGCTCAGGACGGTGTAGACCAACACCACGGGGCGGACCGCGCGGGCCCATTCCGGTGCCATTCCGTAGGCGGGCAGGTACCGCGGCACGATGTTGATCAGCCCTGCCATGGCGGACGCGCCGGCGAACCAGAGGATCAGGGCGCTGGAGATGTCGTAGACGGTACCGAACCCGGCTCCGAACAGGTCGTGGGCGAGGAACGCGAGGGCGCGTCCGTTGGCCTGTCCACCCTCCTCGAATTCCTTGGCGGGGATCATGACCGTGGTGATGAAGCTGGTGGACATGAGGTAGACGCTCATGATGAGGGCGGCCGTGGTGAGCAGCTTGCGGGTGTTTTTGACCCGGGAGGCCATCGCTTCCTCGGGTGTGCGTCCCGTGGCCTTGATCAGCGGCATCATGGAGACGCCGGTTTCGAAGCCGGACAGGCCCAGGACCAGCAGCGGGAAGGCGATGATGGCAGGGCTGACCAGCCCGATCGGGCCGCCGCCGCTGGAGAACAGCCGGTCGGTCCAGCCGCTGACCAGCGACGGATCCGCGGCCAGGTGGAGGAACCCAGCCACCACAACGGCGGCATTGAGGAGCAGGTAGATGGCCACCAGGGGGATCGCCACACCTACAGCTTCGTTGAAGCCGAGCAGGAACACCCCGCCGAGGATCAGAAGCAGGATCACGGTGATGATGACGGCGCTGCCCTTGAGGGCCTCGGGGAAGAGCGGGTTCTCGAGCAGGTGGACGGTCGCGTCAGCGCCGGAGAGGGTGATCGTGATGATCCAGGAGGTTGCGACGAAGCCCAGGAGCAGCAGGACGAAGAACTTGCCGCGCCAGAACGGCAGCAGCTTCTCCAACATTGCCACCGATCCTTGCCCGTGGGGGCTTTCCTGCGCGACCCTGCGGTACATGGGAAGCATCCCCAGCAACGTCAGGGCCACAATCAGCAACGTGGCCAGTGGGGAGAGGGCGCCGGCAGCCAGGGCGGCGATGCCGGGCAGGTAGGACAAGGTGGAGAAGTAGTCGACTCCGGTCAGGCACATGACCTTCCACCAGGCGTTAGGTTTATGGTCTTCCTTGGCCTCCGGGCCGGCGGGGGCCACCTGGTTGGCGAGCAGCCAGCGGACCAGGGGAGCCTGGTCCAGGCTTGAGTCCTGCTTCAGGGAGACCTGGGCCGGAACCGGGTGGTCAGAAGGGGGTGTCATTGAGGACTTTCTATTGATGACCAGGGTGGTCGGCGACGAATCGAAGCGCACGAACGGGCCAATTCTAGTCCGGGTCTGTACGTGGAACTGGGGTTACGGGGCGTCCATTTGGGCATGTCCCACAGCGGCGGCGGCTGGTCCGGGACGGGTTGCGCAGTGTCGGTGACTGGCCGGCCGACCATGAGCAGATGGTCAGGTGTGGAGTTCGCGCCAAAGGCGCTGCAGCAGTTTTCGGGGAACGCCCCCGGTTCGTGCCAAGTAGGCGTAGAACGGCGCGTTGTGGTGGTTTCAGCGGCAGCTCGCTCCCGTCGATAGCCCTGGCGGACTGACGTCGAGGGCCTGCTTGGCGCACGTTCCGGACGGCCAGCACTGTCTTTGGATCGTGGCCGGGAGGGGTTCCCATCATGTGCCCTGGCCTCAGGCAGTACTACCCGCTTAACCAGCGAAAAACCCCGGAAACCCCTGAAATCAGGGGCTGTCCGGGGTTTATCCCGAGCTTCCTATCAGAATCGAACTGATGACCTTTTCATTACGAGTGAAACGCTCTACCGACTGAGCTAAGGAAGCACCGCACCAAATCCCCCGGACGAACCGGGCGCTTCATGCAAGAGTCAACTGTAATAGAGTCCCGCCGCCCCGGTCAAAATGGCCGGCGTGACGCTGCTGCGACCCTCAGCACACCGTATTGTCGGCCGGCAGCTTGCCGCTGACCAGATAGTTGTCCACGGAATCCTCCAGGCAGCTGTTGGCCCGGCCGTACGCGGTGTGTCCTTCACCCTTCCAGGTCAGCAGGGAGGCGTTCCCCAGCTGCTTGCGCAGTGATGCTGCCCATTCAACGGGGGTTGCGGGGTCGCCGGTGGTGCCGATGACCACGATGGGGGAGTCGCCGCTGTACTCCACCGCCGCCGGCGTGCGGACGTTTTTGTACGGCCAGTCTGCGCAGATGGTTCCGCCGTAGGCAAAGAAGTAGCCCAAGGTGGGTGAATCCTGTTCCAGCCGCTTTTCCTCCGCCCGCATGCCCGCGGCGTCCGAAACCATGGGGTAGTCCAGGCAGTTGACCGCATTGAAGGCGAGCGCCGAATTGGACGTATAGGAGCCGTCGGGGGCCCGGTCGGCACCGATATCGGCAAGCCGGAGCATGAGGCTGACGTCCCCGGAAACGGCGGCCTCCAGCGCTTGGGTGAGGGCCGGCCAGCTTTGGTCGTTGTAAAGCGGGGTGATCAGGCCGCTGACGAACTGGGTTGCATTGACCAGCCGCCCGTCCTTGGCCGTGCGGGGTGTCTGCCGTATGGAGTCAATGAGGTCCCGGATCTGCTGAACGCCGGAGTCGACATCACCGCCCAGGGGGCACTTGGTCTGCTTCTGGCAGCTGGCCACGTAGCTGTGGAGCGCCTTTTCGAAGGCCCGGGCCTGGCCGCTGGTCAGGTCCTCATTGCTGATTGACGGATCGAGGGCGCCATCGAGGACCATCCGGCCTACGTTGTCCGGGAAAAGCGAGGCGTAGGTGGAGCCCAGGAACGTGCCGTAGGAGTACCCCAGGTAGTTCAGCTTGGAGTCGTTCACAACCGCGCGGAGCACGTCCAGGTCCTTCGCGGCGCTGACGGTGTCGATGTGGCCCAGGACGGGGCCTGTTTGTGACGCGCACTGGGTAGCGATTGCCTTGCTGTCAGCCAGTGCCGCCGCCAACCCGGCATCGGTTTCGTACGCGTAGATCTTGGCCCGGGCGGCGTCGCGTTCGGCGTCCGTGGCACAGGTGACCGGAGCGGAGCGCTTCACGCCACGCGGATCGAAGCCCACGAGGTCGTAGGCGTTGCGGACAGCCGCTGAAAAGTGGGTTCCGGCAGCGTCTTTGACAAAGTCGTAACCGGAGGCGCCCGGGCCGCCGGGATTGACCAGGAGGCTGCCGGTCTTCTTACCGGTGCTGGGTGCCCGGAGCGCTGCGATCTGGATGGTGTCGCCGCCGGGATTGGCGTAATCCATGGGCACGTTCACCTTGGCGCACTGGAATTCCCCTTCGCAGGGCTCCCACACGATTTGCTGCGAGTAGAACTTTTCCAGCCCTGCGGGAGCAGACGCCACGATGGAGGGGTCAGCCTTGGCCGTGGCAGCTTCCGGCGGGTTCTTGTCGCCACCAAGGAGGCTGCAGGAGGCCAGGACAACGGCCACGGCCATTGCTGCGGCGGCGCGGACAGCGACCGTCAGGGACCTGTGGCGTGCGGGCAGGGGGCGGGCAGTCATCGGGTCTCCTTGGAGGGCTGTATCAGGCTGGCAGCCATGGACTCAATGGTCAGCAGCGGGGCAACGTTGGTGGTGGTGATGCGTTCACGGGCTTTGTTAATGGCGTCCATGCGGGCCAGCGTGGCTTCCGGCGTGGAGCGGGCTGCGAACTCTTCCAGCTCACTCCTCAGCTCAACGTTGACCAACTCCACGGCGTTCCCAAGCTGGATGATCAGGACGTCGCGGTAGAAGGACAATAAATCCGTCAGGGTCCGGTCCAGGGAGTCCGTGATGGATCTCTTGGCCCGCCGCTTCTGGTCGTCTTCGAGCTGTTTCAGCTGGCTGCGCATGGCCGGGGGGAGGGCGCCGGTTTCCGGTGCTCCCAGCGTCGCCAGCAGTGCGGCCTTCTCTGCTGCATCGCGTTCCTCGTTGGAGCTGTTGGCCTCCGCAGTGGCGATCTTGACCAGCTTGTCCGCCATCATGACCGCCGCTGTTACGCCGCGCAGCCCCAGCGGGAAGCGGACAGTCTCCAGGCGGCGTTCCCTTGCCGCCGGATCCCTGGCCAGCCTCCGGGCGATGCCCACATGGCTTTGGGCAGCGCGGGCGGCCTGCTCCGCAAGGGCAGGGTCCACGCCGTCGCGCCGGACCAGCAGCGCTGCCACGTCCGACGCGGGCGGCAGCCGCAGGGCAACGCTTCGGCAGCGGGACCGGATGGTCACCAGGACATCGGCCGGGGACGGCGCGCAGAGCATCCACACGGTCCGCGGCGTGGGTTCCTCGATGGCCTTGAGCAGCACGTTGGTGGTCCGCTCGGCCATGCGGTCGGCGTCCTCCACCACGATGATCCGCCACCGCCCGGACGACGGCCGGTTGCCGGCGGTTGCCACCAGTTCGCGGGCCTCGTCAATAGTGATGGTGACCTTCTCTGTGCGCACGAAGGTCACGTCCGAATGCGTTTCACCCAGGATCGTGTGGCAGGCCTGGCACTGTCCGCAGCCACGCTGGCCCACGTCCTCCTGGTCGCAGTTCAGTGCGGCCGCGAACGCCTTGGCGGCATTGGAGCGGCCGGACCCCGGCGGACCGGTGAACAGCCAGGCGTGCGTCAGGCTTTCGCCGCCGGCGGCTTGGCGCAGTTGTTCGACGACGGCGGGCTGGCCCTGGAGGTCATCCCAGACGGTCATGAGTCACCGCCGTCCGTGGCTGCTGCGGCGGCAGGAACGGCAAGGAGGGTTTCCACCCGGGCGAGGATCTGAGCGGCAAGGTCTTCCACCGGGAGGTGGGCCGGGAGGACCAGGTACGACTCCGGGCGGTCCGCAGCAAGGCTAAGGAAGGCCTCCCGGATCCGGGTATGGAACTCGTCAGCCTCGGATTCCAGGCGGTCTTCCGCTGCCTGGCCGGCAGTTCGGCGGCGGCGGCCAAGTTGGGGGTCAACGTCCAAAAGGACTGTGAGGTGGGGCTGGAGGCCCGATGTGGCCCACTCATTGAGGGAACGCACCGCGTCCAGGCCCAGGTTGCGGCCGGCACCCTGGTAGGCCACCGAGGAGTCGATGTACCGGTCCGTCAGGACGATTTCACCGCGGCCAAGAGCCGGGCCGATTACCTGGGTGGCGTGCGCGGCCCGGGAAGCCGCAAATATGAGGGCCTCGGTGTGCGCGTCGATGTCGCCATTGCCGTGGTCCAGCACAAGCGACCGCAGCTTCTCGCCAACCGGGGTGCCGCCGGGCTCCCGGGTGCGCAGCACGGTGTAGCCCAGGGACTCCAATGCTGCCGCAAGCCGGCCGGCCTGGGTGGACTTGCCTGCACCATCGCCACCCTCGAACGCGATGAATACGCCGGCCCTCTGTTTGTTCACTTCTCAAGCCTACCGAGGGGTACCGACTTTTCCCGATCCGTAGCTACCTCGAAGGCGGCAGTCCGGTGAACGGCAGCCGTCCACAAAACGACACCGCTTTCCGGCGGATCCGGCAGGAACAGTACGCTTTTCACCATGAGTCTTTCCGAGCACCAGGCCGCTTCCCTTTCACCCGAGACCGTGGTGGTGGCGGCCGGGCGTCCGCCGCGGGAAAGGGACCAGCCGGTCAATCCTCCCATCACGCTTTCCTCCACCTACTTCGGTACCGGTCCGCTGGGCGACGGCGACCGGGGTTATGGCCGCTATTCCAACCCCACCTGGGATCCCTTTGAGGAGGCCCTCGGCCAGCTTGAAGGAGCTGCCCTTCCCGGACTGCTCTACGCGTCGGGGCTGGCGGCGGTCAGTTCCGCGCTGTCCCTGATCCCTGCCGGCGGCGTGCTGGTCATGCCCAACCACAGCTACTCCGGCTCCCTGGTGATGGCGACGGAACTTGCCCAAAAAGGATTCATCGAACTCCGGACCGTGGACATTGCCGACACGGACGCCGTCAAGGATGCCCTGGCACCGCAAGGCCCGTCGGCGAAAGCCGCGGCCATGCTGTGGCTGGAAAGCCCTACCAACCCCATGCTCGGAATAGCGGACATGCCGGCCGTCGCTGAGGCCGCCCATGCAGCCGGGGCAATCGTCGTCACTGACAACACCTTTTCCACGCCACTGGTGCAGCAGCCCCTGCAGCTCGGATCCGACGTCGTCCTCCACTCGGTGACCAAGTACCTCGCCGGGCACTCCGACGTCGTCCTTGGCGCCCTGGTTACTTCCAATCCGGACATCCGGTCGTCGCTGCTCCACCACCGCATCATCCACGGCGCCATCGCGGGTCCCTTCGAAGCGTGGCTCGCACTGCGGGGTCTGCGGACCCTCGCGCTGCGCGTGGAACGGTCGCAGGAGTCGGCAATGATCCTGGCGGAACGCCTCGCCGCCCACCCCGCCATTGATTCCATCCGGTTCCCCGGGCTCGATTCCGACCCCGGCCATGCCCGCGCCAAGGAACAAATGCAGGGCTTTGGCTCCATTATCTGTGTCCAGGTGGCACCCACGGCGGGCCTGGGCGGCGCCGACGCCGCGGACAAGCTGGTGCAGGCGTTGGAGCTTTGGCTGCCGGCCACCTCCCTGGGCGGGGTCGAATCCCTGATCGAACGGCGGCGCCGGCACTCGGCGGAACCCGCCAGCGTCCCCGAAAACCTGGTTCGGCTGAGCGTCGGGGTGGAAAATGTTGAGGACCTGTGGGCTGACCTGAAGCAGGCGCTGGACACGCTGGAGGGCTAGGCTGGGCTTGTGGACGGTCGAATAATTATCGCGTACGTAGAGCAGGCAGTGTTCTTTATCCTTGGCCTGGTGGCCCTGGGGCTTGAACTGTGGGCGTTCGTGGACTGTGCCAGGCACCGGGCCAACGCCTTCGAAGCCACGGGCAAGCGGACCAAGACGTTCTGGCTTGCCCTCACCGGCGGTGCGTTGCTGGTGGGCATCATTTCGCTGTTCGGCGCCGGTGGCGGCATTATCAGCACCCTTGGCCTCTTCGGGCTCGCCGCCGTGGTGGCAGCCTCCGTCTACCTGGCCGACGTCCGTCCCGCAGTGAAGGACGCAGGCCGCGGCGGCAGCCGCAACATGGGCCCCTACGGCCCCTGGTAACCAGGTTCCACGGCCGCCCAGTCCACCGTCAGCTCGCCCAGCCGCCACCTGGCCGGCCCGTCCTGCACCGGCCACCCGGCCTCGCGCAGGCCCCGGCACATGCCGACCCAGCGCTGCCTGTTGCCGAACGAGGCGAGCGGCGCGCTCCCAAGCCATGCGCGGTCCATCGCCTGCATGAAGGCATGAACAGGTTCGCCAGGGACGTTGCGGTGGATCAAGGCCTTGGGAAGCCGCTCGGCCACGTCCGAAGGCAGGTCGAAGCTCCCGAAACGGACCGAGATGCTCAGCGACAGCGGACGGACCCGGTCGAGGGTCACCCACGCCACGCGCCGCCCGATCTCGTCGCACGTGCCGTCCACGAATATGCCGCCCGGCGACAACCTGCCCTGCACCAGCTGCCAGATGCCCCGGACATCAGCTTCCTCGTACTGCCGCAGGACATTGAAGGCGCGGACCAGGACAGGATGGCCGGGAACGGGCAGCTCGAAGCCGCCCAGGTGGAAGGTCAGCCCGGGCCGCTGCAGCGGAAGCGCAGCGCGGACGCGCTCCGGTTCGATCTCGATCCCGCAGACCCGCACGTCCGGCCGGACAGCGGCGAGCCTTTCATGGAGTTCGACGGCGGTGGCTGGTGTTGCGCCGTAGCCCAGGTCAATGACGAGCGGGTCAGCCGCCGACCGCAGGCGCCAGGCCTGAGGTCCGGCCAGCCAGCGGTCCACCCGGCGCATCCGGTTGGGGTTGGTGGTGCCGCGGGTGACGTTGCCCACCGGACGGCCCTGCCGGGCGGCGGATGTCCTGCCGGATAGTTGCGGGGAGTTCACCCGTTCAGCCTTTTGAACCACCGCACAACCCTATCCCTGGCCCTGGCGGAAGCGGGCCCACCGCGGCCTGGCTTGTAACGCTGGGCGGGCGGCAACACTGCTCGGCTAGGATGAAAATCATGACTTACAAGCTGATTCTGCTGCGCCACGGCCACAGCGAATGGAACGCAAAGAACCTGTTCACCGGCTGGGTGGACGTTGACCTGAACGACCAGGGCCGCGCGGAAGCAGCGCGCGGCGGTGAGCTGCTGGTGGAGAACAACATCCTTCCGGACGTGCTCTACACCTCCCTGCTGAAGCGGGCCATCAACACCGCGAACATCGCCCTGGACAAGGCCGACCGCGGCTGGATTCCGGTCAAGCGCGACTGGCGCCTGAACGAACGCCACTACGGCGCGCTGCAGGGCAAGGACAAGGCGCAGACCCTCGCCGAATACGGCGAAGAGCAGTTCATGGAATGGCGCCGTTCCTACGACACCCCGCCGCCGCCCCTCGACGACAACTCCGAGTTCTCCCAGGCGCACGACCCCCGTTACGCGGGACTCGGCGATGCCCTGCCGCGCACCGAGTGCCTTAAGGATGTCCTGGTGCGGCTCCTGCCCTACTGGGAATCGGACATCAAGGAGGACCTCAAGGCAGGCAAGACGGTCCTGGTGACCGCACACGGCAACTCGCTGCGTGCCCTGGTCAAGCACCTCGACGGCATCAGCGACGAAGCCATCGCCGGCCTGAACATCCCCACCGGCATCCCGCTGGTGTACGAACTGGACGAGGACTTCAAGCCGGTCAAGCCCGGCGGAACGTACCTGGACCCCGAGGCTGCCGAAGAAGCCATCCTGGCAGTGGCAAACCAGGGCAAGAAATAGGACATTAAACCCGTACGACGGCGGGCCGGTCACCTCAGGTGACCGGCCCGCCGTCGTCCTCCGGCAGCTTGGGTGTCAGCTGTGTTCTGTCCCGGTGGGCTGCCATGCGCCCGTGACCAGGTAGGTCACCTTCTGGGCGACGGAGACGCCGTGGTCGGCGAAGCGCTCGAAGTAGCGGCTGGCGAGGGCCACGTCCACGGTGGTGGCGGGGGACTCGTGCCACTCAGGCGCGGCGATGGCCTTGAAGACGCTCAGGTGCAGGTCATTGATCGCCGTGTTGGCCTTGAGGATGTCCCTGGCCACCTCGAGGTCGCGGCTTTCAAGCAGGACGGTCAGCTTGTCGGCGATCTCCTGGTCGAGCTCGGCCATCCGGTTGAAGGTCTCCGTCATGGACTCCGGAATCACCGTGGAGGGGTAGCGGAGGCGGGCCAGCTGGGCGATGTGGCGGGCCAGGTCACCCATCCGCTCGAGGGACGCGCTCATCCGCAGGGAACCGACGATCATGCGCAGGTCGCTGGCGACAGGACCCTGCAGTGCCAGAATGTCGATGGCCCGCTCATCGAGGCTGTTCTGCAGGAAATCGATGCGCGCGTCCGCGGCGATGACATCCTGCGCGAGGTCCACGTCCGCTACCTGGAACGAGGTAGTGGCCTTGTTGATCGCTTCGCTGACCAGTCGGGAGATCTCCACCAGCTGGTCACCGACCTGGGTGAGCTCTTCCTGAAAAACCTTACGCACGTAGGCGTCCTTTCCTTGGAACTCCCGCCGGCCGCTGCAGGGCAGCAGGAATCGTGTCGCCATTAGGCGCTCTGACCACCAACTCTGTCATCGCCCGGTAAACGATTATGCCCACACAGATGAACGTTAGTTGAACCGTTGGCCGGATAGGCCGGAAGTCGGCAGGGGGCTTAGGGCAAGAGCATAAAGTGGAGCTGTGGATCCTATGCTCATTGGTCTGGTTGCCGGCCTTATCGGCCTGGCGCTTGGCACGTTCGGCGTGCTTGCCTACCGGGTCAGCGAGAAGCAGCGCGAGCTGCTGGAGATCGACGCCGGGGAGCTGGCACTGCCGCCCGGCGCAGCGGAGGTGCTCGCCGTCGTCGGACGCGCTTTTGTGGTGCTGGACGACGTGGACGGCGTGGTCCGGGCCAGCCCCGCAGCGTACGCGTACGGCCTGGTCCGCGGGCACACCGTGGTCCACAGGGAACTCCTGGACATGACCGCGGGAGTCCGGCGGGACGGCGTCATCCTGGAAAAGCAGCTCGAACTCCCGAGGGGGCCGCTGGGCAAGGGAACCATCATCGTCCAGGTGCGGGCGGCCATGCTGGGTGAGGAATACATCCTGCTCCTCGCCGATGACCGGACGGAGATCACGCGCACCGAAGAGATCCGCAACGACTTCGTCGCCAACGTATCCCACGAACTGAAAACCCCCGTGGGTGCCATTTCGCTGCTGGCCGAGGCGCTCGAATCCTCCGCCGACGATCCTGACGCTGTCCGCCGCTTCGCCAAGCGCATGCACAAGGAATCCGCCCGCCTGGCCGCCCTGGTCCAGGACATCATCGAACTTTCCCGTCTGCAGGGCGCCAGCG
>Ga0247818_10002409_pt1 | contig 12116 bp, 9 predicted proteins | sample 13C_Glucose_Day1_FD_192424 | JGI IMG/M metagenome (GOLD analysis project Ga0247818, IMG submission 192424) | Soil microbial communities from agricultural site in Penn Yan, New York, United States - 13C_Glucose_Day1 | ecosystem: Environmental > Terrestrial > Soil > Agricultural land | place: USA...
GGGCCAGGCGGACAGGCTGGTCCGGCGGCTCGGGCTGCTCTGCGTCAGCCCGCTGGGAGTGTCAGGCCTTCGGGTGTCGGGTCCTTCGGTGGCAGCCCGATGGGTGTCAGCCTGCGGGTGCCAGGGCCTTCGGGTTCAGCCCGCTGAGTGTCAGGCCTTCGGGGTGTCAGCCTTCGGCGCGATGAGGAGGATCTTGCCGATGTGGCTGCTGGACTCCATCACCCGGTGGGCTTCCCCCGCCTCCGCCATCGGCATCGTGCGGTCCACGATCGGCCGGACGACGCCTCCGGCGATCAGCGGCCAGACATGCTCCCGTACCGCTGCGATGATCGCGGTCTTCTCCGCGAGCGGGCGGGCGCGCAGCGACGTGGCCGTGACCGCAGCCCGCTTGCTGAGCAGGGCGCTCAGATTCAGTTCGCCCTTCGCTCCGCCCTGGAGTCCGATGATCGCCAGCCGTCCGTTCACGGCCAGGGCCCGGACGTTCCGGTCCAGGTACTTCGCTCCGACGATGTCGAGGATGACGTCCGCACCGGCGCCGTCCGTCGCCTGGCGCAGCTCTTCCACGAAGTCCTGCTCGCGGTAGTCGATGAGGATGTCGGCGCCGAGTTCCTGGCAGCGCGCCAGCTTCTCCGGGCCGCCCGCCGTCACCGCGACGCGGGCTCCGACGGCCTTGGCGAGCTGGATCGCCATCGTGCCGATGCCACTGGAACCGCCGTGGATGAGGACGGTCTCACCGGGGCGCAGATGGGCCACCATGAAGACGTTCGACCAGACCGTCGCCGCCACCTCGGGAAGCGCGGCGGCATCCGCCAGATCCACACCCTCGGGTACGGGCAGGAGCTGTCCGGCCGGTACGGCGACCTTCTCCGCGTAGCCGCCACCTGCCAGCAGCCCGCACACCTCGTCGCCGACAGACCACCCGGTCACCCCGGGGCCGAGCCCGGTGATCCGGCCGGCGCACTCCAGACCGGGGTAGGGCGAGGCGCCGGGGGGCGGGTTGTAGAAGCCCTGCCGTTGGAGGACATCGGCACGGTTGACCGCGCTGGACACGACCTCGACGAGGACTTCACCCTCGCCAGGTACAGGATCGGGGACCTCGGCCCATACGAGCGCTTCGGGGCCGCCTGGTTCGGGGATCGTGATCGCATACATGGCCGCGAGGCTACTCCGTGCGAGCTCCAGGACGAGGGTGGACCTGCCCGCGCCACCGCACGGCCGTCAACCGGGGGCGCCGAAGGACCTGCCCACGCCACCGCCCGACACGGAACCGGGGCGCGAGACCCTAGTGACGCTGGTTGGGACCCTGAGGGAGCCCTGTAGGCGACGCGTGGAGCGGTGAGGCACGCACGATCGTGATCACCCGGTCCGTCAGCTGCAGAGGGCTGGCTGCCGGATCGTCGTAGCCGAGCAGCCGGTGGCCGCGCAGCACGCTGACCACGAGGTCGTCGGTCTCCCGGACGTTCTTGCCCACCTCGGCCTTTATGACCGGCCGTTCGACGAGGTCGAGTCCACTGCCCTGCTGGATCAGATCCTCCATCACCGTGCCCGCGCTCGGGCTGAGGACGGAGAGGCCCAGGAGCCGTCCCGCCGCACTCGCACTGGTGATGACGGCGTCCGCTCCGGACTGCCGCAACAGGGGCGCGTTCTCCTCCTCGCGCACGGCCGCCACGATCTTGGCGCCCTTGTTGAGCTGACGCGCGGTCAGTGCCACCAGTACGGCGGTGTCGTCGCGTTGCGTGGCGATGATGATCTGACGCGCCTTCTGGACCTCGGCACGCAACAGCACGTCACTGCGCGTCGCGTCTCCCAGCACACCCACGAAGCCTTCGCTATTGGCCGCTTCGATCACTTTGCCGGCCGGATCAACGATGACGATCTGTTCTTTCTTCAGACCCGTCGCGCAGAGCGTCTGAATCGCCGAACGGCCCTTCGTGCCGAAGCCGACGACAACGGTGTGTTCACGCAAGTTGGTTCTCCAACGGTTCAGCCGGAAGTCCTCCCGGGTCCGTTCCGTCAGGACCTCGAGGGTGGTGCCGACCAGGATGATCAGGAAGAGCACGCGCAGCGGCGTCACCAGCACCACGTTGACGAGCCGGGCCGGGTCACTCTGCGGGACGATGTCGCCGTACCCGGTCGTCGAGAGGGTCACCGTCGCGTAGTAGACGGCGTCGAGGAAGTCGACCTTCTCGTCGGCGTTGTCGTAGTACCCGTCCCGGTCGGCCCAGACGATGAAGACGGTGGTGGCCAGAACCGTGAGAGCCATCGCAAGTCGCTTGGCCACCTGGCGCAGCGGTCTGTCCACCACCCTGCGCGGAAGCAGCACCCGGGTGGGTACGACGTTCTCGTCTGCGCGCCTGGCCATCGCGTCGTGGCCGGGAAGTTTCACGTGAAACACCCTTCCGTCCAGGGCGTCGCCGAGGCCCACGGTAGATCGAGGATCTCCACCTCGGTGCCGGACCGTACCCCGCCGGGCGGCACCACGGCCAGCCCGTCGGCGGCGGCGATCCCACGAAGCATCGCGGGGCCGTTGTAATGCAAGGGCACAACCTTGTCGTCGCGGTGGACTACAGGGACGAGTCGCGTGTCGTGCGGATGTCCGTGCACCTCTTGATGGACGGGCGTGCGATACGGGTTCTGGGCAGCCCGGCCCGCGAGCCCTCTGAGCAGAGGTTCCGCCAGCGTGAGCAGTCCGGAGACCGCGGCCAGCGGATTACCCGGCAGGCCCACCAGACAAGGGCCGCCCCCGGCGAGCCTGGCCAGAAGCATCGGATGGCCGGGGCGTACGGCCACACCGTCGACCAGCAGCTCGGCTCCGATCCTCGCCAGAACCGGGTGGACGTGGTCCACCGGGCCGGCGGCGGTCCCGCCCGTGGTGAGGATGAGGTCGGCGTCGGAGGAGACGAGAGCGTCATGAAGTGCCGCGGCATCATCTCCGAGGCGCCGGGGTTCGGCGACCTCCGCACCCAGGGCCTGAAGCCAGGGGCCGAGCATGGGGCCGAGCGCATCCCGGATCAGCCCCTCGTGCGGCAACCCCGCCGTGAGCAGCTCGTCCCCGAGAACGAAAATGTCCACGCGTGGGCGCGGTACGACGACGAGCGCGTCGTACCCGGCGGCAGCCGCCAGCCCGAGCACGGGCGGGGTCACCACCGTCCCGACGGGCAGCAGCTCGTCGCCGGAACGGCACTCCTGGGCCCGGGGCCGGATGTCCTGCCCAGGAACCACCTCGCGAGTCGCGTGCAGCAGCCCTCTGACCTCGTCGAAGTGCGCGTGCTCGCTGCGGATCACGGCGGTCGCCTCCGCCGGGATGCGGGCACCCGTGGCGATCCGTAGCGCTTCCCCGTCCGGCAGCGGTGACACGGCGCCACGCCCGGCGAGCAGGCCTTCGGCCTGCGCTGCGGCCCACGGCCCCGGCCCGGCGACGACCCAGCCGTCCATGGCCGAGGTGTCGAAGGAGGGAAGGTCGGTGAGAGCTACGACCGCCTCGGCCAGCACATGCCCGAGGGCCCGGTTCAGGGGGAGCCGATGGGCCGCGAGAGGCGCCTCGCGGCCGAGGGCACCAGCCAGGCCGCGCGCACGGGACCAGGCCGTGGCCGCGGTGCGGTGGGAGTGCGTGGAGGAGGCAGAACCGCCGGCCGGCGACGGCTCGGGAGTGCTGTGGCTATGAGAGGTGCGGTGGGTACCGCGAGCGTCGGAGGTGTTAGAGGCGCCGGAGGCGCCAGGGATGCCGGGAGTGCCGGAGGCCTCGCTGCTGTGAGCAGCAGGCCCAGGAGCCGCCGCGCCCTGGGACGAACCCGAAGCCCTGGGACCGGGAGACGCGGGGCGGCCCGACGCGGGGCCGGCCGACGCGGGGCCGGCCGACGCGGGGCGTGAGGTTGCAGAAGGACCCAGGGTTGCCGGGCCGGACGCCGGGCCGGAGGGCGCGGGGCCAGGAGACGCGGGCCCCGGTGTCTCCTCGTCGGAGGACGCGGGGCCTGGGGGAGTGCTCATACGCACGCCCGAGTCCCGTGGCGTGGGCGAAGAGGCCGGGCTTGCCGTTCCAGGCCGGTCCGGCGTGGAACGAGCGGTTTGCGGCTGACGCCCGACCAGAGCCAGCGCCTGTTCGACCGCGCGCTCCTCCTCAGCCGCCCGCTCCGCCTCGGTGGCACGCCGAACCTCGGCCGCGGCAGCCGCTGCCCGGGCCTCGCCTCCGTCAGCCGTCATGGCGTGCCGGGGCCGCTGCCCGCCCCCGTTTCCTCCTCCCACCGGAGCGCGAGGGCCGTGGCCTTGCGAGAGGCGTCCGCCACTGCCTCGGCTGCGGCCTCCGGGCTCAGGCCGCTGCTTGCCTTCGCCGCGGCGTACCCCACCAGGAAGGTGGTCAGCGGCGCGGCAGGCCTGGCGACGCCGTGGGCGGCATCACGGGCGAGGTCGAGCAGGACGCCGGTGTCGACGTCGAGTTCGATGCCCAGTTCGGTCTTGACTGCGGTGATCCATTCGTCCAGCACGGTCCCATGCTCCCTGATCCGCGCCCTGGCGGCACCAATGTCCTCCCAGGTGTCGCAGTCGAACGAAGCGAGGGGCCCCGCCTCGACCCGGGCCAGGTCCAGTTCGGCCGTGAGCAACCGCAGCGGAAGGCCGGCCAGGCTGCCGTGCTCGGTGGCCAGGAGGGCGAGCTCGCGGCGCAGCGGCTCGGCTCGGTACGCCGCGACCAGCGGCTGGTCCCGGCCGTCCGGATCGACACACAGGGCGCCTTCACGGCCTTCGGCCCGGCTCGCCTCCAGCAACGAGCGCACGGTCGCCTCACCGAGGAACGGCAGATCCGCGGACAGCACCAGCACGCTCTCCGCACGCGTGTGCCGGACCCCGGCTCCGAGAGCGGCCAATGGCCCTCCGCCCTGCGGCACTTCTCGCGTCCAGGAGACCGGCCGCGCCGTGGGTCTGCGCCCACCGACCACCACGGTGGATCCGGCGTCGGCACAAACGGCGAGCACCCGGTCGAGCAGCGCGCGGCCACCCACCCGGAGCCCTGGTTTGTCGGCTCCCCCGAGGCGTTTCGCGGCCCCGCCGGCCAGGACGATGGCGTCATACGCGGTCATGCCCCGAGTATGCGGGCCGTCCGCTCACGACGATCCCCGGGGGACCGAAGTCACGGACCGGGCCCGGGCCCGTTCTGACCGGAGGGGGCTGCCCGCACAGGCCCGCGTCCGAGGCCGACGGGACGGACCCGGCCCGCGTCCTTCCCGCCGCGTTGCCCGGCAGCGGCCCGTTGCCCCTCGCCGCCGCGTTGTCCCGGCACCGAACCGTTGCCCCTCGCCGCCGCGTTGCCCAGCACCGGCCCGTTGCCCAGCGCCGGGCCGTTGCCCAGCGCCGAACCGCCTCCGTCACAGGGAGCGCAACAGCACCGCCGGTTGCTCCACGCAGTCGGCCACGTACCGCAGGAAGCCACCCGCCGTGCCGCCGTCACAGACCCGGTGATCGAAGGTGAGCGAGAGCTGGACGACCTGGCGGACCGCCAGCTCGCCCTCGTGCACCCAGGGCTTGGCCACGATCCGCCCGACTCCGAGCATCGCCGCCTCCGGGTGGTTGATGATCGGCGTCGAACCGTCCACGCCGAACACCCCGTAGTTGTTCATCGTGAACGTCCCGCCCGTGAGCTGCGCCGGGGTCAGCTTCCCGTCGCGCGCCGCCTCGGTCAGCCGGGCGATCTCCGCGCCGATCGACTCCGTACTACGCGTATGCGCGTCCCTGACGACCGGGACGACCAGGCCTCGGTCCGTCTGCGCGGCGAATCCCAGATGTACCCCGGACAGCCGCACGATCTCCCGGGCCTCGGTGTCCACCCGGGAGTTGAGCTCGGGGAAGCGGGCGAGAGCGGCGGTGCAGATACGTGCCAGCAGGGCCAGCACCGACACCTTCGGCTCTGTGGCCTTGCCGCCGGCGGCGTTCATCGCGGCTCGTGCCGCCATCAGTTCGGTGGCGTCGGCGTCCACCCAGCACGTGGCATCCGGAATCTCCCGCCGGCTGCGCGCCAGCTTCTCCGCGACAGCCCCCCTCACCCCACGCAGCGGGATGCGCTCCTCCGCCGTGTCCCGCACATGCCCGGCCACCGATGCCGCTTCGGCCGGTGCCGCTTCGGCCGTGCGCTCCTCGTCCATGGCACTGATCGCGGACTCCACGTCGGTACGCAGAATCAGCCCGTTCCGTCCCGTGCCGACGATCTGCCGGAGATCGAGACCGTGTTGACGCGCCAGCTTCCGCACCAGCGGGGAGATGACGGCGACAGGACCCTGGGTCAGCGCCGCACCGGGAGCGGAGGCACGCTCGGCAGCCGCAGTGAGCTCCGCCTTTCCGGACGGCGCGTCCGACGACGTCCCGCCCGGGGACGTCGCGCCCCGAGAAGCCGTGCCCGGTGTCGACATCGGCGCGGGCCGTACCCGTCGGCGCCGGGCGACCGGTGCGCCCGTGCCGTACCCGACCAGCACGTTGCCGGACGTCCCGCCGCTCCTGTCCGCGTCAGCTCGCGATCCGGCGCCCGTGTCCGCGTCGGAGCGCGCTCCGGCCTCCGCGTCCCCCGTCACCGGCTCGACCGACCCGACCGCCACCGTCAGCAGCGGTGCACCGACCGGCAGCTCCGTGCCCTCCGCCCCGAATCTGGCCGTCACCACGCCCCCGTACGGGCACGGCACCTCGACCATGGCCTTGGCCGTCTCCACCTCGACGACCGGCTGGTCGATCGCCACGACGTCGCCGACCTCCACCAGCCAGCGCACGATCTCGGCCTCGGTCAGCCCTTCCCCGAGGTCCGGCAGCTTGAATTCGAGCACCTGCGCCATCAGCTCTCGGCCTCCCACTGAAGACGGGCGACCGCGTCGAGCACCCGGTCCACACCCGGCAGATGGTGCCGCTCCTGCATGGGCGGCGGATAAGGGATGTCGAAGCCCGCGACGCGCAGGACCGGCGCCTCCAGATGGTGGAAGCACCGCTCGGTGACCCGCGCCGCGATCTCGCCGCCAGGGCCGCCGAACCCCGACGACTCATGGACGACCACCGCACGTCCGGTGCGCCGGACCGACGCGGTCACCGTCTCGTCGTCGAACGGCACCAGCGAACGCAGGTCGACCACCTCGAGATCCCAGCCCTCGGCCGTCGCCGCCTCGGCGGCTTCCAGGCACACCGGGAGGGAGGGACCGTAGGTGATGAGGGTCGCGCTGCGGCCGGGGCGCCGGACCACGGCTCGTCCGATCGGCTCGACCGCGACCGGCGCGTCCGGCGACCAGTCGGCCTTGGACCAGTAGAGGCGCTTCGGCTCCAGGAAGACCACAGGATCGTCGGAGGCGATCGCCTCCCTCAACAGACCGTAGGCGTCCTCGACCGTGGCCGGCATGACGACGTGCAGACCGGGAGTCGCCATGTAGTAGGCCTCCGAGGAGTCGCTGTGGTGCTCGACCCCGCCGATACCGCCGCCGTACGGCACCCGCACCGTGATCGGCAACGGCATGGCGCCCCCGGTGCGGTTCCGCATCTTGGCGACATGACTGACCAGCTGCTCGAACGCCGGATAGGCGAAGGCGTCGAACTGCATCTCCACGACAGGACGCAGGCCGTACATCGCCATGCCCACGGCCGCACCGAGGATCCCCGCCTCGGCCAGCGGGGTGTCCGTGCAGCGCTCGTCGCCGAACTCCTTCGCCAGCCCGTCGGTGACACGGAAGACTCCGCCGAGCGTGCCCACGTCCTCGCCGAGGACATGCACCGACGGGTCCTGCGCCATCGCGTCGCGCAAGGCGCGGCCGAGAGCCTGCGCCATCGTGGCGGGCCTGGCGCGGTCCGTCCGATCGCCGGGCGCCGCCGCAACCGTGCTCATCGGCCGCCCTCCGCACCGGTCTCGTCGTGCCCGGCGGCTTCCGCGTCGAGCTCGGTGCGCAGCCGCGCGGCCTGCTCACGCAGCTGCTCGGTCTGCTCCCCGTAGACATGGGTGAACAGGTCCATCGGGTCGAGTACCGGATCCGCGTTCATCTGCTCACGCAGACCCGCCGCCATCCGCTCCGCCGCTTCCCGCACCTTCTCCACACCGTCCTCGTCCAGCAGCCCTCGCCCGGTCAGTTCCCTTTCGAGAAGGCTGATCGGGTCGTGGGCGCGCCACGTCTCCACCTCGCTGTCGACGCGGTACCGCGTGGCGTCGTCCGCGTTCGTATGGGCGTCCATGCGGTACGTGACGGCTTCGACCAGCGTCGGTCCTTCACCACGCCTGGCCCGCGCCACGGCCTCGCTCAGCACCTGGTGCGTCGCCGCCGCGTCGTTGCCGTCGACCAGCCGTCCCGGCATCCCGTATCCCACGGCCTTGTGCGCGAGGGACGGCGCAGCCGTCTGCTTGGCCAGCGGGACGGAGATCGCGAAGCCGTTGTTCTGTACGAGGAAGACGACCGGCGCCTTCCACACGGCCGCGAAATTCAGTGCTTCGTGGAAGTCGCCCTCACTGGTGCCGCCGTCACCGACCATCGCGAGTGCGACCACGTCGTCGCCCTTGATACGAGCCGCGTGCGCCAGTCCGACGGCGTGCGGCAACTGTGTGGCCAGCGGTGTGCAGAGCGGGGCGATGCGGTGTTCCCGCGGGTCGTACCCGGTGTGCCGGTCCCCCCGCAGCAAGGTCAGCGCCTGGACCGGGTCCAAGCCACGCGCCACCGCGGCAAGGGTGTCGCGATAGCTGGGGAAGAGCCAGTCACGGTCCTCCAGGACGAGCGCCGCCGCGATCTCGCACGCCTCCTGACCGGTGCTGGAGGGGTACACCGCGAGCCTGCCCTGCTTGGTCAGGGCGGTGGCCTGCGCGTTGTACCGCCGGCCGCGCACCAGCTCTGCGTAGAGCCGCAGAAGCAGCTCGGGATCGGCGTCGGCCGCGGCGTCCGTACCGAGCACCCGGTACGGCTCGGGGTCCGGGAGCAGCGGCGCGGGGTCGGTGAGCGGCTTCCAGGCCGGGGGCGGCGTGGGCCGGTAGGCGGCTGCGCCGGGCAGCTCTTGGACCGTCATGACAAGCACCTCCTGGCATCGGGTGGGAACGAGGGGTGTCGATATCTGCGGGGATGTCCGGACGTGGGTGGGCACCGGTGTGGTGTGCCTCACCTACCGATTGTTCGGTCGCGGGCGCAATTTGGCTACAGGCACCTTCAGCCTGTGGACAAACGGTTATCCACAGCCTGAGATAGAGGCAGGTCGTCCACAACAGGGAGGCGCGGGCAGATGGCAGCTGAACAAATGGCCGACCGGAGCGGGGAGCCGGTCCGCACTCCGCCTCCACGCCCGCTGGACTCCACCGACCGCGCGATCCTGCGCATCCTCCGGACGGATGGCCGGGCCTCGATACGGGCGGTCGCCGAACGCGTCCACGTGTCGAGGGCCAACGCCTACGCCAGGATCAACCGCCTCGTCGAGGACGGCGTCATCCGTGGTTTCAGCGCACGCGTGAACCACGAACGGGCGGGGCAGGCCGCCTCCGCCTACATCACGCTCAAGATCGTCCAGAACTCCTGGCGCACTGTGCGCGAAGAGCTCCAGGCGTTGCCGGGCGCCACCCACATCGCGCTGGTCAGCGGCGACTTCGACGTCCTGCTGCTTGTGCACACCCCTGACAACCAGGCGCTGCGCGAACTGGTCCTGACCCGGATCCAGGCCATACCTGAGGTGCTCTCCACCCGCACCCTGCTGGTGTTCGAGGAGACCGACCTGGGCCCGCGCCCGGACCGCCCCTCCGAGCTCGCCTGAGGCGCCGGGAATCAACCGGCTCGCATGCCCTCGAAGGCGAGCTGCACGACCGTGTCGGCGAGCTGATCCGCCTCCGCGGAACCGCCCGGCTGCGGCCGGTACCACTCGACCAGGGAATTCACCATGCCGAAGAGCAGCCTGGTCGCCAGACGTATGTCCACGTCGGCGCGCAGGTCACCCTCGGCCACCGCCGCCTTGAGCAGATCGGACACCCTCTGGTCGAACTCACGCCGCCGTTCCAGGGCCCAGCGCTCCGTCGTGGTGTTGCCGCGTACGCGCAGCAGCAGCGTGACGTAGGGCAGCTCGTCCATGAGCACCTCGACCGTGCGGCGCGTGACGTACTCGACCCGGGCGATCGCCCGTCCCTGTATCGCCCCCGCTTCGTCGAGGATGCCGAACAGACCGTCGATGGCCCGGCTCACCGCACGCCTGAGCAGCTCCTCCTTGCCCGCCACGTGGTGGTAGATGGAGGACTTGGAGATGCCCGCCGCCTTGGAGAGGTGCTCCATGGACGTGCCGTCGTAACCGCGCTCGTTGAACACACGGACGGCAACGCTGAGGAGTGTCTCCGGGGTGTACGTGTCCCGCTTGGCCGTGGTCATGAACGCGATCCTCCCCCATGAGTTGTCCACAGGTTCCTTGGGGCCCCTTGTCCCGACCGATCGTTCGGTTACTCTAACTCCGTCCGCACATCCCTGCCCAGCTCGACGAGGAGTTGGTCCGTCATGGCCGCCGCGCTTTCCCCTGAGAAGCTGTCCGACACCCATCGCACGACGCTCGACCAAGCCCTCGACGCGATCCGCACACGCGCCTACTGGTCCCCCCATCCTGAGCACCCGAAGGCCTACGGCGAGGGCGGGCTCGCCGGCAGCCTCGGAGCCGCAGAGGGCAAGGCCGCGTTCGAGGCCGTCCTCGGTACCCGGCTGGATCTCGGCCAGCCCGGCACCGACGGCTGGACCGGCGGGGAGGTCTCGCCGTACGGGCCGGAGCTGGGCGTCGAGTATCCGCACTGCGATCCGGACGTCCTGCTGCCCGCGATGAGCGCGGGCATGGCGTCCTGGCGTGCGGCGGGGCCCGAGACGAGGGCGCTCGTGTGTCTGGAGATCCTCGCCCGGATCAGCGCCCGTACCCACGAGCTCGCCCACGCCGTGATGCACACGAGCGGGCAGGCGTTCGTCATGGCGTTCCAGGCGGGCGGCCCGCACGCCCAGGACCGTGGCCTGGAGGCGGTGGCGTACGCCTACCAGGAGCAGACCCGCACCCCGCAGTCCGCCGACTGGTCGAAGCCGCAGGGCAAGCGCGACCCGCTCCAGCTACGTAAGTCGTTCACGGCGGCAGGGCGGGGGGTCTCGCTCCTGATCGGCTGCAACACCTTCCCCACGTGGAACGGCTACCCGGGCCTCTTCGCCTCGCTCGCGACCGGCAACCCCGTGCTCGTCAAGCCGCACCCACGGGCTGTGCTGCCGCTGGCGCTCACCGTCCAGCTGGCCCGCGAGGTGCTCTCCGAGGCGGGCTTCGACCCGAATCTGGTCGCGCTTGCGGCCGAACGGCCCGGCGAGGGCATCGCCAAGACCCTTGCGGTACGGCCCGAGATCAAGATCATCGACTACACGGGTTCCACCGCTTTCGGTGAGTGGCTGGAGACCAACGCCCGCCAGGCCCAGGTCTACACGGAGAAGGCCGGCGTCAACACGGTCGTCCTCGATTCCACCGACGACTACCGGGGCATGCTCTCCAACCTGGCCTTCTCACTCTCGCTCTACAGCGGCCAGATGTGCACGACCCCGCAGAACCTGCTCATCCCGCGCGACGGCATCACGACCGACGCGGGCCCCAGGTCCTACGAGGACGTCGTGACGGACATCGCGGAGGCGGTGAACGGCCTCCTCGGCGACGACGCCCGGGCCAACGGCCTGCTGGGTGCCCTGGTCAACCCGGACGTGAAGGCGCGCCTGGACGGGGCCGCGGCCCTCGGTGATGTCGCCCTCGCTTCACGCCCGGTGACGAACCCCGACTATCCCGACGCCGTCGTGCGCACCCCTGTCCTGGTCAAACTGGACGGCTCCAAGCCCGACGACGGCGCTCCCTACCTGTCGGAGTGCTTCGGCCCGGTCGCGTTCGCGGTCGCCGTCGACTCGACCGCCGACGCCTTGGGTCTGCTGCGCCGTACAGTCCGCGAGAAGGGCGCCATGACCGTCGGCGCGTACACCACATCCCCCGAGGTGGAACGCGCGGTCGAGGACGTCTGCTTCGACGAGTCGGCTCAGCTCTCGCTGAACCTCACCGGCGGCGTCTACGTCAACCAGACGGCGGCCTTCTCCGACTTCCACGGATCCGGCGGCAACCCGGCGGCGAACGCGGCGCTCTGCGACGGGGCGTTCGTC
>Ga0247818_10002410_pt1 | contig 12112 bp, 10 predicted proteins | sample 13C_Glucose_Day1_FD_192424 | JGI IMG/M metagenome (GOLD analysis project Ga0247818, IMG submission 192424) | Soil microbial communities from agricultural site in Penn Yan, New York, United States - 13C_Glucose_Day1 | ecosystem: Environmental > Terrestrial > Soil > Agricultural land | place...
GGTTTGGAGGAATCCGGTCGAAATACCGCCCTGATCTCCATGGTGGCACTCATCGCCGACTCAACACTCCATAGGCCCACCATCAAGCTCCAAACAAAAAGCCCCGCAACTCTTTCCAGTCTTTTAAGTTTCATGGTTTATCACTCAAGCACCCGGCATCACCGCATTGAAGATCAAATTGACACTGCCAAAATAATTGCCGGGCTTGTAAACCCCGTCGGCCGGCGGCATCGGGACGATTTCCAGCAAGACGCGTTTGCCGGGGGCGGCGTCGGTCAGGGACACTACTTCGCTGTCCTCGAGTTCACTCAATAACGTGCCGTTGAAAAGCACACGCAAACCAATGTCATCGGCCGGAGTGCCGTTGGACAGATACGGTCGGCCTTCAAGCCTTGCCTTGATCGAGCCCGCTTCGTTCTTGACGTCGAAATACTTGCGCAAGCCGCCGAGCGTCGACGCGGTCAGGTTCCAGGGCAGTTGCTGCTCGCGATGGATCCAGGTCGGGTCAGAGGGAATCACGTAGAACGCCTGGGTCGGGATCGTCACGAACACTTCGAACTGATGCACTTCCCTGGCGGCAAAGACCGGATGACTCGCATACGAAGCAGCAACCGCCAACAACCCTAAGATCAGTTTCCTGTTCATGGCATCAACCCTTCACGTCGAGTTTTTTGCTGCTTGCACCTTCCACCAGTGTGAACTGGTACTGGCGTCCGGCCTGTTTTTCGAAGGTAAACGTGCGACCGGCGAGAATGTGATGCTTGGTAGTCGGCTGGCAGTCCTGCTCGCTTTTAACCGAGCAATCCTTGAACTCATCGATCACCACGACCGTGTTGCCGTTGTTGCGGATCCGGTAAGTGCCCGCGCCGTTTTCGATCGCGCTGTCAAAGCGTGCCTGCTTGGGTCGTACGAAAAAAACCGCGCCGTAACCCGCCAGTACATTGACCCCGGCGGAGAGGGTTTTCTTGTAGTCGTCACGCTCTTCGCTGGAGACGGCGAACTCATCTTCTTTCTCGGGCACCACCGGTACAAAACGCACGCGGAAATAGCGCTCTTTGTCGCGCTCGCCCATGAACAACAATCGCGTGCCCTGCATGCCGTTGGCCGGGACGATCAGTCGAGCCGGGCTGGCCATCAAGCCATCACGGGCGCTGCCATCCGTGCTGGTCTTGAGCGGCACTTCCTGCGATTTGCCGTCGGCGTCATAAAGGATTTCGAGAATGTTGACCTTCACGAATGCCGTGCTGTCGCCGCCATTGAAAACCCGTTTCAAAAAGGTACTTTTGTCACCGTCCAGATAGTCGTACACCGTGCCGATATTGATGCTCGGTGTTGCCTGCACTGCCTGGGTAATCAAACAAAAACCAAATACTGCCAACAGACGTTTCATCGTCCTTTACCTCGTTGATTAATCACGTTCTGCCGGGCCATCAACCCGCCGTTCGAGCCACAAAACTTGCATCCGCCAAGGTGTCCGGCGTGCAGCGCAAATCACCGATCATCAGCACGTTGTTTTCCGTGCGGCCATTGCTCGGGTCGAGGCGGAATTGACACAGCAATTGATCACCGTGGCGCACTTCCAGGGTCGGTGAGCCGGCGTTCATTTCCATCGAGAAAAAGCCGTCCACTTCACTCACGCCGCGACTGGCGTGGTTGATGATGTGGTGGCCCTTGAGCGGGTTGCCTTGAGGGTCGATCAAACGACCGAGTACGGTGAGGGTTCGCATGACCTTGATCTGGCGATAGCCCACACCGCCCTTGTTCAGGTGATAACTGGAACGGGCCGGCTGAATGGTCGCGGCAGGCACATGGTTGCCCTCGAAATCGAAACTGACCGAACTGCTTTTGTAGGCGGTGATCGGCACAAAATTGCGCCCGGGTTTGAGTACCGTGCTGCTGCCGCTCAAATCGTCGGCGCGCAAGGCGATGTCGGTGATGTCCGATTCGACATCGATAATCATGCCCGCACCGTTGCGGTGGTACTGGCTGGTCACGACCATTTTCTGGCCGCCGACGGCCACGGTGCTGTCCAGGTTCAGGCCACCGGTGAAGTCGTTGTTGAAGGACGAGCGCTGGACAAATCCGTCGCCGTTGACCAGGTCCGTTTGCATCGTCCCCATCGCGTTCAACCCCACGCCGTAGGTGTCGGTGAGGACCGTGGCCGAGACATTTTGCAGCAGGTGATCCTGCAGGTCTTTGCGGTAGGAGATCGAAGCGTTGTTATCCCGACCGCCCTCGCGCGCAGTGCGTGAGCCGATGCTGCCGGAGAGCTGTTCACCGGGGCCGCCCAAGGCAATGTTGACGCTCAGGTCGACACCGCGGTTGCGTTCGTCATCCGAACTGATACTGCCCGGCCGATCGAACAGGGACAGTCGCCAGTTGGCATCGCTGCCGAACAGCCGGGTGCGCTGGGTCCATCCCAGATCCACTCCCGTGCCATTGGTGTTGCCCTCACTGTGGGATACCCGCGCATTGACCGAGCTTTTGCTGGTCAATCGATGGTTGATCGACAGCGAAGAGTTGCTGGTTTGCCCGACAAACACGTTTGGCTGCCGCACCCGCGTGCCATCGGGCAGGGTGTCATACAGTTTTGTGGTGTCGAGCCAGCTGCGGTTATAGCTGGCGACGAGGCTGCCGCTGCCATAGGAGTAGAGCCCCTGCACGTCAAGACCGGTGCCGTAGTCTTCGGTCTGGTAGACGTTGGCATACAGGCTGGCGTTATTGACGATCGACCAGTCGACTGACGTGCCGTATTGCAGGTTGTCGCGCACCTGACGGCCGCTCAGGCCGAGGATCACCCGCGGATGCAGCAGGTAGTTGAACGCGGCGCCAGCGGTCATGTCGCCATCGTCCTGTTCGTCCCAGTTGCTGAGCACCTTGGATTCACGGCCGGCGAAGAGGTTGTAGCGCCAGCGTTCGTCATGGTTGCGCCAATTGTTCGGCTTGTAGATCAGTTCCTGGGTGCTTGAGGTGATTTGGCCGTCTTCGATCAGCCGCACTTCCACTTCATAGATGCCACCCGGCAGCGGACGCGTGTCGAGGGTTTGCAAACCGGCGGGCACGGCCTGGGTATTGATCAGCAAACCGTCGCGGTAGATCTCCACCGACCCCTGGCGATTGGCGGTGACATAAATGGGATAAACCGCCGCCTTCGGGTTATTGAGGGCCAGACTGTCGGAACTGCCATACATCACGCCCAGCGCCGTGTCGGGGCTGGTGCCAAAGGTATTCGGCTGGCGGGTCAGGCCTTCGGACGAGGGCGTGAAAAGACCCAGGCGCAGAAAGTTGCCTTCAAGTTCGCGTTGGGTGAACAGCTCATTCACGGAGTGGTAGAGCGTGTTATCGATGCCGCCCAGTCGTGACAACTGAACGTTGACGGCTTGAGTCCAGTTACCCAGGCTGCTGCTGGCTTCCAGCCCGTAACGGCCGCCGAGGTCCTGGTTCTGGCCACCGTTGAGGTTCAACTGGTTGCGCACGATCAAACCGGTGCTGCCCCCTTCGGGCAACGTGTAGTAATGCTGCGCTTGCTCGTCACGCTCGGCATTTTGCGTGGCGATCGACAGCAGCGAGTTTTCCAGACTGTAATGCACCGCCAGAAGCTGCTCAGGACACTTGGCCTCGCAACCGCCCAGCGCCACACCTTGTTTCAGCCAGGCCGACCAAGTGTCGCGCTCGCCGGGCTTGATCGTACTGTCACTGACGTCAGTGAAGTCAACCAGGGTGATGCGATCGTCGCGGGATAACACCACCATCGCCTCACCAAGAAATTGTTGGTCAAGTTCCACGCGCACGGCCAATGGCACGTCAAAGAAGTGCTCTTCGAACTCGGTCGGCAACCCTTTGGCCTGCGCCAGCAAACTTCGAGGTGTAGTGCCGTTATCCGCTGGCGCGGCGATCGCGGTTGCGCAGAAAAAAAGGGCAAGCGCCGTCGCGATGGGAGTCATCGGGAACATGAACGGGATACTCTGAAGATAAGTGCGTTAAAACCCGATCGACAGGCAGTGACTACCTATCGACCGGTCGGCGTTGACGAATAAGGACAAGCCTTAATTCATAACCGTATTACTGGACGCGCGGGATGGCATCGAAGACCACGACTGGATTGGCCGTGTAAACACCCGTCTGAGCGGCGGTCGGCTTGGCAGCGGCAACCACCAGATCAGCTCGCATGCCGCCGTTGGATTCGGTATCGCCGACCACTTCTTGAGACACACCGGTCAAGGTTACGCCGTTGAAGGAGTAGGTCAGCGCGATGTTGTTATTACCGTTGAACAGAGGTTGAGGACCACCTTCTACATAAGCATTGACCGAACCGTTAGTGTGGCGGATATCGTAAGTCGCACGCAGCGGGTCCAAGGTGCCGGCCACCAGGTTGTAGGCCATTTTTTCATCTTTACCGAAGTCAGGATTCACCGGTTGGGCGTGGAATACCTGGGTTGGGATAGTGGCGGTGATATTGATGGTCGTGCTCGCGTCATACTCAGCGAACGCCAGCGAAGAACTGAGGGTCAGGAGAGTCATCGGAACGGCGATTGCAAACTTCTTGAACATTATTGAGTACCTGTCTTTTCAAAGGATTGGGCGCGGAAAAGTTATAACAAGCGAATACCATACAGTGAGGCGATGCTGAATTCGCTTAACTTTCAACGCCAGAGAATGATCGGCCAATCGCCAGAGAAAGTAAGTACGTAAGTTCCGAAGCACATGTAGTAACAATGACTTTCTAACAGCAGGAAAAAAGACAGAAAAACACTGATTACGCTGTATAGCCCTCAGATAAATACTACACACAGTTCTAGCTAAAAAGACACACAGACGATAAACCATCAACTTTCCGTAAGATCAATACTACTAACACACTCAAAGCCCCATGATAAGTATAGAAACTTACAGAGTTAGTTTTATTACTCTAAAAGAGTGACATTCTTGTCCGTCCAATCCTCACGTGCTGCTTCCCTTCAGGCCCTCCTCGACCCTCGACCGTTCGTCCAGCTCCCTTGCTTTCGCCTTAAGATATATCTTAAGTTGTATCTAAACACGACGAGAGAAGACACAAAATGAGAGACCATCATTCCCATCGAGAGCACAACGACAACCGCGATGGCTTCGAAAAACGCCCAAGCCCCGGCCGTGAACGCGGCGGACGCGGACCACGGGTGTTCGCCCCCGGCGACCTGAAACTGCTGCTGTTGGCACTGATCGCCGAACAGCCCTGCCATGGCTATGACCTGATTCGCCAGATCGAAAGCATGTTCGACGGCGCGTACAGCCCCAGCCCTGGCGTGATCTACCCGACCCTGACCTTTCTTGAAGAAAGTGAAATGATTCTGGGCGACGCCGAGGGCGGCAAAAAACGCTACAGCGTCACCGACGCCGGACGTCTGTCGCTGACCGAGCAAGCCATTGCGCTGGACGGCGTGCGAATGCGCATCGAAGTCAGCAAGCGCTCGCTACGCGGTCATGACCGTCCGGCCGAGATCCACGAGGCGGTGCACAACTTGCGTCACGCCTTGCAGATGCATCACGGGCGCTGGAGCCCGGAAGAAATCCTGCGGGTCCGCGACCTGCTCAACAACACTGCAAAAGCCATTGTCGACGGCCCTGCCGTTCAACCTTTTCAGGAGAAAGCCGAATGACTGAAGTGATCGTGCAATCCATCCACCGAGTCATGCATGAGATCAAACGCCGGCGCCTGGAAGTATTGCGCGTGGTAGACCTGACGCCGCGCATGCGCCGGATCACCTTGGGCGGGCCGGAATTGGCCGGCTTCGTCAGCCTCGGCACCGACGACCACGTCAAACTGCTGTTCCCGCAAAACGCGGCGGAACAAGCGGCGCTGGAAACCTTGGTGCTCGGCGCGGGCAAAGACAACGGGCCGATGCCGACGATGCGCGATTACACACCGCGTCGCTACGACCTCGACACCCTGGAACTGGACATCGATTTCGTGTTGCACGGCGACGGCCCTGCCTCAACCTGGGCCGAGCAAGCCAGGCCAGGTCAGTTCCTGCACATCGGCGGACCACGCGGCTCGATGATCGTGCCGGACATGTTCGACAGCTACCTGCTGATCGGCGACGAAACCGCCCTGCCCGCCATCGCCCGGCGGCTTGAAGGACTCGCGGCGAATCGCCGTGCGCTGGTGATTGTGGAAGTGGAGAACGGCGCCGAGCAGCAGCTTCTGGAAAGCGCTGCGCAGATCGATGTTATCTGGGTACTGCGCGAAGGGGGCAAGGACAACCTGCTGACCACCGTCAAGCAACTGCAAGTGCCGAGCGGCAATCTGTACGCGTGGATAGCGACCGAGAGCAAGGTGTCGCGGCAGATACGTCGGGTATTGCTCGATGAGCACAATCTGAATGAGCAGTTCGTCAAAGCCGTCGGCTACTGGCGGCTGGATGACAGCGAAGAGGAGTGACAGGCCCCAAGGCCCCTTCGCGAGCAGGCTCACTCCCACAGTTAATCGCGGTCTAATGTGGGAGCGAGCCTGCTCGCGATGGCGATAGCTCAGCCGCTACAAACCTGAAGTATTTACACGTCGTCCAAGCCACTGATCCAGCCCGATCAACACAAGAGCAATGAGAATAAACCCCGCCAACAATCCCCCCGCATTCACAAACACCTGTGGATAACCCAGCTTGTCGACATCCATGAATGGATAGGGATAAACCGCCAGCTGATGCCCACGCCACAACACAAACGCGAAGTACACCAGTGGATAAATGACCCACAGGCCAACGTGACGTACCCGTAACGTGCCTTTGGGCACACACACCCACCAATACGCCAGAAACAGCAGCGGCGTGATGTCGTGCATCAACTCGTCAGCCAGAAACTGCCAGCCTTCGGGATGCCATAAATGTCGCAGCAACACGCTGTACGCCAGCCCCACCACGGTGATGCTCACGGCAATCGCGCTGCTGACCCACGGTTTTAGAAAAAAGCGTCGCGCCGCTGATTCGCGGGATGTCCACTCACAGGTCAATACCGTCGCCACCAACGTGTTGGTCAGCACCGTGAAATAACTGAAAAAGCTCACCACTCCACCGATCAGACTGGCTTCCAGGCTCCAGCGCGAATAGAGAATCAAGTACAGCTGAATGGCCAGTCCGAACCAGCCCAGCAGCGCCGCAACGGCAACAAAGCGACGCCTCGCAGCCGAGCCCGGCATGTTCAGACCGGTCGCTTGGTGCGCATCAATTTGACGTACAAGCGCTCGACCTTTTCCCGGGCCCACGGGGTTTTACGCAGGAACGTCAGGCTCGACTTGATGCTCGGGTCGCTCTTGAAGCAGCGGATATCAATGCGTTCGGCCAGCCCCGACCATTCGTAATGTTCAACCAGGGCGTTGAGGATCTGTTCCAGCGTCACGCCGTGCAGTGGGTTGTTGTTCTGTTCGGTCATGCAGGGCCTTCGAGCGATGTAAGGAGTGGGAAGCCGCGCACCTTAGCCGAGGGTGTGATCGGGTGGAAGCGCTCTGTGCGCTATCTCTTACTGTAGGCGACCTTGATAAGACTGGCGCCCGGCACTGTTACCGAATCTGAAATGAACCATGTCAGTAAAAGCCCTTTCTCTATTTGTAACAGAACATTATCCTTGCGCCCGCCAAGCTGAAACGCTTCCGCACACTGCTTCACGCCTGCTGCAATCCGTTTATTTCCTGAAAAAGACCCGAATTTCTTCTCTATGCCTTACTTTCAAACTTCGCGAGACAGCGCTGTCTGCACGACTGTTGCCAGCCGAAAATTCCTGGCCCTGATCGGTGGGTTCGCCACACTGGGCCTCGCCACCTGCACCCACGCGGCTCCCGCTTTCAATAGCGAGTCACCGTGGATGCTCGGCGACTGGAACGGCACACGTACTGAACTCGCGGAAAAAGGCTACGACTTCAATGTCGATTACACCGGCGAAATGGGCAGCAATCTGCACGGTGGCTACGACCACGACCGCACCGCGCGCTACAGCGACCAGTTCGCCTTCGGCACACACCTGGACTTGCAGAAAATCCTCGATTGGGACGATGCCGAATTTCAGCTGACCATCACCGAACGCAATGGCAATAACATCAGCAACGACCGCATCAACGATCCGCGTGTGGGCGGCTTTACCTCGGCCCAGGAAGTGTGGGGCCGTGGACAGACCTGGCGCCTGACGCAGATGTGGTATCAGCAGAAATTCTTCGATCAGCAACTCGACATCAAGGTCGGTCGCTTCGGTGAAGGCGAAGACTTCAACAGCTTCCCCTGCGACTTCCAGAACCTGGCGTTCTGTGGCTCTCAGGTCGGTAACTGGGTCGGTGGCATCTGGTACAACTGGCCCGTCAGCCAGTGGGCGATGCGGGTCAAATATCACCTCACACCGCAGTTGTATGCGCAGGTCGGCGCCTATGAGCAAAACCCGTCGAACCTGGATCGCGACAATGGCTTCAAGCTCAGCGGCAGCGGCACCCAGGGCGCGATTTTGCCGGTGGAACTGGTGTGGTCGCCGAAGGTTCATGACCTGCCCGGCGAATACCGCGTCGGCTATTACTACAGCAACGCCAACGCCACCGATGTCTACAAGGACAACAACGGCCAGCCTGCCGCGCTGAGTGGCGAGGCGTATCGCAGTGCATCGAGCAAGCACGGCGAGTGGCTGGTTATTCAGCAGCAAGTGACCAGCGTCGCCAGCGATCACTCCCGTGGTTTGAACGTGTTTGCCAACGTCACGATGCACGACAAGAAGACCAACGTCATCGACAACTACGTCCAGGCCGGCGTGGTCTACAAAGGCTGGTTCGATGCGCGCGCCAAAGACGACATCGGCTTCGCCCTGGCCCGGGTTCACGTCAACCCGGCCTATCGAAAAAACGCCGAAGCGACCAATCAGGCGCACGCCGTTTTCGACTATGACGACCCGTCGTACCTGCCGCCGCAAGACACCGAATACAGCGCCGAACTCTATTACGGCGTGCACGTCACGAACTGGCTGACCGTGCGCCCGAACCTGCAATACATCCGCCATCCCGGTGGCGTGGACCAGGTCGATGACGCACTGATTGGCGGGATCAAGATCACCTCGTCTTTCTGAAGCAAACACAAAACCTGTGGGAGCGAGCCTGCTCGCGATAGCGATATATCAATCGACATCAATGTTGAATGTTAAGCCGCCATCGCGAGCAGGCTCGCTCCCACAAGGGACTGCACCAACCGAACACTTTTTATATGAACCATGCCCGCACAGGATCGTCATCTACAGTGACCTTGCACGGGACAACTTGAAACGTCACGGAGAACCACACTATGAGCACTGATGGTGCTTTGAGTCGAAGCCGCCTGTTACCGACCCTGCTCGGCATCCTGCTTCTGCTAATGGGCCTGGCCATGTTGGCAGGCGGGATCAAGCTGAGCATGCTCGGCGGCTCGCTGTATTACCTGCTGGCCGGTATCGGCCTGACGCTGACCGGCGTGCTGCTGATGCTCGCGCGCCGTGCTGCCTTGGGCCTGTACGCACTGGTGCTGTTCGCCAGCACCGTGTGGGCCTTGTGGGAAGTCGGCCTCGACTGGTGGCAACTGGTGCCGCGCCTGGCGATGTTGTTTGCGCTGGGCCTGGTCATGCTGCTGCCGTGGTTCCGTCGTCCGCTGCTGCGCGAAGGCGCTGCCCCGATCGGCACCGGCGCCTTGAGCGTCGCCGTGGTAGTGGCAGGCGTGGCCGCGTTGGCCAGCCAGTTCACCAACCCCGGTGAAATCAAAGGCCAACTGGACCGCGACAGCGTGCCGGGCATGACCAACACCGCACCGGCCATGCCCGACGGTGACTGGAACTCCTACGGCCGTAGCGCTCATGGCGATCGTTACTCGCCCCTGGCGCAGATCACTCCAGAAAACGTTCACAAGCTGGTTCCGGCCTGGACCTACCGTACCGGCGACCTGCCGGGCCCGAACGATCCGGGCGAGACCACCGCAGAAAACACCCCGTTGAAAGTCAACGGCATGCTCTACGTGTGTACGCCGCACAGCCAGGTGATCGCGCTGGATCCGGACACGGGCAAGGAAATCTGGCGTTTCGATCCGAAGCTCTCCACGCAAAACGCGGCGAACTTCAAGGGTTGGGCACACATGACCTGCCGTGGCGTGTCGTATCACGATGACGCCGCCTACGCCTCCGAGCAAAGCCCGACCGGCAGCGCCAGCGCCGCCGTCGAGAATGCCTGCCCACGCCGTATCTTCCTGCCAACCGCCGACACCCGCCTGATCGCCCTCAACGCCGACACCGGCAAGATGTGCGAAGACTTCGGCGACAAGGGCCAGGTTGATCTGCGCGCCAACATTGGCGGCTTCACGGCCGGCGGTTACTACTCCACCTCGCCTCCAGCGGTCACCAAAGACCTGGTGGTGATTGGCGGTCACGTCACCGATAACGTGTCCACCGACGAGCCAAGCGGCGTGATCCGCGCGTTCGACGTGCACACCGGCAAACTGGTGTGGAACTGGGACAGCGGCAAGCCGGACGACACTACACCGATTGCCGAAGGCCAGACCTACACCCGCAACTCGCCGAACATGTGGTCCATGTTCGCCGTCGATGAAAAACTCGGCATGCTCTACCTGCCGATGGGCAACCAGACCCCGGACCAGTTCGGTGGCGATCGCACCCCTGAATCGGAACTGCACGCCGCCGGCCTGACCGCGCTGGACATCGCCACCGGTAAAGTGCGCTGGCACTTCCAGTTCACCCACCATGACCTGTGGGACATGGACGTCGGCGGCCAGCCCACCCTGATGGACCTGAAAACCGCTGACGGCGTGAAGCCGGCGGTGCTGGCGTCCACCAAGCAAGGCAGCATTTACGTGCTGGACCGCAGCACCGGCGAAGCCATCGTGCCGATCAACGAAGTGCCGGTGCCACAAGGCGCTGTCGCCGGGGATCACACCTCGCCAACCCAACCCAAGTCCGACCTCAACCTGATGCCGCCTCCACTGCAAGAACGCGACATGTGGGGCGTCACACCGTTTGATCAACTGATCTGCCGGATCGACTTCAAATCCATGCGCTACGACGGCCCGTTCACGCCGCCATCGCTGCAAGGCTCCATCGTTTACCCAGGCAACTTCGGCGTGTTCGACTGGGGCGGTATCTCGGTTGACCCGGTGCGTCAGATTGCTTTCGTGAACCCGAGCTACATGGCGTTCAAATCGAAGATGATCCCGGCCGCCGAAATCGCCGCCCAAGGCCCGCGCAAAAGCGAGACCGAAGGCGTACAGCCAAACAAAGGCGCACCTTATGGCGTCGTCCTCGAAGCCCTGCTGTCGCCAATGGGCCTGCCGTGCCAGGCACCGGCCTGGGGCTACGTGGCAGCGGTTGACCTGACCAACGCCAAAGTCCTGTGGAAACACAAGAACGGCACCGTGCGCGACAGCTCACCGGTTCCGATCCCGTTGAGCATGGGCGTACCGAGCCTGGGTGGCACCTTCACTACAGCTTCTGGCGTTGGCTTCCTGAGCGGCACTCTGGACCAGTACCTGCGCGCCTACGACGTGAAAAACGGCAAGCAGCTGTGGGAAGGACGCCTGCCGGCCGGCGCGCAAACCACACCGATGACCTACACCGGCAAGGACGGCAAGCAATACGTGCTGGTTGTTGCGGGCGGTCACGGGTCGCTGGGCACCAAGCAAGGTGACTATGTGATTGCTTACAAACTGTCCGAGTAAGTTTTAGCGGCGGTTAATGGAAAGGCGACTCCCATGAGGGGGTCGCCTTTTTTGTGCCCGCGATCTTCGCCACGCCACTGAACAAACTGTGGGAGCGAGCCTGCTCGCGATAGCGGTGTGTCAGCCAACATTGATGTTGAATTTAAACAGCCTTCGCGAGCAGGCTCGCTCCCACAATTTGATCGAGGTCGGCCTGAAAATTCGGTGGATGTCCTACAGCCGTGGCGATTTTTGAGGAGGATTCCGACAGGTACTGTCGGTTGTTGTGTCAGAAGGCCAAGAGCTAGGCTTTGCCCGTCGCTGCAAATTCAGCGACCGGGTTTGGTCGCCCAGGTTTAGAATGGCGCACTTTTCGTGCTTGCTTCATGGCGAGCTGTGCGTGGGAGGGCTTCGGCCCTGCCGGGTTCCATTCCCTGGTCGAC
>Ga0247818_10002411_pt1 | contig 12108 bp, 13 predicted proteins | sample 13C_Glucose_Day1_FD_192424 | JGI IMG/M metagenome (GOLD analysis project Ga0247818, IMG submission 192424) | Soil microbial communities from agricultural site in Penn Yan, New York, United States - 13C_Glucose_Day1 | ecosystem: Environmental > Terrestrial > Soil > Agricultural land | place...
GGCGGCCACCTCGTGGACGCCGGCGCCGCCGAGTGCGTGCCGGGTGGCGAGCAGCACGTTGAGGAAACCGTGCTGTTCGAATCCCGTGTGCGGATCGGTGTTGCGGACGGCGTGGTGCAGTCCGGCGGTGGCCTTGAACGGGATTCCCGACGCGATGACGGTGTGCAGCGCAGCGGCGAGTTCGGTCTCGTCCGGGTAGGCCTCGGCGACCACGCCACCCGTGCGGAACTTCGCCGCGAACGGGCCGCCGGTCAGTGCGGAGAGGAAGTCGGGCCGGCGCTCGCCACGCGGCACCTCCACGAACACGTCGAGCCCGGCGGTCAGCGCCTCGACGGCGTCCATCGCAGCGAAGAACTCCGCGGCCGTCTGGTCTGCGGGCACCGCGATCTCGAGTGCCACCGCGGTGGCACCGTCGATCTGCGCGAGGCGGTCGAGTGCGGGTTCGAGCGTGGCCGGACCGCCGGGCAGCGTCAGGCTCAGTTCGAGCGCACCGGGGGTCAATTCGCCCAGCCGGGCGACCGGAAAGACGAAGGGACCGACCAGATCCGCGTACGGCGCCGACAAATGTCCGGCGTGCGCGGGCAGGGCGTCGGGCAGGGGTGCGTTTCCGGGCGGGAAGAGGGCGGCGTCGTCGCAGAGACCGGCGAAGAGGGCGGAGATCACGGCGTCGGCCCCCGCCCTGCCCACGTCCACGCGTAGCCCGAGTCCTCGCACGCCACGGCACCCTCGCCGAGTTCGAGCGGGCGGAACGTGTCGACCATGACGGCGAGTTCGTCGAAGAACTCGGCCCCGATGCTGCGTTCGTACGCGCCGGGCTGCGGACCGTGCGCATGGCCGCCGGGATGAATCGAGATCGAGCCCTGGCCGATGCCGGAACCCTTGCGCGCCTCGTAGTCTCCGCCGACGTAGAACATGATCTCGTCGGAGTCGACGTTCGAGTGGTAGTACGGCACCGGAATCGACAGCGGGTGGTAGTCGACCTTGCGGGGCACAAAATTGCAGATGACGAAGTTGTTGCCCTCGAACGCCTGGTGCGCCGGCGGCGGCTGGTGCACGCGCCCGGTGATGGGCTCGTAGTCGGAGATGTTGAACGTGTAGGGGTAGAGGCACCCGTCCCAGCCCACGACGTCGAAGGGATGGTGCGGGTACACCATTCGCGTGCCGACGATCCCGTGCGACGTCCGATGCTTGACGAGCACCTCCACGTCGGTGCCCTCGACCTGCAGCGTGTCGGACGGCCCGTGCAGGTCGCGCTCGCAGTAGGGCGCGTTCTCGAGCAGCTGACCGAACCGGGACAGGTAACGCTTCGGCGGGACGATGTGACTGTTGGCCTCCATCGCGTAGGCACGCAACGGTTCCGGTCCCTGCGGGATCCAGCGGTGGGTGGTCGACATCGGAATGAGAACGTAGTCGCCCTGCTTCGCCTCGAGCGCGCCGAACACGGTTTCGACGGTGGCGGCACCGGATTCGACGTAGACCATCTCGTCGCCGATCGCGTTGCGGTACAGCGGCGACTCCTTGGCGGCGACCACGTAGGAGATGCGGACGTCCGCGTTGCCGAGGATCAACCGGCGTCCGGTGACCACGTCGGTGTCGGCCCAGACCGTGTCCGGGAACAGGTCGTGCAACTTGAGGTGGCGCGGCTTGAGCGGATGATTGGGTGTCGTGCTCTGGTCGGGCAGGTCCCACACGGTGGCATCAACGATCGCCGACGGGATGTGGCGGTGGTAGAGCAGTGAGGAGTCGGAGGAGAACCCCTCTTCTCCCATCAATTCCTCGAAGTAGAGCTGACCGTTGTCGTCACGGTGCTGGGTGTGCCGCTTGGGCGGGATGTTGCCCACGTGCCGATAGAACGCCATGACCGGCCTCCCTAGAAGTGCGTGTCCGTAGTAGTAAACACATTAACTAAATTACGGGCGTGATGGCAAGCACAGATTTCCCGGGAGGCACAGCAGGGGTCAGTTACGCCCGCGGACGTCGAACTGGCTGCGGTTGGTGATCAGCTTGTCCAGCAGCATGACGAGAATGCGCTGCTCCGGTTCGGTGAGAACACTCGCCCAGGCGTGTTCCCGCTCGTTCTGCTCACGGTAGATCTCACCGATCTCGCTCCGGCCCTTCTCGGTGAGCGACAACTGGACGGACCGGCCGTCCCGCTCGTCCGGGGTCCGCTCCATCAGACCGCCACCGACCAGCGTCTTCGTCAGATTCGAGACGGCGGCCCTGCTCATGCCGGTGAGCTTGGCCGCCGTCTTCGACTCGACTGGCCCGGCCAGCCACGTCACGAACATCAGCCGGAACGCCGACCAGGACAGGCCACGCGGACGGTGAATCGACGACTCCAGGTCGTACGTCACCACGTTCGACGCGCGGTTCAACGTCAGGAGGACCTGGGTGGCGAGTTCGTGCGTCGAGCCGTATTCCGTGCTCAGGCGCCTGTTCGCCAGTTCGATGAACGACCAGAAGTCGAGGCCGTCGGGCACCTCGACGGGCACCGGCGCTGCGTCATCGGTCATGGGGGGAACCCTATCGCGAGCGGGTGGCGGGCCCGGTGCCCGCCACCTCCGCTTTTAGTATATCTATGAACTAGTTGAGGCTGTTGCTTCTTCCAGTTCGACCGGTTGCTTCTTCGGGATCTTCAGGAACGCGAGCATGACGGCACAGATCAGCAGGCACCCGATCGGGAAGTACAGGCCGATCGTGACGTTGTCGGCGGTGGCGTTCTTTCCGATGACGTAGGGACCGAAGAATCCGCCCATCGCGGCGATGGTGTTGATGGCCGCGAGACCGACGGCCGTCTCGGCGCGGGTGAGCACCTGCGCCGCCATCGCCCAGTACGGCGCCATATATCCGAGAACACCGACCGCCACCATCGACAGCGACGTCAACGCCGGCAACGGCGAGTGCCGGAAGAGAATGGTGCCGAACAACCCGACAGCGGCCAGGACCATCAGCCCGATGACGACGAGCTTCCGTTCCCCCGTCCGATCCGAGTAACGGCTGATCAGCAGCATGCCGACAGCACCGACCACGAACGGCACCGCGCCGAGGAATCCGATGTTGGTGGCCGAGTAGCTCGGATCCATCTGCTTGACGATCTGAGGCAGGAAGAACGTGAAGCCGTACAGCCCGCAGGCGGCGAACAGGTTCGCGACGGCGAGGTGCAGGATCTTCCGGTTCTTGATCGCGCCGAGCTGCTCCTTCACACTCTCGTGAGTTTCGGGCTCCTGGTACTCCGCGGTGATCTCGCCTTCGAGCCACTCGGATTCCTGCGTGGTCAGGAATTTCGCCTCACGCGGCCGGTTGGGCAGGTAGACGAGCACGATCAGGCCCAGCACGATCGTCGGCGCACCCTGCAGGATGAACACCCAGCGCCAGCCGCTCATGTCGAACCAGGAGATGTGGTCGAGGATCAGACCGCCGGTGAAGGAACCGATGATCATGGCGATCGGCTGCGCCATGGCCATCATGGCGATGGCCCGGGCACGCTCACCGGAGCGGAACCAGAACGTCAAATACAGCAGCAGTCCCGGGAAGAGACCCGCCTCGGCGATACCGAGGGCGATGCGGGCCCCGTAGAGCTGAGTGACACTGTTGACGAAGCCCATGATCACGGTGACGATGCCCCACGTGATCGCGATGCGGGCCAGCCAAATGCGGGCGCCGAACTTCTTCAGCGCCATGTTGGACGGGATCTCGAACACGACGTAGGCCAGGAAGAAGATCGACGCCACCGCGCCGAACGTTCCGACCGTGATGCCGAGTTCGTGCTGCATCCCCAACTGCGCGTAGCTGATGTTGGTGCGGTCCATGTAGTTGAAGATGTACAGCAACATGACGAACGGCAGGATGCGGTACGACACCTTCTTCAACGTTCTCGCACCGATTTCGCTGTCGGGGACAGCGGAGCGGGAAACTCCCATGACATTCTCCTATGAGGGGTGGGGACCTTGTGCGGCCTTCGCCGCGTTTCGGCCCGCGATGCGGCCCATGGTCAAAGCGTTGGCTACCGCGTTGCCGCCACCGACATACCTGAGTCCCAGGATGCCTGCTCCGGCTTCGCCCGCTGCGAAGAGGCCCGGAATCGGGCGTCCTCGCACATCGACGACGGCGGCGTTTCCGTCGATCTCCAGGCCCGCGTGGGTGCACACGAGTTCGGCGGGAAGGATCTGCGCGGCGTAGAAAGGGGCCTCGCTGATCGGGTCGGGGTTCGCGTCCGAACCCTTGTTCCGGAGCGTCCGGTGCCGCAGGAAGTCGGAGTCGACGCCGGCGGGCAGCTGGTCGTTCCACCGGGTGACGGTGGCGTCGAGGGCGTCGACGGGCACCCGGATCTGCTCCGCGAGCTCCGCCAGGCTGCCGGCGCTGAACGTGCGTCCGCCCGCCACCTCGTCGGCGATCCGTTCGGGTGTCCAGTCGGCGTAGCCGGGCGCGAGGTTCACGCGGGCCTTCTCGTCGAAGATCATCCAGGCGTATCCACCCTGGGCTTCGATGATGCCGGTGGACACGGCGTAGGACGCGTCCTCGTCCATGAACCGCCGGCCGTCCTGGTTGACGTAGAGCCGCGACTTGGGCGGAAAGCCTGATTGCCAGTGGTGGAACCTCTGGAAGTAGACGGTCGGGAGCATGAGCCCCCAGCCGTCGCCCGTGACGGCGGCGTCGACGGCCCGCCCGAAACGCAGGTGGTCTCCTCGACTGCCGGGTGCGGCGACCACGAACAGCGAGTCGCCGGCGTTGTTCGCGGCCGGGTAGTAGCGATCGACGAGGTCGGGGTCCTGCGCGAACCCGCCGGACGCGACAACCACGGCAGCGGCCCGGACCTCGATGTCGTCGGCGACGACTCCGACGACTCGGCCGTCCTCCTCGATCAGCTTCTGCACGCGGGTGTTCAGGATCGCCTCGACGCCGTGCACGCGTCGCGCCTTGTCGAGCACCTGCACGAGGCCGTAACCCTGGTCTTTCGGTACGTGGCCCCGCCAGACGTCCTCGACTCCCGCCTGGCACAGGCCGGGCTGGTGCGCGTTGGCGGAGACTACTGCCGGAATCTCGACGCCGAGTTCGATCAGCCATTCGAGGGTGGGTGCGGCGTTCTCGCAGAACGTGCGGATCAGGCCGGGCGCCAGCATCCACTGGTTGAGGTCCATGTAGTGCTGGAAGAACTTTTCGGCGGAGTCCTCGACACCCAGACCGCGTTGCACGCTGGTGCCGGCCGCGGTGAACAGTCCTGCCGACAGTTGGGTCGAGCCGCCGAGTTCTGTCTCCGACTCGAACAACAGCACCGTGGCGCCCTGTTCGGCGGCGGACACCGCTGCGGCGAGTCCGGCTCCGCCACCACCGACGACGATGACGTCGAAGTCGTCGCTCATGAAAGGTTCGCTCCTGTCTCGGCAATGATGCGGTGGTACAGGCCGTTCGACACCAGGCCGCCGTCGACGGTGACCTCGCTTCCGCTCATGTAGGTGGAGCGGTCGGACAGCAGGAACAGGACGGCGTCCGTGATCTCGTCCGGCGTGCCCATGCGACCGAAGGGGATGCTGTCGACCGCGGCCCGGACGAAGTCGTCCGCGCCACCGAGCAACGCCGTGCCCACGAGGCCCGGATGCACGGAGTTGACGCGGATGCCCCACTGGGCAAAATGCCCGGCCGCCGACTTCGACAGCCCGGTCAGTCCCCACTTGCTCGACGAGTACGCGGGCGAGAAGTAGCCGATCTGCCCGGAGATCGACGAGATGTTGACGATGGAGCCACCGCCGCTGTCGCGCAGGAGCGGGGCGACGGCCTTCATGCCGTAGAAGGGCCCGAACAGGTTGATCCTCATGGTCAGTTCCCAGACGTCGTCCGGGGTGTCCATGAACTCCAGCCGGCGCGAGATCCCCGCGTTGTTGACCAGTCCACCCAATTCACCTCGGGTGTTCCGGATCTCGTCGACGACCCGGGTCCACGCGGCGGCGTCGGTGACGTCGAGTTCGTGAGCGGACGCCGATCCCCCTGCCGCCGTGATCTCCTCGACGACGGCAGAACAGTCCGCCACGTCGGCAATACATACGTGTGTTCCCCTGGTCGCGAGCGCACGGGCGTGATTCGCGCCCATGCCGCCGGCGGCTCCGGTGATCAGGACGACGCCGGGGTAGTTCACCGACTCAGACATGACGCGAACCGCCGTCGACGGCGATACTGTGTCCCGTCACGTAACGGGCGCTGTCCGACAACAGGAACAGCAGCGGGCCGAAGACCTCTTCCGGCGAGCCGAGACGGTGCAGCGGGACCACGTCGAGGGCGTGCTTCAGTGCGGCCGGGTCGTCCTGCACCCACTGCGTCATCGCCGTGTCGATGTAGCCGGGTGCGATGGAGTTCACGCGAATGCCCTTGTCTCCGAATTCGACTGCGAGCGATTCGGTGAGATGCGCGACCGCCGCCTTCGACGTGCAGTACGCGCCGCGGCCCTTCCGGACCCGGAGCGCCGACACGGACGACATGTTGACGATCGCACCGCCGTGCTGCATGTGGTGCGCCGCCGCCTGAGCGCCGAAGAGGACACCCTCGACGTTGACGGACAGCGTGGCACCGATCTGTTCCGGTGAGATCTCCTCCGCCAGGGCGAAGGGGAAGATTCCCGCGTTGTTGATCCAGTAGTCGATGCGGCCGAACTCCTTCAGCGCCACCTGTGCGAGAGCCTCGTGCTCCTCCGCTTTGGTGACGTCGATCCGCGCGCCGACGACGGTCCCGGGCTGATCTGCCAGGGACTCCGACGCGAGAGCGGTCGTGATCTCCTCGGCGGTGAGCTTCATCTGGTCTTCGTTGATGTCGGCGCCGACCACGTGGACGCCGCGGGTGGCGAGGCCGGATGCGAACGCCGCACCCATGCCCTGGGCCGCGCCGGTGACCACCGCGACCTTGCCCACCATCTCCGGATAACGCGCGGTCATCTGCGCGGTCACGGTACGGCCGGGGTTGGTCTGATCTGTACTTGCGGTCATGGTGTTCTCTTCCTCTGTCATCTCGAAATGTGTTCTCGGCCCAACGGGCACTACGCGGTGTCGTCGCGCCGTATGTCGCGGCGGGCGATCCGCCACCGGTGGCCGACCCGCACCACGCGATCGGTGAGGGTGGTCATCCGCACGAGTCGCGAGTCGCCACCGATCGAGGTGGCGACGATCTGCAGATATGCCCGCACGGTGGCGGCGCCGTCGCCGGTCTCGTCGATCACGAGGTTGGTGATCACGTGGCGGTGGACCTCGTTCGCGGCCCGCGCCCGGGTGTGGAACCGTTCGGCGAATGCGATCAACGCGTCGGCGCCCGACACGGGCTCCGGGTAACTGGGAGAATGGAATTCGCCGTCATCCGTGAACGTCTGCGCCCACCCGGAGGCGTCGCCACCGTCGATGAGGTGACTCTGCCGCCCGTACAGCTGATGCAGCCGAGCGACGGTCACCGCATCGACGGCCCCGGTACTACTGCTCATGGAGTGCTCCCCGGACCCGTTCCGCGTCAGTCGCGGCACTTGCCCTACTCGAATCATATGTGCGATAATCGCACGCACTGTGCGATATGATGAAAGAGTAGGTGTCGCACCTCACAGACGTCAAGGAGGGCGGGCAAGACAGTGAGCACGACCGACGAACGGCCGCGGAAACTTTCACGCAAAAGCGCAGTTCAGCTCGATTCGGGAATGTCGAAAACCCTCCACCACGGGCTCGAAATTCTCGAGTTGCTGACGGCCCATCCGCACGGACTGTCCGTCACGGAGATAGCCGACGGGATCGACGTCCACCGGACCGTTGCGCATCGGTTGATCCGCACCCTCGAGGCGCATCGGCTGTGCCGAAAGGACGGGTTCAAACGCGTCACACTCGGTGCGGGATTGGTGACCCTCGCCGAACCCGTCGAGCAGGACCTGCGCACACTGGCACGACCCGTACTCGAAGAGCTGGCCGACGCCGTCCAGGCCACCGTGCATCTCGTCGTCCGCGAGAACGCGACGGAAGTCCGGGCCCTGATGGTGGTGGAACCGCGCAGCGCGAAGGTGCACGTCGCGTTCCGTCCCGGCCAGGTCGACCCCGTCGACCGTGGCTCGGCGGGACTGGCGATCCTCGCCGCGCTTCCCGCGGTCGAGGGCGAACGCGAAGAGGTGACCGTGGCCCGCGCTCGCGGCTACGCCGTCACCGACGGCGAGGTGATCCCGTCCGTGCTCGGTGTCTCCGCGGCCATTCCCGGGCGGCGCGGCGATGCACTCGCGAGCGTGGGCGTGTCGATCTTCGAGATGCCCGACCAGGAGGCGCTGGGTTCAGCGGTCGTCGACGCCGCCCGCACGCTCGGCAACCTGCTGCGCTGACCTGTGAGTACTTATCAACGCCCGGCGGTTGATAAGTACTCACGGGCGCGTCAGCGCTCGTAGCCCTTCCGCATGTCGTCGACGATGCGCGGGCGGTCGAGGGTGGAGGGCTCGAGGTCGCGGCGGGGCCGGTCGCGCGGGAAGATCGCGGACGCGGCGAGGGTCGGCTCGTCGAGGAAGCGCAGTTCGGGGACGTCGCGGGGCAGGCGCAGGGCCGGCGGTTCGGATCCGCGCCGGGCGAGGACGTAACCCCAGTCCCCGAAACTCGGCACCAGCACGTGGTACGGCGTGACGGCCAGACCCGCGGACGCGACCGTCGACGTGGTGCGCCAGTACGCGTCCGGCGTCGAATAGGGGCTTCCCGACTGCACCACCATCAGTCCGCCGGGATTCAGGGCGGCGGCGGCGAGACCGTAGAACTCGGTGGAATACAGGCGGCCGAGCGCCGGGGTGTCCGGGTCGGGAAGGTCCACGATGACGGCGTCGAAACCCGAATCGGGTGCGTCGCGTAACCACCGGAACGCGTCGTCGATGACGACGTGCACGCGCGGGTCCTGCAATGCCCCCTGGTTCAGCCCGGACAGCCGGGTGTTCGCGAGTTCGACGACCGCAGGGTCGAGTTCCACCTGCACGATCTCCTCGACCCCGGGCAGTCGCAGGACCTCCCGGGCGGCGAGGCCGTCGCCCCCGCCGAGGATCAGCACCCGTTTCGGGTCGGCGGCCATCGCGGGGTACACCAGCGATTCGGTGTACCGATGTTCGTCGATGCTGGAGAACTGGAGGTCGCCGTCGAGGAAGAGGCGCACGTCTCCCCCGCGCTCGGTGACCACGATCTCCTGGTACTGCGACCTTTCCGCGGCGACCACCGGATCGGTGTAGAGACGTTGCCGCGACGTGGTTTCGATGCCGTCGGCTCGCACCAGCAGCACCGCGATGCACGCGGCGGCGACGAGCAGCGCCACGACGGCGAGCAACCGGGTGCGCAGGCTCAGCTGCCACCGCAACAGGATCAGCGCCACCACCGCGGCGGCAACGAGATTGATGATGCCGGTGATGGCGGCGCCGCGGATCATCCCGGCGATCGGCAACAGCACGAACGGCCAGAGCAGGCCACCGACCAGGGCGCCTGCGTAGTCGGCGGCGTTGAGGTTTGCCAGCACCTTTCCGGTGCTCTCGGCGTCGGTGTCGCTGCGTCCCGACTGCAGCAATGTCATCAGCAGCGGCACCTCGGCGCCCACCAGCACACCGATCAGTGCGGTGGCGAGCACCAGAACGATTGCGCTGGAACCGAAGAACGTGAACGTCACGTACAGGGTCACCGCACTGAATCCGCCGACGAGGCCGAGGACGATCTCGACGACCACGAACGACGCGGCCGCGGTGGAGAGCAGGGGCTTGGCGGCAAGGGCACCCACCCCGAGTGCGGCCACGAAACCCGCGACGATCAGCGACGTCTGGGTGATTCCGCCGCCGGTCAAACTGACCGACAGCGTCAGCAGGGCCAGTTCGTAGATCAGCCCGCACGCTGCGCACGCGGCCACCGCGGCGAGCAGGAACGCCCTGGCCCGCCCACCGAGAGCGCGAGTGGTGGAGGAATTCGGCTCTGCCGCTGTGGTCGTCACGAGATCAGGTGAGCGCGGCGGCGTTCACGAGGCCGATGGCGAAGAGGCTCGCACCGACGGCCCATGCGGCACCGCACATCTGCGGGTTCCCGACCAGACCGACGAGTTGTCCCGGCAGCAGCAGATTCATCAGGCGCAGCGCGATGACCTGCAACAGCACACCGAAGAGACCGTAGACCGCGGAGTCGGCGAGTCCCTGCGCGAATCCGTCGGAGCTGGTGAGGATCGCCGTGACCACGACGACGGCGAGGGCGAGATGGTTCGACGCCAGCAGGATTGCCGCGTTGGGGTTCTTGTCGACGTACACCTGGTGCCGGAGATTGCCGGGGGTGGCGAGGTCGAGTACCGCGAAGCCGACTCCGAGGACGGCGATGCCGATGACGAAGTACGCCAGGGTGCCGAGCATGCCGACGGCGAGCAGCCCGACGTCGACGCTGCCGATTTCCGTTGCTGCCGCCGTGTAGGTGGTGTTCACGCGCTTCTCCCCAGTCGAGTGTTCTCTGTCATTTCGCGCTCCCGGATCCGCCGCTGCCGCTGGCGCCGCCTGCCGGTGAACCGGGGTTGAAACCGGGCCCCAGATAGGCGAACCCGCCACTCCTGTACCGGCCGTCGATGTCTTCGACGCGGACGAGGCTGCCGCCACCCGGCCCGGCGCTGACCGTGACGATGTCGTCGTCGTAGCGCAGGTATTCGCTGCCGCCGTCGGCCTTCCGCGCCGCCGGGTCCTCTTCGGCGACGATGTTCGAGACGGTCGTCCCCACGGGGTCGTTCGACGTGTACGTCTTCGCGTCGCCCGCGGTGTTCTGCAGGGCGTAGGTGTCGGCGATGTAGTCGCGGACGCCGCCGCCGCACGCGGTCGCGGCCAACACCAGGAGCAGCATCGGGACGAGCCGCACGCGCGCACTGAACCGGCTCACGGCTGCCACCTGCTTCGAGTTTTCACGATCACCCCGCCTTTGTCTCCTGGGTACAGATGCCAGGTCTGCCAGACCCATCCGCCCGAATCTTTGGCCGCCGTGAGCGCGGTCAGCGCGGTGTGGTCACCGGGGAACGCCCCGCAGATCCACCCGTCCACCTCGGTGGCCTGGCGCCGCAGCCAGTCGGCGGTCTGCTCGAGGTGGGTGCGGTCGACGGTGTCGGTGGTCGAGTCGAACCGGTACCCGCTCGCGCTGTCGGATACGGGCAACGGCCTGCCGCCTGCCTGTACCGCGTCGCACGAGACCTGTTCGGTGATTCGGCTGCCCGCCGCGGACGCCGTCACCGCGTGCGACGCCCCGAGAACTGCGAGCGTCACTCGGTCGTCACCGTGCGTGATGGTGAGTTCGGCCAGCGGAAGCGGTGTTTCGGCATTAACGACGAGACCGAGTGCCTCTGCCGTCACATCACGCGACTCGATGTCGAGGACGTGCAGTGTCACTGCGGCGGACCGGAGTGGATCACGGTGAGTTCACCCCGCGTGACGGCGCGGCCCGTGGAGACCTCCCACGACTGCGTCCGCGCCCAGCGCTCGAAGGACAGCAGGCCGGTCTTGTCGGCCGTCTCGTAGTCGGCGTAGTCGACGATGCCCTGGGGTGCGGTTCCGGTGGTGCCTTCCGCGGTGAACGAGGCGGTGCCGCGCTCGATCTGCCGGTGCACCCTGTCGTCGAGGATCACGTCACCGTTCGGTTCGAGCCCCGTGCCCTCGCGGCGCATCCACAGCGTCATGTCGAGGTTGCCCTCGTCGTTCTCGACGGTCAGCCATCGCTGACCGGTGGACCCGTCGAGGAGGTGTTCGTGCCAGATGTATCCCTCTTCGTCGAGGGTGATGGTGCCGCGCACGACGTGATCGATTCCGGCGTACGTGATGATGTCGCCGACTCCGATCTTGTACGGGTCGTAGACCTCCGGGTAGTCGGCGAGCGGATCGACCCTGGCAGCAGGAGTGGTCTTCTTCCCGGTCCGATTCCGCAGGATCAGCACGATGCCCACAATCACGACGACGATCAGCAGCAGTAACAGCAGCGTGGTCAACAGTCTCTCCTGGTCAGCGGCTCCGGCACGGGAGGCCAGTGCCCGGCCCCCACCGCTCAGTCACCTTACTGTGCGCCGCGCACCCACACACCTGGCGATTGCAGAGCCTGGTAGCAAAGGCTAGCCTAACCGAACGCGCGAGCGGTGGAG
>Ga0247818_10002414_pt1 | contig 12099 bp, 15 predicted proteins | sample 13C_Glucose_Day1_FD_192424 | JGI IMG/M metagenome (GOLD analysis project Ga0247818, IMG submission 192424) | Soil microbial communities from agricultural site in Penn Yan, New York, United States - 13C_Glucose_Day1 | ecosystem: Environmental > Terrestrial > Soil > Agricultural land | place...
GGCGCGCGGCGGGTCGAGCACCTGGACCTGGTTGGCCACCTGGTAGTCACCGTGTGGGTGGTTGGGGTGATACATGTCCATCCGGAAGATCTGCCCCACCTCGTTCAGCGGCGCCTGATCGGCGGCTTCCTGCACCCAGCCGGTGCCGTCGATCGCAGAATGGGTCGTCGGGTCGGCGAGCACCGCGAACACCTTGGCGGCGGGCACGGCGACAGTCAGCGTGGCGCTCACGTTCTCTCGGTCCACGGTGTGCACGCTCCTTGTCACCTCATCTCGGGCCTCCCGCTGGAGCGGAAGGAGTATTCATTACATACAGACTGCGTGGCGACGCGGAACTCATCGGCCGTGGGGATAGCAGAGTTTCCCGTGCCACCAGCTCAGAGAGTTCAGCTCGAGGCCGGCTGTCGGGACGTGCGGGTCAGCGTTCGTCATATGGGGGTGTTCACCTATGGCGAGCGACGATGTGGGCCTTGGTAGCTCCGTGAACTGACTCGCCGGTAATCACGCGTATGAGGGTCTCCGATCACACCTGATTTCGCGTGCTGCGGGCACGTCCGCGCACTACCGCGAACGGTGGTGATCGCTGCAGATCATTCTGGTGGGCTCGCCGACCCCGACGAGGCCTTCCCGATCCTGGCCACGCGGTCCCAGCTTGTCAATATTCCGGTCAACGAGGTCGCCGTGAATGTGATCGAGCACAGACCCGACCATCCGGATTGACCTCTGCGTCCTGAACTCGACTGCGCCAGGCATCGCCGGGCCGATCGTATTGACCCATCCGGCCGGTGTGTTGCCTCGAAACACACATTGTCCTGCAGCAACCCTTGCGGCTGGAGAAGGTGAGCCCGCTATGACTTCTGTCCCTGGCCTCACGCCCGGCTATGTCGGGGAACCATAACGGCGGCCACGCTGACACCGCGCGAGCTGGAGATCCTTCGCTTGTGGCAGCGCAGTGAATCGAAGACTGTTGCCGCATCGACCTGGGAATTAGCCTGAGCACGAGTACCTCCCACCCACCAGCTCGCGAGCGACCGAGGGCAGAAGAATCGCACGCTGCGGAATCCCACCATGGGCGGACTCAACGTCGTGCGGCGTCAGTGTGGGCACCGACATCACCGAAGTCCGTCGTCATCGCCGCGCAGCTGGAGGCGAATAAGCTTCAACACCCACTGATCTGGGTCCGAGCGAAGTACGCGCCCGCAGGGCGCCCCGTTGCCGATAAGTCTGGATCATTGAGCCGGGCGGTGCAGGACCGGCTGGTGTCTCTCGCTGAGTTTTGACGCACCTGGCCCACCTACATGCCCCAACGGGGCAGAGCCTCGCAGAGTGCCGACATGTCGACCTTGCTCAGTGTGGAGTGGGGCGGTGACCGGGACTCTCCGCAGGGCCCGCGGAGCTGGCGCCCGCCTCACCGATCTCGGCTACATCGTGCACCGCATCGACGCCCATCCATGGACCACCGTCGCGAACATGCACACCGCATTCGCGAAGGCGATGTCCTTTCCCTCCTACTACGGCCGCAACCTCGACGCGTTCAACGACGTGCACTCCGACGTCGCCAGGTTCGACTACGGCAGCGATCCCGCCAGCTCTGGGACCGTCCTCGCCATCGCCGGATACGACACTCTCGCCCGAATGGACCGGCGCACCGCCGGCATAGTTCTCGACATCTTCGCGGTCCATGCGCGTTTAGCCGCTCTCTACGCGCACCCGATGCTATGTCTGGTCGAATCCACGGTCACCGACTATCCCGCGGTCGGTGGCCGCCCGGTCTACTTCGGCAGCGTCTGGGATCTCGGGCCGGATCCGCCGGCACCGTTCCACGACGAAGATGGTGTCGAAAACGTGTTGCAGATCTACGCGGACGAAGCCACCGCCTCCAAGTACGTCGCCGCACTGCACCCAGTCCTTCCCGACACCCTCGCAGCCTTCGGCCGCTGGCAGATCCTCAATCCTGTGCTGGCCTCCGAGTGCACCGCAGCGTTGCACGCCAAGCATCGACCGAAATCACCTCCACCGGGAACTCGACTGTGGGAGATCTTCATTGGCCCTCCAAGGCTCCGGGGACCGCACCGTCCTCGGCGACCAACTCGTGCACGTCCTCTCAGACGCCGGAATGCATTTCGATCAACTAATAACCAGGTTCTACACGGCCGGAACCGAGGAACGAACGCAAGCTTTGAGTCACTATCCCAACCTCCGCAATCCAGACGACCGATAGATGAACCTGCACCGGGACGAAGTGGTGTCCCAGCGCATGCCGGCGGCAGTCGGCCTTCGTTCCGTAAGCGGATCCGCTACAGGTGACCCCAGCTCGCAGGATTCGACTGCGTGATTCCCAGTGCAATGGAGCAATGACCAGTGAAGAAGCGCCCTCGCCCTCGACGAGCGACCTGATCGACGACCCACTCGCGGGTGTGTTGAGGGACGTCATGGATGTCCCGGAGTTGTCGCCGGTGCCAATCGCAGAACGGGCACCGGGCGTCCCCGGCCCAACGGTGGGGTACTGGGTGGTGTGGGCGATACCGCCGCTCACGGTGTACGCCATCGGCGCAGTCGTCGTGTGGCGCTCACGAGCGGCACGGTGGTTTACTGTGTCGCTGTTGCTGGGCTTCACCGGTCTCTGGTTGATGTTCGCGCCGCTGTGGATCTCAATCGACGTTGGCGGGTTCTCCCCAAGCTAAATCGTCCTGATCCGCGCACCATATGCGGAACGATCACCGGGCATTGCCTATCCGAGCCAGGGGCGCCACCGCCCTCTTGATCAGTATTTCACCCGGAAGTTGCCGACCAGCTGGATCGTGTTGTTGTCAGGATCGGCGATCGGACACAGTCGTACGCCCTTGTTGGCGTCGATGATCTCGCCAGTCTGGAGACCCATCTCGCGGAGTTCGCGAACGCCTTCCTCGATGTCAGAGACGGCCAAGTTGAGCATCCCGTAGCCCGCACGCATTGGGTCCTCGGTCACCTGCACCCAACCGCCATCTGTCATCTGCCATTCGATCAGGTTCGCCATCGGATTGTTGTCGGGTTCGCGGCCGAACAGCGTGGTGTACCACGCCCGGCCTGCTTCGATGTCGCTCACTGCGACGACGGCCAGCACAAAGTCGACATGTGCCATTATCTGTTCTCCTGTCCGTCAGCGACTGCGGCGAACTCCGCAGCCAGAGTGTCCAATTGCTGCGCGGTTCCCTGTTCTCGCCACTCGGGCTGCTCCTGGCCCGGCACGTACACACCGTGCTCGGTCAGCACCACCCAGGTGTTGGCATTCTCCGCCCGGAACTCAACACTGGTGACCGAGACCGTCGACAGCCGGTCCTCGGTGTGCAACGTCGACGTCGTGAGAATTCGCTCGTTGAGCACGATTTCGGCGTAGCGCGCCTGATAGGTGAGAGCGCGACCCTCTCCATCGAACCCCTTGACCGTCTCGAGGCCGCCGACCACAAAGTTCTGAGAGTGCTCTGCCCCTTGGGCCATCCAGCGTCTCCGCGCTTCCGGAGTCGCCCAAGCCTCGAACACCCGCTCGACCGAAGCCTGGTAGCGACGCTCCAGCGTAAACGTCGAGTGCGTTACCTCCATGATCAATGTCCCTTCAGGTAGTCGTCGAGTTGATCAAGCTGCCGTTCCCGCTCCGTACGCTGGCGGCCGAGCCAGTGCTCCGCAGTGCGCAGCGTCTCGGGTTCGATCCGGCAGCTTCGCACTCGACCGACCTTCTCTGTGACGATCACGCCCGCCGCCTCCAGTACCTGCAGATGCTGCATCACCGCGGGCAACGACATCGTCAGCGGCTCGGCCAGCACCTTCACCGTCGCCGGGCCGCGCACCAGCCGCTCCACGATCGCCCGCCGGGTCGGGTCGGCGAGCGCCTGGAACACTCGGCCGATCGTGTCACCGGATTGGTTAAGCATGAACTTAACTATTGTGATCGGTCACGGAAAAGTCAAGCAGTTTGTTAACCATTGGCCCGATCGACGTACGTCAGACTGGCCAGGGCCGGCGCGGATAGACCACCCAGGGGTCTGAGCACTCCACTCCGAGTGCCGAGATCTCATCCAGGCAGGTAATTGTTATCGGCTCTTTGAAAGGGCTGTCTGCCAGCGTATTTAGTGCGCAGGACGGTTCTAGTCACGCGTGTCCGCCCCGCCCCAATGCGACTACAACTCCATCGCTGAAAACCAGAGTGGTGCAACTCCAGATGGTCGGGCCGTCTGCGTGCTTCCGGTATGACCAAGGCTGAAACGAACCTCGGAAGCTGAGAACGGCGTACAGCCGGTTTCTGCTAGATGGCGCCTGCTGACTTAGCGTGGTGACACACTGATTGGCGACCGACGAGTGCAACTGCCAGCTCTGAGCGCGGAGGGGTCAGCGATGCTGGAGGTAATCGAACGGGGTACTCGCAATGGGAGTGGTCCATCGTTGCTCTTCGTGCACGGCACGTGGCACGCTGGATGGGGTTGGGAGGAGCACTTCCTCGACTTCTTCGCGAGCAAGGGCCACCACGCACTCGCGGTGAGCCTGCGCGGCCACGGCGGTAGTCCCAGCCCGAAGCCGCTTCGCTGGGTAACGATCGCAGACTACGTCGACGACGTGGCCGCGGTCGCCAATGAGCTTCCATCGAGACCGGTGGTCATCGGTCACTCCATGGGTGGGTTCATCGTGCAGAAGTACTTGGAATCACACAGTGCTCCGGCCGGGGTACTGCTTGGGTCCGCTCCTTCGGGCGGGATCTGGCGTTCGACGCTGAGGACGCTGCGGCGGCACCCACGGGCGTTGCTCGCGGAAACGCTCACGCTCAGCCCGTATCGTCTTGCAGGAACCCTGGAACTGGCTCGCGACCATATGTTTTCAGCACAGATGCCCGAAGCCGACGTGGAGCGTTACTTTGCCCTATTGCAGGAGGACAGTCACCGGGCAATGCTCGACATGCTGGTCCTCAACCTGCCGAAACCGAAGCGGGTAACAGCGCCGATGCTCGTGCTGGGCGCCGATCAGGACCATGCCTTCTCGCGCAAGGAGGTGCGAGCAACAGCTCGCGCTTACGGCACCGAGGCTGAGATCTTTCCGAATATGGCCCACCACATGCTTCTCGAGCCTGGGTGGGAGAGGGTCGCTGAACGGATCGATGGCTGGCTCCGGCGGTTGGAGTCTGGGGCTCCGACATCTCCCGAGTGAAACGAGCGGAGGATCTCGAGGCCGGTATGGCGATGGACAAAACGGACACCGTTACACCTTTTTTCGGTGTGGTCCACGCGAGTGCAGTCGGGTGTTGACGGCGTGCAGCCGACTTCTGAAACTGGCAACCGGTTCGTCACGGGTGGCGGTGTCCTGGTCGACCCTGATCTCGCTCATCACCACACCCCGATTTCGATCAGCCAATAAAAGAACGGCTCGATGGGTTCGAGCCACTGGTAGATGTCCGGATGGATGAAGTAGTTCCAGTCCATCACGCGCCTCCTTCTGCAAGTTTCGGATCGGGCCGGTGGATGTAGACGTCGTCACGCAGGGTGCGCGACTGGTGCGAGACCGTCAGCGGGTTCTGTCCCGGTGCCCATGCCGGCAGAGTCACTGTTGCGAACCAAACGACCGCGTCGTTGATTGGTCCACTCCAAGGTGTAATGACGTACTCCTTGTCCTCCCGACCTGCATCAACTATCGCTGACAGTGGGGCGCCGTTACCAGTGAAGCGGCCACACAGGCCGCTGAAATCGCGAGGGCAGCATGCTACCCAGCCTGGTTGAGGAGGCGAAACGGCGCTCAGTCCGTTCTGCCTCGTCGGCCGGATTCGGTAACAGCTGCCGGAGCCAATGGCCGCGATCGTCAGCTACTGCTCCGGATCAGCCCCTGTCCTAGGCGCTGGTGATCCCATTGAACTCGTGAATTCTCCTTTGCTGAAAGGAGATTCCGGTCCCGAGCAGTCCAATGGAGTGGGAAGATCGGTGCGGATTCACTTGTGCCCCGAGGAGGCACCATGAAGACCGTTTCCGGTATCCGCAAATCCCTTCGCATCCTTGCTCGCTCGCTCCCGATGGCGGCCCTGATTCTCCTGCCCACCGCCGCGGCGGCCCTACCTGCACAGGCAGCGCCGGCGGCGGTCACCGACGGCAACTTCACTGATACCTCTGACCGTGTCGGACCCGCCTCATACTGCTCGGACGGGCCGCTCTACAACCTCACCGAGACTCTCAACTTCTCGGTGCGCACTGTCGACACGAGTGCAGGCGTTCAGCGCGGCAACCTCCGGTACACGGTGTCGGTGACAGGGGTTCCCGTCGATCCGGGCTTGCCCACCGTTACCGCTACCGGAGCCAGCGTTGGTGGGCTTACCAGCGGTCCGGCCGAATCCAACTCTGGTCAGCTACTGATCAAATGGTCGTTCTCCGACGGCACTCAGCTGACCGAGCGCGCCTTGTTTCACTACACCTTTGCCAACGGGGACTTCACAAACTTCCGAGTAACCTGCAACAGCATCCCGTAACGACAGGCCGAGTAATAGCTGGCGATCGCGCTGAACAGCTTGGTTTGGCCGGTATGGCGTTGGCCAAAACGGACCCTGGTTACCGTAGATCGGCGCTCAGCCCGTTTTGCCTCCTCGCCGGCCTCGGTAACAGCTGACGAAGCGAAAGACCGCGACCGTCAGCCACTGCTCACAGACGTGAGGGCGTCGTCGGAAGCGTTAGGCCGTCCATACGTTGTGCTCGGCACACAGGCACAGTCGACGAAACGATCGCGCTCTCCGCTGGCGGGTAGAGCGAACGCCCGAGAAGGGTTCGCCTCTCGGGGAAAGAATTGCACAACAGTAATTTTCGATGATGGGGCTGATCACCACGCGGTGAACAGCCCCGTCGTCGGGTCCTGAATTGGTGTCGATCGGTGAGTGCCTGGATGAGTGTTTTCAGTCCGTCGGCGTCGAGATAGTCGACCAGGGCGTCGGCGAGCGTGACCGGGTCGGCCTCCAGACGTCGGAAGGTGCGCGTGACCTTCGCGGCCGTGACGGGAATCCGCGCCGGTTCACGGTTCTCGGACGCGGGATCCGGCTCCGGTTCGGCCTTTTGACGCTCCCGCTCCCGCTCGGCGGTCCAGGCCTGGACCTGCGACTCGGGCGGGACCTGCGCGAGTGTGCGGGCAGTGAGGACGGCGAGTTCGCCGTTACGGAGTGCAGCCTGCAGTTCAGGGGCGAGGCGAAGCAGGGACCGGCGTTGCGAAATCCATCCCTTGGACTTGGCAAGTTTCATGGCGGCCATGTCGACATTCCCGCATTCGGCGATCAAGAGTTCGACGGCCTTGGCCTCTTCGATGACGTCGAAGTCGCGGCGACCAACGTTCTCGATGACTGCCGCGGCGAGCAGGGTGACCCGGTCGTTGGCGACCTCGTCCTCGACGACGATGTCGAGGGTGGGGCGGCCGAAGTTAGCGGCGGCAGCCGGGCGGCGGCAACCGTTGATCACCGCCCATCGTGTGAGGCCGATCTCGGCCTCGTCCTCCGGATACAGCCCCAGGTACGCCGACCGGGTGGCCACCAGCGCGAGTTGCAGCTTCGGGTACGGTTTGTTCACCGCGGTGAACAACGGACAAAACGGACATACCTTGGTGGCGCGGGCCTGCTTATCGACCCATCCGGCTGGTGTGCCGCCTCGAATCACCCAGTGTCCTGTGGCAAGCGCTGCGGCTCGAGAAGGTGAGATCGCTATGACTTCTGTTCCTGACCCCACGCCCGACGCTGTCGGGGAACCGCAGCGGCGGCCCGTTCTGACGCCACGCGAGCTGGAGATCCTCCGCCTGTGGCTGCGTAGTGAATCGAAGAATGTTGCCGCAGCCGACCTGGGAATCAGTCTGGGCACGATCAACACCCACCTGATCCGGATCCGGGCGAAGTACGCTGCCGCAGGCCGCCCCGTTGCCGACAAGTCCGGCCTATTGATCCGGGCGCTACAGGATGGGCTGGTGTCTCTCACTGAGCTCTGACGCGACGATCCACTGCATGCCCTAGCGGGTCAGAGCGTTGCGGAGGGGTTGGCCCGGCGGCCTTGTTCGGTGCGGAGGATCCGGCGGCCGTGGCCGGTAATTCTCGGCGGGCTCTGGGGCCCTACGACGACGGTGGCGGACGGCGACGGGCCGTATCCGTGGCTAGTTTCCAACTGTTAGTCGCGCGGCAGGCGTGCGGTCTCGGGTGTCTCGGATCGCCGGGGCAGGGCTTGGTCTTTGAGCCGTGCTGCCCGGGCATTCTCATGGGCAACTATCGCTTCTTGCCAGTCATGATCGGTCAGAGCGGCGTGGTCGCGGGCGACTGGAGATGGGACGCCGAGCTGCGAGGCGATCTGAGCCCACGACATGCCCGCCGTAAGGGCCTCGGACACCGCCCTGGCGAGGAGATCGTCGGTCCGATCGCCGCTGGCGGCAGCCTGGCTGTCAAAGTCCACCGGAAGGTCCAGCCTGGGCCGCTGGATGGGCGCGCATTGTTTGATCCATCCCCGTGACTGTATCGGGCGCTTCGGGGGCGCCGACCGGTCAACGTCGATGACCGGCTGTCGCTTCCCGGGCCTTTCCGACCGGTGATAGCAACTCTCTGTGGAGGCAGAAGCAGATCAGATCGGCACAATCGCTTGGTCGAGGACTTGAGGCGGTGGGATCTCCAAGACGACGCATTTTCGGTCGAGGCCGGCCGTCGACCATGTGAGATCGTTGGTCGTCGATCACCCGCGTATCGCAGGCCGCGAGCGCGGACACTGAAGGAGTTGCTCGATGACGTCCGATGACCGACCCTCATGACCAGCGGATACCCGCCGCAGTGCCCGACCGTCCGCCGCGGCGACCAGGCAATAGGGTTCTGCCCATCGCCCAACGGCTGCTACGTCCGCGCATGGTGGGCGCACAATGGCAACCCGCTCGGCGCCTATCCCACCGTCGAACTGGCCGTCGCCGCCGCGCTCGCCGCCCTCGGGAGCGACGATCCCACCCGGGATGACGGCGACGACCCCGCCGAGATCGCTCGGGAAGCCACCCGCATCGAGACAGCCCTGCGCGAAGTCGACTGGTTCGCACTCGGCTTGGTAGCACCGCCGGTTCCGCGACAGAAACCAGAAGCCCGATACGCTCACGCCCCGAAAGGTCGGCGGCGCTCGTGTGGATCCTCTCCCCAGAGGCCGCACACGACGCCGAGACCCAGGAGCGCGCAGGGGCACAGCACTGCCCGCACCCGACCTTTCCAGTGGTTGTGCCAAGAGAGGACCACCCTTCGCATGGAGGAAAACACGAGCCGCAAACCTGACCAATCTGTCGACCTCACGAAAGCGGTGATCGAATCACTCAAAGCCCAGGGCTTCAACCAGTCCGAGATCGCTGAGCTGTACAACGTCTCGCGCCAGGCCGCGTCCTGGCACATGCGCACCTACGGTGGCGAGAAAAGTCCTCGGCAGATCGTCAACGAGGCGTGGCCGTGGAAGACCACTGCAGGTCATGGCAAAGCCACCGCCTACCGCCGCCTGCGCGATCACGGGGAGTTCATGCAGACAGGTGGCGGCGGGATGAGTGAGGACAAGCTCGACCGCCTCAAGAAGTGGTGGAAGAAGCTCCGCAAGGAGAATCTCGTCGTCGAGTTCGACCCCAGCATCCCACCCATCCCAGGTATCGCCTCCCGCGGAGGCTTCGCGTACCGGGCCAGGACAGTCGACGACGACATGCTCATCCGGGTCACCGAGTTCACCGAACTCACCGAAGAAGGAGAGATGATCTGGCGCTGGCCGCCAGACATCGACAGCTTGATCTGATCCGAACTGGTGAAACCCCGCAGTGCTGCGACGAGGAACGGTTGGAGAACAGAATCCTCGGGAGCCCGCAGCTGCAGCCGTTCGCCCAGCCATTCCCAGCGGCGACGTTCGCCGGTCACTGGGTCGATCTCAGCCGGCGCCTGGAACTGACGCCTCATCGCCTCGGCGTGGGTGCCGGAAGCTACCACAACGACCGCTAAGTCCAGGCCCGATGAATAGGCAACGATCGAACGACACGAAACCTGGAAAGTGACACGCGAGTGGTATGAAATTTGGAAAGTGATACCGCTCTGCGGAACCTACAACATCAGATGTACTGAGATCAGATGTACTGAGCCGGGAGAGCCACCTTGGCGGCTTACTTCCGGTTTGTGCGCGGTTGGTGACGAGAATTCCGCTTCCCACACCGTCGCCGGGTAGCCGCACCTCAGCACGTTTTTTCAAGAGAAGGTGGCTGAGACCATGCCTGGAGTATGACTCTCGACCGGATACGACGCAGACTCGCCAACAGGTCTCGGTGCACAGCACTCCTGACCAGAAGAACCAGAGTACTCACGCCAGTCACGCACGGTGGGGCCGTTCGCCATAGAGGACGTTGCGGTCCCCGTCTAAAAAAGGGGTAGTCGCGGCCGCCATCTACAAGGCGGTGTTCGGATGACCGGATCCGTCATCTGATGCGATACCGGGTATTTTAGTGGACATAATATATCTTGTCGGCACCCCGAAAACGATTGATTTCCAGGGTATTTGGCTCATCTCGGCCTGAGTAGTCGTGCCGACCTCATTCCGTTCCGGTCGTATTGATCAGCCACCACTGCCGGCCCACCTCGCGGTCCGTGCGGGACTCCGGCTGCCGGTAATGTGCGTCACTCCGATTCGATTGCCCGCGGGGTCGGTGATCGTTGCTGCCCATCGATGATGACGCCATGAAGTCTATGATTCGCCGAAATTCCATCGCTGCCGTGTTGGGTCGATCGAACTCGTCAGCGACATTTTTGGCCTGAGCGCTGCCTCCGGAGTGGTATCACTGGTGATACCATATCGGTATTCGAAGCAGGCGAAACTCCTCGCGAGGATGCGCGCCAGTCCGCAGAGCGTGACCTACACCGAGCTGTTCAACTTCTGCTGCGACGTCTTCGGGGATCCACGCCAGCACGGCACCTCGCACGCGGTGTTCAAGACGCCGCGGCCCGGGGACCCCGGGTGAACATCCAGAAAAGCAAAGGCGGCAAGGCCAAGCCCTACCAGGTCGACCAGGTCCTCGCCGCTTACGACAAGCTCATGAAGGAGGCAGACAATGGCTGACGCATCGCATTACACCTACCGGGTGACCTGGTCGGAACCGGACAGCGAGTTTGTCGGCACCGTCGCCGAATTCCCCTCCCTGTCCTGGCTCGCCGAAACCCAGAATGAGGCCCTCGACGGCATCATCACCGTCGTCCGCGACGTCCTCGAGGACATGGCGAGCACCGGCGAGAATCCGCCCGTGCCGATCGCGGACCGCTCCTACAGCGGCACCTTCACCGTGCGGACCTCTCCGCGGGTGCACCGCACTCTGGCGGTCGAGGCCGAGGAGCAGGGTGTCTCGCTGAATCTGTTGGTCAACCAGAAACTTTCCGCCCCGACCACCGACCGCGTCACCCCCGACGTGAAGGCAGGGTGAGGGGGCGAGCAGACCGTAGCGTCCGGGCGCATGCGCGACAAGCCGACGTACAGCGTGACGTCTCGGTGGCGACCGCGAATCAACGCGATAGGTGAGCGTGGTCGGCGAGGCTGGGCGGGTTTGCGGTCGGGCTCGTGGAAGGCCATTCCGAATATCGTCGGTGCCCTGCCTCGTGTTCGGCCGCGACCTGCTCCTGCCAGTAAGTGCCTGATCGGCTCTGCGGAAACTCCGACATGTTCATGCGACAACGCCCCTTCGACCCCATGGGAGCGGTCGATCCCCACCAGATCACACTAGTTTTTGACTCGCGGTGCGCGCAGCGACGAGCCCTGACCTTCATTCCGTTCTAGCGCATCAACTCCACAGATGTCACGGACCGACCGGTCCTTATCTAAACGCCCGTCCAGTTGCATTGGTCGGAAACCGCTCAACGTCCAACAGGCACTGAACCATGAATGCCGCTAACCAGCGCATGCGAGTTGCCATCAGCAGGTTTCCGGTATGGCCAAGGCTAAAACGGACGATGGTGACCGCAGAACGGCGCTCAGCCCGTTTTGCCTTGTCGGGCGGCCTCGGTAACAGCTGACTAAGCGAATAGCCTCAACGGGATTTATTGAGGCGGAAATACGGGGCTCGGCTTCGGCTCGCTGCCAAGTAGCGATACCCGAGCCT
>Ga0247818_10002415_pt1 | contig 12097 bp, 10 predicted proteins | sample 13C_Glucose_Day1_FD_192424 | JGI IMG/M metagenome (GOLD analysis project Ga0247818, IMG submission 192424) | Soil microbial communities from agricultural site in Penn Yan, New York, United States - 13C_Glucose_Day1 | ecosystem: Environmental > Terrestrial > Soil > Agricultural land | place...
CACCGACTTGAACGTGTTCAGTCATTGCTTGCCTCACTCTGCTCAGCTATTTCGCTTTTCAGCTCTTCAATTTAACAATGAAGCCTTGGGCCATTTAAACCACAAACCCGTCTACCAGTACATGCCATTTAGGGGCGGCTGGGTTGGGACCAATCAACGGCTTGGGGCCTTGCTGACAGGGCTTTCAGGGTCGCGAACGTGCCTGCGGCAGACATCGATCCAACGTTATGTAGTGCGCGCTGCGGCATACTACATGATGAATTGCGGTTGTGAAAATTAGACTATTTACGTCGTTCTGCGACCCCATGACGCATTGCAGTCATCGCGGGGTGCGTGATGTTCTCAAAAAACCAATGGATTGTTCCAGTTAAATATCAAAAGTTGTACACGATTTGTTTTCCGCAGCAGATCGGCGGTGGACTGGATCGCTGGCAAGCCAGCTCCTACAGGGCCTTTTGCAATCCTTGTAGGAGCTGGCTTGCCAGCGATGGCGTCAGCCCATTCAGCACAGGAACAACCCTTGCCTATACTTGGTTTTCTATAACAAAAGTCATGACCAGAGGGCTGCGCCATGGACCACCTCGTACTCACCGTAATCGCACCGGACAAGCCAGGGCAGGTCGAGCGCATTGCCCAATGCATTGCCGAGCACGGCGGCAATTGGCTGGAAAGTCGCATGTCGCGCATGGCCGGGCAGTTCGCCGGGATTCTTCGGATCGGCGTGCCGGCCGAGGCCTACGATGAATTGGTCGATGCCCTGCAAGGTTTGTCGACCTTGGGCATTCGCGTGCTGATCGCCGAAAGCGGCATCGAGCAATCGTGCACCTGGAAACCGATCGCCATGGAACTGGTGGGCAATGATCGTCCGGGAATCGTGCGCGACATCACGCGGTTGCTGAGCGAGCAGGGGGTCAACCTGGAACAGCTGACAACGGAAGTGCGTCCGGCTCCAATGAGCAGCGAGCCGCTGTTTCACGCTGAAGCGATCCTTGCCGTACCGCTGACGCTGTCGCTGGACGTGCTGCAGTCGCGCCTGGAAACCCTGGCCGACGACCTGATGGTCGAACTGGTACTGCGCAGCGAACCTTGATCAGGTTATCCAAGTTAATCGTGCACCTGCCTGTGGATAACCTGTAGAGACAGCCCGCCAGCCCACGCTGGCCGGGCTTCTTCAGGACCTGATCAAAAAACCAGCAGTTTCAGCGACTTGCGCACAATCGGCGGGGATCACGCTGTGGATAACCTTGGGAAGGATCGATGCAGGCCACGGGGGACGAGGCCTGTAGAGGTTTGTATGTTTTTTGATCAGCTGCGTCGGCGCAAACTGACCCACGCATCGATGCTGTAAACCGCCAGACCGGCCCAAATAAAGATGAACGCGACCAGCGTGCTGGACGACAGCTGTTCGCCAAACAGCAGCACCGCTTGCAGCAGTACCAACGTCGGCGCCAGGTACTGGAGAAATCCCAGTGTGGTGTAGGGCAAATGCCGGGCAGCGGCGTTGAAACAGACCAGCGGCACCAGCGTGACCGGTCCTGCGGCGACCAGCCACCAGGCTTCGGACGTGGTCCAGAATTCGGCCTGTGCGCTGCTAGCGGTTGGATTGAACAGCAACCAGGCCACGGCAATCGGTACCAGCATCCAGGTTTCCACCACCAGCCCCGGCAAGGCCTTGACCGGCGCCTGCTTGCGAATCAACCCGTAGAAACCGAAGGTCAGTGCCAGCACCAGCGACACCCAAGGCAGACTGCCGACCTGCCACACCTGTTGCGCCACGCCGACCGCCGCCAGACCCACCGCAACCCACTGCATGCGCCGCAGCCGTTCACCGAGGATCAGCATGCCGAGCAACACGTTCACCAGCGGATTGATGTAGTAGCCGAGGCTGGCTTCCAGCATGCGGCCGTTGTTCACCGACCACACGTAAGTCAGCCAGTTGGCCGCGATCAGGGTGCCGCTGAGGGCCAGGATCGCCAGCCGGCGCGGATTCTCGCGCAGTTCACGCCACCAGCCGGGATGCTTCCAGACCATCAGCAACAGGGCACCGAACAGCGCCGACCACAACACGCGGTGAATGATGATCTCCACGGCGGGCACACTGGCGATGGCTTTGAAGTAGAGCGGGAAAAGTCCCCAGATGATGTAGGCACTGAGGCCCAGAATGTACCCGCGACGCGGGTTGGCGGCTTGCATGCAGAATCCTTGCTTAGGCAGCTAACAAAGAAACCGATTGTATAGATGTGTCACGACTTTTGTAGGAGCCGGCTTGCTGGCGATTCGTACGACGCGGTGTATCAGGTAAACCGCGTCTTGGTTCATCGCCAGTAAGCCGGCTCCTACAAGGGTTAGAACAGCTTCAGTGGCTCTTCGCTGAGCGCAGCACATTGCTCGCGCAACGCCAACACCTGATCGCCCCAATACCGCTCGGTGCCGAACCACGGAAAGCTGTGCGGAAACGCCGGGTCATCCCAGCGCCGGGCGAGCCAGGCGCTGTAATGCATCAGGCGCAAGGCGCGCAATGGTTCGATCAAAGCCAGTTCACGCGGATTAAAGTCGTGGAACTCGTTATAGCCGTCCATCAACTCCGACAGCTGCCCCATGCATTCGTGGCGATCGCCGGCCAGCATCATCCAGATGTCCTGGACCGCCGGGCCCATGCGGCAGTCGTCGAGATCGACGATGTGGAACATTTCGTCGCGGCACATCATGTTGCCGGGGTGGCAGTCGCCGTGCATGCGGATGTTCTGATGCGGCGTGTTGCTGTAGGCATCTTCCACACGCTTGAGCAGATCACGGGCCACCGATTCGTAGGCCGGCAATAGGCTGCGGGGGACGAAATTACCTTCGAGCAATGTCGTGAGTGAATCGTGGCCGAAGTTTTTCACGGCCAAGGCTTCACGGTGATCGAACGGTTTGGTCGAGCCGACGGCATGCAAGCGACCGAGCAACTGGCCCAGGCGATACAGTTGATCGAGGTTGCCCGGCTCCGGCGCACGACCGCCACGACGCGGAAACAGGGTGAAACGGAAGCCGTTGTGTTCGTGCAGGGTTTCACCGTTGTGGATCATCGGCGCGACCACCGGAACATCGCACTCGGCGAGTTCGGCGGTGAACTGGTGTTCTTCCAGAATGGCTTCGTTGGTCCAGCGCTGAGGCCGGTAAAATTTGGCGATCAGCGGCTCGGCGTCTTCGATACCGACTTGATAGACGCGGTTCTCGTAGCTGTTGAGCGCCAGAATGCGCGCGTCGCTGAGGAAGCCAATGCTTTCGACGGCATCGAGCACGAGGTCTGGCGTAAGGGTTTCAAACGGGTGGGCCATGCTGACTCCTGCGCGCAGCAGGCTGCTGCGTCCGGCCAGGCATGGTAGCGCAGACGGGCGCTCTTTAGGGGCAGGGTTGCGAGATGTGTTGTTTGGGCTGACGCTATCGCGAGCAAGCTCGCTCCTACAGGTTATGCACATGCCCTGTAGGAGCTGGCTTGCCAGCGATGATGGGCTGTCAGGCGCCGACGATCCCGCCATCTTCGCGGGAAATGGCCATCACCGAAGACCGTGGCTTGCCATTGGGCTGATGCTCGGGGAAGGTCGAACCGCCGTTCTCGCCCGGATGCTGAATCCCGACAAACAGGGTTTTCTGGTCCGGCGAAAAACTGATTCCCGTCACTTCACAGCCCACCGGCCCGACCATGAAACGGCGAATCTCGCCGGTCACCGGGTCAGCACAGAGCATCTGATTATTGCCCATGCCGGCAAAGTCACCGGCGTTGCTCGAATCGCCATCGGTGAGAATCCACAAGCGTCCCGCCTTGTCGAAACCCAGACCATCCGGGCTGTTGAACATGTTCTGCGGCGTGATATTCGAAGAGCCAGCCTTCGGCGTGCCGGCGTGGATTCCCGGATTGCCTGCAACGACAAACAGATCCCAGGCAAAACTCTTCGAGCCGTGATCGTCGCGGTCGGTACGCCAGCGCAGGATCTGCCCGTAGACGTTCTTCTCGCGCGGGTTCGGCCCGCCCGCCGGCTGGCCGTCTTCGCCGCGTTTGGCGTTGTTGGTCAGCGTGCAGTAAACCTGGCCGTCGTTGGGACTGACGACGATCCACTCCGGACGGTCCATGCGCGTGGCCTTGACCACGCTGGCAGCCAGCCGCGCATGGATCAACACTTCAGCCTGATCGGCAAACCCGCTGCTGGCGTCGATGCCGTTTTTGCCGTGGGTCAGTTCGATCCATTCGCCCTGGCCCTTCGGGTGATCGGTGTTGCCGTCGCCCGCGTCGAAACGCGCGACATACAGCGTGCCGTGATCGAGCAGGTCGTGGTTGGCCTTGGGGTTCTTGTGATTGATCTTGTCGCGGCTGACGAATTTGTAGATGAACTCGCCGCGCTCATCGTCGCCCATGTACACCACGGCATGGCCCTCCGCAGTTTCGGCGAGGGCAGCATTTTCATGCTTGAAGCGACCGAGGGCGGTGCGTTTCACCGGGGTCGACTTTGGATCGAACGGATCGATTTCCACGACCCAGCCATGGCGGTTCAATTCGTTGGGATTCTTCGCCATGTCGAAGCGCTCGTCGTGCGGGTGCCAGTTGATCTCTTTACTGGTGGCCACCACGCCGTAGCGTTTCTGCGCCGCGTCGAATTTTTGCTCGGCGTTGCTGCTGCCGAAGCAGTCGGTGAAGTTTTCTTCGCAGGTCAGATAAGTGCCCCACGGCGTCTTGCCGTTGGCGCAGTTCTGGAAGGTGCCGAGAACGTGCTTGCCCTGAGGGTCGGCGCTGGTTTTCAGCAGGGCGTGACCGGCGGCAGGACCGCTCACGGTAATAGGCGCGTTACCGTGAATGCGACGGTTGTAGTGCGAGCCCTGGACGAACTGCCACTGGCCGTTCTTGCGCTGCACTTCGATCACCGACACACCTTCGCAGGCCAGAGCCTTGCGCACGTCTTCCGCCGATTGCGGCATGCCGCCGTGGGGGTAGAGGTAGCGGTAGTTGGTGTATTCGTTGTTGATCGCCATCAGCGCCCGGTCGTTCTCACCCGGAAACTCGAACAGGCTCATGCCGTCGTTGTTGTCCCCGAACTGGAGTTCCTGCTGCTCGGCGCTGCCGTTGCCGCTCGGGTCGAACGCCGGTCCGTTTTTGTGCAGGGGTTGGCCCCAACTGATCAGCACCGAAGACTTGTAGCCTGGCGGCAGGGTAATTGCGTCGCTGGTCGCAGCGGCAATGCTGTCGAAACCCAGCAGTTGGCTGTTGCCGGCGCTGACACTGGCGGCCATCACGCTGCGGCTCAGCAGGTTGCCACCCAAAAACATGGCAGCACCACAAAGGGCGCCCGCGCTGATAAAGCCGCGACGGCTGAGGCCGACCATTTTTTCGAGGTCGGTGGATTGGTTTTCTTCTAATAGGCTCACATCAGGCTCCCTGCGGTTTTGCAGACACCTTAAAGAAGCGTGATGAAGGTTTTGTTGCAGATTGCTTAAAGCGGAGTACCCAGCAGTACATTGGACGGAGAAAACTCGATGCGCACGGATTTGCCGATTGCCAACCCCAACGTTTGTAGATGTGCGGGTTCGGCCAGGGCGCACAGCGTCAAACCGTTGGGCAGGGTGATGCGCACTTCGCTGGGGCCGTCGTCGGCGTCGAGAATCTTCTCGATGATGCCGGTCAGGCAATTGTTCCCGGGCGTTGCCTGGGAATCGACATCCAGCACGTCCAGCCAGCCAGCCTTGATCAAGGCCACGACTTCGGTGCCGATTTGCAGTTCCAGGCGTTGGGTGCTGTCGTGGGTGATTTGCGCCTCGATGATCACGTCTTTGCACACTTCGAGACGGATCAAGTCGTTGCGTCCTTGAGACCGGATCGCTGCAACCTTGCCGTGCAATTGGTTGCGAGCACTGGTTCGCAGCATCAAACGCCCGAGCAGATCAAGATCGCCTGCCTCTTCCGTGGCTTCCAGCACCTGGGCCTGCAGCGCTTGCAGCTTTTGATACAGGCGCAACACGCGCTCGCCCTCGCTGGACAGCCTGGCACCGCCACCGCCCTTGCCGCCGACAACCCGTTCTACCAGCGGTGTTTGCGCCAGGTTGTTCAGCTCATCGATGGCGTCCCAGGCGGCCTTGTAGCTGAGCCCCGCGCTTTTCGCGGCGCGGGTGATCGAGCCCTGTTCGGCGACATGCAGCAACAACGCGATGCGCTGCGGTCGGCGGACAATGTGCTGAGACAACAAGGTAGGCAGGGACATGGCAAGTCGCTTTGGGTTCTGACGATGGCCCAGACGTTGGCGGCTTGGCGTGCTGGCGTCAAGTCAGGACGTCTCGCCAGGTTTTGGCGTTCGGGCCAGGCAGTAAACGTCCACACGGGCGGCTCCGGCTTCCATCAGCAGACGGGCCAGGGCCTGGGCCGTGGCACCAGTGGTCAATACATCATCGACCAGGGCCAGATGTTGTCCTTTCACGACGGCATCGGGCGCCATCGCGAACGCATTGCGCAGGTTTTTCCGGCGCGCGTCGGCGTTCAGTGCCTGTTGCGCGTCGGTATCCTGAGTGCGCAATAACAACCGTTCGTCGACGGGAATGTCGAGGCTGGTTCCAAGCCAGCGGGCCAGCATCGCCGCCTGATTGAAGCCCCTTTTACGCAGGCGTCGGTTGGCCAAAGGAACGGGTATCAGCGCGTCGGGGCGATCCAGATCGTCGGTGAAGCGATGTTGCAGCGATTGACTGACAAGTTCGGCGAGCAGGCGTCCAAACGGCCACTTGGCGTTGTGCTTGAAGCGCGTAATCAGGCTGTCGATCGGAAAGCTGTAGGTCCACGGTGCAATGACCCGTTCAAAGGCCGGAGTCTGCTGCAGACATTGGCCGCAGGTCAGGCCCGCAGCGGGCAAAGGCAGGGCGCAGGTCAGGCAATGATCGCCGAGCCAGGGCAGTTCGGTTTCGCAGGCCATGCAGATGGGTGTGATGTCTTCGGCGGGCTCGTTGCAAAGCAAGCACCGCTGTTTGTTTTTTAACCAGATGTAAACCTGTCCTGAGTATCGTGGTTGACAGCGCATCGCTCTTCCTTAAATATGCCGAACATCCGTGTTGCGCCTGTGGGTATTCCATTCCCCAGCCGCTTGCCCAGCATAAATGAAGGAAACGCCCATGAGCGCCAGCACCACTGCAACCCTGCGTCATGACTGGTCTTTGGCCGAAGTCAAAGCACTCTTCGTACAGCCATTCAACGACCTGTTGTTCCAGGCGCAGACGGTGCACCGCGCGCATTTCGACGCCAACCGCGTCCAGGTATCGACCCTGTTGTCGATCAAAACGGGCGCCTGCCCGGAAGATTGCAAATATTGTCCGCAGTCCGGTCACTACAACACCGGCCTGGAAAAAGAAAAACTGATGGAAGTGCAGAAGGTCCTCGAAGAGGCCGCTCGCGCCAAGGCCATCGGTTCGACCCGTTTCTGCATGGGCGCGGCGTGGAAGCATCCGTCGGCCAAAGACATGCCTTACGTATTGAAGATGGTCGAAGGCGTGAAAGCGCTGGGTCTGGAAACCTGCATGACCCTCGGTCGCCTGGATCAGGACCAGACCGAGGCGCTGGCCAAGGCCGGCCTCGACTACTACAACCACAACCTCGACACCTCGCCTGAGTTCTACGGCAGCATCATCACCACCCGCACCTACAGCGAGCGCCTGCAAACCCTGGCCTATGTGCGTGAGTCAGGGATGAAGATCTGTTCCGGCGGTATTCTGGGCATGGGCGAATCCCTCGACGACCGCGCCAACCTGCTGATCCAGCTGGCCAACCTGCCGGAGCATCCGGAGTCGGTGCCGATCAACATGCTGGTGAAGGTTGCCGGTACACCGTTGGAAAATGCCGACGACGTCGATCCGTTCGACTTTATCCGCATGCTCGCGGTCGCTCGCATCCTGATGCCGCAATCCCACGTGCGCCTGTCCGCCGGCCGCGAAGCCATGAACGAACAGATGCAGGCCCTGGCGTTCTTCGCCGGCGCCAACTCGATTTTCTACGGCGAGAAACTGCTGACCACCGCCAACCCGCAGGCCGACAAGGACATGCAACTGTTCTCGCGTCTGGGTATCTTGCCGGAAGCTCGCGAAGAGCACGCCGATGAAGTTCACCAGGCTGCCATCGAGCAAGCACTGGTGGAGCAGAAGAGCAGCGAGCAGTTCTATAACGCGGCGGTTTGAAGCCTTCCATCGACTCCTCTGATTGGAATGCGAAACCCTTGTAGGAGCTGGCTTGCCAGCGATAGCGGTCTGTCAGCTGATGGGTACCTCATCGCTGGCAAGCCAGCTCCTACAGGTTCGGTGTCTATCTTGATTGTTTGTCCGAGGCCTGCATGTCTTTCGATCTCGCCGCACGCCTTGCTGCCCGTCGTGCCGAAAACCTCTATCGCCAACGCCCACTGCTCGAAAGCCCCCAGGGGCCGCAAGTGGTGGTCGATGGCCAGCCGTTGCTGGCGTTCTGTAACAACGACTACCTGGGCCTGGCCAATCACCCGCAAGTGATCGAAGCCTGGCGAGAAGGCGCGTCGAAATGGGGCGTCGGTGGCGGGGCGTCGCACTTGGTCATCGGCCACAGCGGCCCGCATCACGCGTTGGAAGAAGCCCTGGCGGACCTCACCGGTCGCCCGCGGGCCTTGTTGTTCACCACCGGCTACATGGCCAACCTCGGTGCAGTCACCGCATTGGTCGGGCAGGGCGATACGGTGCTGGAAGACCGGCTCAACCATGCGTCGCTGCTCGATGCGGGCCTGTTGTCCGGGGCGCGGTTCAATCGTTACTTACACAACGACGCCGTGAGCCTGGCCAAGCGCCTCGAGAAAGCCACCGGCAATACGCTGGTGGTCACCGACGGCGTGTTCAGCATGGACGGCGACATCGCCGACTTGCCGGCGCTGGCGCGGGAAGCCAAGGCCAAAGGCGCGTGGCTGATGGTCGATGACGCCCACGGTTTCGGGCCCTTGGGTGCGAACGGCGGCGGCATCGTCGAACATTTCGGTTTGAGCCAGGAAGACGTGCCGGTACTGGTCGGCACTCTCGGTAAAGCGTTCGGCACGGCCGGGGCTTTTGTCGCCGGCAGTGAAGAATTGATCGAGAGCCTGATCCAGTTCGCCCGCCCGTACATCTACACCACCAGCCAACCGCCAGCCCTGGCCTGCGCCACGCTGAAAAGCCTGGAACTGCTGCGCAGCGAGCACTGGCGCCGCGAGCATTTGCAGACGTTGATCCGCCAGTTCCGCCACGGCGCCGAGCAAATCGGCCTGGAACTCATGGACAGTTTCACGCCCATTCAACCGATCATGATCGGTGACGCCGGGCGTGCGGTGCGTCTGTCGCAGATGTTGCGCGAGCGCGGACTGATGGTGACCGCGATCCGTCCGCCAACCGTGCCCGCCGGCAGCGCCCGACTGCGCGTGACCCTGACCGCCGCCCATACCGAGGCGCAGGTACAGCTATTGTTAGAAGGATTGGCCGATTGTTTTCAACAACTGGGACCGGAGCCGAACCATGCGTGATCGTCTGATTCTGCTGCCAGGCTGGGGTCTTGGTGTTTCGCCGCTCGAACCTTTGGCGGCGGCGTTGCAGGGGCTGGATGAACACCTGCGGGTCGAGATCGAACCGTTGCCGGAGCTGGCGTCGAGTGATCTCGAAGAATGGCTCGACGATCTCGATTCGACGCTGCCGCAGGACGCCTGGCTGGGTGGCTGGTCCTTGGGTGGCATGCTCGCTTCGGAATTGGCGGCGCGTCGCGGTGATCGTTGCTGCGGATTGCTGACGCTGGCGAGTAATCCTTCTTTTGTCGCCCATGAACAGTGGCCGAGCGCGATGCCAGGTGAAACCTTCGACGCGTTCCTGGCCGGCTGTGCTGCTGATTCACGCATGACCTTGAAACGTTTTTCGCTGCTTTGCGCCCAAGGCGCCGAAGACCCACGCGGGTTGTCGCGGTTGTTGGTCGGTGGTGCGCCGCATACGGCTGGCCCCGTGTTGATGAGCGGCCTGGAGTTGCTTGCTCAACTGGACACCCGCCAAGCCTTGCAGGCGTTCCGTGGCCCGCAACTGCACTTGTTCGCCGGCCTCGACGCACTGGTTCCGGCCGAAGCCACCGCAGAGTTGCTGGCATTGCTGCCGGATGTCGAAATCGGTCTGATTGAACAGGCCAGCCACGCGTTTCTTCTGGAAGACCCCCACGGTGTGGCGGGGGCGATCCAGGCTTTTTTGCATGAGTCCGGCGATGACTGATTTGTCTCTTCCCAACGCACCCGACGGTCTGCCTGACAAGCGCCAGGTGGCGGCTTCGTTTTCCCGTGCGGCGTCGAGCTATGACAGCGTGGCCGAACTGCAACGTGACGTGGGCAGCCAATTGCTGAGCCGCCTGCCGGCAGATTTTATGCCGCAACGCTGGCTGGACCTGGGCTGTGGCACCGGGCATTTCAGCCGTGCGCTGGGTGAACGTTTTGCCGGTACTCACGGTGTGGCGCTGGACATCGCCGAGGGCATGCTCAACCACGCCCGGCCCTTGGGTGGCGCCACGCACTTCATCGCCGGTGATGCCGAGCGCTTGCCATTGCAGGACTCGACCTGCGATCTGATCTTCTCCAGCCTGGCGGTGCAGTGGTGTGCAGACTTCGGTTCGGTACTCAGCGAAGCCCATCGGGTACTGAAACCGGGCGGAATTTTCGCGTTTGCTAGTCTATGCGTAGGGACGTTGATTGAGCTGCGTGACAGTTGGCGTGAGGTCGACGGTATGGTGCACGTCAATCGCTTCCGTGAGTTCGGTGTTTATCAACAGCTGTGTGCGGACAGCGGTTTGCAGGTGGTCAGCCTGCAAACCCGTCCACATGTGTTGCACTACCCGGATGTTCGCAGCCTGACCCATGAGCTCAAGGCCTTGGGCGCACACAACCTTAATCCCGGTCGGCCGGGCGGCTTGACTGGCCGGGCGCGGATTCTGGGTTTGATCGAGGCTTATGAGCAGTTTCGTCAGGCCGAAGGTTTGCCGGCGACTTATCAAGTGGTGTACGCCGTTCTGGAGAAACCCTTATGAGCGCAGCCTATTTCATCGCTGGCACAGACACGGATGTCGGCAAAACCACCGTCGCGGCGGGGTTGCTGCACGCTGCGCGGTCGGCGGGTTTGAGCACGGCGGCGGGCAAGCCGGTTGCCTCCGGTTGCGCCGTCACGCCCAAGGGTTTGCGCAACGCGGATGCGTTGGCGCTGTTGGCGGAATGTTCGTTGCCGTTGACGTATGCACAGGTCAATCCGGTGGCGTTCGAACCGGCGATTGCCCCGCATCTTGCGGCGCGTGAAGCAGGTGTGGCGCTGACAGTGCAGTCGTTGTTGACGCCGATGCGGCAGATCCTTGAGATGCAGGCCGACTTCACGTTGATTGAAGGTGCCGGAGGCTGGCGCGTGCCGTTGGCGGATCAGGATAATCTTTCTGATTTGGCGAAAGCCTTGGGCCTGCCGGTGATTCTGGTCGTCGGCGTGCGCTTGGGCTGCATCAGTCATGCCTTGCTGACGGCTGAGGCCATTGCTCGTGATGGTTTGCAACTGGCGGGATGGGTGGCGAATATCATTGATCCGAAAACTTCACGGCTTGAAGAAAACCTGGCGACCCTCGCCGAACGCCTGCCAGCGCCATGCCTGGGGCGGGTACCGAAACTCAAGTCAGTGACGGCGGAAGCCGTGGCAGAACATCTTCAACTGGATTTGCTCGACTAGTTTTGCCTATGGCAAGGCACTATGCCATTAGTGTTTTTGACGGGCCTTTTTTTCACAGGTCTGCTTCAATGCCCACTGTTGATCCTTTGCAAGGACGAGTTCTCCCATGGAAATCTCAGGAAACACCGCTTTTTATGCCGGTCTGAGCACTATTCAGACAGGGCTGAATCGCGTCGATCAGGCTGCCGGGCAGATCGCCAACACAACCCTTGAGCGTTCGGTCACCAGCCAGTCTTCCGAGGCGCAGGTTGATCGCCTGCGTTCGGTTGATCTCAGTCAGCAATCGGACCTCGCCAGTAATGTCGTCGAAATGTCCCAAGGAAAGTTTCAGGTCGAACTGGGCGCTAAAATCGCCAAGGCGTCCGATGAAGTGCTGGGA
>Ga0247818_10002416_pt1 | contig 12091 bp, 6 predicted proteins | sample 13C_Glucose_Day1_FD_192424 | JGI IMG/M metagenome (GOLD analysis project Ga0247818, IMG submission 192424) | Soil microbial communities from agricultural site in Penn Yan, New York, United States - 13C_Glucose_Day1 | ecosystem: Environmental > Terrestrial > Soil > Agricultural land | place: USA...
TGCGTTGTCGACGCGCGTGTGGTACCCGGTCGACAGCAGCAGCGGCACGACGACGGCGGGTCCGGATGCCGCGACCCGCGCCACGACGTCGGCGACGGTGGGCTCCTGCACATCGACGAACGCCTCTTCGACCGGGACGTGGGGGAGGATCGCGCGCACCTGCTCGATGAGCCCGCGGATCGCGAGGCGCCCATCGTCCGAGGATGTTCCGTGCGAGCAGGCGATGAGGGTCGGGCGCGTCACAGGAGGCCTCCCGGCTCCAGCACGTTGAGGCGGTAGCCGCGCTTGACGACGGTCTTGATGAGCTCGGGGACGCCGAGGGCTTCGCGCACGCGGGCCACCGCCATCTCGACGGCGTGCGTGTTGTCGCCCGAGCGGGGGAGCGCGCCCTGCAGTGCCTGGCGCGAGACGACTGAGCCGTCGGCCTCGAAGAGGACGCCGAGGATGTCGACGCCCGTGCGCGACAGCGGGATGAAGCGCCCGTCGATCACGACGCCGGCGCTGCGCAGCTCGAGGTGTCCCGCCGACGTCTCGCGCGACGGCGCGCGTCCTCCGCCGAAGTGCGTCACGACGCCGCGCACGAGCGATCCGAGGCGACCGCGCTCGGCGATCAGGGGGTCGAGCCCCGCGGCCTGGAGCGGGCCCGCCGTGATGGGCCCGACTGCGGCCATGAGGACGCGCTCCTGCTGGACGAGGGTGCGGATGGCGTCGAGCACGCCTTCGCGCCGCGCGGCGGCGACCCACTCCTCGGCGCCGGGTGCCGACGTGAAAAGGACCGCATCGACCTCGCCCGCGCCCGTCGCGACGACCGAGCGGCGGACGGCCTCGGCGTCGGGGGGAGGACCCCAGCGGTACACCGTGAGGCTCACGACGTCGGCGCCGTTGCCCTCGAAGAGCTCGTCGAGGCCGTCGGCGCCGGAGCCGTGGTGCTGGACTGCGATCCGCCGGCCTTCGACGCCCTCGGCAAGGAGGTACTCGCCGAGCTCGGTCGAGGTCTCGGACTCCGCGACCCAGTCGGCCGTGAGTCCAGCCTGCTGGATCGCGCCGCGCGCCTTGGGACCGCGGGCGACGATCTGCGCGCCCGCGAAAGCCGCGTGGAGGTCGTCGAGCAGTCCCGCCTCTTCCGCCGCCTCCATCCAGCCGCGGAAGCCGACCCCCGTCGTCGCGACGACGATCTCGGGCGGATGGGCGATGAGCTCGCGCGTCCGCGCGATGAGGGCCTCGTCGTCGATGTGCGGGACGATCGTGAGCGCCGGCGCGTGCCGGACGGTCGCGCCGTGACGCTCGAGGGCCGCGGCGAGCTCGCCGGAACGACGGTCGACCGCGATGACGACTGTGCAGCCGTCGAGCGCGGCCGAGAGGGTGGGGCGGGGTCGGTCGGTCACCGGGCGGTGTCTCCTGCCATGGTGCTCTCGGGGAGGAGGAGTCCCGCGGCGGCGACCTCGCCGACCACGATGACGGCGGGGTTCTGCACGCCGGCGGCCTCGGCATCCGCCACGGCGCGACCGAGCGTCGTCCGTGTCGTGCGCTGCCGCGGCGTGTGCCCGTTCTCGACGATCGCGACGGGCCGCTCGTCTGGCGCGCCGCCCGCGCGAGCCGCGTCGACGAGGCGGGCGAGCCCCGCGACACCCATGAGGACCACGGTCGTGACGGTCGGGTCGGCCAGTGCCGCGACCGTCGACGGGGTCGGCTCGGACTGGCCGTTGACGATATGGACGGATGCCGCGACCCCGCGATGCGTCACGGGGATGCCGGCCGACTGGGGGACCGAGACGACGCTTGTGAGACCCGGGACGACGTCGACGGGGATGCCGGCCTCGAGGCACGCCGCGACCTCTTCGCCGCCGCGCCCGTACACGAACGGATCTCCGCCCTTGAGGCGCACGACGCGCTTGCCCGCGGCGGCGTGCCGCACGAGGATCCGGTTGATCTCGTCCTGCGGGACGGGGTGGTGACCGGGCCGCTTGCCGACGTCGATGATCTCGACCTCGGGGTCGAGGTCGGCGAGCACGTCGGTCGGGCCGAGGCGGTCCGCGACGACGACGTCGGCCTCGGCGAGCAGCCGGCGGCCGCGGATCGTCATGAGGTCGGTGGGCCCTGGGCCTCCGCCGACGAGGTCGACGCGGCCCGAGACCGTCGCGCGGCGGCGGCGCAGCGGCAGCCGGCCCTCGCGCAGCAGTGTCGCGATCGCGTCGCGCAGGCCTCCCGCACGACGGGGGTCGACGCCCGCGTCCGACACGACGCCCACGACGACATCGCCCGACCGGGTCTCCGCCGCGAGGCGGGCCGATCCGTGGGCGCCGTCCGATGCGTTGATGCACAGCACGCGGCGGTGCTCGCAGACGGCCGCGATCGCAGCATCCGCCCGCATGTCTCCCGTCGCCGTGTGGACGATCCATGCGCCGTCGACGTCGGATGCCACGGCCCGGCGCGGCCGCCACTCGAGGTCGTGCTGCTCGACGAGCTCGCGCACGGCGTCGCTCAGCTCCGGCGCGACGATGCGCACGCGCGCGCCGTCCTCGAGGAAGCGGCGGAGGCGCCGGGCCGCCACGTGGCCGCCTCCGACCATGAGCACGTCGCGGCCTGCGAGCGAGACTCCGAGCATCGTCGTCATGAGCGGGGCTCCTCCTTGACGAAGACATCGCCATCGTTCACGGCGACAGGCCACACCCTGAGCGACTTCGGCTCCTTGCCCTGCGTGTCGAGGCACATGCCCGTGCGCAGGTCGAAGACCTGCTTGTACATGGGCGAGGCGACGGTCGGGGCATCCTGCTTCGTCCCGACGATCCCGCGCGAGATGACGTGCGCGCCGCTGTACGGGTCGAGGTTCGAGACGGCGAAGACCCGGTTCTCGTGGGTCAGGAAGAGCGCGAGCTGCTCGTCGCCGAGGAGGGCGGCGCGACCGCGCTCGACCTCGAGGTCGCCGAGTGCGCAGATGCGCACCCACGCCGCGGCGTCCGTTCGCGGGCGTTCTGTCTCTGCGAGTGTCATCTGCGCACCTCCAGCGTCGTTCCGGCGATGAGGACTCGTCCGTCCTCGCGCTCCTCCGTCGTCGCAGGGCGGGGCTGACCGCGCTCGACGGTGTACGCGAGCGAGGGGTCGGGCGTCGTGGGGGCGTTGATGAACGACGCGAAGCGACGGACCTTGTCGGGGTCCTCGATCGTCGCCTTCCATTCGTCCTCGTACGACTCGATGTGGGTCGCGATCGCGGCGTCGAGATCCGCGCAGATGCCGAGGCTGTCGTCGAAGATGACGGCGCGGAGGCCCTCGATCCCGCCGTCGAGGTCCTCGAACCACGGCGCCGTGCGCTGCAGGCGGTCGGCCGTGAAGATGTAGTACATCAGGAAGCGGTCGATGGCTGTGAGCAGCTCATCGTCGCTCAGTCCCTCGGCGAACAGGACGGCGTGCCGCGGCGTGAAGCCGCCGTTGCCGCCGACGTACATGTTCCAGCCGGCCTCGGTCGCGATGACGCCGACGTCCTTGCCGCGGGCCTCTGCGCACTCGCGCGCGCAGCCCGAGACGCCGAGCTTGATCTTGTGCGGCGAGCGGAGTCCGCGGTAGCGCAGCTCGAGCTGCACCGCCATCCCGACGGAGTCCTGCACGCCGTAGCGGCACCAGGTCGAGCCGACGCACGACTTCACGGTGCGCAGCGACTTGCCGTACGCGTGGCCCGACTCGAACCCCGCGTCCACGAGCCGCTTCCAGATCTCGGGGAGCTGCTCGAGGCGCGCCCCGAACATGTCGATGCGCTGACCGCCCGTGATCTTCGTGTAGAGGTTGAAGTCCTGTGCGACCTGGCCGATGACGAGGAGCCCCTCGGGGGTGATCTCGCCGCCGGGGATGCGGGGGACGACGGAGTAGCTGCCGTCCTTCTGCAAGTTGGCCATGACGTGGTCGTTGGTGTCCTGCAGCGTCGCGTTCTCGCCGTCCAGCACGTGCTTGCCGACGAGCGTCGACAGGATGCTCGCGAGCGCGGGCTTGCAGATGTCGCAGCCGCGGCCGACGCCGAAGCGCTCGATGACGGCGCTGAACGTCGTGAGACCCGAGACTCGCACGGCGTCGAAGAGCTGCCGGCGCGACATCTCGAAGTGCTCGCACAGTGCGTTGCTGAGCGCCGCGCCAGACTTCGCGAGCTCAGTCCCGACGATCTTCTTGATCATCATGACGCACGAGCCGCAGGCGGCTCCCGCCTTCGTGCAGGACTTGATGCTCGTGACGTCGGTGCAGCCTTCTTCGTGCACGGCGTGGCGGATCGTCCCCGCAGTGACGCTGTTGCACGAGCACACGAGCGCCTCATCGGGAAGCTCGCCCGTCGGTGCCGCGACGCCCCCTTCGGGCATGAGGTACGCGGCGGGGTCGCCGCCCAGGGCGCCGCCGACGAGGGGCCGGAGCGATCCGTACGCCGAGGCGTCGCCGACGAGGATGCCGCCGAGGAGGGTCTTGGCGTCGTCCGACAGGACGAGCTTCTTGTAGACGCCCGCGACGGGGTCGACGTAGACGACATCGAGCGCACCGGGTGTCTCGGCGAACGCGTCGCCGAAGCTCGCGACATCCACGCCGCTCAGCTTGAGCTTCGTGGAGAGGTCGTAGCCGGGGAAGGTCGCGTCTCCGCCGAGAAGCCGCGTCGCTGCGACCTCGGCCATCGCGTAGCCGGGGGCGACGAGGCCCACGGCCATCCCGTCGAAGTTCGCGACCTCGCCGACCGCGAGGATGTGCGGATCGGAGGTCTGGCAGCCGGCGTCGATCAGGACACCGCCGCGCGGGTGGACGTCGAGCGAGGCTTCGCGTGCGAGCTCGTCGCGGGGGCGGACGCCGACGGTGAAGACGACGACGTCGGCGCGCTCGTACGCGCCGTCGCGGAACTCGAGCCCTGTCACGGCGCCTGACCGGTCGGCGTCGAGCCGCGTCGTGATCGACCCGGTCTTGACCTTGATGCCGCGCGACTCGATGAGCCGGCGCAGCGCATTGCCGCCGGGCAGGTCGAGCTGCGCCGACATGAGGCGATCGGAGGACTGCACGACGGTGCACGAGACGTCGAGTCCCTGCAGGGCGCCGGCGGCTTCCAGTCCGAGCAGCCCGCCGCCGATGACCATGCCCGTCAGCGGGCGTCCGAGAGCGCGCGAGCGCGCCTCGACGAAGGCGCGCAGGCGCTCGACGTCGTCGAGGGTGCGGTAGACGAAGCATCCCTCGTGTCCGAAGCCGTCGACGGCGAGGCGCGCGGCGTAGGAGCCCGTCGCGAGGACGAGCCGATCGTACGAGACGACGTGTCCGCTCGCCGTCCGGACGGTGCGCGCCGCGCGGTCGATGCGTGTCACGGCGTCGCCGCGGAAGAACGTGACGCGCTCGTCGTCGAAGATGTCGCGGTCGAGGGTCAGGTCGTCGGTCGAGGCGCCCGCGAAGAATCCCGTGAGTCCGACGCGGTCGTACGGATGCCGCGGCTCTTCGCCGATGACGGTGATCCGCACATCGGCCTCGGCGCGGCTCAGGATGCTGTCGACGAACCGGTGCGAGACCATGCCCGCCCCGACGACGACCACGTGGAGGTCGCGGGGCTGGGTGGTGCTCATGTCGCCAAGGTACGGGGCGGATGTTGCGCCGCTGTCAGCGGATTGTTTCGGGCTTTCGACAGCTCGTCCTTGTGCGGGCATCGAGCCGTGCGGTGCTGCCTCGCTCATGGCGTCTCCGATCGAAGAGGGCGTTGTCCGGTGAAGGTCACGCTAGAAGCGGGGTGTTTCGTCGCGCGGCGGACTTCGATTACTCCGAGCGAACGTTTCCCTCACTCCCGGCTCGTCGGCCATGTGAGATCGCGCCTGCCCGTCCGTGGTCGGCGTGCGCGCCGCACCGCTGCCAGCGGGGTCTCGCGTTCTGCGGCAGCTGGCCGGTGCGTCGGTCGCCTCGACTAGGGTGGGGGAACCCACGCAAGGGAGGACCCCGTGCAGGCATGGCCAGGATCGCCGTATCCCCTGGGAGCGACCTACGACGGCAACGGCACGAACTTCGGCATCTTCAGCGAAGGGGCTGAGCGCGTCGAGTTGTGCCTGTTCGGAGACCGGGGCAAAGAGACCCGCGTCGAGCTCATCGACGCCGACGCGTTCGTGTGGCACGCGTACCTCCCGAATGTCGGGCCGGGCCAGCGATACGGCTATCGCGTGCACGGTCCGTGGGATCCCGCGTCGGGCAAGCGGTACAACCACAAGAAGCTCCTGCTCGATCCCTACGCGAAGGCGGTCGAGGGGCAGGTCGCCTGGAACCAGTCGGTCTACGGGTACGAGTTCGGCGACCCTGACACGCGCAACGACCTCGACTCGGCGGCATCCATGATGAAAGGCGTCGTCGTCAACCCGTTCTTCGACTGGGCAGGCGACCGGCACCCGAACACGCCGTACTCCGAAACCCTCATCTACGAGGCCCACGTCAAGGGCCTGACGATGCGGCACCCCGGCATCCCCGAAGAGATCCGCGGCACGTACAGCGCGATCGCGCACCCCGTCATCATCGAGCACCTCAAGAAGCTCGGCGTCACGGCGATCGAGCTCATGCCCGTGCATCAGTTCGTCAACGACGCGACCCTCATGGACCAGGGGCTCTCGAACTACTGGGGCTACAACACCGTCGCGTTCTTCGCACCGCAGAACACCTACTCCGCGACGGGCTCGCGCGGTCAGCAGGTGCAGGAGTTCAAGGGCATGGTGCGTGCTCTGCACGCCGCCGGGATCGAGGTCATCCTCGATGTGGTCTACAACCACACGGCAGAGGGCAACCACCTCGGTCCGACTCTGTCGATGCGCGGCATCGACAACGCGGCGTACTACCGCCTCGAGCGCAAGGACAAGCGGTACTACACCGACTACACGGGCACGGGGAACAGCCTCAACGTCGGCAGTCCGCACGCGCTGCAGCTGATCATGGACTCGCTGCGCTACTGGGTGCTCGAGATGCACGTCGACGGATTCCGCTTCGACCTCGCGGCCGCTCTCGCGCGCGAGTTCTACGACGTCGATCGCCTCGCGGCGTTCTTCGAGCTCGTACAGCAGGACCCGGTGGTCTCGCAGGTCAAGCTCATCGCCGAGCCGTGGGACGTCGGCCCCGGCGGGTACCAGGTCGGCAACTTCCCGCCCCAGTGGACGGAGTGGAACGGCAAGTACCGCGACACCGTGCGCGACTTCTGGCGCGGCGAGACGCAGGCGCTCGGCGAGTTCGCATCGCGGCTCACAGGGTCTGCCGACCTCTACGAGCACTCGGGGCGCAAGCCCGTCGCGTCCGTCAACTTCGTGACGGCGCACGACGGCTTCACGCTCCGCGATCTCGTCTCGTACCACCACAAGCACAACGACGCGAACGGCGAAGGCAATCGCGACGGCGCCGACGACAACCGCTCGATGAACTTCGGCGTCGAGGGCGCGACCGACGATACGGCGGTCCTGACGCTGCGTTCGCGGCAGCAGCGCAACTTCATCGCGACGCTCCTCCTGTCGCAGGGCATCCCGATGCTGCTGCACGGCGACGAGCTCGGCCGCACGCAGCAGGGCAACAACAACGGCTACGCGCAGGACAACGAGCTCACGTGGGTCGACTGGGAGGCGGCGGATCAGCCCCTGATCGAGTTCACGGCGGCGCTCTCGAGGATCCGCCGCGAGCATCCGACCTTCCGGCGGCAGCGCTTCTTCGACGGGCGACCCGTCGTGCGCGCTGCAGGCGAACCGGTGCCCGACCTCGCGTGGGGGCGTCCCGACGGGACGCAGATGCGTCCGGAGGACTGGGATTCCGGGTTCGATCGCGCCCTCATCGTCTTCCTCAACGGCGACGGCATCCGCGAGCGCGACCGCCGCGGCCAGCCGATCACGGACGACCACTTCGTCATCCTCTTCAACGCGGGCGACGAGTCGATCGACTACATGATCCCCGACCTCGAGTTCAGCCCGAGTTGGGATCTCATCATCGACACCGCGGGCAGGCAGGCCGGGGGTCCGCCGATCAAGCCCGGATCGACCGTGACCGTCGAGGCCACGTCGCTCATCCTGCTGCGCGAGCACACCGCGCCGTCGGCCGAGATCGACAATTCCGTCGCCGCTTCCGTCGCCGCGTCGCTCACGGTGTCGGCCGACGAAGTCGTCGGCGCCGCGCCCAAGAGCGAGGCGACGAAGTAGTCCCGCATGACTCCGTCGTCGACGTACCGCCTGCAGATCCGGCGCGCCTTCGACCTGGATGACGCGGCCGCCGTCACCGACTACCTCCGCGACCTCGGCGTGGGGTGGGCCTACCTCTCGCCGCTCCTGCGCGCGACCGAGGGCTCCGACCACGGCTACGACGTCGTGGATCCGTCGCTCGTCGACCCGGCCCGCGGGGGAGCGGCCGCGCTCGCGCGGTTCTCGGCGACGGCGCGCGACGCGGGCCTCGGCATCCTCGTCGACATCGTCCCGAACCACATGGGCGTCGCAGAGCCGCGCCAGAACCCCTGGTGGTGGGATGTCCTGCTGCGCGGCCGCGCGTCGAGGTACGCCGAGGCCTTCGACATCGACTGGGACTACGGCGGTGGTCGCGTGCGGCTCCCGATCCTCGGCGCCGAGCTCGAGATCGTGCTCGCGGCGGGCGAGCTCACGGCCGATCCGCGTCCCGCTCCCGATACGCCGTACGGCCAGGTGCGCTACTTCGATCACGTGCTGCCGCTCGCCGAAGGCACGTCACCGACGGACGAGACGACGGATGCCGCGACCCTCCGCCCCCTCCTTGCAGAGCAGCATTGGGAGCCTGTGTTCTGGCGACGCGCCGCCGCCGAGCTCGACTATCGCCGCTTCTTCTCCGCCGCGACCCTCGCGGGCATCCGCGTCGAGGTGCCGTGGGTCTTCGAAGAGAGCCACGCCGAGATCACCCGGTGGGTGCGGGAAGGACTCGTCGACGGGCTGCGCATCGATCACATCGACGGCCTCGCCGACCCGTCGGGCTATCTCGAGAGCCTCGGAGCCGCGACCGACGGCGCGTACGTCGTCGTCGAGAAGATCCTCGAGCGCAGCGGCACGGAGGAGGCGGAGGCGCTGCCGACGTGGTGGGAGGCGGACGGCACGACGGGCTACGACGCGCTCGCCGAGATCGATCGCGTCCTGATCGACCCGGCGGGGGAGTCCGCGCTCGACGCGCTCGACGCGCGGCTCCGCGCCGACACGGGGCTCGCGCCGCCCGTCCGCTACGAAGAGCTCATCCACGAGACGAAGCGCATGATCATCGACACGAGCCTCCTCGCCGAGGTGCGCCGGCTCGTGCGGTGCCTCCCCGAGCCCGTCGACCGGGCCGAAGAGGCACTCGCCGAGCTGCTCGCGTGCTTCCCGGTGTACCGGTCCTACCTCCCGGCGGGGCACGAGCATCTGCAGCTCGCGGCGGTCGAGGCATCCCACCGCCGCCCCGACCTCGCCGACGCGATCGTTCGGCTCGTCCCGCTCCTGTCGGACGGCGAGCTCGAGGTCGCGCGTCGGTTTCCGCAGACCACGGGCCCCGTCATGGCGAAGGGCGTCGAAGACACGGCGTTCTACCGGTTCACGCGCCTGGGCAGCCTGACGGAGGTGGGCGGCGATCCGAGCATCTTCTCGCTCTCTGTCGAGGGCCTCCACCGCTCCTTCGCCCGACGTCAGGCCGAGTGGCCGGCATCGATGACGGCCCTCACGACGCACGACACGAAGCGCAGCGAGGATGTCCGCGCGCGGCTTTCGGTGCTCTCCGAGATGCCCGGCCGCTGGGCAGAGGCGCTCACGCAGCTGCGTGGCGTCGCCTCGACGGGGCACGGACCGTTCGACAGCCTGCTGTGGCAGGCCATCGTCGGCGCGTGGCCCGCGACGCCCGAGCGACTGCACGCCTACGTCGTCAAGGCAGCGCGCGAAGCCCGCGAGGCGACGAGCTGGCTCGATCCGAACGAGGCCTTCGAACAGCGTGCGCGCGATCTCGTCGACTCCGCTTTCGGGCGCGGCGTCGCCTACGTCAACGACCTCGTGCGCGAGATCCGGCCGTTCGGCTGGTCGAACGGACTCAGCGCGAAGCTCCTCCAGCTTGCGGGCCCCGGCGTCCCGGACGTGTATCAGGGCTCTGAGCTGTGGGAGACGTCGCTCGTCGACCCCGACAATCGCCGGACCGTCGACTTCGGGGCGCGCCGCGCGCTCCTCGCCGATATCGACGCGGGGTTCGCGCGGGGCGAGCTGCCGCCTGTCGACAAGACGGGCGCCGCCAAGCTCCTCATGACGTCGCGGGTGCTGCGCCTGCGTCGCGACCGCCCCGACCTCTTCACCCGGTACACGCCCATGACGGTCGTGGGCGAGGCATCCGATCATGCCGTCGCGTTCGACCGCGGCGGCGCGCTCGCCGTCGCGACGCGGCTTCCGCTCGGTCTGGCAGCGCGCGGCGGCTGGGGCGACGCCGCCCTTCTGCGGCACTCGGGGCCGGCCGTCGACATCCTGACGGGCCGCCGGTTCGAGGAGTCGAGCATCCCTCTCGCCGACCTGCTCGCGATCTACCCCGTCGCACTCCTCGCCCTTGAGGAGGCCGAGTGATCGAGGTGTGGGCGCCGCGCGCCGAGCGCGTGCGGCTGCGCCGGCCGAGCGGGGGAGCGGATGCCGAGCTCACGACCGCCGACGGCGGCTGGTGGCGCGCCGACCTCGTACTCGCGGACGGCGATGAGTACGGCTTCGTTCTCGGTGACGACGACGTGCTCCTGCCGGATCCGCGGTCGCGCCGGCAGCCGCGGGGAGTGCACGGCGCATCGGCGCACGTCGACCTCGGCGCGTTCCAGTGGACCGACGACTCGTGGACGGGCCGCCGGCTCGAGGGCGGGCTGGTGTACGAGCTGCACCTGGGCACCTTCACGCCGGAAGGGACACTGGATGCCGCGATCGGCCGATTCGCGCACCTCGTGGACCTCGGCGTGACGCACGTCGAGCTGCTCCCGGTCAACGGATTCGGCGGCGACCGCAACTGGGGCTACGACGGTGTGCTCTGGTACACGGTGCACGAGGCCTACGGCGGACCCGCGGCGTATCGGCGCTTCGTCGAGGCGGCGCACGCGGCGGGGCTCGCGGTCATCCAGGACGTCGTCTACAACCACCTCGGCCCGAGCGGCAACCGGCTCCCCGCCTTCGGCGCCTATCTGCGCGACACGCGCCGGAGCGCCTGGGGCTGGACCGTGAACCTCGAAGAGCCTGCCGTCCGCGCCTTCATCGTCGACAATGCGCTCATGTGGCTGCGCGACTACCACGTGGACGGGCTGCGGCTCGACGCCGTCCACGCCCTGCACGACGACGGGCCCGTGCACATCCTCGAGGAGCTCGCGCAGGCAGCCGATGCGCTCTCGTCCGACCTCGGCCGGCCGCTGAGCCTCGTCGCCGAGTCCGACCTCAACGATCCGAGGGTCATCCTTCCTCGCGAGGCCGGCGGATACGGTCTGACGGCGCAGTGGAGCGACGACTGGCACCACGCGGTGCACGTCGCGCTGACGGGCGAGACCGCCGGCTACTACGCGGACTTCGCGGACCTCGATGCGCTGCCTCAGGCGTGGTCGAGGGGGTTCGTGCTCGACGGGGGGTACTCGGTCTTCCGCGGCCGCGAACACGGCTCACCCATCCCTGCCGACGTGCCCGCGTGGCGGCTCGTGACCTTCGCGCAGGACCACGACCAGATCGGCAACCGGGCCGTCGGCGACCGCCTGGCCGCGACGCTCCCGTTCGGCAGGCTCGCGGTCGCGGCGGTCCTGACGATGACGGCGCCCGGCACGCCCATGCTCTTCATGGGCGAGGAATGGGGTGCCTCGACCCCGTGGCAGTTCTTCACGTCTCACCCCGAGCCCGAGATCGGCGAGGCGACGGCCAGGGGGCGCATCGCCGAGTTCGCCGCGATGGGCTGGGACCCGGCGGTCGTGCCCGATCCGCAGGACCCGGCCACTTTCGAGCGCTCGAAGCTCCGCTGGGAGGAGGCCCGCGAAGGCGATCATGCGCGTCTCCTCGCGCTCTATCGCTCGCTCGCGCGACTTCGGCGCGCGCGGCCGGAACTCACAGACCCGAGCTTCGGCTCTCTCTCGGCGTCCGCTGAGGAGGTCGCGACATCCGTCGTCAAGAGG
>Ga0247818_10002418_pt1 | contig 12086 bp, 14 predicted proteins | sample 13C_Glucose_Day1_FD_192424 | JGI IMG/M metagenome (GOLD analysis project Ga0247818, IMG submission 192424) | Soil microbial communities from agricultural site in Penn Yan, New York, United States - 13C_Glucose_Day1 | ecosystem: Environmental > Terrestrial > Soil > Agricultural land | place...
AGCTCAGCCGACGGCTGCCCTGCGGAGGAGCGCCTTCATTATTTCCGGGCGCCGTCGGCTGAGCTGGTACGTCAGGATCGAAAAAACAATATTCTTGGCCCGTACGACGTCGTAGGCCAGCTGCGCCGGCACCTTGCCTCGGAGATGGTCGGCCAGGTGATCCCGGGACGGCACAGGGGCGATATAGGTGGGGGAGCGCTGCAGCATGGTGACTTTGGCAGCCGACCCCGCCATCGACGGCACGAGTGTCACTGCCGTTGCCCCGCTGCCGATGATCACTACCTGTTTGCCGTCGTAGTCGAGATCAGCAGGCCAGTGTTGCGGGTGGACGATCGATCCCGCAAACGTCCCGGCCCCTTCGATGACCGGGGTGAACCCTTCGTCGTAGCGGTAGTAACCCGAGCAGACAGACAGGAACGAGCAGGTGAAAGTGACTGGCTCGCCGGCGGGCGACGTCGAATCCTCCCGACGATATTCGCCGGCGGACGTGAGGGTGGCCGTGACCGTCCACAGTGCGGTTTCGCTTGACCACTCGGCCGATTCGACCCGGTGATGCAGCCGGATCCGTGAGTCGAGTTCCTCGTCGGCAACGGTCGCCTCGATGTAGGCGCGGATCGAATCGCCGTCGGCAATGGCCTTCGCGCCGGCCCAGGGCCGGAAGGAGTAGCCAAGGGTGTACATGTCGCTATCGGAGCGGATGCCCGGGTACCTGAAAAGATCCCAGGTACCTCCCACTGCCCCCCGGGACTCGAGGATCGTGAAGGTCTTCCCGGGTAGTTCACGTTTCAGCCGGCTGGCGAAACCGATGCCGCTCAGCCCGGCTCCGACTATCAACACATCAACGTGTTCGCTCATGAGGCCAAGCTACAACATCCGGCCGAGGCGGTTCAGGGCTTGGTCATGGACTCGGGCGGCGGCGGGAACGCCTCGGCGGGATAAAGCCCCGCGACCTCGAGCATGTAGTTCGCCCACTGCGGGCCGGCGAGCATGTAGCCGTCGATGTTCTTGTAGAACTTGCCGTTGATGGTGATGTTCTGGCCGGGCCGTTTTTGACCTTCCAGCGCGTCGCCAAAGAACGATGCGGTGGCAAGGCCGGTGGTGTAGCCGACCACCCAGGTCGCGCCGTTGGTGTTCGACGTGCCGGTCTTTGCTGCGACCGGGACCCGGTCCTGGACCTTGGGTTGGATGTAGATTCCGGACCCCCGCTTCAGCACATCCTGAAGTACGGAGTTCACGCCGCGGGCCACGTCGGGCCTCACCACGCTGCGGCAGTCGCGGATCTGGGCCGGAAGCTCCCGTCCCGCCGCGTCGGTCACGGCCGTGATGGCGATGGGAGCGCAATGCTGGCCGTCGGCGGCGAACGTGGCAAAGGCGTTGGCCAGCACGAGCGGCGCCACCCCAATGGCGCCCAGCAGGTTGCCCAGCTGGAGCATGTTCACCGGGGCGTTATCCACGCCGCTGTGAAGTCCCACGGTATCCACCATCTTCTGGATGCCGCAGAAGTCCAGCTCGGCGGCCTCAGCGAAGGTCGCCGTATTGATGGAGTTGTAGAGCCCGTAATCGGCGGGCATCTTGCGGTAATAGCCCTCGTCATTGTTCTGGAGGTCGTCTGCCGCGCCGAGGGCCGTTTCGGCCGTGTTGTAGGCCCCGAGGACCTTTCCACAGCTGGACTTCCACGGGAAGTCCAGCGGGTAAGTCCGCCGGGAGGCGTCCACTTCGGCGACCATGGACCTGCCTTGATTGAGCCATTCCGCGAATATGAACGGTTTCATCGTGGACCCGGGCTGGAACCCGCCGGCGCCGTTCAGGTCGTTGCCATCGGCGTCCTTGGCGTCCACGTTGAAGTTCAGCTGGGTATCGAATTTTCCGGGGGCGGGAAGAAACACTGTGTTTTGCGCCATGGCGAGGATCTTGCCCGTGCCTGGCCCGATCGAGACCAGGGAAGCGCCCCACTTGTCCGGGTTGGCCCCGGCGGTGGCATCGACCTGGGCCTGCGCGGTCGCCTGCAGCCTGCTGTCCAGCGTCGTGGTGATGGTCAGGCCGCCGCGGTACAGCTTCTTCTCGCGATGCATGGCGTCGACGCCGTACGCCGGGTTGTTGAGGATCAGATGGGAGACGTAGTCGCAGAAGTACGGCGCCATCTCAGCCGCCGAGCACCCCTGCTTTGCGGGCGTGATCTTGAGCTCGACACCGCTGGCGACGGCGGCGTCATGATCAGCCTGGAGGATTTTCCCCTCGCGGAGCATTTCGTTCAGGACCTGGTTGCGCCGCTTGATGGCGTTTTCCGGATGGATGGTGGGATCGTAGAAGCTGGGGCTGTTGACCAGCCCGGCGAGCAGGGCAGCCTGCGGCAGGGTGAGGTCTTTTGCCGTGGTGCTGAAGAAGTGCCGGGCTGCTGCCTCGATACCGTACGCATCCCGGTTGAAGAACACGATATTGAGGTAGCCCTCGAGGATCTGGTCCTTGGTGTACTTCTTTTCCAGTTCGATGGCGAGCTTCATTTCGCGCACCTTGTCGCCGATGCTCTTCTGCCCGCTGAGGATGACCTGATCGGTTCTGTCCGCGGACAACAGGGACTCGTTGACCACGTTCGTCACATACTGCTGGGTCAGCGTCGATGCGCCCTGTCTGCCGCCGCTGCTCAGGTTGGATGTGAGCGCCCGGAGAATCCCCTGCGGGTCGACGCCTGAGTGCTCGTAGAAGCGGCTGTCCTCGATGGCGACAATCGCGTCCCTGATGTAGGGCGACATCTGTTCCAGCCCGACTTTCACGCGGTTCTCCGCGAAGAAGGTGGCGATCAGCTTCCCGTCCGCGCTCAGCACTTTGGTTGACTGCGACGGCGGATCAACCGCCAGGTCAGCGGGGAGGTTGTTGAAGAAGGTGATTGACCTGCTGACGGCAACACCGGCACCAGCGACGCCGGGGACCGCCAGGCTGGCGACCAGGAGACCGCAGATCGCGCTCACTGTCACGAATCCGAGGACCCTCCAGAGGGCCCCGGCCAGACGGGATCCAGATCGTTTCTTCGGCGCCATTTTCTGTCCAGCTGTCTCGCTCAAAATCTGTGCCCAGAATACGCCCGGGTGCTGTCAACAGACCAGTGCCGGAAGTCCTCAGGGGGCCAAGGACCCTACCGGCCTCCAGCCGCGTGCTGGTAGACCGGACATCTCGTCGGAAATACTGCTAGTACCTGTGCCCTGAGGGGGAGACACCATGACACTCCGCGCGCGGAATTGGGCGCCCCGGGCCAGGGCCGCTGCCGCTGCAGCCGCTTTTGTGGCCGCTTACCTGGCGGTTGTGCGGCCCCGCCTCCTGCGCGCCGGCGCCACCGCAGAGGAAGCGAACGGGCCCTATCCGGGGGATGGGCTCATTCCGGGCGGGACCCGCAGCGCAACCATGGCTGCGACCATTAATGCGCCCCGCTCGCGGGTGTGGCCCTGGCTGGTGCAGATGGGCACCGACCGCGGCGGGTGGTACAGCTGGGACCGGCTGGACAACTTCGGGAGCGCCAGCGCCCGGACGATCCATCCCGAGTGGCAGGACATCGCTGTTGGCGACCACCTGGCTGCCAGGCCGGACGGCGGCCAGTGGTGGGAGGTCGCGGCCCTGGAACCGGAGCGGTTCCTGGGCCTGCGCATGTCGCTTGATCTGCGCGGCCGCCCGTTCGATCCGGCGGGACAGCGTCCCCGGTACTTCACCGACTCGCTGTGGGGGTTCGAGCTGAAGGACGCGGCAGGCGGGCGCACCCGGCTCGTCGTCAGCGGGTACTGGTCAATCCGGCCGAAATGGCTGCAGCCCATCCTGAGTGTTTTGTTGCTGGAGCCCTCCCACTGGGTCATGCAGACCCGTCAGTTCACGAATCTCAAACGCCGGGCAGAGTCAGAAAGCGCCTGATCGGCTGCGGGACACCTTGGCCTGGGCACGGCACTTGGCTATCCCGGCGAGCTCGGACCGGCGCGCTCCGTCGTGTGAAGGGATCAGTGGCTAGTAGACGACGGTGCCGGTGGAATGCACCACGGTTCCGGTGCTTTGGGTTCGTCCGCTGACGTCGATCTGCAGCCGGCAGCTCTGCAGGGGCGCCTCCAGGGCGCTGGAGAGCTCCGGCAGGGTGGTGGTTTGGATGCGGCGGATGACGTCCCGGACGTCGGCCCTGTCATTGACCGTCACCTTCAGGGTCAGGTCGGGGGCATTGGCGCTTCCCCGAAGCAGGGCTGCGGAGGTGACGACACCGGGCAGGGTATTGATTTGCTTTTCGACGGCGGCGGCGAGGACCGACGGGTCGCAGAGGGTGAATCCCTGGCTGCCGTCGTCGTGGAGGCGGTACGCGCCTGCCGAGTTTCTCCTCGGGATCTGGGCGATGATCCACAGCAGTCCCAGGACCCCGATGATGAGTCCGATGATCAGGACAACGGCCGCCACCCCCTGCGGCGCAAGGAAGGCGTGCAGATCACCGGTGATGACGGACTGCCATGCGGGGGCGGTGTTGAGAAATTCCTGCAGTGTCCCGCTGGCCTGCAAGAGCAGTGCGGTGCCGGCGGCCAGGACGAGGATGCCGAGAATTGCCAGCCATGTCCGGTTCAGGGTTCCTGCGTTCTGCCTCATCGGAAGACATCCTTCAACTAGTGGCGGTGGACGGGTGCGCGCATGGTCTTAGTCTCTGGACCGGACCGTGGCCGTAACCTGCGGCACCGGCGAGAGCCCGGCTTCCTCCAGACGGGCCCGGACGGCGTCGGTGATCCTCTGGCGCAGGTCCCCTGGCTCGTGCAGGGAGGTCGTCACGTTCACGTGCACGCGCCGCGTGGTGGCTGTCGCTGAGGCCGAGCCGACGCCGTCGATCTGCACGCACCGGGCTTTGGCCAGGTGGGCGACGGCGCGTCGGGTCATCACTGTCTCCTGCTCCTGCGCCGGTGGTGCCGCATCTCTGGTGCCCGTGCCGGAACTATCGATGGTGAGGGCGGTGAACCCGCCGGGAATGATCGCGCACAGTAACAGGACGACCCCTGCGACGATGGCGGCGGTCCCGATCTGCCAGACGGCGGGGTCGTTCCATGCTAGTCCGGCGAGCCAGTCGACAGGTCCCTGCAACACGGCCGGCCACGAGCCGCTGACCAGCCGGGTGACGCTCAGCCACACCAGGCCGACGCCGGCGGCCAGGATTATTGTTCCGGCGATGAGTGCCGGGATGGCGCGGCTGGGCCGGTGCCGCAGGCGGGTGGACCGTTGCCCGGGCCGGCTCATAGCAGCTTCCTTCGTCCGTTGCTGTCGGTGCCCGTGGTCAGCCACGCGATCCTGATGTCGACCTGTCGGACGTCAACTCCGGTCAACTCGGTCACCCTGGTCGCGATCCGGCGGCGCAGTTCCTCGGTGGCTTGGCGTAACGGCACCGGATACAGCATCCCGACCTCTACTCTTAGGGTCGCGATGTTCCCGGTGAGTTCCACGGACGCCTTGGGCCGGGCGGAGAGATCAGCACGGGTTCCGATGCCCAGAAATCCGCCGGAGGAACCGCCGGCGGAGGATTCATCGCTGGCGACCTGGCCGGCAATTTTTTCGATCACCCTGGCCGCCAGGAAGGTCTGCCCTCGTGTGCCCGTCTCTACGAAGCCGGGGACGGCGTCCCCGTCCCCGGGCAAGGGCAGAGCGTGGGCTCCTGGCGGGTTCATCGGCTCGATGCTCTACCGAACAGGGCCTGAATATCGAGTTTTCCTTCCGCGACCCGGCCGACCAGCAGTCCAATGAATCCGAGGACCACCGTGGCCAGAAGAGCCAGCCAGCCGCCGAAGCCCAATACGATTCCCAGCACCAGACCTATGGTCACGCACCAACGTGTAGTAGACATAGCCATCCTTTTTCCTCAACGACCCGTTTTTCCTGGCAGGGGACTGTGACAGGTGGTTACTGCAGTTGGGTCTTCTGGACCTGCTGGTCGTCGTGTTCCTCCTCGGGCAGGTGAACATCGGAGACGTTGATGTTCACTTCCAACACTTCCAACCCGGTGGCGCGTTCAACGGACTGGATGATGTTGCGGCGGATCGCCTGGCTGACCTCCACCACGGAGAACCCGTAGTCGATGACGATGGAGACATCGATGGCGGCCTGGCGTTCACCCTTTTCCACGGTGACGCCGCCGCTGACGTTGGTCTGGGAACCGGGAATGCGTTCGGTCAGGGCGCTGAACGCCCGCCGGCCGGCACTGCCCATGGCGTACACACCGGGAACCTCGCGGGTGGCGATGCCAGCCAGCTTCTGAACCACGGTTTCCTCGATCGTGGTGGCACCGCGATCGGTATGCAGTGCGTCCCGCGCCTTCGTTGGTGCCAGCGCGCTGCCGTGCTGCTGATCCTCGGGTGTGGCCATGACGCCGCTGGAAGCTCCGGGGGTTCTGGGTGTCTCGGTCATGGAAAACATCTCCTCGTCGGACTGGTGATCATGCTTACACCGATAGAGACGAAGCCCGACAGGAATCGTCACGCGACGGCAGGGATTATTTTCCCCACCGGGCAACGTAACCTCCTCACGGTTCCCGGCGTTGCCTGGCTGTGGCATATTGGGCCTGACACCGGCAAGTTACCGGACGGGATGGACAGTAAATGGGTGATCACAGCCCCGGCTTCGAATCGGACCTGGATGAGGGGAGCATCGTCGCCCGCGCCCAGGACGGCGACCTGGCAGCATTCGAACACCTGGTGCTCACGTATCAGTACAGACTCTTTCGGCTGGCGTACCGGATGCTCAACGACCGCGGCGAAGCCGAAGACATCGTGCAGGAAACCCTGACAACGAGCTGGTGTGCTCTGCCGATGCTCGCTGATGCCGATGCTTTCGGCGGCTGGATCTACCGGCTGGCGACGAACAAGTGCCTGGACGTGCTGCGCAAGCGGTCCGCCCATGCCGAGAGCATCGTCGACTCGGACGACATGGAGGCCATTCCAGGAGTCCGCGCCCGCTCCCTCCCGGCCGGATTAGATCCGGCCCACGAGGCTGAATGGTCCGCCGAACAGGACGGCCTGACCGCCCTCCTGAAGACGCTTCCTCCGGCACAACGGGCCTGCTGGCTGCTGCGGGAAATGCACGGACGCAGTTACGCCGAGATCGGTGTCACACTGAAGATGAGCCCGGCAGCAGTTCGCGGCACACTCGCCCGGGCACGTCACCAGATAGCAGAAGGGATGAGCCAATGGCGTTAGACGACGTCCCCCGGCTCGGCTGCGGCCGCAGCATCGACAGCATCTGGGCGACTATCGACCGGCCTCCCACCGCACACGAGGAACAGTGTGAACACTGCCAGACTGCCAGAACCCGGCTGGAAAGACTCAGTGAAGCAACCCGTGAACTGCGCGAAAGCGACCTGCATGATCCCGCGCTGAAGCCCGGCCCCGGGATCAAAGACGCCATCATGGACGTTGCCCGCGCGGAAGTCCGCCGCGGCAGCAGAATCCTCCTGCGCAGCGCAGGCAACGGCACCACGGAGATCAGCGAACAGGCCCTGAGCTCCATCGTCCGGTCCGCGGCAGCAGCGATCCCCGGGGTCCACTCACGGCGCTGCCGCATCGAAATACGCCCGGCCGCCGCCGCCCTCGCCGGTGAAGACCACCCGTCCGGACCCACCGGCACCGCCGCCACGTCGGGCCCTCGCCTCATTGTCAATCTTCGGGTGGCCGCTGCCCCGGGCATCGACATCCCGCTCATGGCGGAGGCGCTGCGACACGAGATCAGCAACGCTATTCCCGCCGGCGTCGGCATTGGCGCCGGAACCGTCAACATCACCGTGGAGGACCTGTACGATGTCTGACCCGCCCCTCCAAGGCTCGATCATCACCAGCCAGCTCATCGCCTCCCTCGCTACCCGCACGACGCTGGAAACACCTGGAGTCCTGAGGCTCGAACCCACCGTCCAGGGATTCCTGGCCCGGCTCGGTCCCGGCGCCTTGCGCCGCCTCCGCCATCCGGGCAGTGTCAACGGCACCTACCGGCACGACGGCGTTACCGCGACGATCAGCGACGGCACCGCACGCGTCCACCTCGATATCGCCACCGACATCGCCTACGCCGCCCTCGACGTCGCCGAAGCGGTTCAACAACGCGTGCGTGAAAGCATCAGCCACACCGGCCTGACCCCGGGCGCTATCGACATCACCATCCTCGCCATAGAACACCACCGCGGCTCAACGATCAGGTAACCCGGGCGCGATCAACGGAGGCACGACAGTGTCGCAGGCGCCGTCTGCAGGTTTGCGGCGCCTCAGCCCCGCGTGGCACTGGCACGACGCCCGCAGGGTTAGTACCGTCGTCGTACCACCAAGTTCGCGAACAGGCGGGGGACCATGAGCAAGAACGGCTGGAACCGGCACAAGGGCAAGGGCACGGGTGGTCCCGGTGCCCGCGGCTCCGCACCCCAATCCCTGAGCGCTGTCCGGGCCGGCCGGGCCGTGGACGCGCTCACACCGGCATTTGTGCGATGGTTCGAGGAGGTCTCACCCGGCTCGGCGGTTGCGGCCCTGGAGTGCCTGGAGCCGATCAAGGCCGTCCTGGGCCGCTACATGGATACAACGGCCGCCGCCGACGTGACCAGCCTGGAACCTGCCGGCTTGTCCGTAGCCGTCTCCGACGAAATCAGTGCCGCGCTGGATGATGCCGGACCTGCCAGCGCGCCGGCCGGGGCCACGGTCGGCGATGCGCGCGATGTCGAGAGCAGCACGTACGTCGTCCACTCCGTCGGCGCCTTCGTGGAATTCCTCGTCGAGACCGGCCGCTGGAGCGGTTCAGCGGATCAGCTGGCGGCAGTCATGGACTTCCTTGACGTCACCGGCGTGGACGACGGTGGCGGGGGCCTCATGGACGAGCCGGACATCCCTGCCCCTGCCCCTGTCCCGTCTCCTGCACCGGCGCTGTCCGTGGCCCGCGAGTCGCCACGGCCGTCGGCGACGCCGATTCTGCAGCTGAAAATCACACTCAACGATTCGAAGCCGCCCATCTGGCGGCGTGTGCTGGTTCCCGCCGGCACACTGCTCCCTCAGCTGCACCAGGTGATCCAGGCACTGTTCGGCTGGCTCGACGACCACCTGCACGAGTTCCGGGTCGGGGGAGTCCGCGGCACCGCTTATGCGCCCGTGAACCCGGACGGCGGGGACGGGTCCCGTGGCGGTCCTTCCCGTGACGAGTCGACGGCCACAGCCGGCGAACTGCTGCCGGCCGAGGGTAGCAGTTTGAGCTACACGTATGACTTCGGCGACAACTGGATGCTTGCCGTCAAGGTGGAGAAGATTCTGGCGGACGACGACGGCGGGCAGCTTCCGCGGTGCACCGCGGGACGCGGTAGGGCGCCGGCGGAGGACAGCGGCGGCACCTGGGGCTGGGCGAATATTGTCCAGGCGGTCAACGATCCGCACCACGAGGACCACAAGGAATACCGGGAATGGCTGGGCATGCTGCCGGGCGACACGCTGGACCCAAAGTCATTCGACCTGGATGAAATCAACGAGGACCTCGCCGACATCACTTTCTGACGACTGCCGGGGAAGGCGCCCTTGGTGAGGTTGTGCATTTCTGGTGCACCCGGTGGGATTCGAACCCACGACCCGAGGATTAAAAGTCCACTGCTCTGCCAGCTGAGCTACAGGTGCCGGGGATGCGGTGCCGATGTTGGTGCGTCAGTTTTCATTCGCCCGACTCCGCGGTGCCCGGGCCTGCCCTGAGCGTCCGCGGGCATCCGCGGGTTCCTCCTCGCTCCGCTGCTGGAGTTCCTGCGTGACGAGCCGCAGCAGTTCGTGGGCTGCCTCGGACCCGGCGAGCTCCACACACTGTGTGAGCGCGGCCTGGAGCCGGTACAGCTCTGCGGAGGGTACCAGCGGCCAGCGCCGGAACGTGCCGAAGATCTGCGAGGAGGGGACGTCCTGGGGATCCTGGCGGTAGACCGTCAAGCCGCCATCTCCCGCGGGGGACCGGTCCGGCGGGCCGCGGACGCAAGCACGTGGGGATGGTTGAGGGTGGGATTTGCGAAAAGGGGGAGGTTGTTGGTGCCGGAATCACTGTTCACGGCGACGGGGACATCCAGTGTGCTTGTCATAGACACTATCTCTCTACGAATCAGATTCGGTCTCTGCCTGACCACTTCCAGAATACTGGCCCCGCCGGGGGCGGCGTCACAATTTCATTAACAAATGGGCCAGCCTCATTAACAAAGGGTCCGTCCAGCTCGTCCCGGTGCGGGTCCGCGAACCGCCGGGCCGCGCCGCTCAGTCCCGGTCAGAATCCCGCCGACCGGATTCCTTGCGGGCGGTGTCCTTGCCAGCAGTGTCTCTTCCGGCCGTGTCCTTTGGGCCGGCGTTCTTTGTCATCGCCTCGGGCGGTGGCGGGAACGCCTCTGCGGGGTAGAGTCCGGCGACCTCGAGCATGTAGTTCGCCCACTGCGGGCCGGCGAGCATGTAGCCGTCAATGCTCTTGTAGAACTTTCCATTGACGGAGATGTTCTGCCCGGGCCTTTTTTGACCCTCCAGGGCGTCTCCGAAGAACGATGCGGTGGCCAGGCCGCTGGTGTAGCCGACCACCCACGTGGCGCCGTTGGTGTTGGACGTGCCGGTCTTGGCCGCCACCGGGAAACTGGTGTGGACCTTGGGCTTGATATAGACACCAGACCCCTTTTTCAGCACGTCCTGAAGCACGGAGTTGACCCCGCGGGCAACGTCGGGCTTGATGGCGTCGCGGCAGGACTTCGTCTGGGCCGGGAGCTGCTTGCCCGCCGCATCGGTCACCTCCACAATGGCGACGGGCTCGCAGTACCTGCCGTCATTGGCGAACGTGGCAAAGGCGTTGGCCAGCACGAGCGGCGCCACCCCAATGGCGCCCAGCAGGTTGCCGAGCTGATGCATGTTGACCTGCGCGTTATCCAGCCCGCTGTGGATTCCTGCCTGGTCCACCATCTTCTGGATTCCGCAGAAATCCAGTTTGGCGGCCTCCGCGAAGGTGGCGGTGTTGATGGAGTTGTACAGCCCGTAGTCGACGCGCATGGGCCGGTAGTAGCCGGCATCGTTGTTCTGCAGGTCATCCGCGGCACCGAGGCTCTTCTGCTTCGCGTTGTAAGCACCCAGCACCTTGCCGCACGTGGATCTCCACTTGAAATCAAGGGGATACGAGCGCCGGGAGGCATCCACCGTGTCGGCCAGGGACCTGCCCTCGTTGAGCCATTGCGCCAAAGTGAAGGGCTTCATGGTGGACCCGGGTTGAAACCCGCCGGCGCCGTTCAGGTCATTGCCGTCAGCATCCTTGGAATCGACGTTGAAATTCAGCTGGGTATCGAATTTCTCCGGTTCGGGGAGGAACACGGTGTTTTGCGCCATGGAGAGGACCCTGCCGGTGCCCGGCCCGATCGAGACCAGCGACGCACCCCACTTGTCCGGGTTGGCCCCCGCAGTGGCATCAACCTGTGCCTGCGCCGCCTGCTGCAGCCTGCTGTCCAGCGTCGTGGTGATGGTCAGGCCGCCGCGGTACAGCTTCCTCACCCGGGAGGCAAGGTCGACGCCGTAGGCCGGGTTGTTCAGGATGAGGTGCGAAACGTAGTCGCAGAAGTACGGGGCCATTTCCGCCCCGGCGCAGCCCTGTTTGCCCGGGTTGAGGGTGAGCTCAACCCCGGCGGCGACGGCGGCGTCGTGCTCCGCTTGGGAGATCCGGCCGAGGTCGAGCATGGCGTCGAGCACGTGGTTGCGGCGCTGGACGGCGTTGTCCGGATTGACGGCGGGATTGTAGAAGCTGGGACTTTTCACCAGGCCGGCAAGGAGTGCTGCCTGCGGCAGGGTCAGGCTCTTGGCGGTGGTGCTGAAGAAATGGCGCGAGGCGGCCTCAATGCCGTAGGCGTCCCGGCTGAAGAACACGATGTTGAGGTAGCCCTCAAGGATCTGGTCCTTGGTGTACTTTTTCTCCAGCTCGATCGCGAGCCGCATTTCGCGCACCTTGTCGCCGATGTCCTTCTGCCCGTTGAGAACAATCCGGTCGCCCTTGTCCGCCGACACCAGGGACTCGTTGAGGACGTTGGTGACGTATTGCTGGGTCAGGGTGGACGCGCCCTGTCTGCCGCCATTGGTCAGGTTGGA
>Ga0247818_10002419_pt1 | contig 12086 bp, 9 predicted proteins | sample 13C_Glucose_Day1_FD_192424 | JGI IMG/M metagenome (GOLD analysis project Ga0247818, IMG submission 192424) | Soil microbial communities from agricultural site in Penn Yan, New York, United States - 13C_Glucose_Day1 | ecosystem: Environmental > Terrestrial > Soil > Agricultural land | place: USA...
TGGGCCCTTGAGAAAAATATTCATGAAGAAGCTGTGTTTGCTGGGTCTGTTCGTCAGCCTGGCCAGTCATCAAGTATTGGCCGCCACGACCCCGGTACCCCTGGAAAACAAGGACGCGTTCATCAGTAACCTGATGAGCCAAATGACCCTCGATGAAAAGATCGGCCAACTGCGCCTGATCAGCATCGGCCCGGAAATGCCCCGCGAACTGATCCGCAAAGAGATCGCCGCCGGCAACATCGGCGGCACGTTCAACTCGATCACCCGCCCGGAAAACCGTCCGATGCAGGACGCTGCGATGCGCAGCCGCCTGAAGATTCCGATGTTTTTCGCGTACGACGTGATCCACGGTCACCGTACGATTTTCCCGATTCCGCTGGCCCTCGCCTCGAGCTGGGACATGGACGCCATCGGCCAGTCCGGCCGCGTTGCCGCCAAGGAAGCCGCTGCCGACAGCCTCGACATCACCTTCGCGCCGATGGTCGACATCTCCCGCGACCCGCGTTGGGGCCGCAGTTCCGAAGGTTTCGGTGAAGACACCTACCTGACCTCGCGCATTGCCGGCGTGATGGTTCGCGCCTATCAGGGCGCCACCCCGAGCGCGGCTGACAGCATCATGGCCAGCGTCAAGCACTTCGCCCTGTACGGCGCGGTCGAGGGCGGTCGCGACTACAACACCGTCGATATGAGTCCGGTGAAGATGTACCAGGATTACCTGCCACCGTACCGCGCCGCGATTGATGCCGGCGCCGGCGGTGTGATGGTTGCGCTGAACTCGATCAACGGCATTCCGGCCACGGCCAACACCTGGCTGATGAACGATCTGCTGCGCAAGGACTGGGGCTTCAAAGGCCTGGCGGTCAGCGACCACGGCGCGATCTTCGAACTGATCAAGCACGGCGTCGCTCGCGATGGACGTGAAGCGGCGAAGCTGGCGATCAAGGCCGGCATCGACATGAGCATGAACGACACCCTGTACGGCAAAGAACTGCCGGGGCTGCTCAAGGCTGGCGAGATCGAACAGAAAGACATCGACAACGCCGTGCGTGAAGTGCTCGCCGCCAAGTACGACATGGGCCTGTTCAAGGACCCGTACCTGCGCATCGGCAAGGCTGAGGACGATCCGGCTGACACCTACGCCGAGAGCCGTCTGCACCGCGCCGAGGCCCGTGAAGTGGCGCGTCGCAGCATGGTGTTGCTGAAGAACCAGAACGAAACACTGCCGCTGAAGAAAGACGCGAAAGTCGCGCTGGTCGGCCCGCTGGCCAAAGCGCCGATCGACATGATGGGCAGTTGGGCTGCCGCCGGGCGCCCTGCGCAATCGGTAACGCTGTTCGATGGCATGAGTTCGGTGATCGGCAATAAATCGAACCTGATCTACGCCCGTGGCGCCAACATCACCAGCGACAAGAAGGTGCTCGACTACCTGAACTTCCTCAACTTCGACGCGCCGGAAGTGGTCGATGATCCGCGCCCGGCCAACGTGCTGATCGACGAAGCAGTGAAAGCCGCCAAGGACGCTGACGTGATCGTCGCAGCGGTGGGCGAATCCCGTGGCATGTCCCACGAATCCTCCAGCCGCACCGACCTGAACATCCCGGAAAACCAGCGCGAGCTGATCCGCGCGCTGAAAGCCACCGGCAAACCGCTGGTATTGGTGCTGATGAACGGCCGCCCGCTGACCATTCTCGAAGAGAACCAGTCAGCTGACGCGATTCTGGAAACCTGGTTCAGCGGCACCGAGGGCGGCAACGCCATCGCTGATGTGCTGTTCGGCGATTACAACCCGTCGGGCAAACTGCCGGTGACCTTCCCGCGCTCCGTGGGCCAGATCCCGACCTACTACAACCACCTGAGCATTGGCCGGCCGTTCACGCCGGGCAAACCGGGCAACTACACCTCGCAGTATTTCGATGACACCACCGGGCCGCTGTTCCCGTTCGGTTACGGCCTGAGCTACACCAACTTCGCCCTGAGCGACATGGCGCTGTCGTCGACCACCCTCAACGCCACTGGCAAACTCGACGCCAGCGTCATGCTGAAAAACACCGGCAAGCGTGACGGCGAAACCGTGGTGCAGTTGTACATCCAGGACGTCACTGGCTCGATGATCCGCCCGGTGAAAGAACTGAAGAACTTCCAGAAAATCATGCTCAAGGCCGGCGAACAGAAAGTCGTGCACTTCACCATCAGCGAGGATGACCTGAAGTTCTACAACGCCCAGCTCAAGTACGCGGCCGAGCCTGGCAAGTTCAACGTGCAGATCGGCCTGGATTCCCAGGATGTGAAGCAGCAGAGCTTCGAGTTGCTGTAACGCCTAAAAGCAAAAGATCGCAGCCTTCGGCAGCTCCTACAGAGGAACCCATTCCCCTGTAGGAGCTGCCGAAGGCTGCGATCTTTTGATCTTGCTCTACCCGCGGCGGTCGAGGATGTTGACGACCACCCGATCCACCCAGCCCCAAACCCTCTGCTTGACCCGCCGCCACAACGGCCGGCGCTGCCACTCCTCCAGACTCACCTGCTGGCTCAGCCCGAAGTCCTTCACAAAACTCGCCTCTACCGCTACCGTCAACGACGGATCCAGCGCCTCCAGATTCGCCTCCAGATTGAAGCGCAGGTTCCAGTGATCGAAGTTGCACGAACCAATGCTCACCCAATCGTCCACCAGCACCATTTTCAAATGCAGAAAGCACGGTTGGTATTCGAAGATCTGCACCCCGGCCTTGAGCAGTCGCGGGTAGTAGCGATGCCCGGCGTAGCGCACCGACGGATGATCAGTGCGCGGCCCGGTCAGCAGCAAGCGTACGTCGACACCGCGCGCGGCAGCCTTGCGCAGGGAGCGGCGGATTTTCCAGGTCGGCAGGAAGTACGGCGTGGCCATCCAGATGCGCTTTTGTCCACTGTTCAGCGCACGGAACAACGATTGCAGAATGTCGCGATGTTGGCGGGCATCGGCATACGCCACGCGGCCCATGCCCTCACCCTTGTCCGGTACGCGCGGTAATCGCGGCAAGCCGAAATGCGCGGCCGGGCGCCAGGCGCGGCGATAGCGGTTGGCAATCCATTGGCGATCAAACAGCAATTGCCAGTCGATCACCAACGGGCCGCGGATCTCGACCATCACTTCGTGCCATTCGCTGGTGTCATGGCCCGGCGTCCAGAACTCGTCTGTGACACCGGTGCCACCGACCACCGCCAGACATTGATCGACCAGCAGCAATTTGCGGTGATCGCGATAGAAGTTGCCGACCCAGCGCCGCCAGTTCAGCCGATTGTAGAAACGCAGTTCGACCCCGGCATGAGTCAGGCGCTGACGCAAATTGAGGGTGAACGCGAGGCTGCCGTAATCATCGAACAGGCAACGCACCCGCACGCCACGCTCGGCGGCCAGCACCAGCGCCTGGACGATGGTTTCGGCACAGGCGCCGGCCTCGACCAGGTACAGTTCGAGTTCGATCTGCTCTTGAGCGCCAGCAATCTGCTCGAGCATGCGCGGAAAGAATTGCGGGCCGTCGATCAACAGCTCGAACCGGTTGCCGTCCCGCCACGGGAACACCGCGCCGCGCATGTCAGCGCGCCGTGAAGATCAGCACCGCACCCACCGGCACCGACAGACTGATGGCCGACAGATCGGCGAGTTTGCGCAGACTTTCCAGCCCCGGCACCAGATCGAAATCTTCAGCGTTGATCACCAGCGGCTCGAGGGTGACCACTTGAAAACGTCGATCATCGAGACGCGTCGCCAGCAGTTCGGCGGGATATTCGTGTTGTTTGCCGTGGAGGTTGACGGTCAGCGGCAGTCGCAATTCCAGCTGCGCACCGGGGGCCAAATCGTTGATAGGGCGCAGGTCGATCTGGGTGGTGATGGTCGCTTCAGGGAATTGCTCGATCTGGAACAGCTCCTTGCGCATGCGCTCATCGCGCAGCGGGATGCCGCTGTTGATCGAGTCCAGCTCGACTTCGACTTCGGCGCGACCGTTAGGGTCGACCTTGCCATGCAGCACCAGAAAGCGCTGCACTTCGGAAACATTGGTGTTTTTCGTGCTGACGAACGACAGCCGCGACGACTCGCCGTCCAGGTACCAATTGGCCTGCGCCGGCAACGCGACGGCGGCGAGCAGCAGGCTGGACAGGGTTGCACACAGGGAGCGGTTGAACATTGAACACTCGTGGGGCCGATAAACCTGCACGAACCTTAACCGCCCCCAAAGTTATTGCAACATCAAGATCAAAAGATCGCAGCCTGCGGCAGCTCCTACACGGGGAATACATTTCAAATGTGGGGGCGGGCTCGCACGGGGAAACGTACCGCCAGCCAATAGATATGCCTTCTGTCGAATCGTCACACCGCCGTTCTCACAGGGGAACAGTGCTTGATGTAGGAGTTGCCGCAGGCTGCGATCTTTTGGCTGTCAGGCCAATACCTGCTGCACATCGCCAATCGTCGCCGCCAGACTATTCAGATGCAGACTCAACACTCGCTCCACCGGCGCCTGATCCATCGGCCAGTGCAGCGCCATGCTGCCCACCAACTTGCCTTCAGCACGAATCGGTAACGCCACCGCGCGAATCAGAAACGGCAAACGCACCGGGTACTCCCAATAGCCTTCCGTGCGCTGGCCAAAGCCCTGATGCAGCGCCTGCTCGGTCACACGAAACACGCTTTCATCACGCAACTGCTCCCGCTCGGCCAGGCGCTCGACCTCATCACTGGCCAACTCGCCGAGGCACGCCCGGCCCATCGCCGAATGAAACAGGCTGGCGTGATGCCCGACGATCTGGCAGTTGTTCGGATAACGTTTGCGCAGCACCTGCGGGATCGCACTTTCCATCACTTCGACCCGCTCGCCATCGAAACACGACAGGTCGGCGACCAGTCCGGTGCGCTCGCTCAGCTCCAGCAACATCGGTGCCGCACTCTCCACCAGATGCCGCTTGAAGCGCTGCTGACGATCGCCGAACAGGCGCTTGGCGCACAAGCGGTAACGGCGGTCACTGAGGCCGCGATAGATCCAGCCCTGCTCCTGCAAGGTCGCGAGCATTCGCGACACCGTGGCTTTCGGCAGACCCGTGAGGTAGTGCAATTCCTCCAGCCCCAGCGCCTGATGCTCGCCGAGCAATTCGACGATGGCCAGCGCCCGTTCGACCGAGCGCACGCTACCGGTATCTGCTTTGCTGCCCATGTGATCGATCTCCCTGCGTGCAGATGGATGAGCACTTTGTGCAGCAAAATGCGGGCCGCTCAGGCTGATCGCAGGCATGTCGGCGGGCAGCGTTCGACCCAACGGGTCAGTTGTTCGTGGGCATAAGCCAGTTGCAGCACCGCCCGATCAGCCTGGGCCGGGCCGATGATTTGCAGGCCCATCGGCAGCCCCGCCGGGTTGAAACCGACCGGCACGCTGATGCTCGGCAACCCGGCCAGAGTCGGGCCGATGACCACCTCCATCCAGCGGTGATACGTGTCCATGCTCTGCCCGCCGACGACGCGCGGCCACGGCTGCTGTGCATCAAAAGGGAACACTTGCGCGGTGGGCAACAGCAGAAAATCGTAACGCTGGAACAACTCGCTCAGAGCGCGATACCACTCGCTGCGGTCGACCGAAGCCTGGTAGACATCGGCGGCGCTCAGGCGCAAGCCGCCCTCGACTTCCCACTGCGCCTCTGGCTTGAGCAACGGGCGTTTACGCGGGTCGGCGTAGGCCGCGCCAAGGCTGCCCTGCAGCAGAAAATGCCGATGAGTCAGCCAGGTCTGCCATAGCCGCGCCATGGCGAAATCCGGCTGACAGGCTTCGACCTGACAGCCCAGCGCACTGAAGTCCGCCAGCGCCGATTCGCACAAACTCAACACACCGTCGTCCATCGGCAGATAGCCGTTGTAATCGCCGAGCCAGCCGATGCGCACATCGGTGAAATCCTGTTGCAGGCCTTCGGCAAAGTTGCCCGGTGCATCTTTCAGCGACAGTGGCACGCGCGGATCGTAGCCAGCCTGGATCGACAGCAACCGCGCCACATCGGTGACCGTGCGGCCCATCGGCCCTTCGGTGGCCAGTTGCTGGACGAACACTTCCGGCATCGGTCCGTGCGGCACCCGGCCTTGCGACGGGCGAAAACCGAAGACGTTATTGAACGCCGCCGGGTTGCGCAGCGAGCCCATCATGTCGCTGCCATCGGCCACCGGCAGCAAGCGCAAAGCCAACGCCACCGCCGCCCCGCCGCTGCTGCCACCGGCAATCAGGCTTGCGTCGTAGGCGTTGGTGGTGGTGCCAAACACGCTGTTGTAGGTCTGCGAACCGAGGCCGAATTCCGGCACATTGGTTTTGCCGATGATGATCGCGCCGCAATCACGCACCCGCGCCACGCTGATCGCATCGTGTTGCGGCACCTGCTCGGCGAACAGTGGCGAGCCCATGGTCGTGCGCAGTCCGGCGGTGGCCGCGAGATCTTTGATTGCCTGCGGCATGCCGTGCATCCAGCCTTTCGACTGGCCGCGATCGAGTTGCCGGTCGCAGTCATCGGCTTCGCGCAGCAGGTCTTCTTCCGCGCGCAACGACACCAGCGCATTGACTTGTGGGTTGAAGCGTTCGATGTGCGCCAGATAGGCCTGCATCACTTCACGGCACGACACTTGGCGCGCATGAATCGCCCGCGACAACGCCTCGGCGTCGAGGGCAACCAGCTGATCAATCGCTAACGGTTTCACGGTTTGACTCCCAGATTGAGCGCAACGGATTTCTTCGTGCGCGGCGCCTCGTGCAGACAGTAAGTACCGAGCAAGGTCAGCAGGCAAGCGAACAACACATAGAAGGATGGCGCCACCGGGGTGTTCAACACCTTGCTCAGCCAAGTGACAATCAGCGGTGCGAAGCCGCCGAACACCATCACCGCCACGTTGTAGGCAACGGACACGCCGGTGGAGCGCACTTCAATCGGGAACTGCTCGGCCAGTGCCGTTGGCGCCGGGCCGAAGAAGCCGCCAATCGCACTGCACAGCAGCAGTTGCATCACCAGCAAGCGCTCGATCGACGGCGCAGCGGCGACCCACACATACAGCGGATAGACCATGACGAAAAACGCCAGGGTGAACGCCATCAATACCGGACGACGACCGAGGCGATCCGACAGCGCGCCGGAGAACGGAATCACCACGGTCATCAGCGCCACCGCGAGCATCTGCACCAGCAGCACCTGATCCAGCGGCAAGCCGAGATTAGTGTGGGCGAAGGTCGGCATGTTCACCAACACCACGTAAAACGACACCGTCGCACCGCTGGCCAGGCCCATGGATACCAACAGGCTGCGGCGGTGTTCGCGGATCACCTGCCACAGGCCGGGCGCGTCACCCTTGGCTTTCTTGCGCGCTTCGAGAAACTCTTCCGGTTCTTCCATGTGCTTGCGAATCCACAAGCCGACCGGGCCGATCAGCAGACCGATCACAAACGGAATCCGCCAGCCCCAGGTGTCCAGCGCCTCGGGCGAAAACACATGGGTGACCAGCGCCACCATCGCCGCGCCGGCAAACACCGCCAGGCATTGCCCGACCAGTTGCCACGATCCGTACAGGCCTTTGCGATGGGCCGGCGCGCTCTCCACCAGAAACGCCGTGGCGCTGGCGTATTCACCGCCGGTGGCGAAGCCTTGCAGCATCCGCGCAACCACGATCAGCAGCGGCGCGCCCATGCCGATGGCGGCGTAGCTCGGCGCAAACGCGATCAGCGCGATCGACACGGTCATCAACCGAATGATCAGTTGCATTGCCGCTTTGCGCCCCTTGCGGTCGGAATACATGCCAAGCAGGATGCCGCCCACCGGGCGCATGAAAAAGCCCACGCCGAAGGTCGCCAGCGCCATCAGCAGCGAAGCATAGCTGTCTTCGGAGGGGAAGAACTGCCGGGCAATGATGCTCGCCAGAAAGCCGTAAACGATGAAGTCATACCATTCCAGCGCATTGCCGATAACCGCAGCGACCACTTGCCGGGTACGCGAAACACCAGTGCTCGAAACCTGCATGGGGAGTTCTCCATAAAGCTGTTGGGTGATCACCCGCGCGCAGGTGCGCTCGGGGTTCAGCGGCAGCAGAACGTGAAGAAGTCAGGCCGGCTTGAGCCAGCTCTCGGTCAGCGCGCCCCAATAGGCGGCGCCCGTCAGCAGGATGTCGTCGTTAAAGTCGTAAGCGGGGTTGTGCACCATCGGCCGCGACACGCCGTTGCCGATGAACAGGTAGGCGCCGGGGCAGCGCTGGAGCATCCAGGCGAAGTCTTCGCTGCCCATCAGCTTGGGCGTGTTGCCGTCGACGGCGTCGGCGCCGACCAGCTCGACGCCGACCTGACGGGCAAACTCGGTTTCGGCGGCGTGATTGACCAGCACCGGGTAAGCCGGGCGGTGTTCGATGGTTGACGTGCAGCCGAAGCTTTGCGCCTGGGTTTCGATGATCGAGCGCACGCGGTCGAGCGTCTGTACCCGCACCTCGGCGTTCAAGGCGCGCAGACTCAAACGCAATATCGCCTGTTGCGGAATGACGTTGGCCGCCTCCCCCGCTTGCAGCGCGCCGACGGTCACCACCGCCGCTTGCTGTGCATCAATGTTGCGCGCGACCACGGTTTGCAATGCCATCACCACACTCGACGCAGCGACCAACGGATCGACGGTCAGGTGTGGCATCGAGCCGTGGCCGCCAACACCTTCGATGACCACGTTGAGCAGATCCTGCGACGCCATCATCGGCCCTTGGCGAAAGCCCAGATGCCCGGCAGGCAGCCCCGGCATGTTGTGCATGCCGAACAATGCGTCGCACGGAAAACGTTCGAGCAAACCGTCGGCAAGCATGGCTTCGGCGCCGCCCTGACCTTCTTCCGCCGGTTGGAAAATCAGCGTGAGGGTGCCATCGAACTGACGGGTCGCCGCCAGATACCGCGCTGCGCCGAGGAGCATCGCGGTGTGCCCGTCATGGCCACAGGCGTGCATACAACCCTGGTGTTGACTGCTGTAAGCGACGCCGGTGTTTTCAATGATCGGCAAGGCATCCATGTCAGCACGCAAGCCCAGTTTGCGCGAGCTGCTGCCGTTGCGCAGCACGCCGACCACGCCGGTTTTACCGATGCCGGTGTGGACTTCATAGCCCCAGCTTTCGAGGGATTTGGCCACCAGTGCCGAAGTGCGGTTTTCTTCAAAACCGAGTTCGGGGTGGGCGTGGATGTCCTGGCGGGTGGCGTGCAGGTCGCTGGCCACATCGTTGAGCCAGGCCAGAATGTGCTGATGTCGGGGCATGACGGTTCTCCTCGCGCGGGTGTTCCCGGTCTTTTTGTTCGGTTCGATTTCACGACACATACAAGGCAGGTCGTGCTCACCGCCAGATAACCGCGAGATGCGCGCGAGGACAATCGAATGTGGTTCCACGGTGTGGAACCCCGCTTCCAGGATCAACACACCCCCCTGTAGGAGTGAGCCTGCTCGCGATGGCGGTGTGTCAGTCAACATAGGTGTTTCTGATACACCGCCATCGCGAGCAGGCTCACTCCTACAGGGGGATTTGGTGGGGTCAGGGATGGAGGCGGCAGCCCTGGCGTTCGTTTTGCCATTGGGCGCTGTTGCTGCGGCCCATGCCGCTGACGGTGATGGTTTTGCTGGCGCTGTCATCGCTGAAGTCGCTGGTCGGCAGCCACTGTTTCACATAGCCACGGCAGTACTCGGCATCGTTGTTCATCACGTAGCGGCAGGAACAATATTCCTTGGCCGTGTACGCGCTGATGATGTCCGGAAAGGCCCACAGGTTTTCCCGCTCGTAGCCGATCCAGCCGAGCAGCGTAACCAGCAGCAACAGCAAAAAGCGCTTCATGGCCGCACCGCCTTCAGTACGCGTTTTAGCAACTCGTTATGACGGTAGCTGCCGTCGCGATCATCGGCATAACGCACGATCACCAGTTTCTCGCTGGGGATCACGTACAGCGCCTGGCCCCAGTGGCCGAGGGCGGCGAAGGTATCGGAGGGAGCATCGGGCCACGGTGCCGCCGCGCCGTCTGCCGGGCGGTTGAGCCACCACTGCCCGCCGGGCACGGCTTCGTCCTGATGCGCCTTGTAACCTTTGAAGGGTGTCAGGTTGAACGTCACCCAGTCCGAGGGCAGCAATTGGCGATCATTCCAGCGCCCGTCACGAGCCATCAGCAATCCAACCCGCGCCAGATCCCTTGCGGTGAGATAGGCGTAAGAGGAAGCGACAAAAGTGCCGTTTGCGTCGGTTTCCCACACCGCGTGTCGAATCCCCAAAGGCTCAAACAAAGCAGTCCACGGATAGTCGGGATAGCGCTGCGGGCCAACGATGTTTTTCAACGCAGCGGCGACCAGATTGCTGTCGCCACTGGAATAGCGAAAAGCCTGCCCCGGCTCAGCGTAAGTACCGTGATCAGCCGTAAAAGCGGCCATATCGTTATGGCCACGGGTATAAAGCATCGCCACCACGGAGGATTTCAGCGGTGCGTATTCGTAGTCTTCTTGCCAGTCGATGCCCGAAGCCCAGTGCAGCAAGTCAGCGATTTTTATCGTTGGGTGTTTGACCAGTGGCGGGTAGAACTTGACGGCTGGATCTTCGAGTTTGAACAGGCCTTCGCCGTACGCCACACCGAGGACAGTGGCCATCAGGCTTTTGCTGATCGACCAGGTCAGGTGCGGGGTTTGTTCGCGGGTTGGGCCGGCGTAGCGTTCGTAGATGATCTGGCCGTCGCGGATGATCAGCAGCGCGTCGGTGCGGATGCCTTGGCGGGTTGCGTCGTCGCGGGGTGGGAAGGCGTAACTTTCCAGTGCCTCTGTATCGGTGACCTTCGGGCCGGTTGGCCATTGTTCAGAAGGCCATTGTTCGGCCTGAACGGTGAAGCTGATCAGCAGCAGGAACAGCGACAGGCCTTTGCACATGGGGAGGGCTCTGGGAATGAACCTGCTGAGACTAGTCGGGGTTTATGACAAGTATGCGGTGTTATTTAGATTGCTATCGCGAGCAGGCTCACTCCTACAGGGGATCGCATTTCAACTGACGAAACTCGATCAACTGTAGGAGTGAGCCTGCTCGCGAAGGGGCCAGTCAATTCAGCATCAAAGCCTTGGCCAACCGCTTGGCCCTGGCCCCCGCCGCCAACTGCATCACCCCCTGATCGCGCTGCCACATCTGCGCCCATTCTGTCGGCCCGTCAGCCAAGGCCTGACTCACCTCCCCCTCCAACGCCTCAAACTGCGCAAACAACCCAGCCAGCAACACATGCCCGGCGGGATTGTTCGGCGGTTGCCGGCTCGCCTCCGCGCACCCGGCCAACAGCGCCAGCAAACGCAATTGCAGCGTTTGCGGCCAGTCACTGTCCTGGCCGACGCCATACAACCACGCGGTCATCGCGCTCAGCACATAGACATCCTCCAGGGTGCGAAACGGTTTGACGTAAGCATCCCATCCATCCCCCGCCAACAATTCGCACAACGCGCCATCCAGCTGCAAGCGGCCATGACTGATGTCTGGCATCAACGGCAGAGCCGGCAGTTTTTCCACGGTCACGCCGGGTTCGCCGGGATAGACCACGGCCAGACTCAGGCGCGGGGTTTGGCCGGGTTCTTCACTGCGCGCAGCAATCAGCAACCAGTCAGCCGCATCACCGGCGGTGACGAAATCCTTGCGTCCACTCAAGCGCAAATCGCTCAGCCGCGTGTGCATGTCCGCCGGACGCAGACTGCGCTGTTCGGTCGCACACAACGCGCCAAGGCTCAGCGGCGCACTCGGCCACAACATGCGCAATGCCGCTTGGTAACCGACCAAAAACGCCAGCCCCGGCGTCGCCATCCGCCGCCCGCCCGCGACCGCCAACTCGAACGGGGTGACGTTGCCCAGTTGCTGCAACAACGTCGCAAAACCCTCGGCCAGGTCAGCAACGGCGGGCAATCGGTCACGGCTGTGCAGCAGATCTGGCCAGGGCATAAGAGGCTCCTTGTGGGCTGTCATATAAGCATCACCAAAGGTTCATGGCGATGACACCGGGGCTACATAGCCTGACTTTGCACAACACGGCTGCATAAAGAAAGTCGATCGGCTGCAACCCACGACGGGTTAAAGGCCC